>Ga0315298_1002387_pt1 | contig 31963 bp, 29 predicted proteins | sample WHS_1_MG_FD_203077 | JGI IMG/M metagenome (GOLD analysis project Ga0315298, IMG submission 203077) | Extremophilic microbial mat communities from Washburn Hot Springs, YNP, Wyoming, USA - WHS_1_MG | ecosystem: Environmental > Aquatic > Thermal springs > Hot (42-90C) | place: USA: Wyoming... | reverse complement strand
CTCCCGTCTGCCCGGCACAAGCACCGCAATCGAGTCCAGTCCCCTGTGGATTATTGACCGTAGTGCTGCCATGGCCTGCCAACAAGATCAGGCGTGCGAATGTCTGCGTCAGCCCCATGTTTTTAAGGATGAATTCTCCGACACCCGCCCGCTCAGTTTCTGGTATTCCGGTACTTTTCGCACTGGATTTACCGTTACCGCTAGCGATCAAGCGTGGGCGCAATCTCTGTTTCGTCCCACTATCAAGGCCCCTTTCGTCCGGATGGGGTACGGTGCGAGTCCAACCCATGCTGTCACCGAAAAGCTTCGGGGCATATAGCAACCCGGTGGCTTCCACAAAGGTGAAAGTCGACACTGCTGATGTTTTGAAACTCTTCCAGGCGGTGGCTACCCGTAGGCGTAATTGCCTTTTTGCGGCATGCCGTTGCGTTTCATCCTCGCTTGCATGACTCAGGTCCTCGCACACCCGATAAGGCGGATTGAAAATGACTGGGAGATGCCCCTTAGGCGCATTCGAACCGAATGGGACGTATTCCATGAGTACGCCAAAGAAACCCGCAAAGCCCAAGGTTTGAATGCCTGGAGCCACTGTTTCCAGTGCCCGGCGGATGATTTCGGAGCGCACGTCTATGCAAAACGCAGCCTGCGCCACGGGTCGCTCAATGACTGTATTGCTTGGCCTCGATGCTTCTTTTAGTGATTTGATTAATGACCGCTGATAGCCGATCTCCAGCGCGGTTTGCAAAATGGCATCAACATGCTCCGACGGTTTTTCTATCGCCCTATTTTGTTGGGTGTGCAACATCAGGTGCCATTGTTTTCGTACGGCGATATCTGCGCAGGTCTTGTGAAGAATGGCATCCCAACACACGCGGATGGCGAGAAGATCACGCAAGGATTGATCGGTCTCACCCTTCAATTCGGCCTGCCAACGCAAATATCTAGCCCAACCCGCCCAGCCGCCGATACTCAGGAGTGCTGCAAAGAGATAATCATCGATCAGATCGAACGGGACGGAGAGTTCCTTCAGAGCCAAGGCAATGGCCGTTTCAGCGGCTGCCGGGAGTGCGGCGGCCGCTTCTCCAATCCCGCGCAAACCGACCATTCGCGGGCTCTTGTCGAAATGCATGAACTTTAACCAAGCCTGATACATCGGGTCATCGCGCCACGGCATGCTCCATGTGGCCTGCCCCTCGTCAAAGTACGCCGCGCAATATTGGCTAATCCTTTCCACAACGAAGCCTGGCCAATCCCGACGATCATCGGCAAACATGGCATCCGCGAAGACCGGAAAGGGCACGTTCCGGCTTGCCGATCGTTGTTTCATCGCCTGCTTGAGCTGGGTAACACTCCAATTGCTGTGCATTTCCTTCAGTGCTTCGTCTAAATCCTCTTGGGTAATCCGTCCGTTGGCGATCTGTTCTTCATAATATGGCCGCGGCATGGTCAGTCCCTTGCCAGTGATTTTGCGAAGCGTCTGATCCGCTCGCCAAAATGGTTGATCGCGCAAGCCAACGTATGGATTTACTGCAACAAAGTGCTTGAGCGGCCAGAGTGGAGCAATTCTCTGGCATGCTTCCTCAATGTTCGCTTTGATGTCCTGATATGACTTTATTGTCGCTGGTGTTTGCATGCCTACTCCTCCGGGAACCGAACTTGTGGATTTGCCGCGTCCACCGTTTTTCCTATCTTCGATGCGTGCAGAAAGGCCATCTGACTAAAAACAAGATCAACATACAGTCCATTATATAGATTCACATATACGGCCTGCAAAAAAGCCGACTTCTGCAGACGGGGCAAAAGTTGCTGAATGTGCAACAAGGAAAGAAAAGCCACGACGATAAGCGCCAGTAACCAGATTGGAATACGATCAGCCTGCACGGTATCACTGGGAATGCTGGTTCCCAGCAAGTCGCTAGACAGATCATGCAGCCCAAAATAGGCTGAACAGACCATGATGCTTAACAGAGCCACTCGGGAAAGCAATGTGCCAGCTCCGACTCCGGACCTATTGAGGGCTTGCAGCAGAAGCTGACCCATCGCAATGGCGACGATGGCGCCGATCGTCAGCAAAGTAGGTTGCTTTTGCAAATCGATGCCAAATGCCATGGCAACTACAAAGGTCACTATCCCTGATATAACAATTGCCAATTCCGCTCGTCCGAGCGTTTGCTTTGTATTGAGCTTCTGGATCGTCGGTCCACGGAAATTGTCTACCACACTTCCGGAAGACAGGAACGCATGCGCCTTATAGACGGAGTGAGCGATAATATGGAGTACGGCGATACTGTACAAACCCAAACCGCATTCCATGAGCATGAAACCTAGCTGCGCAGAAGTGGAATACGCCAGTGATTCTTTGATATTGGTTTCCGTCATCATCATGAGAGATGCCACTGTTACAGATAAAAGTCCCGCAAGAATGAGTGCGGTCCAGGCCCAGCTTACGTGGGTGATCATGGGACTGACACGCAAGAGCAGGAATGCCCCGGTATAAATGAGCCCTGCGTGTAATAGTGCCGAAACCTGCGTGGGGGACTCCATAACCTGAATAAGCCAACCATGCAATGGAAATATTCCGCTCTTTAAAATAGCACAGAGTACAATCAGGCCTGTTGCGATCTGCAAGCTGGCAGGAAGACTTCCGTGCCACGTGTGCATCCACTGTGCGATTCCTGAAAACTCTGCTCTTCCTGTGGTCCGTGCTATCAGCAGAAAAGCGGTGAAAAGGCTCACGTCGGCGATACGCGAAAACAAATATTTTTTGCGTGCCGCAATCACGGCGAGCGGACGTTCGCGGTAGAATATCAATAACTGGTGTAAAAACAGACTGGCGGCGACAAATGAAATCCAGAATCCCCAGATATTATCTGTCACAATCAGTACTAGAAATGCACCAACGGTCAGACTCAGCCACCGGTGGAACTGTCCCTCATGGGCGTCCCCTACCATATACGAAGCGGAATACCGAGAGACAATCATTCCCATAAAGGAGACCAACACGAACATGATGAACGTCAACGGATTAATCAATACTCGGACGGCAAATGAGCCTAGTTCCCATGGAAGATGGATCGACAGTAGGGTCTGCGAATGCTGTATTGTCGCCAAATACATTGTTGTAGCAGCGATGCTACAAAGCAGTGCAAACCAATTGGCACCGTTGCTCAGCGTCTTGACCCAGCGCGCATGATGGTCCGCGCGGATTCCTACAAGTAAACCCACCAATAGCAACGGCCATGGTGCAACCAACATAAGAAGAGAGGATGCAATCATTCACAACTCCTGCGTGAAGTCAGAAATGTAGCTCGGTGACCATTTGCTACAGTCTTGCGAAGTGAACAGTAACCTGTATATCGATAAATAATAAGTTAAGATATTTAACCATGATGTTTTACTTATATAAATGGGTTATGGATCGGCACTCTAGTTGCTATTACGTAGATGGCAGTAGTGACGGTAGGATTGGATATTGTGGAGGTGCTGATGATGGCCGGGGTGTTTTAACCGCACGGGGGCGTTACGGTTGGGTTGAGGGCGCCATCTTCACGATGGCGGCGACTTCATCGCCACCGGTGGATCAGTCGCTACAATCCTCCAACAGAGGAGCCAGGGCATCGGCACACAGATCCAGCCAATGGCAAACCGGTGTCTCACTGCCGCTTTGAAGGTGTATCTGGCAGCCGACGTTGGCCGTGGAGATGTAGTCCGGCTGCCCTGCCTGCAAAGCCTCCAGTTTCTGATTGCGTAGCTGCTGGGACAGGGTAGGCTGCAAAATAGAGTAACTGCCTGCCGAACCACAACAAAGATGGCTATCTCGAACACTGGTCAATTGGTAGCCGGCTTGTTGTAAGAGCGTTTCGACCCCGCCTTGCAAGCGCTGGGCATGTTGCAGGGAGCAGGGCGCGTGGAAGGCGACTGTGCCGCGATTAGCGGCCACGAAAGGAATTTCCCCGGTGCGTTCCAGGAGCCATTCACTGGGATCGCAGGCCAGAGCGGCGACACGCGCAGCCTTTTCAGCATAGTGCGGGTCGTTTTGTAACGCTTCCCCATATTCCTTGACCATGCTTCCACAGCCGCTGGCGCTGACCAGAATGGCTTCAGCGCCAGCTTCGATCAGCGGCCACCAGGCGTCGATATTGCGACGCATATAGTTGTGCGCTTCATTGTGTGCGTTGAGGTGCAGGCTGAGGGCACCACAGCAACCGGCGCTGGCAGGCACATCGACAGCCACACCGAGGGAGCCGAGTATTTGCTCCAGGGCCACCCCGGTCGAGGGGGTCATGACGCTTTGCACGCATCCGGCGAGGGCAATGACCCGGTGCGTCGCATGGAACGTGGCCCGGGGCGCCTTCAGTCGGGGCTTGGGCAGGGTCGGAACCATGCGCGCCAAAGCATCCGGCAACAGGGGCTTAAAGATGTCACCGAGTCGTACCAGCAGATGGAAGCGCTCGGGATGGGGAACAATGGCGCGCAGCAGGCGGCGCTTCAGCCGCTCCAGTGTCGAGCGGCCCACTTCTGCCTCAATATGCGCGCGGCCGATTTCCGCCAGCCGCGCGTAGCGCACGCCGGAAGGACAGGTGGTTTCGCAGGCGCGGCAGGTGAGACAGCGGTCCAGATGTTCCAGGGTATGTTCCGTGGCCGGGGCACCGGCGAGGAATTCCTTGATGAGGTAGATGCGACCACGCGGACCATCCAGTTCATCGCCGAGAATCTGGTAGGTGGGGCAGGTGGCGGTACAGAAGCCGCAGTGGACGCAGCTGCGCAGTATGGCATCGGCTTCGGTTACGCTGGGATCATTTTGGAAGCGGGGGGCGATATGGGTTTGCATGGGCAGACCTCAGAGGGTGGCGTAAAGACGGCCCGAATTGAGGATGCCGCGCGGATCGAAGGCCGCTTTGAGCCGTTGTTGTATCGCCAGCAGCGGTGGTGCGAGGGGATGAAAGACCTCGCCACGGCGATTTCCACCACGAAACAGGGTGGCGTGACCACCGTGCTCCGCTGCCAACTGCCGCAAGGCAGTCGCATCAAGGGCACCACGCAGCCAGCGTTGACCGCCGCCCCATTCGATAAGGGTCTGATCCCCGAGCGGCAAGGGGGGGGTGGCCGGGGCCACGGCCAGACGCCATAAGGGTGCGTCCCCCTGAAAAAAATCGTTCCGCTGTTCGCGCAGTGCCACCCAGAAGGCCGCCGCCTCGGCATCGGGCAACCTTTCGCCGCCCAGCCGGGTCTGTGCCGCCCGCACGGCGCTTCCGGTGCCGGAAAGACGTATATACAGGTGCTCACCATCATACGCCGTAGCGGAGAGCGGCAGTGGCTGTCCAGCCCAGTCATTCATGCGTTGGACGGCGGTAACGGGGTCCATCGGCCACACCAGAGTCACGGTACTATCGGGACGCGGCAGCACCTTGAGGCTCACCTCGAGCAGAACGCCCAGGGTGCCGAGGGCACCTACCATCAAACGGGAGACATCATAACCGGCGACATTTTTCATGACCTGCCCGCCGAAGCGCAGGATTTCGCCTTGTCCATTGAGGATGCGCATGCCCAGCACCATATCGCGAGCCGACCCTGCGTAGGGACGGCGCGGACCGGAAAACCCACAGGCCAGCGTCCCGCCAATGGTCGCGGCGGGTCCGAAATGCGGGGGCTCGAACGGGAGCATCTGCCCGGCTTCCGCCAGTTGTGCCTCCAGTGCTTGCAAGGAAGTACCCGCGCGCAGAGTGATGAAAAGCTCGTTGGGCGCGTAGTCGATGATGCCCCGGTGGCCACCGAGATCGAGCAGATCGCATGCCGGCGTTTGGCGGCCATAAAACGTCTTGCTCCCGCCACCACGAATAGCGAGCGGTTGGGATCTGGCGTGGGCCTCTTGTACGGCCACCTGCAAGGTCTGGCTCTGATCTATGTCAAAAACGCTCCAGTTCGGGGAAAGGCAACTGGCCATGATGCACATGCATGGCCCCCAACTCGGCGCAGCGATGCAGGCTGGGTACGGCCTTTCCGGGGTTGAGGCGACCTTCGGGGTCGAAGGCGTGTTTGATGCGATGCAACTGCGCCAGTTCGGCGGCGTTGAACTGGACGCACATGCTGTCCAGTTTCTCGACGCCGACGCCGTGTTCGCCGGTGACGCTGCCACCGACGGACACGCAGAGTTCAAGGATGCGGTGCCCAAATTCCTCAGCGGCGTGCAGCTGTCCCTCGGCATTCGCGTCGTAAAGGATCAGCGGGTGCAGATTACCATCGCCCGCGTGGAAGACATTGGCGACCCGCAATCCATATTCTGCGGACCAGGCGGTGATTTGCTCCAGCACTTCCGCCAGGCGCTGGCGCGGAATGGTCCCGTCCATGCAGTAATAATCCGGAGCCAGACGCCCCACCGCCGGAAAGGCCGCCTTGCGGCCTTTCCAAAGCAGCAGACGGGTTGCTGCGTCCTCGGCTATGCGGATAGCGCGAGCACCGTGGCGTTGGAGCATGGTTTCGACCTCTCGCTGCTGTTCCTCCAGTTCCACGGCCGGGCCATCCAACTCACAAAGGAGGATGGCTGCGGCATCGCGGGGATAACCGGCATGGACAAAATCCTCCGCGGCTTCGATGGCGAGCCGATCCATCATCTCCAGGCCGGCGGGAATGATGCCCGAGGCAATGATGGCGCTGACCGACTCCGCTGCCGCCTCGACGCTGGAAAAGGCCGCCAGCAGGACGAGGACATGCTCCGGCATCGGCAACAAACGCACCGTGCATTCCGTCACCACACCCAGCAATCCTTCGGAACCGGTCATTAGCGCCAGCAGATCGTAGCCGGGGCTGTCGAGAGCCTGACTGCCGATCCGCAGGGTTTCACCCGTGGCGGTCAGCACATCCAGCTCCAGAATGTTGTGGACGGTAAGCCCGTATTTCAGGCAATGCACACCGCCGGAGTTCTCCGCTACATTGCCGCCAATACTGCAGGCGATCTGCGAGGAGGGGTCGGGCGCGTAATACAAACCCAAAGGGCGGGCCGCTTCGCTGATGGCCAGATTGCGCACGCCCGGCTGAACCCGAGCGGTTCGGTTTTCCCGGTCGATGGCGACAATATGATGTAAGCGGGCCAGACTGAGAAGCACCGCATCACGGAGTGGGCGCGCGCCCCCGGAAAGGCCCGTACCCGCGCCACGCGGCACCACCGCCACGCCGTGGCGCTGACAGATTTGCAAGACCGCCTGTACGCCCTCCCGGTCCGTGGGCAATGCCACACAAAGTGGCAACTCGCGCAGTGCCGCGAGGCCGTCGCATTCATATGGCCGTAAATCTTCCGCACCATGCAAGACCGCATCCGCGGACAAGGCCGCCTGCAATTCCGCAAGGAGAGCGGTAGGGTAGGGGGACGCTGGCATGCTGGGTCGGCACCTCACGCAGGGGCGTCGCCGCGTAAGCGGCGGCGGGCGAGGGCGAGGCTCCCTGCATCCCCCACATTGCCGGGGAAAATCACCACCGGCAGTTGGGGGGTGCGAGGGTGATCGGCGGGGCAGACCACCACAGAGCAGCCCGGCAGTATCTGCCCCATGACCCGCGCCATGCGCAGGGCGAGGCCGTCGCTGAGGACATCGTTGGAAGTGATACCGCCCTTGCTGATGAGGAAACCGAGATCCTCCGGCAAGCTTCGGACCACCTCCATCAAGAAGGCCGACACGGCCTCCCCAAAGGCCAGACGGGCAGCTTGATCGGCAAAACGGCGCTCACCACGGCTGGTGTAGATGACGACATCCAGCCCTTTGCCGTGAGCCGCCGCCGCTCGCCGCACAATGGCCTCCAACTGTGCAGGGCGCTGCGCGCCCGCACAACGGTCCACATCGACCTCTATAGCCTCCAAGCCGGGTTCCAGGAGCAGACATTCCAGTTGCTCCGTGGTTTTGCGCACGTGCGAGCCGACGACGATGGCACCGGCCCGGCTACCGCGCACCAGTTGCGCCATATCCTTGGCCGCCACAGGTTGCGGCGGTAAGTCCGCCAGCGCCGTCAACAGGCTAGCGGCACTACGGAAGAGAAAGCGCCTGCCTTGTGCCGCGGCAGCCCGTAAATCCCGGGCAAAGGCGGCGAGGTCCGCAGGTTCCACCGCATCCACCACGGCGCAAACGTTGTCCCTCAGGGCCAGAAGGTGCCCCAGGCAGCCCGCGCGCAACTCCGCCAGTGTGAAGCGCTCCACCGCCGCCGCCGGAATCCGTCCCTGAGTCTTCTCCTCCACGTAGTCCGGCAGAAAGCCGTGATGAAAGGCAAACACCGAATCCTTCGCAAATTCGGTCTTATGGGCGGGCGTCTCCACACCGTTCTGGCGCACGTAATGCACGCCGTCCCGCGTGATGCGTTCGCCCTCAAAAAAGGCGGGAATAAGAAAATGGGCGTCGAAGGGCCCCAACTCTTCGGCCATCACGTCGGTTTCCACCGGATAATGGCCGCGCAAGGTGGAGTCGGAACGACTCACCAGAATAGGCCGCACCGCCCGCCCCGCCGCTGCTGCTCGATCCAGTGCCACCCGCAGATTCCGGCAGATGTCGCGGGTGACCGCCGCCGCTCGCTCCCCCACCATGCCCCGGGTGTTGCTGAGGATGAAAAAGAGCGGAGCCGCATCGCGCAGAGCGATGGCCAGCGTTTCCACATCCCAGCGCGTGAGCAGCAGGCACGAATGCACCGTCTGCGAACCCGTGGGGTCGTCATCGATGACGATGATTTTATTGTCGGCGTCGACCATCCGCTACCATCCTTATCCGGCGTCGAGGCCGTGGATTTTATTGACGATGCTCTCGACGGTAATCCCGTTGAAGGCCATGAGTTCGGCCGGGGTGGCCGTGGTCTCACCGCGCAACCAGGCCAGCACATCGCGCTGCCTTGCCCGGCTGCGCAGCAGCACCGGCTCCAGCGCCCCGGAAGTACCGCCGCTGATACCTAGCAGCACCTCCCCGATGAAGAGATCGTGGAAGTCGGTGTCGCACATGAAGCCCTTATCCGCCTCGGAAACCGTGTGCGCGGCCACATCTGCCGGGCGGTAAAGCTGGCGGGGGTTGATCACCGACAGGATTCGCACCCGGTATCCCTCCTTCTCCAGCACCTGACTGGCCGCGAAAACCGGTAGTAGGACCATATCGCCGGTCACTGCCAGGGTCACGGTGCCACGGTTGCCCGTACCCGCATCATGCAGGAGCGCCGCTCCCTTGCGCACCGCCTCCCGCGCCTGTGTCATGGTCAGCCGTACCGGCAGCGGACTTTTGGAAGCGATAATGACCATCGACTTGTTGACGCTGTTCACTGCGTACTCGTAGGCGGCCTGAATGGCGTTGGCATCCGTGGGATAAAGCAGAAAGACATTGCCGTTGCGCATCTGAGCGGCAAAGTAGTTCTCGATCTCCGGGCGCTGGTGGGTCCAACCGTTGCGGCCCTGCTCCAGAGCTCCGGCGGTGAACATGCAGACCGTGGATGGGGTCTTGCGCCGCAATTCCGCCATCGCCTGTGCGACTGTCTGCATGATGGGCCAGCCATTGATGGCAAAGGATTCATAAGACAGCCACAAGGAACGGCTGCCCAAAAGGGCCAGTCCCGCCGCCAAACCCGCGCAGGCATCCTCGTTCAGGGGTTCATAGACCTGCCCGCTGGGTTGCTGGTTATAGAGCGGATCTTCCGTGGGGTGGCGGATTTTCAGGGCGTCATTGATGTTCTTCATGGCCGAGGCTTCGTTGCCGTCGGCATTGGTCACCACAAAGCGCGGATCCTGCTGTCCCACCCAGGCCACCAATGCGCCCATGGCTGTGGCGGGTACGACCGGTTCGCCTAAGGCAAAATCCTCCAGGGGGAACTCGCCCAGCTTGGCGATTTCCAGCACTTGCTCGGTTACCGCCGTCTTGGCGGCGGGGCCACCCCCGGCACGCAGGAAGTTTTCGCGCACCAGCGCCCAGGATTCGGGACTGAGGGCGCGGCACTCCAGGGCAGCCTTGATTTCCGGGGAATCCGGAGTGTCTTTGGGATACAGGTTATGGGATTTGGCCCCCAGCACATGCACGCCCGCACCTTTCATCTGCTTGAGGATGAAGGCTGTGTGGCGGCCCCCCAAGGCGCCGTCCGCCGCCTTGGCCATGCCGGTCAGCACCGCTTCCATAAAGGCCAACCGCTGGCCAAAGGAAAAGCGCGTGGAGTCGACATAGGCACCTTCCTGACCGGCATCGTCAAAGTTCTTGGCATCCACCAGGATGACTTCGTCGAAGTCATGGGCGCGCCAATAGGCGATCATCTCGTCATTCGTCATCAGGGAAACCATGGAGTGATGTTCCTGACTAAAGCCATTCCAGACCAGCACCGGCAGATAATTGGTAACCCTCGGATAAGCGAAGTGAAAGTGCTTCATGGCGCTCAGCACATAAGGCTCCCCAAAACCGCCGTCACCGATGGTCACCGGGAAGAGGGTGCCAGGGTGCAGCAATGCGCCCGCCATGGCAAAGTGCTGTCCCTGCCCCAATGGGCCCGCGGGAGCCAGCAGGCCAGGGATTGCGCCGGAGAGATGACCGAGCAGTCCATGCTGTTCGCGGAAACGCGCCATCATGTCGTTCATGTCGCGGATACCCATTTCCTCCAGGGAACAGTCAAGGAACATAGCGCTGTAGAAACCCGGGGCGTGGTGACCTACTTCGGTGACGATGTTGGTGTGGCCGAGCATCACCAATGCGGCATACGCCTCCGTACTAGAGGCAAAACCGCCAGGATGTCCTGAGGACTTGGCGGCGCAGATCTGTAAAGTGCAGTAACGCAGGGCATCAGCCATGAGCAGGGTCTGGTAGACGGCTTCCATGGCCGCAGGATTGGGAATGGCCTTGCGTCCGGTCGCTATGGCGGCACTGCGGCCATACTCCTGGAAATTCGGCCAGGATTCACCAAAGTGGAACATGCCGGCGCAAAAGGCAGGGGCGTTGGCGGGCAGGGCGGTATGGGCGGTCATAGTGCGATCATCCTGTGACAAAAAGAAATTGCATCCACTCTAAGCAAGACGATATGATTCCGCAATGGGTAATCGTTTCCATAATACGGAATAATTTATGTCAACATCTACCACCGATAAAAACTCCTCCATCCAGGTGATCACCCGCTTGCGTGCTCTGCTGGATGCCCTCGCGGCGGAAGGGGGGAGCGCACCACTCAAAATACTCGCCGCCGTCACCGGACTCGCACCCTCCACCGCCTTCCGCATTCTGGCCTCAGCACAGGACAACCAACTGATCGCTCGCGATGCTGGCGGCCATTACCGCTTCGGCCAGCGCTTGCAAGACTGGGCGCAGCTCGCCCATGGCCGCAGCGACCTACGCGCCGTCGCCCGGCCCATCATGGCCTGGCTGCGCGATCAGGTGCAGGAGACGGTGAATCTTACCATCCAGGAGGGCGACGAAGTGATCTATGTAGAGCGCGCCACCTCGTCGCGGATGATGCGGGTGGAGCAGGTGATCGGCAGTCGCGCGCCGCTACATACCACCGCCGTCGGCAAGCTCATGCTGGCGCTGAATGGCGAAGCTGCTGTCCAAAGTTACGCTACCCGCACCGGCTTGCCGGCGCTTACTGTTCATACCCTGCGCCAGGCCGATGCCCTCTGGGAAAACGCCAGAAGCGGACTTGAACGTGGCTATGCACTGGACAATGAGGAAGCCGAGATTGGCGTCGGTTGTCTCGGCGTGCTGCTCCACAGCCGATTGCCCTGGAATGCCGGCCTCAGTATCTCCGCGCCTATTGAGCGGCTCCAGGAAAGCTGGGTACCGATGCTACAGGAGGCTGCGCGGCGGATAGATAGGGGCCACCAGAAAAATGATGTACCGTCCATAAGTTGAAGGGCCTGTAGGTGCATAGCGTGATGGGCAACGAGTAACCCCCATTTGATGGAAATGCTTGCTGATCGGTACTCTCAATTAGAGTTAATATTTATTAACTCTAATAATAAATATAATTAACTTTTATCAATTGTACGCTTCTCCCATACTGCACTCCAGTCAACGTCCTCTATGCGCGCTGACGGACCCGATGACGAGTATTTCCCCCGCGTGATATCGGGGGCGAGCCATGAGGTCCCGTGACCAACGCAATGAGTGTTCCGGATGATCCGCTTTTGAATGGAGCAATGGGAGGTTTTATGTCGCTTTTCAGGCAGATGGTAAGACCCGCAGAAGACTTGAGGCTTTTGGCTTTCGAACTCGCTCAGGACATTGATGCCATTTCGTCAAAGGGGGCGCAGTCCCCTGAAAAATTCAACGGCGCCCACGCACGGGCGGCAGGGCATTATGTCTGCGTACGTTATCACCACAATCAAGAGCCGTCTCTGCTTAGTATCTATGAAGCGCGCCGTTACTTGGCATGGCTCCGTGCCGGTCACGTTGGAACCCACTGGAATGTAGCGGATTGACCAAATGAAGTCGGGGTTGCCATGGCAACCCCATGGCCTGTGCTTTTTTGGGAGTCATGCCATCAAATGCGTGAGATAGAGCATGCAAAATATTCGCGTTTGAAAAACGCCATCTACAAAGATACAAGTGTGGCCCTACTTACCCAGCACGGCAAGGAGAAAGTCGTTACTCCTATATTGGCTTCCGCCATTGGCTGCGAAGTTACACTGGTGACGGGCTTTGACACGGACCAACTGGGTACCTTTACCAGAGACATCCCCCGTGCTGGCACCCAGATCGAGGCGGCGCGGAAAAAGGCGCGCATCGGTATGGAGCTAGCGCATTTGCCCTTGGGGCTCGCTAGCGAAGGCAGCTTCGGACCGGACCCGTTTACCGGGCTGTTTTCCTTGAACGTAGAAATGGTTGTCTGGATCGACGATACGCTCGGGATCGAAGTGGTGGGTGTTGCCTCGGGTAGGACCAACTTCTCTCATCTGCTCGCTGCCAACTGGGAGCAGGCCGAGGCATTCGCCCGTGCGATAGATTTTCCTGAACACGGGATCGTAGTGCGCCCGCGTCATGAGGACGACTCCCGCATCCGCAAAGGGATTGCCGACTGGGAATCGCTACGTGAGGCCTTTTTCTGGGCCTGTGGCGAGGCGGATAACGGCTGCGTCTTCCTGGAAACCGACGTGCGTGCGCATATGAACCCCATGCGCATGGAGATCATAGCTTCGGCTACACGAGATCTCGCAGGCAAGCTTGCTACCCCATGCCCGGTCTGCAACACGCCCGGCTTCGAGATCGTGGAGCGCGTCCCAGGCCTGCCTTGCGAAGGTTGCGGCGCCCCGACCCGGGATACCCGGGCGGACATCCACCGTTGTGGCAGGTGTGGCCACCAGGTCGCGCTGGAACGTCTGGAGAAGGCCGCTCCAGCGGGTCACTGCGACTGGTGCAATCCATGATCCGAAGCGGCATGGCAGCCATGTGACGACAGCCCGAATGGAGGTGTATCGCGTTATGATGACTACGATTACCGAAGCAGGGCGGGATATTTCAGTAACACGTCTGTTTCTTTTCGTTCGGAGAACAGACGACCTTGCCAGTGCCTGCCAGCAGGTCGAGGAGTTTCTTGCATTTTGTCGCAGTCGCCAAAGCGATCCCTTTGCCAATGAACGTTTCTTGGGAGTCTGGGTGGAGGAGCACATAGTCACCAGTCTCCCTCAAGAGTGGGTACAGCCATTGTCAGCCACTCAGACCCTTCTTCTAACGATGCGGGAGATTTTTGCATTATGGGGTATCTGGTCAGTCGCCTCGATGGATGCGGTATGCCTGGAGACCAATGAAGGGATGGCCCTTTCCCACAATCTAGTGCTCGATGCGCTGATTGCACTTAGGCAGGGGGACGCCGGAACAGTTGGCGCTTATTCACCGGTCTTCGCGCGTGGCACGCCAATGGAACAAGTGCATGCAGAGATCAAACAACTGAATTTTCTGTATCCGCTTCGGATCGCAGGCCCGGTTTATTGCGACCCGGATACGGGTGCTTTGTCCTTACAGGACGAATTGTCATGCCATTGAAAAAATGAACACGGTAAAACCCGACGCGGATGGTTATACTCCGACTTTGTGCGCCAGGAGGGTACCCATGGTGAAGCGATTCACTCTCATACGCCCCGACGATTGGCATCTCCATCTTCGGGATGGCGCGATGATGGCCGCGGCACTCCCCGACACGGCGAGGCATTTTGCGCGCGCCATTGTTATGCCCAATCTTCAAACTCCCATCACGACAGTCGATCTGGCGCAGGCCTACCGCGACCGCATCCTCGCGGCACTCCCAGCGGATATGCGCTTCGAGCCGCTCATGACCCTTTATCTCACGGACAATATGCCGGTGTCCGAGATCGCGAAGGCAAAAAACAGTGGCTTTGTGCAGGCGGTCAAGTACTACCCGACCGGCGCGACCACCCATTCCGAGCATGGTGTGACCGATCTGAAGCGTGCCTATTCAGTGCTCGCGGCGATGGAAAAACTGGATCTGCCGCTGCTGCTGCACGGCGAAGTGACCGATTCGGCGGTGGACATGTTTGACCGTGAGGCGGTGTTCATCGACCGGCACCTCATGCCGTCGACGCGCGATTTTCCCGGCCTGCGCATGGTGCTCGAGCACATCACCACACGCGCGGCGGTCGACTTCGTTCGGCAGGCCCCCAACAACGTCGCCGCGACGATTACCGCGCACCATCTGCTGCTCAACCGCAACGCGCTATTCGAGGGTGGGTTACAACCACATCATTACTGCCTGCCGCTCCTAAAGCGGGAGACGCAGCGCGCAGCGCTTGTCGACGCAGCCACGAGCGGCAACCCGAAGTTTTTTCTCGGCACCGACAGTGCGCCGCATTCGCGTCAAGCCAAGGAGTCCGCCTGCGGCTGCGCTGGCATCTATACCGCGCACGCTGCAATGGAACTGTATACCGAGATTTTCGAGCGCGCCGGTGCGCTTGACCGGCTGGAGGCCTTCGCAAGCTTCCACGGGTCCGATTTCTACCGGCTGCCGCGCAACCGGGACACCCTCACCCTGGAGCAACGGAGCTGGACGGTGCCTGAAGAACTGTATTTCGGGAAGGACACGGTCGTGCCGCTACGCGCCGGAAAAACGATGGCGTGGACGGTGCTGACATGAGCAGGCAGCGTGCTGGCCCGCAGGATTCGGTAAATTTCCGCTGCATTTTGCTGCAGCTTACGCATACTCAGGAGGGTAATGATGTCTGACAACCGCAGAAGCAAGACCATCACGCAGGGCGTGCAGCGCTCGCCCAACCGCGCCCTGCTGCGTGCGGTGGGGTTTGGTGATTGGGACTTCGACAAGCCTATCGTCGGCGTGGCGAACGCGCACAGCAGCATCACGCCTTGCAATATCGGTATCGGCGCGCTTGCCGCCCGTGCGGAAGCGGCGCTCAAATCGGCTGGTGCCATGCCGCAAACGTTTGGCACCATCACCATTTCCGATGGTATTTCGATGGGTACCGCCGGCATGAAATATTCGCTGGTGTCACGCGAAGTGATTGCCGACTCCATTGAAACGGTGTGTCAGGGCCAGAGCATGGACGGCGTGCTCGCCCTCGGCGGCTGCGATAAGAACATGCCGGGCGCAATGATCGCCATCGCCCGCATGAACATTCCGGCCATTTTCGTTTATGGCGGCACCATCAAGCCGGGCCACTACCGGGGCCAAGATCTGACCATCATGAGCGCCTTTGAGGCGGTGGGGCAACACACCGTCCATAAAATTGACGACGAAGAACTGCTGGAAATCGAGCGTCGCGCCTGCCCTGGCGCGGGCTCCTGCGGCGGCATGTATACCGCCAACACCATGTCTTCCATCTTCGAAGCCATGGGCATGAGCTTGCCGTACTCCTCCACCATGGCGGCGGAGGATGCAGAAAAGGCGGAGAGTGCGGCACAGTCCGCAGAGGTATTGGTAAGCGCCATCCGAAAACAAATCCTGCCGCGCCAGATATTGACGCGGCAGGCGTTTGAAAACGCCATTGCGGTGGCCATGGCCGTGGGCGGCTCCACCAACGCGGTATTACACCTGTTGGCCATTGCGCATGCGGCACAGGTACCACTCACCCTTGATGATTTCGAGGCCATGCGCGGGCGTGTGCCGGTACTCTGCGACCTGAAACCATCGGGCCGTTACGTCGCTACCGATCTGCATCGGGCGGGCGGCATTCCCCAGGTGATGAAAATATTGCTCGCCCACGGCGTGTTACACGGCGATGCGCTGACCATCAGCGGTCAGACGCTTGCGGAAGTTTTACAGGATGTGCCGAGCGAAGCGCGTACGGATCAGGAGGTGATACGTCCGTGGAATAATCCCATTTATGCCCAAGGGCACCTTGCCATCCTGAAGGGCAATCTTGCGCCCGAGGGCGCGGTGGCGAAAACCACCGGCTTCATGGCGCACAAAATCACCGGTCCGGCACGGGTTTTTGAATCCGAGGAGTCGTGCATGGAAGCGATCCTGGCGCAGAAAATCAAGCCCGGCGATGTCGTGGTCATCCGCTACGAAGGGCCCAAGGGCGGACCCGGTATGCGCGAAATGTTATCCCCCACCTCGGCGATCATCGGCGAAGGATTGGGCGATTCGGTTGGCCTTATTACTGACGGCCGCTTTTCCGGCGCCACATACGGCATGGTAGTCGGTCATGTCGCGCCGGAAGCCGCAGTGGGGGGCACGATCGCACTAGTCATCGAGGGAGACTCGGTGACTATAGACGCCGGACAGCGTTTGCTGCAACTCAACGTGTCTGATGAAGAAATCGGACGCCGCCGCGCCGTCTGGCAAGCACCCGCACCCCGCCACACGCGCGGCGTTTTGGCGAAGTACGCCAAATTGGTTTCCTCGGCCAGTAAGGGGGCCGTAACAGATTGAACGTTAGAAACGAAAGGTCGTATGCGCTGATGCGGCGCGCGCCAGTCGGTCGCTTACTGCCTGCCAGTCGGCACCGCTGGGTGGTGCCTCAATCAGCAGACCATCGAGCCCTTGCTGATCCAGAGCGCGCAACTGCGCGTAGAGTTCGCGGGCCCACCCTGCCGGATGCGGCGGCATATGGTGCCGGAGGCAGGATTCGGGCAACTGCGTGGCGGGCATCGCCAGCACCCCGACGCGTTGCCCCTGCCTGAGGCGCCGGCATATTTCCGCTTTCAGATGCCCCGTCGGCACCAAGTAGAGAGGGGTTCTTGGGGCGTAATGGGAGCGCAACATCCCCGGCGCCCGCAGCGCATCATTTCCCTGCGGAATGACGGGCTGCTCCAGGACCGCTTCGATCTCGGCAAGCGTAATCGCGCCGGGACGCAGCAGCCGGGGCTGATGCCCGCTCAGGTCGAGAATGGTGGACTCGATGCCCACCCGGCAGGGCCCGCCGTCCAGGATGAAGTCCATGGCATCGCCCAGTTCCTCGCGCACATGTGCTACGGTGGTGGGGCTTACCTGGCCAAAGCGGTTGGCCGAAGGGGCGGCGATGCCGCCGCTGAAAGCTTCGAGCAGCATCAGGGCGAGGGGATGATCGGGAACCCGCAGTCCTACCGTATCCTGACCACCGGTGACCCTATCGGGCACGCGGCAGGCACGGTGCAGAATCAAGGTAAGTGGACCTGGCCAATAACGCCGCGCGAGGACGAAGGCCGCTGGCGGGATATCCCTGGACCATTGACTAAGGTGATCGCGCCGTGCCATATGCACGATCAGCGGGTGATCAGCCGGTCTACCCTTCGCCGCGAAAATGCGGGCCACGGCGGCGGGGTTTTCCGCATCGGCCCCGAGGCCGTAGACGGTCTCCGTGGGGAAGACGACGAGGCCGCCGCTGCGCAGGATCTCCGCAGCCCGCTGCATGGCGGCGAGCAATTTCTTACTCGAAGGCATGGTTTAGTTGCTCCCCGCCGCGGCTGGCAGCGCCGAACGCGGGTCATAAGAGGACCACTCCAACCGCTGCCGGTGGAGTCTCAGCCAGACAGTGTTCCGGCCAATAAAGACCAAATTTGGGTTGTAGGCGAGCGGGTGTATCTCTTTGTCTTCAGCCAGAGCCCTGTTCACATCGCATAGAATGGCCCTCTGATTCATTTCTGCGCCGCACAGTTTGCGGTGATGGGAGGGGTTGCTTTTGGCGCGGTATGGGCGGCTGCAAGCCGGCTGGCAAGGCCATGAAGAAACGGACCAATGCCCATCCACGTGGTGGCGTGGTGCCCCGACCGATGCGGTATTCGCTCTACCGGACAGTCCAGCCAGCATGCCAAATCTGCGGCATTATCCAAGAGCGGATCAATCACCGGCCCCGTCTGGTTCAGCACCACGCCAACCAGTGGTAATGCCCGGTGCTGTAATACCTCCACAGTGAGCAGGGTGTGGTTGATGACGCCGAGGCGATCGGCGGCTACTACCAGCACAGGCAGCCGCAGTGCGGCGGCCAAGTCGGCGTTGGTGGTTCCCGCCGCCAGCGGGGAGAGCAGGCCGCCAGCCCCTTCCACTAGCAAGAAGTCGTCTGCGCCAATGCCCGACTGGCAAGCGGTTACCAGTTGATCCAGAGTCAGCGTCCGACCTTCCAGGGCAGCAGCCCGCTCCGGTGAGAGCGCCGCCCGCAGTGGATAAGCACAAACCTGTTGCAGCGATTCGGTACTGTCCGCAGCCTTCCAGAGCGCGGCCGCGTCCTGGGGCAGCAGGCCATCCTCGCCCGAGGCACACCCCGATTCCACCGGTTTGCGCGGGCGCACCGATAGGCCCCGCTGCACCAGGAGACGGGTCAGTGCCACCGCCACCCAGGTTTTGCCGACGCCCGTGTCAGTACCAGTGACAAATAGTCCGGTGAGGCCCGCCATATCCAGCTCAACGGCGTGCTGAATGCTTTTCATAAGCTTTCCATGGCGTAGTCGATGCTGATTTCTCTGTCGGCCACAGGTAGGAAACGCCGGTTGGTGAAGGCTGTATAGTCAGGATGCCTGTGGTAGGAATCAATCACTTCCGGTGCCGCAAAACGTACCCGCCAGCAGTAGCGGTATTGAGCGTGTTCTTTCATCGCCTTACCCGTAATCACTGACCGCACTCCAGGAATGGTGCTCAGCGCTTGCTGCCCCTCGCTCATCATCGCAGCCACTTCCTTTTCAGAAATGCCAATAACATTGTGGATGATCAGGTGTTCCACGGGTGCCCACGGACGACAGCATGCCAATACCTCAGCAGCCCGCCCGGCAGCACCCCACACGCGCATACATCGTTCAGCCTTAGCACTGATTGCCGCACCAACGCTCTGAACCAAATCCAGGTAACCAGCACCCGGCGCTGACCTTGCCCGTGCGCGGATCGCCGCATTCGCAGCTTCAGCCAACGCTGTAAAACAGTTGATCTTGGCCACGCCGTGGACAATGAGTCGCCGAAATTGGTCATCGTCGAGCCGGACCCTGCAGTGGATTGACAGCGGAATACCAAGCGCCTGGTTGATGCTGCGAAGCCGTTGGATATCCAGCTTGGCTTTACTGTTTGGACAACTCTGTTCCACCCGAATGGACACCTCGAGGAAGTCTACTCCCGTGCGTTCGACAAAGCCTTTTGCCTCGGCCACTGTGGTGGAAGGTAACGCGGCGGTATGCCATTGGGCGTTTATATCCATTGCATCAGTGAGATAACTCAAGCTCCCTTCGACAGGCACCCCGCAGGCATGGGCCATCTCGACTACAGTCTTCGTATGCGCCAGGTTATCGGAAAAAGTCGACTGGGAGGCGTCCATCATCACGCTGTTGCAGCCCAGGCGGATGGCCCGCACCGCCGCTTCCAGGTTTGCCCCACGGTCAAGATGAAGGGCCACGGGTACCGAGCTACGGCGTGCCGCTGCCTCTACCCCTGACATCAGCAGTTCGAAGTCATAGTGTTCCAGTTGCGACTCAGCTAGAGAGAGGATTACGGGTGCGCGAGACCGCTCGGCAGCGGCCATGACGCCCTCCACGAACTCCAGATTCACGACGTCGAAAGCACCTACCGCGTATCCGTGCGCATAGGCATGGTTCAGAAGATCTTTCATGTGCACCAAAGGCATAACGCTACCCTCCGAATAAATCCTATACGGAAAGATTTCCGTTCTGACCGTCGCATCACAGGATCTACCCCCTGTAATGCCTGACACTGCACAAATCGCTCACCCTTCATCGCGCGGCAGGTTTTTCATCGGGTGAGTCCCATGTAAAGGATCGGCAGCTTTTCTGGCAGCCTCTGCACGTGATCCAGAACCACATAGTTCTTTGCGCCAAAAATGCGGGATACATACTGGTCGGCTCTGGGATCAAGACTCAGGCAGTAGGGCGCGATGCCGGCTTGGGTCAGATCTTCCACCGCTTTCCTGGCGTCATATCGCAGGTATTGGGGATCGCGCACATCGTTATCCGCCGGCTCACCGTCGGTGATCACCAGCAACAGTTTTTTGTTGCTGGGCTGACGTTTCAAAATCGAGCCGGCATGACGGATCGCCGCGCCCATGCGCGTGGATAACTGTCCGCTCATACCCGCCAGGCGGGATTTGGCCTGATCGTTGTAAGACGCACCGAAATCCTTGTAGCGAAAATATTCCACATCGTGGCGGCCGTTTGAATCGAATCCATGAATGGCGAAGGGGTCGCCGATCTTGTCGAGGGCATCGGCGAGCAGCACCGTGGCCTCACGTGCCAGTTGTAACACGGTGCTGTTCGAACCCAGCACCGGGTCATTGGTAGATTCGGATAAGTCGATCAGCAGCAGCACCGAGAGATCACGCACCTTGCGCACATTGCGCATCATGATGCGCGGATCGGGCTGCTCGCCCATACGCATCTCGATCATGGCGCGCACAGCGGCGTTCAGGTCGATTTCGTCGCCATCCTCCTGCTTGCGCAGGCGCTGCACCCCTTGCGGCTGCAATGCTTCGATCAGAAACTTGAGTCGGCCGATGATAGGTTTGTGCTTGGCTACAATTTCATGGATGGTCTCCAACGTGCCACTCTTGGCACGCTTTTCCAGTACGGTGCACCACTCTGGGCGCTCCAACTGCATCTGGTAGTCCCACTCCGGGTAATGGTAGGGATCCGGCGGTGACTCGCGCCCCTCCTGCTGGTTCAGACTGGTGGGTTCCTCGTCGCGGAAAAATTCGCTGGATAGCACCCATATTTCGTTCGCGTCGTCGCCTGCGCCGGGCACGTCGAGGGCGTTGACCATTTCCATCACGCTGACGTACTTGCGGATTTGCTGTGTGGTGACGCCGGCGATTACCTGCCCGTCTGCGCGGATATCCTCGAACTCCCACATATAACGGTTGTCATCGCGGTAGGGGATATCCGGCACATCAGTAGTGGCTGAATAGGCCACACCGAGCTGCAGCATTTCCGCGGCAAGGCGCAGCCCGACCTCCCGCGACCATTCGGTGGAGACCAGCCGTTCCTGTTGCTCGCTGAATATCTGGCGACCCATCGCCACCCAAGGATGGTCATCGCGGTAATCCGGGTCTAGTAGTGCATGCGCCAGACGCGCCATCAAGGACGCGGCTTCATTGCCAGACGCGGGCGTTGCCGTGTGCAGCGGCAACCAAATGTGCCTGAGGCCAGGAAATTGCTTGAGGGCAATGGTTTCCACGCGCGCATCTTCGATCAGGCCAATAAGCGCACTCTGCAATGTACTTAGCCCAGTGCTGTCGAATTGGTCTGTGGTGTATACCTGATGGCAGGCCGCGTGGGCGGCACTGGCGCGGTATAGCTCAATGCCGTGAATGTGCGTTTCCTCACCTGACGGTGCCTGCCACACCAGATCATCATACGCATCGGGGAGATGTATGATGTACCCCTCGATCGAGGGGCGGTAGCCTTCGCGCTGCTCGAAGTCGCCGCTGGTGGGACGCATGAAGAAATCGCGGCCCCATAGCGCGCGCAAATACATGCTGATGCGGCGCTGCACATCGATGAACAGTGTGCCCTTGCGTTCTTTTTGCAGTACGCCGATGGATTCCGGGCTTTCCAGCGCGAAATATTTTGCCTGGCCGTCGAAGTCGGTCTTGTGCGCCTGCGCGCCCCACAGCGCCCAGCGCCGCAGCCCGCCCAGGGTAAGCTGGCCCAGGAGTGTGCTGAGGTGATCCAGCATCGGACGCACGCCGCGCGGAGCTTGCGCGAGCAGGGTGTCGAGCAAGTGCAAATAGCCACGGAACAGCTCCGGATCACCCAGCCGCGCAGCCGCCACGGGACTGCTGGAAAACATCGCGGCAATGACGGTAGCGCTGGTCTTGGAGTACATCTTGATGGCGGCGGCCAGCATTTCGCGGACGGCATCTTCGCCCAGTTCGTGCGCCACCGCCGGTGCGCTCTGAATGAACGACACCACTAGATCAGTGCCGCGTCCCAGGGATTTCAGGCTGGTCGCGCCATTCAAATAGTAATTTTCCAGTCCACGCGGGGTGAATACTCGCGCTGCCTCATCCCAGGAGGCACGCAGCACTTCGACGGCGTGCTCCCCGAGTTCGGCCAATATGTCCTGGTACTTTTCGAGTTCGACCGCCATTTTCGGCTCCGGATATCAGAAAAAAGTACTCACCGCCGCGTCAAGCGCATCGCGCATGTCGGGATCATCGGTGATCGGGCGCACCAACGTCATGTGGCACGCCGCCAGGGGTTCCACACCTTTGGTAATGAGACTGCCAGCGTAGATCAGCATGCGTGTGGAGATACCCTCGTCGAGACCATGTCCCTTGAGGTTGCGCGCGCGTTCGGCGATGGACACCAGCTTGCCGGCGATTTCAACGCTGACGCCGGTTTCGTGGGCGACGATCTCGGTTTCTATGTCGTGTGCAGGATAGTTGAAATCCAGTGCACCGAAACGCTGTTTGGTAGACTGTTTCAGGTCTTTCATCAGACTCTGATAGCCCGGGTTGTAGGAAATTACTATCTGGAAATCGGGATGGGCCTGCACCAGTTCGCCCTTCTTCTCCAGCGGCAGCACACGCCGCGCGTCGGTGAGCGGGTGGATCACCACCGTGGTGTCCTGGCGGGCTTCCACCACTTCGTCGAGATAGCAGATGGCTCCAAAACGCGCGGCAATGGCCAGCGGGCCGTCCTGCCAGCGGGTGCCGGAAGCGTCGAGCAAGAAACGGCCGACCAGGTCGGATGCCGTCATATCTTCGTTACACGCCACAGTGATCAGTGGCTTACCCAGTTTCCACGCCATGTATTCAATAAAGCGCGTTTTCCCGCAGCCTGTGGGTCCTTTCAGCATCATTGGCATGCGTACCGAATAGGCGGCTTCGTACAGGTCGACTTCGTCGGCTACGGTGCGGTAATAAGGCATATTACGAACGAGATATTGATCAATTTCTGGTGACATTTTTCACTCCTGAAGCCAAAAATGAGGCGTTTAATCTGGCCAAACCCGACGCGGGTGCAGCCTCTGCTGATGTTCTGAGCGAGGTGCAGAGGGCCGTTTTTCCTCAGTGGAGTTCGATAATGGCGGAGGCTTCTCGCCCGGACGGACCGTGCTCAGACCATTCGGTTGGGCGTCTGGTGCCGCAGCAGCACACGCGTCTACTATCGGTGCCGACTTTTCGACTTGCTGCGCTTGAACCTGGCGTACCCCTTGCGCCAGTTTGGATCCCAATTTCTTCACAGGCATAAGACCTCCTCAATGATCGCTTCCATATCCGCTACGGCTGCTTGGGCGCGTTTGCCCAGTCCGTAGACGCTTACCCCTTCAACCGCAGCGCTGCGGTAAGCCGCACGCCGCTGCATGCCGGCCTGCAATATCGGTACGTCAAACTCCGCCAGGGCCTCGCGCATGGCGCGGGACAGGGCATTACGCGATTCCAGTTGATTCAGCACCAGGCCTGCACGCAAGCCTGGATTCAAGCGCCGGACTCCGCCCAGCGCTGCCGCCATCCCCACGATGGCCCACAGATCAATTGGGGAGGGCAACACCGGAATTAATATCACCTGAACCGAGCGCATCACCGCGGCGACCACGTCACCCTGAATGGCGGGCGGGCAGTCCACCACCACGTAGCGGTAGGTGTATGCCAGTTGCGCAATGGTAGCGAAGGGATCACGACCAGCCTGCGCCACCGGCGGCAGTCCGGCGCTACCATCTGCCATGGCGACCCACTGACTGATCGAACCCTGAGGATCGGCATCTATCAGGTGAGTAGAACCCCGCCGAGCCAAGCCCGCCGCGAGATTCAACGCCAGAGTGGTTTTGCCGGTACCACCCTTTTGGTTGATTACCGCGATGATGCTGTCCGCCATGCTTGCCCCTGGTGCCGATTCTATCGGTCCGCCGGTTTAGGTTCTTGCCGTAGCGGCCAGCGCTTCCATCTCGCCAGTGAATCTGGAGTTGCGCTCGGTCAGCTCAGCCCGACCTTCGGCATCAATACTGATGTTGACGTAGGTTTTCCCGAAGCTCACATTCGGATAGTAGCCCTCGCGTTTGGACAGATCAGCCATTTGATCCAGAAAATGGCGTGTCTGAACGTAACTTCCAAACTCAAATCGCCAGTTCAGCGTGGGCAGAAGTTCCTGTGGTCCTGATGAGGCCGCATTCAGATCCTTTACAGCGTTCATGATGTTGCTCCTCGATGCATCTCGATCAACAGGTGATCCAGGTCGCGCAAGTGACCCAACTCCTCTTGCAGCAGACCGGCGAACAAGGCTTGTAACTCTTCTGCGCGCATGCGGGCGCAGTAGTGGGCCGCTTCTTCATACAGGCGGATCACGTCGATCTCCAGTCCGCGATCGATCAGTAGCATTTCCTCCAGGGATCGACCCGGACGAATGGGCGGCAGTTGCGTACCATTGGAAGCAATACCCAATATCAACATGCGCTCAATCAATTGCTGTGCATGTCCGAGCTCTTCTTCCGCATCACGGCGGAAACGGCTACTGTATTCCTTCAACTGCCACATGGCGGTCAGGCTGGCCTGGGTGAGATACTGTTGCACGGCGGCCATCTCGGCACTGAGCGCGCGCGTCAGGTAGCCCGTCATTCGCGGATCGTTCGCCATGGCCGCGCCGGCGCTAGCTGAGTGACTGGCTGACCACGCCATCCAGGCCGCTGTCACCGGCATCGGGCGTCTTCGGTATTATGTTTTCTACCTCTGAGTGCACGCGGGCGATGATATGGGCGGCCACCAGTCCGTCGCCAACACGCTCACACGCATCCGCCCCTGCCCGTACCGCCGCATTCACCGCACCGGTCTCACCGCGCACCAGCACGGTGACATAGCCGCCGCCCACGAACTGGCGGCCCACCAGGCGCACTTCTGCCGCCTTGGTCATCGCGTCCGCCGCCTCAATCGCCGGCACCAGGCCGCGCGTCTCGATCATACCCAGTGCCACTCCGCTGACATTTATCATTCCCATCACTCCATGTTCCGGTTCGGTTGATTCGAATAATACGGTTCATTCCACCGGGCTGCTGGGCAGAATATTCTCCACTTCACTGTGTACGCGGGCGATGATATGGGCGGCTACCAGTCCGTCACCGACACGCTCACACGCATCTGCTCCGGCGCGTACCGCCGCATTTACCGCACCGGTCTCACCGCGCACCAGTACGGTGACATACCCACCGCCCACGAACTGGCGGCCCACCAGACGCACTTCCGCCGCCTTGGTCATCGCGTCTGCCGCTTCAATCGCTGGCACCAGGCCGCGCGTCTCGATCATACCCAGTGCCACTCCGCTGACGTTTGCCATTTTCATTACTCCTTCTCTGGTTCAGTTGACTCAAGTAATACTGCTCATTCCACCGGGCTGCTGGGCAGAATATTCTCCACTTCACTGTGTACGCGGGCGATGATGTGGGCGGCTACCAGTCCGTCACCGACACGCTCACACGCATCTGCTCCGGCGCGTACTGCCGCATTTACCGCACCGGTCTCACCGCGCACCAGCACGGTGACGTAGCCGCCGCCCACGAACTGGCGACCCACCAGACGCACTTCTGCCGCCTTGGTCATCGCGTCTGCCGCTTCAACCGCCGGCACCAGGCCGCGCGTCTCGATCATACCCAGTGCCACTCCGCTTACGTTTGCCATGTCCACTACTCCTTTTGGGTTAAAAAAATGGTTAGTTTCCTGTCTGGCTACCGCTGGGGTCCCAATGATCAATGATCCCGGCGATGGTCATGTCTGTCAGTATCCGGTAATCTCCCGCAGCGTAACGGGCTGCCGAACCGCTCACGGCAATCACCCATTTGCCTGGTGGCACACCTACTGGGTCGGCGGCCACGCTGATCCGACCTTTCGCATCGGTGAGTACCCGGAGCGATGCATTCTGCAGCCCGGGTATTCTCCGGGTGGCCACGAGATCAGAGACGACGCGCATAATGTCCATATCGGATATCCTAATCTTCCGACCAGTGGTCGATGATGCCGACGATGGTAAGATCGCTCGGAAAGTCTTTGCTGCCCGCCGCTTCGCGCGCTGCGGATGAACCCACGCAAATCACCCAGTCGCCAGAAACACATCCCACCGCATCCACGGCGATGCTTTTTGCACCGCCTTTTTCCTTTACCACCAACAGTGGGCGATGCCCCATTTCCTTGATCCGGTTGGTCGAAACCAGGGTTTTTTCCACCTGACAAATCTTCATCGTGCGCTCCGTAATGCTGAGGCACCATTCGCCTCGACCGGTTCGATCGGGCTGCCCGGGGGCTTGTCCTGCACGGTCATGCCGCAGACCAGCAAACCCTGCCGATGCAATTCCGCATAGCGCGCCTCGATCGCGGCTTTGACCCGCTGACAGCGTTCTACAGTGCGTTCGCGACTGCCGGGCACGCGACGGTCATAGCGGAAATGAATCGCCACAGGCACGGGTAATCCATGCAGGACATTAAGCGTGCTAAAAATCTGAAGGCCCACGTCCAGATCCGGCCCTCCTTCTTCCACCGTGTGCAAGTAAACGAAATACGCCAGGTTGCGTACCTGGAATTCCTCAAATCCATCCCCCACGCTGATGAATCGCTCGTTATGGCCGATGTCCGGGTAGCGCCCACCCCAGTTGCCGCATACATACTCAATCTGCGACAGGTTGTTGATCAGAAGCGTGGCAATGAGTCGGCGCATACCCTCGTGTGGTTCGCCGTTGCCCTTGCCCCATCCGTCCGTAGCGCTGGCGGCTTGAATTGCCTGATACACCTTGAGTCGTGCATTGCTGGCATCATCGTTAACCGTTTCTTTATATAACGTCAGATTGCTGACGCAGCGATATAAACTCATTTCGCCATCCGCGTCGGGCACATGCACTTTAATGCCGTCGGTATCCGTATCGACACCAATCAGTAAGGTGTCGACCGAGGCACCGCAACAAAAACTGTTTTCGATGGCCTGACGAAATTCACGCAACCGCCCCAGGCCTGCTTCTGCAGCATCCCTCTCGCTGCTGTGATGCGCCGCACAACCCTCGTGGGCGGGGTCGGAACTGCTCCAGTGGTAGACCGCTATTTTTAGGTACCGCGTACCTGCATCGGCAGACACCGGACGGCCTTCGCGATAGCGCATCAGTTCGGTTTCGATCCAGCGTTTGACATTGGCCTCAACGTCGAACATGGCCCCGGCGTAAGCCTTGCGGCTGCGCACCGCGTCATCGGGCAAGCGCAGAATGTAGCGCACCAAGCCCTTCAGCCGCCCGTCCGAGCACGGTGTGATATCCACCGCGTGGTAGCCACAGTCGAGCAAGAACGAAGTCACCTCGTCTGAATTCTGCGGCACGGCCTGCGTTTGCTCCGCCATCAGGCGAATGGTGTGCATGACGCACGCCCCATACAGCGCGCGCATATCCAGGTTAGCTATCCAGGCATCCTCCAGAATTCCTGCCGGTAACAGAAAGCCAAGATCCGTGTGGGCAACGCGCTGTGCGCGTTCGAGAAAATCGGCCTCATGCTGCTGGGCGGCAAGGTGCTTTAGCGCCGGAATGATGGCTGCGAAGTGCCCCTTCACCGCCTGTTCGTGGGCCAGCAGGCGGTGGTTCTCCAACTCATTGGTGAGCGGGTGCCGACAAGGCCGTGCCGGATCCGACGAGCAGGCCGGGTTGGGTGCACTCTTCGGGCTGAGTACAAGGTCCCGCGCCGCAAATACCGGTTTCTGCGGCCGCGCTTGCAGCGTGCTGGCCGGCGTACCCAGACCGTAAGGTGGTCGGTTTACTCCTGGCTGAGGGCTCACATGCCGCCCGGGACGGTTTCTCGTATTCATCGCAATCTCTGGTCCATGCTGCGTGTGTGGGCGTACAGTCGCCGTCGGTATCACATCAACCTCGTGCACCGCCGGAATAGGTGATCGGAGAGCCTTTGGCATCGTTGCCGCTGCTGCCGGTCACTCGGCTGGTCGGCAACGCCGGCCGCTCGCGGTCTTTCATCTGGGAAGCCCCAAGCACCTTACCGCGTTGATCTCCACGCAAGGTCTGGTTGCGGCGCGTGGATGTGCCTTCGGTGCCGGTAATGCTTTCATTGCGCCTCCATGCCGCCCCCGTGATGGCAAAACCGCCCTCGTGCCCGTCTCCGGTGAGGCGACTGCGCGGCACTTCTGTTGCGGCGGTCGTTGGCACGGCACCATAGGCCTCATCGCGATAACGGAACTCAGGTGTGCCGGAAACCAGACCAGCCGCCAGATTTACCGGACCGGTAATACGTCCCACTGCGCCATAGGCGGTACCGGTAACTCGGTTGAGCGGTCTCTCCTGCGCGCTGCGCGCGGGAGTCGTGACGCTAAAATTTCCGCGGACTGCTGCCACCTCCGGGGCAGCGACTGCCGTATGCGGCGCATCGGCTGGGCCACGGGTGAGTGGATGCATCCGCGTCCCATTTCCACTCTTGTGCAGTGCCCGTTGATCAGTGCCCGCATAAGGGGTGCCACTCAAAACCTGCCCTTCACCACGAGCAGATCCGGTCACTTTGTTGTCCGGTCCCAGCCGGATGCCGGTCATCATCGCATCGGCGACGCCACTTTGTTTTGCCATCAGTGCTTGTGCTGTGGCCTGGTGGTCCGAGGCACAAAATGCCGCGTACTGATCGGGACCCGCGTATTCCGTGCCCGTGACAGGCTGGCAACCGCCATATTCATCCCCGGTGACCTTGGGGCTGCGTTCCACCGACGTGCCGGATACCGGCTGTTCGTGCCAGGTGTGCGTCACGCCGACTTTTTCCGGTGTAGGAACGGGTTTGCGGTTGCAGGCCTGATACTGAGCCAGTCCAGCAGATTCGGTGCCCGTCACACTGGCGCAAACTCCACGTTCCGTACCCGTCACGCGGTTTCCAGGGGCGGTCTCCGTACCCGTCAAAGCATGCTCGCGCAGCGTACTCATCACGCTCACCTTGTGTGGAGCGCTGCCGCCGTCGCGACACAGGCTGCCAAACGACTCCGGCTGGTAATATTGGCTGCCGGTAAGCTTGCGGCAGGATCCGGGCTCATCCCCGGTCACTCTGGCGCTGCGCCCGACTTCGGTTCCACTCACGCGCTGACCAGCCTCGGTGGCCGCTACGCTGACCTTGGCCGGAGTCAGCGCTGGCCGGGTTGCGCAAAAGGATTCAAATTTGTCGGCGCTGAGATATTCGGTGCCGGTCACGGCCTTACAGGTGCCATGTTCATCTCCGGTGACCTTCACGCTGTGCCCAAGCTCGACGCCGCTCACACGCTGGCCTCGGGTGGTCCGGCCTACATTCACCTTAGCGGGAGCCGGCTCCGGGGTGGCGGTGCACAATGCGCCGTATTGCTCGGTGCCAATATATTCAGTGCCGGTGATGGCCAGGCAACTGCCCGGCTCGGCACCCGTGACCTTGGCGCTGCGTTCCACCTGGGTGCCGGTCACGGATGTGCCACTCAGGGTAGTCCCTTGCTCCACTTTGGCAGGTGCTGCAGGCTTCTGACGGGTCCGGCCGCTGGGTCGATATGCGGACTGATCGCTGCGCCCTTTTTGGCACATGGCTTCACGGCGTGCCTGGGCGGCGTCGCGCCCGCTCAATCCTGCCAAGGCGTCGGGCTGACCGCTGTTGTGCGATATACGTGAAACACGGCTACAAGACGACGCTACCTTTCCCTGAGTGGAAAGCGCGCGGCGACGCTCCTGGCAGAGTTTGCGCACCGCGGAGGCGCTCGGCCCGGCCACTGATGCCGGGTCTTCGTCTACCAGCGCGCATACCGCTTCGAGCAACTGTTCCCGCTCGGCGATTTCAGTTGCGTCCTTACCTTTGCAGCCACAGCCATTCGGGGGGGGTAAGTCTTGCGCGGCAGCTGCCGCTTCTACAGGCGCAGCGGTGACAGTCGGTGTATCCGAGGCAATGACACGAATCCCCGTATGCGCAGTAGAGTTGGCTTGCGCAAGCCCTATGGCGCCACCCTGCGACAATGCCTCACGGCGCGCACGGGAAAGCGACTTGCCGGTAGCCCCTGTCGCCTCCATGGCAGCCATATTGCCCACTGTCCGCGCTGCCGATGCGGATGGTTTTGCCCCCAGCGCGGCGGCACCATTGTGCGACAGTGCCCGCCGCCGCTCCAGCGCAGCGGCACGTGTCGAGCGTGGGGACGCCATATTGTTTGCCATAGAGTCACTCATGACTTGATCCTTCCGTATCCATCAAACCCCTGCGCGGGCCACCCGCTGGATAGCCCCGCACCGATCTTGCTTATCGCCCGCGGAACACCACAAAAGCGCTGCCCTGGCTCTGCGAGTAGTTGTCATACCCGATCAGGCGCACGTGATGGTTGGGGTGGGCGCGATGGCATGCCTCCAGTTCGGCAATAACGGTGTCCACTGACTGCTCGCCGAACATGGGCAGTTTCCACATGTACCAGTAGTATGTTGATGCGCGTTCAGGCTCCACATGCTCGATGCCGGGGTTCCAGCCCTGGTTCACGAGATAGGCGATCTGACGACGCATTTTTTCCGGTCCCATTGCCGGCAAATAGGAGAAGGTTTCGTACTTGGGTGTTGAGTCGTAGTCTTGAATGTCAGCCATTTTCTATTCCTTTCTTTGGCGCGCGGAGCGAGCCGTCAAGCCTCGCGCCACGCGGGTTTTCGTTTGCGCCTTTGCGATTACTGTCACAGAATCAGCGATTCACCACGTCCAATTTGTCCACGGTATCAAATTCAAACTTGATCTCTTTCCAGGTTTCCAGAGCAATTTTTAACTCTGGACTGTCTTTCGCTGCGTTGGTGAGAATGTCCTTGCCCTCGCGCTCGAGATCGCGACCTTCATTGCGCGCTTCCACACACGCCTCTAGCGCGACACGATTGGCAGCTGCTCCGGCAGCGTTGCCCCATGGGTGCCCTAGCGTCCCGCCACCAAACTGGAATACCGCATCATCGCCAAAGATTGCTAACAACGACGGCATGTGCCAGACGTGGATACCGCCAGAGGCTACTGCGAACACACCTGGCATGGATCCCCAGTCCTGGTCGAAGAAGATGCCTCGACTGCGATCCTCAGGGACGAACGATTCGCGTAGCAGGTCGACCCACCCTTGAGTGGAGGCGCGGTCACCTTCCAGTTTGCCAACCACCGTGCCTGTATGCAGGTGATCACCACCCGACAGACGAAGCGCCTTGACGAGCACCCGAAAGTGAATGCCGTGGTGCGGATTACGGTCCACAACCGCATGCATGGCACGGTGGATGTGTAGCAGGGTGCCGGTTTTCCGGCACCAACGCGCCAGACCGGTATTGGCACAGAAACCACCCGTAAGGAAGTCGTGCATGATGATGGGCATATTGAGTTCCTTGGCGAACTCTGCCCGCTCATACATTTCCTCGGGCGAGGGTGCTGTAACATTTAAATAGTGTCCTTTGCGCTCACCAGTTTCAGCTTCGGCCGTGTGGATCGCATCAGCCACGAACAGAAACCGATCGCGCCAGCGCATGAAGGGTTGCGAGTTGACGTTCTCATCGTCCTTGGTGAAATCCAGACCGCCGCGCAGACACTCGTAGACTGCACGACCATAATTCTTGGCAGATAGACCAAGCTTGGGCTTGATGGTGCAGCCGAGCATTGGTCGGCCATATTTATTCATCTTGTCGCGCTCGACCTGGATGCCGT
>Ga0315298_1002384_pt1 | contig 31976 bp, 35 predicted proteins | sample WHS_1_MG_FD_203077 | JGI IMG/M metagenome (GOLD analysis project Ga0315298, IMG submission 203077) | Extremophilic microbial mat communities from Washburn Hot Springs, YNP, Wyoming, USA - WHS_1_MG | ecosystem: Environmental > Aquatic > Thermal springs > Hot (42-90C) | place: USA: Wyoming... | reverse complement strand
TGACCTCTACCGGACTCATAGTTCTTTTCCCTCCTCTTACCTGTTAATTATAGTAAAAACTCTATGGCTATTACTACAACTTATTTTGGTTAGGAGAGTGTCCGGTCTAAACGGGGGCTAGTACATTTATTACATGGGCAGGCATTGAAAACCTTTTTGAGGGATACAGGAAGCTTTTTCTCTTGGCTTACGACCAAGGATTTCCAACCCTGCCGGTAATAGTAAGCGGTGCGTCAGTCTTTGTTTCATATTTTGTTGCAAAGATGGAGAAAAAAACAGGCGCTTTAATCAATTCAAAAGCCCTTCAAGCTAATGCATCGGAAGCATTTCTTGATATTGGTATCTCTCTGGTCGTTCTTGCAGGTATTCTTTTAGTCCATGCAAAGATTCCCTATATTGAGGGTTCTGTTGTAATATTAATTGCCCTGCTTATTGTCAGACTGGGAGTAAAAAATATATGGACCTCGATTCTAATCCTTATAGATGCAAACCTCGACCCAGAGCTGCAATCAGAGATAGAGAAGAAGATATCTTTTCTTGATGGCGTTAAAGATTTAAGAAGTGTAAAGATACGCCAATCTGGACCGTTTAAAATGGTGGAATGCAACATTGCCACAGATCCGTCTGTTTCTGTATATAAGGCACATGAACTTGCAGATAAGATCGAAAATCTTATAGCAAGGGATTATAATGAGATTGAATCTGTTTTTGTCCATGTTGAACCAGCAAGGCGTGATACTGTCTCCGCCATTATCCCGGTCAGAGAAATAAACGGGCTGGATTCGAAGGTCCATGGTCACTTTGGAAGGGCACCGTACTTCATAATTTTAAAACTGGACGATAAAGGGGGGGTAGAGATAGAAGATTTCTATTACAACGAGTTTATTAATGAAAAGGATCTCATACATATCGGGGTAAAGGTTATTAAGGCCGTGATAAAGCACAAACTGGACCTTGTTTTTACAGCCAAGATCGGTGAGATTTCTTTTCACATGCTGAAAGATAATTTTATAGATATTTACAGGGTCAACGCAGGTGAAACGGTGCGTGAAATCATAGAACGATATCGAAAGGGAGAGATAGAACCAATTGTTGCGCCTCACCCAACAGACGAATCAGAGATAGAAAGACAGAGAAAATAGTATCAGGCCAATACAGTAAGTTGAGCCCAATAAAACTATTAAATTGACCGTCTTTAAAAAATTTTTTTTATAGGCCTTGACAATTGATAATTATGAATATATATTCATAACGTGAAATGTAACGTATTGATACTTATAAAAAAGGTTGCGATTATATGCCAAGACCACGATGCAGAAAAAATATAGGATTTCTTCCACAGGTTACCTACTTTAAACCAGCTGGTATTAGAATGGGAGAGCTTGAAGAGGTTGTTCTTCAACATGATGAACTTGAGGCCATACGATTAAAAGACCTCTTAGGTGAATCGCAGGAAGAGGCAGCACAAAAGATGAACGTCTCCCAGCCAACATTTCATCGCCTTTTACTCTCTGCCCATGAAAAGATTGCCCATGCCATTGTCAATGGCAAGGCATTGAGGATTGAAGGCGGTAATGTTGCTATTGACGAAAGGTTTGTTCCACCATGTGGCTGGCGCCACATGTGCAGGCATGGATGGAAGGAAAAACCCGGATTGTATAAAGGTGGTATGCAACCAATTGTAGAACAAGGAGGAGCAATGAAGATTGCAATAACAAGTGTAGATGGAACAATGGAGGGCATGGTAGACGAACGTTTCGGAAGAACCAGAAAATTCGTTATTTACGACACTGAAGCAAAAACACACACTGTGATTGACAATGCGTTAAACATGAGCACTGCTCAGGGTGCAGGTATTCAAAGTGCCCAGAATGTTGTCAATTCCGGTGCGCGTATAGTTATAAGTGGACACTTAGGGCCTAATGCATTTCGTGTACTTCAATCAGCAGGGATAGAGGTGTACACAGTATCCAATATGACCGTAGCCCAGGCAATTGAGGCCTATGAACAGGGAAGATTGCAAAGATTACCAGGCCCCGATGTTGGTGGCCACTGGTAAGATTAATAAATAAAGGAGGTGTTTTTTATGCCAAGAGGAGATGGAACAGGACCTATGGGAATGGGTCCAAGAACAGGTAGGGCAGCAGGTTATTGTGCAGGCTTCGGTGTGCCAGGTTATATGAATCCAGTACCTGGTAGAAGATTTTTCCCGAGATACTGGGGATTTGCAGGTAGAGGAAGAGGATACAGACACTGGTTTTATGCCACAGGGCTGCCATTCTGGGCAAGGGTTAATCCCTCTATGTCTGGACCACTGCCTTTTTATGGAATGCCCCAGGGATATAACCCTGCACAGATGACTAAGGAAGTGGAGATGGATATACTAAAAAGAGAAGCGGAAGATTTAGAAAATACGCTGAAACAGATAAAGGATCGTCTCGCTAAACTTGCAGAAGAATCGTAGCATCAGATGCGGGCAGGGTTGATACCCCCTGCCCTGCCCGCATTATCATGATGAAAGGAGAAAATCAATGGTACAAAGAACAGGTGGAAAGGGACAGGGAGCTGCAGGACGAGGAGCAGGTATGGGTCGTCGTGGAGCAGGAAGTGGAAGAGGCAGAATGGGCGGCAGAGGATCAGGGCCTGGCGGTGAATGTATATGCCCTCAGTGCGGGACACGGGTACCACACCAGCAGGGTGTGCCATGTTTTGAACAGAAATGTCCTAAGTGCTCAACCCCAATGGTCAGGGCTTGATGAGGTTATATAAATGAGGATTGCATTTGCAAGTGGTAAAGGTGGCACAGGAAAGACAACAGTGGCTGTAAACTTTGCCTGTTTTTTAGCCTCTTCCCACAAGAAGGTTCAATACCTCGACTGCGATGTGGAGGAGCCGAATGGTCACATTTTTTTGAAACCTCATATTGAAGAAAGGACCCTTGCACAAGTAATGGTGCCTGTTATTGATAAAGATAGATGTACTGCCTGCGGTGAGTGTACTTCTCATTGCCAGTTCAATGCCCTCGTGCTTATTTTTAAGGATGTACTCATTTTCCCAGAACTATGTCATGGGTGCGGTCTGTGTGCACGTATCTGCCCGGAAGGTGCTATTAAGGAAGGTGAAAGGGAAATAGGGTATGTGGAAAAGGGGTATGCACAGGGTAACATCGATTTTGTCCATGGGGTCTTAAATGTGGGAGAACCAACGGCAGGTCCCCTTATACAGAAGGTAAAAGATAATTATAAAGAAGGCTACATCCAGATTATTGATGCACCTCCTGGCACATCCTGCCCTGTTGTTAAGACCATTGCTGATGCTGATTGTGTGGTCATGGTAACAGAACCAACGCCGTTTGCCCTTCACGACCTCAAAATTGCTGTCTCTGTTGCTCAAACGCTCAATAAGCCAATCGGGGTCGTTATAAACAGAGAAAATGGAGAATTTAAACCCATTATGGACTATCTATCCAAGAATAGCCTTCCCATATTTGCCACTATCCCTGAAGATAAAAATATTGCTAGTGAATACTCAAAGGGGAACCTTATTATAGAACGTCTCCCTCTGTACTTAGATAATTTTATGGAGCTTGCACTCAATATCAAAAGGCTATTGGGAAAGAAGATATTCCGGTGACAGTATGACTGATATTAAAGAATTGGTCATTGTAAGCGGAAAAGGGGGAACGGGGAAAACCTCTCTGGCCGGTGCCCTAACATCTCTTTTCAAGGATAAAGTAATAGCAGATTGTGATGTGGATGCAGCCAATCTTCATATCATAATAACCCCTAAAGAGGTGATATCCCAGAAAGAATTTATAGGTAGTAAAAAGGCCAGAATCAACTCTGACCGTTGTACCCAGTGTGATGTATGCAGGGATGTATGCAGGTATGGAGCAATTTCCAAAGAATACATAATAGACCCTGTTTTATGTGAGGGGTGCGGTGCCTGCTATTTTCTATGCCCGGCAAAGGCAATTGATTTTACCCCACAACTTGCAGGCTACTGCTATATCTGCAGGACACCATCAAACGAATCTTTTGTCTTTGCTGAGCTACTCCCTGGGGAAGAAAACTCAGGCAAACTTGTAGCTGAAGTGAGAAACGAGGCAAGGGAAGAAGCAAAGGCAAGGGGCACAGAACTGATCCTTATTGATGGACCACCGGGTATAGGCTGCCCTGTGATTTCTTCTCTAACAGGTGTTAACTTTGCACTGATAGTTACAGAGCCAACACCCACTGGTGTTCATGATTTGAAACGTATCGTTGATCTTACCCGTCATTTTAAAATCAAGGCAGCCCTCGTTGTTAATAAAAGTGATATTAACCCTGATTATGTTGAAGATATAAAAAAATATTGTGAAGATGAAGGACTCATCTATCTCGGTGAGATACCCTATGATTCGAAGATAACAGAGGCACAGAAAAACATGAAGACAATTCTTGATTTTGCCCCTAATAGTGAAGTAAGCAGGGCAATAAAGGAAATCCATAAAAAAATACAAAAAATTCTGGAGGAAGCATGAGTGCAGAGAAACAGGTAGAAGACACAATACTACAAAATAAAATCGATAAAATCCATCACACCTATTTAGTTTTGTCAGGAAAAGGTGGCGTTGGTAAGAGCACGGTTGCCGTAAATCTTGCCCTTAGTCTATCCCTTAGGGGTTTGAGGACAGGTATACTCGATGTGGATATCCATGGACCCAGTGTGCCAAAGCTTCTTGGCATAACACACTTAAGGGTTGGTGTATCCGAAGAGGAGATAATACCCATTGAGGCCTATGGCACGATAAAAGTAGTATCCATGGGTCTATTACTGAGTGGAAACGAACAGGCTGTGATATGGAGGGGACCACTCAAGGCAAATGTAATCAGGCAGTTTGTACAGAATGTTGCATGGGGGGAGCTGGATTTCCTTGTTGTAGATTGTCCCCCCGGTACAGGGGATGAGCCGCTATCCATTGCCCAGATTCTTGGAAAAAAGGCAAGCGCTATTATCGTTACAACCCCTCAACTCGTTGCAACCATTGATGTGGAAAAGTGTATTAACTTCTGCAGGAAACTTGAACTGCCCATAGCAGGTATCATAGAAAATATGAGCGGATTTATCTGTCCTCATTGTGGGAAAGAGGTTGATATATTCTCTTCTGGAGGTGGACAAAACCTCGCAAGGGTCTATGGCGTCCCATTCCTTGGTAGCATTCCCCTTGACCCTGACATAGTAAAAAGCGGAGACACAGAGACGCCCTATATATATTTTTATTCCCAAACAAATACTGCCAAGAGATTTGATGAAATTGTCGAACAGATTATAAGCAAGGAAAGTTTAAAGGAATATGGCAAAGAAAACCAGGAGGTTATGGGATCTACTGCAACCGCAGAAAAAAATACAGTTGATAAAGAATACAATAATACAAAAGAGAAAGGAGATGGTCATATGAGATTTGCAGTCCCTACATATCAGGGTAAATTGTGTGCCCATTTCGGCCACTGTGAGGCCTTTGCCATCATCGATGCAGACGGAAAAGGCGAGATTATTAACGAAAACTACATTACCCCGCCACCCCACGAACCCGGACTTTTGCCAAAATGGCTTTCTGAAAAAGGCGTAAACTGTGTCATAACCGGCGGTATGGGATCTCGAGCGCAGCAACTCTTTGCCCAGCAGGGAGTAAAGGTAATAACCGGTGCACAGGGTGAATACCCGCGCGATGTGGTGGAGCAATATCTTAAAGGCACACTGCAGACAGGTGCAAATACCTGTGACCACTGAAGGAGGTACTAATGCCCATCTATGAATACAGGTGCATAAAGTGCGGGTCTGTCTCTGAATATTTAGTCGGTATTGGAAAAGAAGATGATGATATAGTATGCAAGAATTGTGGTGGAAAGGCGATGGAAAAGGTATTGTCTATGCCTAATCTTTCTAAGAGCGGACATATGATTTCTTCTCAGAGTGGCCTCACATGCTGCGGTAGGGAAGAACGATGTGAAAGTCCACCCTGTTCCAGTGGCGGGGGCTGTAGAAGATAAAGGGGTTCTATGGGTAATAAAGAAGATTTTCACCAATCACAAGGTATTTCTATAACTGTAGTTACAGACAATTATTATGATGCCTTGAGGCCTGATCATCCCTGCGGAAAACGTTTTCGTACAACTCCCGATCAATCTATTCATGCAGAACACGGACTCTCTTTCTTTGTAGAGGTTCTATCAGAGGGGAAAAGTCATAATTTCATGTTCGATTATGGCATAGACCCTTCAGGTGTAATCAATAACATAAAAATAATAGGCTTAAATCTCTCCATGCTGGAGGCAATGGCACTGAGCCATGGTCACTTTGACCACTGGGGAGGGCTCAGGGGTCTCCTTTCACTTATCGACACAAGCAACCATGGAAAAGAAATACCCTTTTTTGTTGGAAAGAACTGTTTCAGTCGCAGATTTTCAATACGTCCAGGAAGTAAAGACCTGATTGATTTAGGAAAACTTAAAAGAGAGGATATAGAAAAGGCAGGCAGGTTTAGAGTTATCGAATCAGACAAACCCGAGGAAATAGTAAGGGGTGTATATACAACAGGAAGGATAAAACGTACCACAGACTATGAGAAGGTACCAAGTAACCTGCTTGTAGAAAGAGAAGGAAAAATCAAGCAGGACTATTTTGATGAGGAACTGGCTCTCTTTACGGTTCTCAAAAATAAAGGCCTCGTTATAATCTCAGGTTGCGCTCATGCAGGAATTGTAAATACTGTAAGGCATATTGAGCGGCTTACAGGTTTAGATAAGGTGTATGGAATCATAGGGGGATTCCACCTGATAAATGCACCTGATGATACCATAAAGAGAACAATTGCTGATATAAAAGCCATCAATCCTACATACATTGTACCGACCCATTGTACAGGTTTTGAGGCCATAGTATGTTTCGCCAAAGAAATGCCTGAACAATTCATATTGAATACTGCAGGTACGACATACACTTTTAGCTAAAATCAATGTGAAGGGGCTCAAAGACATATACTGAACTCTATGAGTATTGGACACGCCAGAGGTGTAGAGTTTAAACTCTCTCGATAAGCAGAGATAAACCTTTAAACTGGAGGTATAGAGATGAAGCAAAGGAAATGGACAGCAGAGGAGAAATTAGCGATAGTCCTTGAGGGACTAAAGGAGAATAGGTTTGTTACAGAGATAGAGAGGCTTCAGAAGGTTATTGGCAAAGAGGCTATACAAATAGAGATTTAAAAAAACAGAGGGGCTATCTGGAACAAGATAGAGGCAGTGGAGATGCTCAAAGAAGCTGGATATTATGTGGTCGTCCTTTCACGGGGCTTTTCAAAGGGCAAGGCAATCCCCGCCAAACTCCTTACTCAAAAGCCCTGTGGGATTGGATATAGGTGCCAAGACACCTGAAGAAATAGCCATAAGCATAGCAGGGGAGATTGTAGCTGTAAAAAAAGGGAAACTTGTGTTTTGGAATCAATAAAAAGGAAGGAGTATAGCATGGAAGAAAAACCACAGGGCATTGAAGAGATTCTGAAAATGATGTAGCAACAACTGGGCGAGGAACCAAGACCCATGGTGCTTATGTCAAAACTCATCCCCGAATGGATCCCGAGGCAGGCTCAGGAGTGAAAGTTTGTTATGGAGCTACCCCATATCCCTCCAAAGTATAAGCACCTCATCATGATAGCAGCCTCCACCGCTGTGGGATGCCACCTCTGCACGGAGACCTTTATTAAGCTTGCCCACAGGGCCGGGGTTACAAAAGAGGAGATAGCCGAAGCCATCCTTACCACCCGATTTGCCCTTGCATCCACAACATTTGCCACCGCCATCGAAGGTATGGAGAATCTTGTAGGAAAGGCAAAGTAGAAAGGAAGGAAATATGAATACAGAAGATATACCTGCCAGGATAAGTCAGGCAGGTAAAGACATGATAGAAATCCTGGGACTTAGCACCTCTCCTGTGGGGGTGAGATTTTTAAGAAAAGGTGTTGACTATCCTGATGGTGCAAAGGTATTGAAACAGCAGAGGTATTGCCAGGCCCTGATGAAGGCAAGGCATGGAGAAGATGTCATCCTCGATAGTGAAAATATAGCCTGCCCTGCAGCAGCTGCAGCGTTTGGTTTTAAGGCTTTACCTCACGGGCTCAAATCAGGAAAGGGGCTTGTGGGCTTCGGGATTGTCTCCCAGGAGGCAGTAGGAAGAAGGATGTTTGAGGCCATGCCTCATCTTGAAGCCGGTGAGATAACTGCCATCCACCTCTATCCCCTTGAAAGGACACAGTTTATCCCTGATGTGGTGGTGGTAGAGGATGAGGTGGAAAGGCTCATGTGGATTGCCCTCGCATATCTCCATGCAACAGGCGGGGAGAGGATTGTAAGCTCCACGGCCATCTTCCAGGCCACGTGCGTGGATTCCACCATCATCCCCTATCTTAATCAGAGGCTCAACCTGAGTTACGGCTGCTATGGCTGCAGGGATGCAACAGACATAGGGCCAGGTGAGGCGGTCCTTGGCTTTCCAGAAAAGATGCTCCAGAAGATAGTGGAACACTTAAATTTCCTATATAAAAAGGCAATCCCCACATCCAGGGGCAAAAATGCCCTATCAGCTCTTATGGGAAGGGAGAAAAAAGGGGCGGACTGTACCTCCGCATGAGTTTGGCTTATTGGTGTAGCTGTACCAAAGGCAATCATCGGCATCTGTGAAAGAGATTGAAAGCAGTTTTTGGTTAATGTTTTTAAAGTTTATTGTATAATGCATAAAAAATTAATGCCAATGGAAAAAACCGTTACTGAAGACCTTAAAAATCAAGACCCAGTAACTACTGTTTCATTCTCTTCATGTGAGAGGGCATTCACACCGGGGACACCCTGTTGCACAATCCTAAATAACATAAGCGAAGGCATCTTTACAATCGACCTCGATAAGAAGATCACCTTTGTAAACCGTGCAGCCGAATCCATAACAGGATTTACAAGCAATGAGGCTATCGGACAGTACTGTTTCGATATCTTTAGATCGAATGTATGTCAGGTTAACTGTCCTCTGGAGGCTGCCATAGAAACAAAAAAACCGGTTCATGATCAGGCTGCGATTATCATTAATAAATCGGGCAGGGAGGTCTCCATAAAGATAGGGGCAGAACTTCTTAAAAATGACCGTGGAGAGATAGTAGGTGCTATTGAGATCTTCAGGGATGTATCGCTTATTGAAATATTGAGGCAGAGCCTCTCTGAAAGATACCGCTTTGGTGACCTTATAAGCAAGAGCCATCTGATGCAAGAAATCTTTGAAATACTTCCGGATATTGCAGAAAGCGACAGCGCTGTCCTCATACAGGGACAGAGCGGCACAGGTAAGGAGGTCATAGCCAAGACGATCCATGAGCTAAGTCCAAGAAAAGAAAAGCCATTGATAAAGGTGAACTGCGGTGCAATCCCTGATACGCTTCTTGAGTCAGAGCTCTTTGGCTATGTAAGGGGTGCATTTACAGATGCAAAGAAGGACAAAAAGGGAAGGTTCTCCCTTGCCGATGGCGGCACAATCTTTCTCGATGAGATAGGCGAAACATCGCCTCAGATGCAGGTAAAACTCTTAAGGGTCCTGGAGGAGAAGGAGTTCATCCCCCTTGGTGGGACGGCGCCTGTAAAGGTAGATATCAGGGTAATTGCTGCAAGCAACAGAGACTTAGAAAAAATGGTTAAGGAAGGGCTTTTCAGGGAGGACCTATATTACAGGCTCAATGTCATAAAGATAAATCTACCGCCCCTTTCAGAAAGAAGAGAGGACATCCCCCTTCTCGTTGAGCATTTCATATCAAGGCTCGATGCAATCAAAGGAAAAGGTATTAAGGGTGTCTCGACGGAGGTTATGACTCTCCTTATCAACTATGATTACCCCGGCAATATAAGAGAACTGGAAAACATCCTCGAACGTGCCTACGTGCTATGTAAAGGTGACATTATAGAAAAAAAACACCTCCCCATTGAATTTATAAGCAAAAATAGCGGAAACACACCTTTAAAAGCAGAATTAAAACCCATCGAATCCAACGAGGCCGCTGTAATCAAAGAAGTTCTCCAAAGATGCAATGGCAATAGGGCCCTTGCTGCAAGGAAACTTGGAATAGGTCGTTCCACACTCTGGCGTAAGATAAAGAGGTACGGTTTGAGTTAGCCGTTGCCTTTTCATTATATGTTTCATATTGAAACATACGTATTGAAACAGTTTCATAAACAGGCGATTTCCCCTCACCATCTTTGCCCCTCACATTCATAGCATATTGATTTTCAATAGTATTATTCCATCCCCCTGAATGCGGGTCTTGGCACATAGATTGCTTTATAGTTTAGTAGTGAGACCATTATGAATATAGCGATTCCATTATTTAATAATCGTATATCACCACATTTTTCCACTTCCCCTGAGATGCTCATTGTGCTTGTAGAAAAAAATAAGGTGTATTCTGTATCGAGGCTTAATACGGCTCAACTTTCAGGCCTGGAAAGAAGGAAAAAGATCGTAAGTTTAGGGGTGGATACCATCCTCTGTGGAGGTATAGACGGGGTCTCAAAGGAATGGTTCAAGCTGAAAGGCATCAGGATAATTGAAAACATAATGGGCGATGCCATGGATGTTTTAAATGACTTTCTCGGGAGAGAAAAAAATAAAGATCTCATCAAAAAAAGATTCGCAGAGGACAAAATTAAACAAACCTGAAGGAGGTAGTCATGATCTATATCGTTTATATACTGAACCCTATGGGGACTGGGCACGCCAAAGGTGTAGAGGTTAAACTTTCTCGATAAGCAGAGATAAACCTTTAAACTGGAGGTATAGAGATGAAGCAAAGGAAATGGACAGCAGAGGAGAAATTAGCGATAGTCCTTGAGGGACTAAAGGAGAAGAGGTTTGTTGCAGAGATAGAGAGGCTTCAGAAGGTTATTGGCAAAGAGGCTATACAGATAGAGATTTTAAAAAAACAGAGGGGCTATCTGGAACAAGATAGAGGCAGTGGAGATGCTCAAAGAAGCTGGATATACGATTAAGGTGCCTCTTGTGCCTTAGGGATATCGAGGAGCGGTTATTATTCAGCGAAAGAGGTAAGGGTTATTGAGCGGGCAGGCGGAGACCTCAAGGACTGTGAACTTCTAAGGAGGATAAAGGCATAAGAGTTAATCACAAGAGGGTTCAGAGGCTGATGAAGGAGCATGGATTGACTGCAACTGGATATATCTGGTAATCGTGCTTGACTGGTATACGAAGAAGATAGTTGGCTGGAATATCTCATTAAGAAGCAGGGCAGCTGAATGGGAAGAGGCATTAGATATGGCAATACAGAGGGAATTTCCTGGAGGTGTGAGGGGCAATGGACTTAAGCTTATAAATGACAATGGGAGTCAGCCTACAGCGACCTCATTTATGAGGGATATGGCAACACTTGGTATAGAGCAGATATTCACAAGTTATGACAATCCAAAAGGCAATGCAGAAATAAAATTGGGGTCCCCAAAAAATCGAGAGATTTTTTGGGGTGTTAGTAGGGTAATGAGGACGATAAAGGAAGAGATTATCTGGCTCAATGAATTTGCTTCCTTTGAGGAGCCAAAGGAAAAGATAGGCAGGTGGATACAGGAGGACTATAACAAGCTCTATGTGTACTCACAGCTTGGATACATGAGTCCAGAGGAGTTTGAGGCAAAGCATGACCTCTACATCTTTATCTTTAGGGCATAAAAATGTCTTCTCTGAAAAACGGGGTGCAGTACAGAGGTATATCTAAATAAGATGGACCTAACATCAAAGATAAATATGCCAGCTGAAAGGGAGGAGACCAAACTTAGAAATGCCTCATTTTTGTCTTGACAATGGGGGAAAGCGCAGATTACCCTTGATTGAAATTCCGTGATTACGGGATAATGAATCCTGAACAAGCAAAGGAGTCCAAAATGTCATCAACGGTTATGCAAGGAGAATCAAACTTCATTAAAAACTTTGCCCCCTCGTGGTTTGCCTCGGTCATGGGGACAGGAATTCTTGCCATCACCAGCCGTTTTTACTCTCAATATGTCCCTTTTTTGAACGATGCCGCCGTTCTGCTCTTCTACTTCAATATAGTCTTGTTCTTTGTCTTGTTGATCCCCTGGGTGCTTCGATGGTTATTGTACACGAAAAATGCCCTTTCAGACCTTGAACATCCGATCCTGTCTAATTTCTATGCCACCATCGCCATCGCAATGCTCGTTCTCTCGGCAAACTTCACCATTATCGGGGAAAATGTGTTTATCGGGGAGATATTCTGGTTTGTCGGAACCGGGCTGACAATATTTTTCGGACTTTTGTCGCCCTTCATCATGTTCAGGGGCGAGCATGTCACCATAGATCATATCAATCCTGCATGGTTTATCCCCCCGGTCGGCCTCATCGTGATTCCTATTCCGGGAAGCTTGATCATCAGTCAATATTCAGGATTTATTAGGGAATTTGTCATCTTTCTGAATTATTTCGGATGGGGAGCCGGTTTTTTTCTTTATATGGCTTTGTGCGCTATCTGCATGCACAGGTTTATTCTCCATCGTCCGTTGCCTAACATCCTCGCTCCTACCATATGGATCAATTTAGGCCCGATCGGAGCCGGAACCGTGGCGCTGATCAATTTAGTCAAAAACTCAACATTTATCACGATGAAAGAACCCTTTTTCGTATTCGGTCTCATTTTCTGGGGGTTTGGGATTTGGTGGGCATTAATGGCGATCATCATGACTCTCTATTACATTAGTAAGATGAGGTTGCCCTATGCGCTTTCCTGGTGGGCCTTCACATTCCCTCTCGGCGCCTATGTCGCTGCCAGCCATTCCGTGGCGACAATTTTTCATTTGGCGATCGTTGACTTTATTGGATTTGGTTTATATCTCTTATTGGTTTTCCTCTGGTCCATCACCCTGATAAAGACATCGATGGCTCTATATTATAAGAAACTGTAGGAACAAGAACTCAGAAAGGAGATGCCATGTTTAAAAAAATACTCTTCCCCATTGATTTTTCCCTCCATTCCAACACGATATTAGGATGTATTCCATATCTAAAAGTGGCAGGAATGGAAGAAGTGATCCTGGTTCACGTCATTGATCCCACGGAAGCAGCCCAATGGGCAAATGTAGAAGAAGCAATCGCCGTCAGGAAAAAAGAGGCGGAAGAAAAAATGGAGAAGATCCTCTCGGAAGTGTTGTCTCCTCCTGAAGGAATCAGGGGAAGACACATGACGGGGATTGGCCTGCCCTATCAGGTGATATTGAGAATCGCGGAGGAAGAAAAGGTGTCCCTCATTGTCATGGGTTCCCATGGCCGCAGTTTTCTGGAGGGCGCCATATTGGGAAGCGTCACGAATAATGTCATAAGGCATGCAAAGATTCCGGTTCTCATAGCGAAAATCATGTTTATCGAGAGCAAGGGCGAAAAGAAACCCGTTTGCATGGGGATGGACAACGTATTCAAGAAAGTTCTTTATCCTACTGATTTTTCTGAATATTCCATGTCGGTGCTGAACGTGATGGAACATCTGAAAAAAGCGGGGATCGGGGAGGTTGTGGTTGTCCATATTCAGGATACGAGGAAGCTGTTCCCCCATTTGAAACACAAGATGGGAGAATTCAATGAAATCGATGCCGAGCGTCTGAATAAAATAAAAAACCGACTCGAGCTTCTCGGATATAAAGTAAAAACCATATTGAAAGAAGGAGTGCCTTTTGCAGAGATTAACCAGATTGCAGAAGAGGAAAACGTATCCATGATCATGCTCAGCTCTCAAGGCAAGAGCGCCGTAAAAGAAGCGCTCATGGGAAGCGTGAGCGAATCCATTGCAAGGGATCACATTCGTCCCGTCATGATTATTCCCAAGAATTGGGAAATAGGTGCTTGATTCAAAAAATCAGCAAAGGAAACCGATGAACATTCTTTATATTTCAGGAAGCCCAAGAAAAAAGAACAGCAACACGGATCATCTGTTGAATTATGCCTGGGAGGTGACCGGAGGCGAGTTCATCAAACTGATCCATTACCGGATCGAGCCCTGCAAAGCCTGTCGGGGATGTCTCAAACATTCTGCCTGCGCGATCGACGACGACTTCAGGAATCTTCTTACACCCATGCTTCTCGAGGCTGACGCCGTCATCATGGGGAGTCCTGTTTTTTTCAATAATATTTCAGCTCAACTCAAAGCGTTTATCGATCGCACCTGGTCCCTGAGGGGAAGACTAAGAAACAAAATCGGCGGGGCCGTGGTCGTCGGCAAGAGATACGGAGCAGAAAGCGCGATTACTGCGATTCACGCATTCTTTCTGAAGCACGACATGATTCCGGCCAACAGGGGCGTGTGCGGAACGGCCTTCGCACCGGGAGAAGTAAAAGCAGATGCGGAGGCTGTAGAATCTGCAGCCAAACTCGCGGAACGCATTCTGGAACTCGGGAAATTGATAAACAAGACGACCTAAGATCGCATAAGTAGGTTGTCATTTTCAAAAAGATTATGTATCCGACGGCCTTCGAAAAGTTCTACCAGGATGTGCTCGGCTGTGTGACGAATTTAAAGAGGGTGGGCGTAGAGGAAATCATCCTCCTGCATGTCATCTACGTTTCCTGGCTGCCCCAGGTACACGATGGTTATGTCCTGAAACTAGCCGACGCCCTGAGGCATATTCTGAACGCCAAAATGAACGAAGCCGCGGAGATCGTAGAGGGCTCAGGCCTCCGGGTGAAAAGGCGTATCGAACTGGGTGCTCCCCATCGGGAAATCCTGAAGATTGCCGATACGGAGATGGTTGATATGATCGTCTGCGGCCGCGAGCGCAAAGGCATTCTGGGGGAGATCTTCGTGGGATCCATCACGGACAGGATCATCCGTTATGGGACAACACCCGTCTACATCCCGAAGTGTCCAGACATCTATGGCGCCGATCGACAGTTTGTCGAGGCCTTCTGCCGTGATCCGTTCCAAAGGGTCCTCTATCCCACGGACTGGTCTGAATGTGCACGCAATGCTCTGCAATATCTGAAGGGAATCAAAGATGCCGGAGTCAACGAGATTGTCGTGGCCCATGTCACGGAGAAGACCATGAAGCTTCCTAAAATCGGTTTGCTGGTTTGCAACAGCGGGAGCTCCAATGCCGGCGTTTTAACGGGGATCGCTGCCATGCAAGTCTTACAAGAGTTCGGAAGCGATCGGGTAGACATATATTCATTGCCTGCGTTGGCCAATGAGATCCCCCGACAGGTGATGACCGTAAATAATTTGGAGCACCTGATCGTGTAGAAAATCGGTCCGGCCTATTGCATTCCGCGTTAAGCCGCTATAAGCTGTCGGCAGTTACAATCGCTAAGATAAACATGCTCATGGAGAACTGACCTGAGGCCAAAGACATAATTTCTGCTTTATGAAAGGATCCGCAGTGGATAAACCGCATAAACGACGTGGTTCCAGTACTGTACCGGCAAGCTGTGAGGGGATGAGATCATGGGCATCCAGACGGCGGTGACGATCCACGACGTGGGCAAGATGCATGTTCCGGCAGACATTTTGAGCAAACCCTGCTTTGAGCCGGGGCAGGGTTTGCTTTTTGAGCATATACAAAGAAGTAATTATGAGAATTTTTTAAAAAAGGAACCACAAATTTAACACTGTTGTTTTAAGAATATGTTCTGGAGGAGATGAAATATGTGGATTGTTAAACTCGCCTTACGCCGGCCTTACACCTTCGTGGTGGCAGCTCTGGTTCTCTTGCTGCTGACGCCTTTCGTGCTGCTTCGCACACCGACGGACATTTTTCCGGAGATCAACATCCCGGTCATCAGCGTAATCTGGACATATAACGGCCTGAACGCCCGGGAGATGGAGGAGCGCATCATCTACAACCACGAACGCATGATCGCCACCTTAGTCAATGATATCGAGCACATGGAGTCCACCGCCTATAACGGCGCCGGTGTGATCAAGGTCTTCCTCCAGCCGGGTGCCTCGATTGATGAAGGTGTGGCCTCGATCACGGCCACCGGGCAGACGGTACTCCGTTTACTTCCGCCAGGAATCACCCCGCCTTTTATTATCCGCTATAATGCTTCCTCGGTGCCGATTCTCCAGTACAGCCTGGCCAGTAAAAAATTCTCAGAACAGGAACTTCAGGACATGGCTCTGAACCAAATCAAGGTCGGTCTTTCGACCGTCCTCGGGGCCTCCGTGCCCTATCCGGCCGGCGGGAAGGCGCGGGTCATAGCCGTTGATATCGACCTTCCGGCCCTCAAGGCGAAGAACCTGACCCCGCAGGACGTGGTCAACGCCTTCAATGCCCAAAACTTCGTCCTCCCCAGCGGCACAGTAAAAATCGGTGAAACGGAGTATAACGTTTCTCTCAACAGCAATCCGCAGGTGCTTGCGGCCCTGAATGACCTGCCCATTAAGACCGTCAACGGCGCCGTGATCCGGGTGGGCGACGTCGCCCAGGTGCATGACGGCTATCTACCGCAGCAAAATGTGGTCCGCTTGGACGGGGTGCGAGGCGTGCTGCTTACGGTTCTTAAGAGCGGCGCCGCCTCAACCCTTGCCGTCGTAGATGGGGTGAAAAAGGCCATGCGGCGGATCCTGAGCGGTCTGCCGCCCGAATTGGAAGCCAAAGAATTCGCCGATCAATCGCTCTTTGTCCGTGCAGCCGTAAGTGGAGTGGTAAAAGAAGCAATAATCGCTGCACTGCTAACGGCCATAATGATACTGCTCTTTCTCGGCTCCTGGCGGAGCACTTTCATCATTGCCATCTCAATTCCGCTTTCAATTCTGACTTCCATTATCCTGCTCAGTGCCCTGGGTGAGACTATCAACCTGATGACCCTTGGAGGACTGGCGCTGGCCGTCGGGATTCTGGTGGATGACGCCACTGTAACCATCGAGAGCATTCATCGCCAGATGTCGCTGGGCAAATCGAATATTCAGGCAATCCTCGATGGCGCACAGGAAATTGCTTTGCCGGCACTGGTTTCAACACTCTGTATCTGCATTGTGTTTGTTCCTATGTTCTTTCTCACCGGTGTATCCCGTCATCTCTTCATACCCCTGGCGGAGGCGGTCGTCTTTGCCATGTTGGCCAGCTATGTGCTTTCGAGGACACTCGTTCCAACCCTGGTTATGTGGTTTTATCGCCATATCGAATAACACGACCAGGCTGCCAATACGAGCGCAGTTTCGGCCTATCTGCATCCATTTGTAGCTTTGCATAATCGCTTCATTCGAGGATTTGACCGGTTCAGAGAAAGATACCGCCGAATGCTGGGTGCAGCACTAACCCATCGAGTCACCTTCGTAATCATCTTTCTGGCCTTCTGCGTCGGTACCTGGCTGCTTATCCCGTATCTCGGCCAGAACTTTTTTCCGTCGGTTGATGCGGGACATTTCCGGCTCCACCTGCGCGCCCCCGGCGGCACGCGCATCGAGGAGACCGTTCAATTGGTGGACCGTGTCGAAGCCGTGATTCGGCAAGAGATTCCGGCCAAAGAGTTAGCAGGTATACTCGATAATATTGGCATACCTTCCGGTGGCATCCCGCTTGCCTATATTGACAACGGTCTCACGGGAACTCGTGATGCCGACATTCTCGTTTCTTTGAATCGAGGACACCGACCCACCGACGATTACGTTCGCCGTCTGCGCGCCCGTTTAAACCGTGACTTTCCTGGAGTGACTTTCTATTTCCTGCCGGCCGACATTGTCAACCAGACCATCAACTTCGGTCTGCCGGCTCCTTTCGATATCCAGATCGTTGGCCGAAACATCGACAAAAACCGTGCTATTGCGGCTGACCTCGTCGAGAAAATCCGCCGGGTGCCCGGAGCGGTCGATGTGCGCATTCAACAACCGTCTGACCAACCCAAGATCAACTTCACCGTGGATCGTACCAAGGCATCCCTCATGGGCATGACCGAGCGTGACGTGGCCAACTCTGTGCTCCTCAGCCTCACCGGCAGCAGCCAGACACAACCTAACTACTGGCTCAACCCGAAAAGCGGAATCCAGTACCTGGTGAACATCAGGGTACCGGAGCATCGTATGGATTCCTTTGAGGAACTCAACGCAATCCCGGTGAGCGCCGGCAAGGCGGGGGAAAACGGGCCCGAGCTTCTGACAAACGTTTCAACTTTCGAGCAGGCAACTGAACCGCCCATTTTTTCCCATTATAACGTGCAGCCGGTAATTGACGTCTTCGGTGGCGTAAGCGGTCGGGACTTAGGTGGCGTGCTAAAGGATATAAAGCCCATCATCAATGAGGTGAAAAAACAATTACCGAAAGGGAGTTTCATCGAGCTACGCGGACAGGCTGAAACCATGCGCACTAGCTTCATCGGGCTGGCCGTCGGAATGGGGCTGGCTATCATGTTCATCTACCTGTTGCTGGTTGTTTTCTTTCAAAGCTGGCTCGACCCCTTCATCATCATTACGGCCCTTCCCGGTGCCCTAGCAGGCGTGGTATGGGGACTCTACCTTACTGGCACTACTGTAAGTGTCCCAGCTTTAATGGGTACTATCATGAGCCTGGGGGTGGGCACAGCCAACTCGATTCTGCTTGTCAGTTTTGCGCGCAGCCAGCTCCAGCAAGGCGCCGATCCACAGGTCGCGGCCTGGGAAGCCGGGGGCGTACGCCTGCGCCCAGTGCTGATGACGGCTTTGGCTATGATTATCGGAATGTTTCCCATGGCGCTGGCTCTTGGTGAGGGCGGTGAGCAGAACGCACCTCTCGGCCGAGCGGTTATCGGGGGACTGGTCGTCGCCACGGTGGCGACGCTGTTCTTCGTGCCCGCGGTGTTCAGTCTGCTTCACCGGAAAACCCCAAAGGGTCCTCAGCACGAGGCGCTTGACTTAAATGAAATTGAAAACTAAAGAGGTGTACCCATGAATTTGAAACCAGCTAATCCAACACAATCGTCGAAAAACCCGGAACATAACGCTGATCTTAGACGCTCGGCGGTCAGGTTCTTATTTGTGGCAGCCGTTGTAGCAATGCTGATCCTGACTGGTGTGGTCGCCGGTCTCATTCCGCGGCTTCGTCAGCAAACCGAGTTAGGTGCCGAGACGCGAATGATCTCTGTTCCCACGGTTACCGTGGTCTTGCCGAAGCCGGGCCAATCCACTTCCAACCTGCCCCTGTCGGCTGAAGTCAAGCCTTGGGTCGAAGCACGGATTTATGCGCGCGCCACCGGATATCTCAAGCGATGGCTTGTGGACATGGGCGCTCACGTTGAGGCTGGACAACTTCTGGCTGAGATAGATGTGCCGGAACTAAACGAAGAACTCGAACGCGCCCGCGCCCAGCTCGCTCAAGCTCAAGCCGCTCTGGAGCTTTCCAAGATTACGGCCGAGCGTTGGGCTGGTCTCGTCAAGACTGCCAGCGTCAGCGAACAGGAAAATGCTGAGAAGCAGGCCGACTTCAAGCTAAAGAATGCCCTGGCCGCAGCAGCCCTGGCGGAGGTGCGCCGGCTGGAGAAGCTTGAGTCTTATACCCGGGTAACAGCGCCCTTTTCCGGTACCATCACGGCCCGTAATGTTGATACAGGTGATCTGATCACCGCCAACGCCGGCAAGGAACTCTTCCATTTGGCTCAAACGAGGAAGCTTCGCGTATTCGTGCAGGTTCCCCAGGCCATGGCACGAAGCATCCGGGTCGGTCAGAGAACCGAGATGACCCTTCCGGAACTTCCCGGCCGGGTGTTTAAGCCCAGGGTGGTCCGCACGGCGGGCGTGATCACTTCTGATTCCAGGACCCTCCTCGTGGAGCTTGAACTGGACAACCCGAAAGAGGAGGTCCTGGCCGGCGGCTATGCCCAGGTTCGTTTCACCGAGACGAAAATGGATGCGGCCCTGACACTCCCGTCCAACACAATTTTATCCCGCCCCGAAGGGCCGCAGGTAGGCGTCGTGCGCCCCGACGGCAAGGTCGAGCTGCGCACCGTGAAACTCGGGCGCGACTTCGGGCAGACAATTGAGATATTGGCCGGCGTGGGTCCCAAGGACCGGGTCATCGTCAACCCCCCTGACTCGCTTTCGACCGGCGCTACGGTGTCCGTTGCCCAGTCTGCCCAAAAGGAGAAGGCCCAATGAAGACGAGGCTACAGGCTACTTGCTTATTAACGAGAAGGTGCCGCCTTATCATCTTTTTCCTGGCGATGTTGGTAATGGCTATGGTGATGAGCAGTTGTACGCTCGGCCCGAACTACCAACGGCCCGAAGCGACGACTATCCCCCCAGCTTATACCGGTGTTTCCGACGAATGGAAAATTGCCGCACCCCAGGCACACTTACCCAAGGGCAATTGGTGGAAAATCTTCGACGACCCTGAACTGAGCCGTCTGGAAAGCGAAGCCACAGAGGCCAATCAGGATCTCAAGGCGGCCTATGCTCGTTTCAATCAAGCCCGTGCCGTTGCCGATGTGGCTCGCTCCGGTCTTTTCCCCCGTTTGGGCGTCTCTTTTCAGGCAGTAGAGCAATATGATTCTGAAAATCGCGTGGTAGGGGGGAAACCGGGAAAGACTTACGATACGTTTACTTTACCCTTTGACTTGAGTTATGAACTGGATCTATGGGGTCGGGTACGGCGACTCGTCGAATCGGCTACAGCTCAAGCACAAGCTGTTGCAGATGATGTTGAGTCCGTAAAACTAGCCGTCCAGGCTGAAGTAGCAGCCGACTATTTCGCTATTCGCTCTCTCGACGCTGACAAAGCGTTGCTCCTTTCTAGCATCGAGGTCTACCGTAAATCGCTCGAACTGGTACGTAACCGCAGGGCCGGCGGCATGGTTTCAGACCTGGATGTAGCGCAAGCCGAAACTGTACTAAAGACCGCTGAGGCTCAACTGTCGGATAACGCCTTGCAGCGTGCCAAATTCGAGCACGCTCTCGCCGTGTTGACCGGGAAGAACGCATCCCTTTTCCACGTACCAGAGCGGCCTCTCACGTTAGAACCTATATTGGTGGTTCCCACCAGTTTGCCATCAGAACTGCTCGAACGGAGGCCCGATATCGCCGCTTCCGAACGGCGCATGGCTGCTGCCAACGCCAACATCGGCGTAGCTACAGCAGCCTTTTTCCCGACCATCAAACTTGGAGCTCAGGCAGGGTTTTGGAGTGGGGATTTGAGCGCCAACAGAGATATGAGCAACCTTTTCGAGTGGCCAAGTCGATTCTGGGCCGTCGGTCCATCCTTGACGCTGCCCTTGTTTCAAGGCGGCCAGCTCACCGCCAATCTCCGCCAAGCCAAGGCTGCCTATGAGGAAACCGTGGCTCGCTACCGCCAAACAGTGCTGAATGCCTTTGCGGAAGTTGAAAACAACCTGGTGGCGGAGCATTTGCTGGCCCGTCAATATGAGGATGTCACCGCTGCATTAATGTCCGCACGCAAACAACTGGAAGTCGCTTCCAACCGCTACAAAGCCGGTCTCGTGACCTATCTGGAAGTGGCGACGGCGCAGAATACTACGCTCGGGATCGAGCGATCCGCCATGCGCCTGCGCGCTCAGCAACTGGTGGCAGTTGTGTCCCTGATCAAGTCACTGGGCGGTGGCTGGCAACAGGCTAACAAAGATTGAGTAACTTGCCTGACGAGGAGACAAAAGGTGAAATGTGATCTATGGGCAGCCAGAAGGGCACCTTCATAGATAAGACGCCTCCACCTAAAAAGTTGATTTGGATGGATCTTCTCTGAACCGATGTGATGACCTCTACCGGACTCATAGTTCTTTTCCCTCCTCTTACCTGTTAATTATAGTAAAAACTTTATGGCTATTACTACGACTTATTTTGGTTAGGAGGGTGTCCGGCCTAAACGGGGGCTAGTACACTGAGGATATTCTTCTTATCTGTGATTACCGTCATTTTATCTGTCGGAATGATGGAGGTAAATGCCATGGCTGAAACGAAGGAAAAGATAACGATTGGCGCCGTAGAAGAGATCGTTCTTTTTCCGTGGAAGATAAAAATGCCTGCCCGCATAGATACCGGGGCAACCAGGTCCTGCCTTGATGCGCAAGATATCCGAATCGATGGCAATATGGTTGAATCCCGTATTTCCGATGAATACGGGGGGAAAATACTGCGGGCACCGCTCAAAGGCAGGCGCAAGGTCAGGTCAGCTCATGGCCTTACGAAAAGGGTGGTGGTGGAGATCGAAATCTGTATCGGTTCAAGAAGGTTTCTTACCACGGTGAACCTTGCTGACAGATCAGGTATGGAGCACCCATTTCTCATAGGACGTAACATCCTTGCACACGGCTCTATCGTTGATGTACCCAGGTCAAACATACTTCCTCCCACCTGCCTCGATGGTGAGACGAAATGAAAATCAGACAACCAGTAACCATCCTCGCCTTTACGCTCTTTGCCATAACAGTCTCTATCATAATGTATCGTATATTCTGGCTTAAATACCCTATTATGCCAACCATACCTGGTCAGGTATGGCAACTCAATTTTGAGGCAAGCATATTGCCAGAGGGCAGGCAGGTTGTAACAACCGTAGCACTCCCTTCTGAACGGGCAGGAATTGTCATTACAGAAGAACGGATAGCATCAGAGACACTTAGTTTCAATCTCTTTCAGGAAGGAGGTAACAGAGTAGGTTTGTGGTCAGGGACAACTGAAAAGGGGGTGGCTTCTATCTCCATACAGGGCTACTCTGCTTTTAAGACCCAAACGCTTTCCTATATTACAGATTCCTTCAGTCTCTATAGATATACCGGATATGACGAATAGGGAATTACTGTTTATGGAACGGATAGGAAAAAGATGGAAAGGATTTGATCCTGATACCCGAATAAAGGCTGTTGCCTCTTTTTTGAGGGAAAGGGAAGATGAGTTTGGCTTTGATCGAGAAGATCTCCTTATCAAGATAGAAAACGGGAAGATTCTCGAGACCCGATGGAGCCTTGAGAGAGAAATCGTAAGTAAATGGCGCCTCCATTTCGAGCGATTAAAAAGGCCCCAGCACAGTATTGACCGATGGTTATTCTTTTCCATCCCGGAAGAATTCCAGAACCTACTCCGCATACTATTACTCGTTCCACTGGGCGCACTTGTGATATGTCTTCTCCGCAATTTTGTCGGCTTTACCACCTTTGGGATATTCATGCCAGTGCTCCTTGCCCTCGCGTTCAGGAACACGGGGCTCATGTATGGCATTGGTATCTTCTCAAGTGTTGTTTTGATAGGATATGGTGCAAGGCTATATCTTGACAGATTTCGACTTCTCCTTGTCCCCCGGCTCTCAGTCATCCTGACACTCGTTATTATCTGTTTTGGTCTATTTGCTTTAATTGGAGGGAAGTACAGTCTCAAGCCACTCATGGGTGTTGGCCTTCTGCCCATTGTGATTACCACAATGAGTATAGAACGTTTTTTCATACTTATAGAGGAGTCAGGGACAAAAGAGGCACTAAAGACAGCGGCAGGTACCCTTGCAGTTGCTGTAATGGCCTTTTTTATATTTCAGTGGGAGCCACTCCAGCTCACCTTTTTTATCTATCCAGAGCTACTTTTTAGCGTTGCAGGGGTTCAGATACTTCTTGTTCGGTATACAGGCTACAGGTTGTCAGAAGTCATTCGTTTCAGGGTGTTTAAAGGGTAAATGGTATGAAATTACAGATATTTCAAGGACTTAATGATGCAGGCATTCTTGGCATGAACCGACGAAATGCCGAATACATCATGCGGTATAATGCACGGGCACGTTTCCCCCTTGTGGATAACAAGGTTCTGACCAAAAAGCTTGCGCAAAGATATAATGTCCCTACCCCTGAAATCTATCATGTGATTGAACACCATGGCGATATGGCGCGACTTGATGAAGCTTTGGGAGAACATAAAGAATTCGCCCTTAAACCTGCCCGTGGTTCAGGCGGTAGCGGAATCATCCTGATTGTAGATAGAAACAAAAAAGGGGTTGTAAGACAAAATGGTTCGGTTATGTCGAAAGAGGAGTTCAATTATCATATATCAGGCATATTGTCTGGGATATATTCCCTTGGGGGGCAGGAGGATGTGGCAATAGTAGAATCCCTCATCCATCCTGCACCAATCTTTGTTCAAGTAACCTTGAGGGGCGTTCCTGATATCAGGATAATCGTTTACCGTGGCTTTCCTATGATGGCTATGACCCGGCTGCCCACACGGGCATCAGATGGTAAGGCAAACATACATGCTGGCGCAATTGGTGCAGGTATAGATATAAAGACAGATGTAACCCTTACTGCTGTTCATCGGTCAAAGGTAATCACGCATCATCCTGATACAGGAAATTCCATAGCGGGGATAAATATTCCTTACTGGGATAGTATGCTCCTCACAGCGGCAAAGGCATACGAGATGACAGGACTTGGATACATAGGGGTTGATCTGGTGATATACATTAAGAGGGGCCCACTTCTTCTTGAACTTAACGCCCGTCCAGGTCTTCAGATACAGATAGCAAACAACTCAGGTCTTCTAAAAAGGCTGCGCTCAGTTGATGATGCATTTCCAGATGGCAATTTGTTGACAGAGGAAAGGGTCATGTGGGTAAAGGACAAATTTAAAACAGATTGAGGAGGTGTTTATTATGTGGTGGTTTTATGGTCCAGGGATGGGAAATTTCTGGTTTATCCCGCCAGTTTTATGGTTTTTGTTCATGCTCATAATGGTATTTATCTTCTATCAATTATTCAAACGAAGGGATACAGGATGGAATGAAGGCGAGATAGAGTCCCTGAAGGCAGAGATAAGATCTTTAAGAAACGAGATTGAAAAAATAAAAAGACTTTTGGAGGGTACCCATGGCACTGATTAAGGCGGAAAATATCGTAAAGGATTACAGGGTCGGAGAGGTTTTGATACGGGCGATAGACGGGGTGAGCTTCGAGATAGAAGAGGCATCCTTTGTCTCCTTTGTGGGACCTTCCGGTAGTGGCAAGACAACCCTTTTAAACCTCATAGGATGTCTCGACAGCCCAACGGAAGGAAATCTCTTTGTGGCCGGGGAAGATATAAAGGAACTGGACAGAAGGCAGGGGGCATTGTTCAGGGGCAAGAATATCGGTTTTATATTCCAGGACTTCAATCTCATACCGGTCCTCACTGTCTATGAAAATATAGAATACCCTTTGATTATGGTTCAGAATGTCCCAGCCAGAGAAAGGGAAGAAAGGGTAATGAAATTACTGGATGCAGTTGGTATGCTCGAGCAGGAAAACAAATACCCTGATCAGATATCAGGAGGCCAGAAGCAGAGGGTGGCTGTTGCACGTGCCCTTGTGACAAATCCAAAGCTTGTGCTTGCAGATGAGCCAACGGCAAACCTTGACCATAAGACTGCTTACATGGTCATCGAGCTTATGAAGAAGATGCGGGATGAATTCAACACCACCTTTATCTTTTCCACCCATGACCAGAAGATAGTGGGTGAGGCAGAGATCATATATACCCTTGAGGACGGCCAGATAATGGATATGAGGAAAAAAGGAGGAAACGAAAATGGGAAATCTCTTTAAGATAGCCATAAGGAACTTAAGACGTTACAGGAGGAGGACCATACTCACCTCTTCCCTCATAACCATAGGTGTGATCTTTGTGCTGGTCTTTGTTGGTGTCTCAGGCTCATTTAAGAACATGATGATAGGCCAGATGACAGATTCCATGTTAGGTCATATCCAGATACACAGAAAGGGATACATAGCATCCATCGACAACCTGCCACTCACCATGAATATGAAACCCCAGGCAGTGAAAAAGCTGGAAGGCATATTTAAACAGATCCCCGAAATTGAGGCCTATTCGCCGAGGATAAAATTCGGGGCCATGTTCAGTAGTTTTACAGAGACAACAAACATCAGGCTCAACGGTGTATATCCTGAAATGGAGATGAAGACCTTACCGCTTCTTGCATCGCGGATATCAAACGGTGGAAAAGAGATAAGAAAAGGCGAGATCATCATCCCTGAACTCCTTGCGCGAGGCATGAAGATAAATGTAGGCGACACCATCGTGGTTATTGCCACCAATAAGGATGGTTCAGTAAACGGAAAACAGCTTAAGGTAAGCGGCATTATCGAGAGTGTAACTGGCCCTGGTGGCAGGGACGGTTATGTCCATATAGAGGATGCCATGGACATATTGAGGATGGAGGAGATGGAGATAAGTGAGGTTGCCATAAGACTTAAACATTTCGATAGGCTCTACGCAGTTTATAACACACTTTACACTTTACTTTCAGGGGAGTTAAACAAGCAGGGAAAGCCTGCCTTCGAGGTCCATACATGGGAGGGGCTATCTCCTTTCTATAATATCGCAAGGATGATAGACATGATGAGTATTTTCATAAAGGCTATGCTTATTGCCATTGTGCTCATAAGCGTAATGAACGTGATGATTATGGCAGTCTACGAAAGGATCCGTGAGATAGGCACCATCGCCGCCATTGGCACTTTGCCGGGCAAGATACTCTCCATGTTCGTTGTGGAGGGATTTTTACTTGGCATTATCGGTGCAATTGCGGGGAATATCTTAGGGACAGCCATTGTATATGTCTTGAAATTGTTGAGAATTACCTTTGACTTTGGAAGACAGACAGGCCTTGTGCTATCTCCAACCGTTGCCATGACCGATATCCTTATGATATCCCTGATAGTGATTGTTGTGGCTGTGCTTGGAAGCCTGCAGCCTGCCTTAAAGGCATCCCGTATGGAACCCATAAAGGCGTTAAGGCATGTATAAAAAAGTGAAATGGATAATGTGAAGAGAGAAAGGAGATATGGGGTATGAAAAGGATGGTAATTTTCTTGCTTGCCCTGTTTATTGCAATACCGGTCTTTGCCATTGACGGAACCCAGCTTTTAAAAGAGATAGACAGGAATCTGAACCCCGAATCCTATGAGCTCTATAGAAAGCTTATAAACATCGAACCCGATGGCAGAAAGAAGGAATATGTGCTTTTTACAGCCAAAAAGGGGAAGGACAAGGTGGCGGCACTTTTCCTATCGCCTGCAAGCGATAAAGGTAGAAGCACCTTAAGACTCGGGGATAATATGTGGCTCTATATCCCTAATGTGGGTAAACCTGTAAGGATCACAAGCCTCCAATCTGTGGTTGGAGGCATCTTCAATAATGCTGACATCATGCAGCTTGACTATTCAGATGAATACACCGTTGAGAAAATAGAGGACTTAAAAAATCAATACCTTCTTCATCTTAAGGCAAAGACAAAGACCGTTGCCTATGATAGGCTTAAATTCTGGGCAGATAAAAAGACAAAGACGCCTGTAAAGATTGAGTGTAGAACAGAGGCAGATATGCTTATAAAGACCCTTTATTTCAAAGAGATAAAAGACTTTGGCGGCGGTATTATAAGACCTTCTATTATAGAAACAGATAGCCCCCTTTACAAGGGTTATAAATCCATCATTATCATCGCAGGTATCAAAAAGAGGGAGTTCAAGGATGAGGTATTCACCCTTACCTTTATGCCCAAGATGGAATCGTTAAGATAGGATGGCTCGATGTTCAATGTTCTGGGTTCGAGTTCAAAATCTATTTTTTTACCCTTTATCTTTTCTCTTTTTATTTTCACCATTCACCATTCGCTATTTACCATTCACTTATTATTCGCTGAGGAATACAAATTCGAGGCATCAGAGTTTGAAAAAAAGCCCTATCGCATAGGCGGCTATATTGAGTTCTATCCCGTATTGTTCGGTCTTGATAAGAATTCCAGCCTTTACAAACTGAACTTCTACAACAGAAGTGAAGGGAGCACCACAGAACAGTACAACGCAAACTTGCAATTAGAGGGAAGTCTGGAAAAAGGCATCCTGCGCGCCTATGTGAAGACATTTACAAACTATACCAATTCCTATCAGACAGAAACAACGAAGATCACTGTTTTTGAAGGAAAGATTTCCATAAAGCCAACGGACTCATTCATAGCAGAGGCAGGGAAAAAGACACTCAACTGGGGCAAGGGATATGCATGGAACCCTGTAGCGTTTCTCGATAGAACAAAGGACCCCAATGACCCTGAGCTTTCCCGGGAAGGTTTCATCGTTGGTTCCCTTGATTTTACAAAGAGCCTTTCAGGTCCACTTAAAACATTTTCCTTTACACCAGTTCTCATTCCTGTATATTCCGGGGTGAATGATGACTTCGGAGAGTTAGACCACCTGAATTTTGCCTCAAAATTTTATTTTCTCCTGTATGATACAGATATAGACCTTATGTTTTTAACCGGTGGCAGTAAAACTACGAGATATGGCATGGATTTCTCGAGGAATCTGGCAAGCAATCTTGAGATACACGGTGAGTTTTCATGGATCAATGATTTTAAAAAGACAATAACCGACAGCAGCGGCAACACATCCCAGGACCGATATAATGCCATAAATTATTTAATAGGTTTACGCTACCTCACCGAGAAGGATACTACATTCATCCTTGAATACTACCACAATGGCACAGGCTATAACCATAAAGAAATGAGTGACTTTTTCACCTTTATAGACAGGGCTTATGAGATGTATACTTCTAAAGGAAACAGAACCATGCTTAATAAGGCTATAAATCTTGCCAGTAATGCTTATGGCTGTATAAATCCGGCAAAGAATTATCTTTACCTCCGTATCATTCAGAAGGATCCCTTTGATATATTGTACTGGACACCTGCGGTCACGCTGATTGCCAACGTAGACGATGAGAGCTTTTCACTAATGCCTGAAATCTCATACACTGGCATCACAAATTTTGAGTTCCGTTTAAGGGGCGGGCCGATTGTGGGTACCCGTAGTAGCGAATATGGTGAAAAACAAAACGATTACCGGATAGATTTCAGAATGAGGTATTATTTTTAACGATCTTATTAACGTAAATCCATTAGCCCACATAGCACTTATTTTTCATTAGCCTTAAGGTCACACGTCACATAGCACACCCCTACAGGTGTTTCAACGGCATAGGGAAAGTACTATTCGCACAGCCCTTGATGATGCAGGAGAAAAGACAAGAGGAATAAAGATTGTTGAAAAAGGCAGCACAAAAGGGCGTAGACTTTGCGGAGGAGAAGATAAATGTCAAGGTTGAAAAATATTAAGCTCGTGGTAAAATTAAAATAGCGAGGCAATTGAAGTAAAAAGGAGAGGAGAAGAGGGGGGAGTTTACAGTTATCATTCAGAGAGATGAAGAAGGTTATTATGTTGCTGAAGTGCCTGAACTTAAGGGCTATCATACTTAAGGCAAGGTCACTTGATAAATTGATGGAAAGGATAAAAGAAGCAATCCAACTCTGCTTAGTTGTATCCATTTTAAAAAAGGCAGGATTTGAGATTGAAAGACAGAGAGGAAGTCATGTATTCCTTAGACATTCAGATGGCAGGGCTACAGTTGTTCCAATACATCAAGGCGAAACAATTGGAATTGGCCTTTTGCTAAAAAGAAGATTTTTATAAATTATCAAGGGGGGATAAGGGATAGTGACTCTAAAAAGAAAAATCATTATATTGATTTTCACTATTGCAACACTAATTTTCCCATATTTTACTTTTTCCGCTGAACCACCAAAGGAACCAATGCTTAAGATAGAAACAGGCATGCATATCGCACCAATTATTAGAATCGGCATAGACAGTGCTGAAAGATACCTTGTCACTGGCTCTCATGATAAGAGCATCAAGGTATGGGAATTAAGAACAGGAAAACTTATAAAGACCCTAAGACCACCAATAGAAAGTGGCGATGAAGGGAAAATCTACGCGGTAGCCATCTCCCCTAATGGAAAGTATATTGCAGGAGCAGGCTGGACTGGTTATGAATGGGATGGTAGCGTTTCAATCTACATCTTTGACCTCAATACTGGAACACTCATAAAAAGGCTCTCAGGATTGCCAGAGGTAATACTCTATCTTACCTACTCAAAGGATGGTAGATACCTTGCTGTTGGATTGTGGGGTAAAAACGGCATAAGGGTTTATAAAACAGAGGACTACTCGTTGGTTAAGGAAGATAAAGATTATGGATCAGATGTCTATGGCCTTGATTTTAGCCATGATGGAAGGCTTGTAACACCCTCGTGGGATGGCTTTATAAGGCTCTATGATAAAAACTTCAAACTCATAAAGAAGAAAAAGGCACCGGGTGGAGAAAGACCTTATCACATAAGCTTTTCCCCTGATGGCTCAAGGATTGCTGTTGGATATGCTGATACACCAAAAGTGGATGTCCTTTCATCAGATGACCTTGAAAAACTTTACTCTGCTTATACAGGAGATTTCTCTCGATGTAATTTTGGCAGTGTTACCTTTTCCTCTGACGGTTCGTATCTTTATGCTGGGGGGACTTGTAATAAGCTATTTGACGTTGAATGGAAAGATATTATCCGTCGTTGGTATAGGGCTGGAAAGGGAAGTTATATAGATATTCCTGTCTCAACTGACACAATTATCCATATTCTACCACTTAAAAGTGGGGGCGTTGTATTTGGCTCAATGGAGCCATCCTTTGGTATTGTTGATGCAGGTGGAAGACTTGCCATTTATAAGGGTAATGAAATTGCAGATCTGAGGGATCAGTATGATGAATTTCAGGTCTCCTATGATGGCTCATTTATAAGGTTTGGATATGAACAATGGGGCAAATCTCCAGTTGTCTTTGATGCAGAAAAGAGGGAGTTTGTGGATGAATCATCAGTAAGACTTCTTAAACCTATTACAGAAATAAAAGGATTAAAGATTACTGATTGGAAAAATAACTACGCCCCAAAACTAAATGGCAATCCTATTAAACTTGAGCAATATGAATTTTCAAGAAGCCTTGCTATATCTCCTGATGGAAAGAAGTTTTTGCTTGGCACAGGGTGGTATTTAAGGCTTTTTGATAAAGATGGCAATGAGATATGGAATGTGCCAGCACCTGGTGTAGCCTGGGCAGTGAATATCTCGGGCAATGGAAGGGTTGCAGTTGCTGGATTTGGAGATGGGACAATTAGATGGTACAGGATGGAGGATGGAAAGGAGATTTTAGCACTTTTCCCAAATAAGGACAAAAAGAGATGGGTTATCTGGACACCAAAGGGTTATTACGATGCAAGCCCGGGTGGTGAGGAACTCATCGGCTGGCATATAAACAATGGCAGGGATAAATCCGCAGACTTCTTTCCTGCAAGCAGATTTAGAGATAGGTTTTACAGGCCTGATGTGATAGCAAAACTCTTTACAACCTATGATGAAGATAGGGCAGTAGCCTTAGCCAATGAGGAATCAGGAAGAAAAAGGGTAGAGACAAATATTCAAAATATCCTGCCACCGGTAATAACAATCCTCTCCCCTTTTGATGGTGCAACAATATCAAAAAATGAGCTTACCATCAAATATGCCATAAGAAATCCATCTAAGGAGCCTGTTACAAAACTTCAGGTATTGATTGATGGAAGGCCAGTATCTTCGACAAGAGGGGTTCAGATAAAGCCAAAGGATGAGGAGACAGGGGAGATTACCGTTACAGTGCCAGAGAGGCATTTTGAGCTTAGCCTCATTGCTGAAAATAAATATTCTGCAAGTGTTCCATCTACGATAAGGCTCTACTGGAAGTCTGATAAACCAAAGCCTAAGGATTTTGTAATAAAGCCAAAGCTTTATATCCTTGCCATAGGTGTAAGCAAGTATCAGAACAATGACCTTAAGCTTCAGTTTGCAAGCAAAGATGCAAAAGACTTTGTAGAGGCAATGAAACTTCAGAAGGGGAAACTTTATCAAGATATTGTGGTAAAGCTTCTTACAGATGAACATGCAACAAAGGATGATATTGGACTGCACCCCTGCGGTTAGACAGATGGGGTTAGAGCAGTCGGCACGGGTTTAAGGTTTTTATAAAACAGTTCTTCAAACTCTACCGGCGGTCTGTATCCCAGCGAGGAATGCAGACGTTTATG
>Ga0315298_1002383_pt1 | contig 31981 bp, 30 predicted proteins | sample WHS_1_MG_FD_203077 | JGI IMG/M metagenome (GOLD analysis project Ga0315298, IMG submission 203077) | Extremophilic microbial mat communities from Washburn Hot Springs, YNP, Wyoming, USA - WHS_1_MG | ecosystem: Environmental > Aquatic > Thermal springs > Hot (42-90C) | place: USA: Wyoming... | reverse complement strand
TCTGCCATAGATGAACTTTTGGGGCGGTTGGGGGCGAAGAAAGGAGGTAGGTAGGGTGATGCGATGGAGGTGGTGGAAGTGGATGATGTGGGAGTTGGTAGTGGGGACTTTGGTGTTATGGGGGCAACTATCTGGAGGCGCGGAGGGGGATATGTTCAGGAATCTGCCGGACGGGGAGATCGGGCCGCACGATCTGCTTTCGGTGACGGTTTACGATGCTCCGGAGCTGACGCGCACGGTGCGGGTAGAGGCCGACGGGCGGATTCGTCTGCCGTTGCTTGAGCAGCGCCTGCAGGCGGCGGGGCTTGTGCCGGCCGAACTGGAGGCAGCCATCCGCCTGGCGCTGGTACGCGAGCAAGTGCTGGTGGATCCGGTGGTGACAGTGACCATTGCCGAGTATCACAGTCGGCCCATCCGGGTGTTGGGGGCGGTTAAAAACCCGGTAAGTTTTCAGGCGGCCGGGCCGGTGACGCTTTTGGACGCGCTGGCGCGGGCCGGGGGGCTGAGTCCGGAGGCTGGTCCGGAGATTCTGCTGAGCCGACCCGGGGGCAAAGGGGCCTCGGAGGTTCCCCGTTTGGAGCGCATTCCTGTCCGGCAGTTATTGGAGGATCCCGGAACAGCCGGAAACCTGGAGCTGGTAGGGGGCGAGGAGATCCGGGTGCCGGAAGCCGGGCGAGTCTATGTGCTGGGCAACGTGCGTCGGCCAGGCGCTTTTGTGCTCTCCCCACAAGGGGCTGGGAGCGTGCTCCAGGCTCTGGCGCTGGCCGAAGGTCTGGCTCCCTTTGCCTCCCGCCGGGCCTATATCTACCGGCCTCAGGCGGGCGGCGGCTACCAGGAGGTGCCCGTGGAGCTGTCCCGGATTCTGGCGCACCGGGCTCCGGATGTGGACCTGAGCGCCAACGACATCCTCTATATTCCCGACCATACCGGACGCCGGATTACGGCCACTGCCTTGGAGAAGATTACCGGTTTTGGAGCGGCCACGGCTTCCGGCGTGCTGATTTGGCGGCGCTAACCTCGGAAAGGACACACATTGCAGATGTCTGAATCCCAACTGGAATCCTCTGTACCGGCGCTTGTAGAATCCTGCTTCACTCCGGCCTATGCGCCAGGGCCCATCCCGCTGGGCAGTCCGGCGGGCTGGGAGCCGTTCACCGTGCCCTTGTCTCACTACCTGTGGATCCTCAAGCGGCACCGCTGGAAGATCCTGGCGTTTGTGGGCAGCGTGGTGGCGGCCACGGCGGTTATCTCCTCCCGGCTGACCCCCATCTACGAATCCACGGCCACGGTAGACATCGACCGCCAGATGCCGGCTGGGGTCATCGGGCAGGAGGCCACCCGCGCACCCCTGAACGATGCCGACCAGTTTCTGGCCACCCAGATCAAGCTCATCCAGTCCGATTCGGTGTTGCGGCCCGTGGCCGAACGCTACCATCTGCGGGAGGCGGAAACGGGGAGGATGGAGCGGCTGGCTGGGACGCGGGGGGCCGATGCTCCGGTAGTGTTGAAGCGCCTCAAGGTCACCCGCCCGCCCAACACCTACCTGTTGCTGATCAGCTACCGCTCCTCGGATCCCCAGCTAGCGGCCGATGCCGCCAACGCCATAGCACAGAGCTATCTAGAGCATGCCTACAAGATCCGCTACCGCTCGGCGGCCGGCCTGTCAGCCTTCATGGAAAAGCAGTTGGAGGAGTTGAAGGCCAAAATGGAACGCTCCAGCGCCGCCCTGGCGGCTTTTGAGCGGGAGCTGAACGTCATCAGTCCAGAGGAAAAGACCAGCATTTTATCCGCCCGTCTGCTGCAGTTAAACACCGACTACACCCAGGCGCAAGGGGAGCGCATGCGCAAGCAGGCGATCTATCAGTCGGTGGAGGAGGGTTCGCTGGAAGCCGCGCAGGTCTCCGCCCAGGGAGAGGCGTTGCGGCAGTTGATGGAGCGGCGCAACCAAGCCCGGGAACAGTTTGCCGAGCTGAAGGCGCACTACGGGGCCAACCATCCGGCCTACCGCAAAGCGGCCGCCCAGCTACAGGAGCTGGAGCAGCAGCTGCGGGAGGCCTGGAACAACATCTGTCGGCGGGTGGAGGTGGACTATCGCCAGGCGTTGCGCCGGGAGCAGATGCTGGAACAGGCCGTGGCCCAGACCAAGGCGGAGTTCGACCGCTTGAACGCCCGCTCCTTTCAGTATCAGTCCCTGAAACGCGAGGCGGAGGCCGACAAGCAGCTCTACGAAGAGCTGGTGCGCAAAATCAAGGAGGCGGGCATCAACGCCAGTTTCCCCAACAGCTCCATCCGCATCGCCGATCCGGCGCGGCCGGCGCTCAAACCCGTTTTCCCTAACCTGAAGCTCAACCTGTTGTTGGCTTTTATGCTGTCTACTCTGGCGGCCGTGGGGGGGGCGGTGCTGAGTGATGTACTGGACAACACTCTGCGGGATCCCGAACAGGTGCGGCGAACCCTGGGAGCGGAGGTCGTCGGCTCGCTGCCCGTGGTCAAACCCTGGCGGGGACGCCTGGGACCGGTAGTGGACTCCCCCACCCCGGCCGCCAGCACGCCCCCGGATACCGCCTTGACCGGCTATGAGGAATCCATCCGCACCCTGCGTAATTCCATCCTGCTAGCGGACTTCGATCGGCGCTTGCGCTCCGTGCTGGTCACCAGCGCTTCCCCGGGCGAGGGCAAATCCACCATCGCCGCGCATCTGGCCGTGGCACACGCTTCTCAGGGACATAAGACCCTGCTCATCGACGGAGACCTCCGCCGTCCCAGCGTGCACCGCCGTTTCAAAACCCCGGGAGTCCCTGGCCTGGCTAACGTGTTACTGGCCGAGCTGCCCTGGCAGCAGGCCTTGGTACGGCTCCAGGAGCTGCCCGAACTCGACCTGCTGCCCGCCGGACCGCCTTCCCGTCGCGCCGCCGACTTGGTGGGCAAAGGCTTGGCGCAACTGCTGGAGGAAGCCGCCCTCCACTACGACTTGGTCATCCTGGACGCCCCACCTCTGCTGGGCTTCGCCGAGCCTTTACACATGGCTTCGGTCACCGACGGCGTGCTGGTAGTCACCCGCGCCGGCCAAACCAGCCGCAAGGCCGTGGCTGGCGTACTGGCCACCCTCCGCCGCCTCCGCGCCCCCTTGCTCGGCCTTGTCCTCAATCAGGTCCACAAGGAAATGAGCGACAGCTATTACTACTACGGATACTACGGCAAGTATTACAAGCAGCCCCCAAAATCCTGAAGCCTTCAGGCGCTGCCCTGAGGCAAACCATATTCTTTCTGGAGTTTCTTATTATGCGATTGTCTTGCAGACTCGTTTCTGTTCAAAGCTGCAAAGCCCGGCTGCTGCCGGCTCTGGTTCTCATGGCCCTGTCAGCCAAAGAAGCCTCTGCCTACACGGATCCCGGCTCAGGCGCCCTGCTGTGGCAAATGCTGGTGGCCGGATTCGTAGGCTGTGTGTTTTATTTGCGCAAGCTGCTCCACAGGATCCGGAGCGGCAGGCGGGACTCGGAAAACTGATCCCTTTATGTGGCCGCCGCCACCCTTAAACCCTTTGATGCGCGATTGGAAAACGAATCTCCAGTGCCTTACCCTGGCCACGCTCTGCTACCTCCGCGTATGGTCAGAGCTGCTTACCTATACGCCCAATGACGTTTTCCTGATGAAAACTCCCCCCGCGCCAGTCCATTACGCCGCTGCGGCTCTGAACACGGTCGCCCTTGCGGCCGTGTTCCGTCTGGCCGTGCTGTGGGCAACCCGCAATCGCTCTTCCGCCATAGCCCCCTATGCCCGCTGGGCGTTGATAGCGCCGCTGGGGGTGGCCTTGAACGCCCTGCGCAACGTCATCTCCGATCACTGGGAACCCGCCTTCCGCTATCTGCGCACCCCCGTGCTGGGAATGGCTGCCCGCCAGCTCCTGTTAGGGTGCGCCGGCTTGCTGGTCCTGTTCGGCGCCGTGACCCTGCTCCGGCGGCGGCTCCTGCAGATCCTGTCGGCCACCTTGCTGGCCCTGAGCCCCCTGGTCCCCGCCGTCTTGCTCCAAGCCGCATGGATGGCGCACCACTCGCATCCTTACCCTGTGGCCCAGCCGGCGCCTGCGCTCAAAACCCCATCTCGGCTGGCCACGCGCCTCCTCTGGGTCCTGTTTGACGAATGGGACCAGAGGCTGACCTTCGAACAACCTCCCCCAGGGGTGCGCCTGAGAGAACTGGATCGCCTCCGCGCCGAATCCTTCTATGCCGTCAATGCTTACCCGCCTTCGGATCGAACCCTGGTCTCCGTACCGGCGCTGCTGACCGGACTGCCGGTCATCCACGCCACCCCCCGTGGGCCCGCAGAAGCACTCCTGTGGCTCCCCGGCCATGCCGCCCCACTGCCCTGGAGCGCCCAGCGCGATATCTTTACCCTGGCCCACGAGCGCGGATTACAAACCATCGTGCTGGGCTGGTACCTCCCTTACTGCCGCATCTTCGCCCACAAACTCACCTCCTGCCAGTGCTGGCCCATGAGCACCCAGTACACCAGCCTGGGCACAAACTTCCCTCAGATTTTGCTCAACCAGGCCCGTAGCCTTGTGGAAACCGTCCAGCTCTCCCCTTTCGGCCAGTCCCGCGCCACCCAGCACCACCGCCAAACCTACTTCTCCATGCTCCGGCATGCATGTCAGTCCATGGCCCAACTCCATGCCGGCCTCATTTTCCTTCACCTCCCCGTTCCCCACTCCCCCCACTTCTACAACCTCTACAAACACGATTACTCTTTAGCCAACTCCCCCATCGCCGGCTATGCAGGCAGCCTCCAGCTGGTGGACCAAACCGTAACCCAACTGCGGCGTTCTATCGAACAAGCCGGATTATGGAACCAGACCACAATACTGCTTACCTCCGATCACTGGTACCGTAAATCAGCCAGCTTCGATGGAAAAACCGACCACCGCGTGCCTTTCCTAATCAAACTCGCCGGTGTAAACCAGGGACTTACCTACCGGAAACCCTTTCAAAGCCAAGTGGCTGCCCCGCTGGCTGCCGCCATCTTGGAAAATCGAGTGAAAACCCCAGACGACGTCGCTTTGTTCCTGAACCAATATGCCTGCCACCCCTAAAGACACTCAGGCCTGCCGCCGAGATTATCCAGCAGGAGAAACTATGCTGAATACCCCCTTCCCCAACCTCCACAACAAGCTCCCCGCCATGCTCTGCACACTAACGCTCTTTACCCTAGCGGCAGCGCTGTGCCTCAGTGGAACAGCAGGCCATCTTAAAGCCGCAACGCGGCTTGCACCAAAAAACGTACTGGAGGAGATGCCTTTGGAGAGCTATAAGCATGCGTACAAAGTCGTGGTCAATAAGACGGTAAGCAAAATGGGTTGGCGTCAATTATCAGCGCACAAGAAGGTCCGGGAGAATCATGGCTAGTTGCAAAACCGGCACAGGCGACTTCTGTATCCGGCCGCGAGGGATCGAGCGCTGTTGGTTATGGTTGCTGTGTAGCTGTCTGTTGGGGTATGCGCTTTTCGGAAAAGGTTTCGCGTATCTTGGCGTGGCCCCCTTTTACGTGTCTGAAGCTGTGCTGATACCCGGAGGGCTCATTCTGCTGGCCAAATCCCGCGATTTTATCCGTTCCATGGGGCGGTCTTTCGCCGTTGTAATGTTGTGCGTATTCATGGGATACGGCGCTTTCAGAACAGCTCCCTACTGGGGTGAATACGGATTGAACGCCTTACGTGACGCTGTGATTTGGGGATACGCCCTCTTCGCGCTTACACTTTTCGTTCTCGCCGCCCGCAACGGGATGCTTGTCGCGTGGTTAGTGCGGCGCTACCGCGGCTTTGCGCGAGTGTATCCTCCAGTCGCAGCATTGGTGCTTGTGGTGCAAACGTTACGAATCCCTGTTCCTAACCTTCCAGGCACACAAGTGCCCCTTTTGAGTCTAAAGCCCGGTGATGCAATGGTGCACATGGCGGGAGTGAGCGTATTCGTACTGGGAGGACTTGGGACGGTCCGGGGCATAGCCTGGCTTTTGAACTTATTTGTTGCCGTGATGATATGCGCAACTGGCAACCGGGGAGCTGCCCTCAGCTATGTGATTGCAATAGCCATCACCATGTGTTTCTCAAGGCGAGCAAGGGTTTTTGCGCCCCGGCTGCTCCTTCCGGTAACAGTGCTCATTACAGCGGGCTTTTTTATCACTCCAGAGGTCAAACTTCATCAGGACCGCGAAATTTCCCTTCGCCAGCTTGCGTTGAACTACGCCAGCGTAGTGATGAGCCTGGAGGATAACCCCGGCAATGCAGAAGCATCGAAGCAGTGGCGGCTGCACTGGTGGAACAAGATCGTAGACTACACTTTTTACGGCGATTACTTTTGGGAGGGTAAGGGGTTCGGACTGAATCTGGCGATCTCGGACGGGGTCGGTAGTGTCAGCGGAACTCTGAGAAGCCCGCACAACATCCACATGACCGTACTGGCGCGGGGCGGAGTAATTGGAATCTGTGTGTGGGTAATATTTCTGGTCGCCTGGGTAGTGGCGGTTGTCAAGAGTCTGTTGCGGGCTCGCTTCCGAAATGACCATGAATGGGAGGCGCTCTTCGCATTTTTGGCCGCGTACTGGTGTGCTTGTCTGGTAAACGCCAGCTTTGACGTGTACCTGGAAGGCCCTATGGGTGGAATCTGGTTCTGGGATATCTCGGGGATCGGCCTTGCCGCGGCGCGTTACTACCAGGATTGCACTGCGCCTGCTAAAAGCTGGACTCCTTCGATGTGACAAAACCATGACTTTTTCGAAAGGACAAGTCAGGATCCTTTGCGTAGGGCGTGACATGCGCGGTGGTGGTGCGGAGAGAGTTCAAGCAACGTTACTACGCTTCCTTAATCGCGACCGGTTCCTGCTAACTGCAGCGTACATGAGTAGAGAAGGCGTATTGAGTGCGGAGTTACCCGCTGACGTGCGCGCAATTTACGGGAACTTTGGCCGGGCATCCAGAATGGCAGCAGCCCATCAGTTTTTTAAGCGGCTAGTGGCGCTAGCCAGACAGCATGATGTGATTTTTGGCATGCAGGAAGGTTCTCCAATATACTTCGCCGTACTTGCGGCGCTAGTGACAAGGCGGCCAGCAATTGGATGGATACACAATCTGTGGAGCCGCCTTGCACTTAGCGCGGGGATCTGGAACCGCCCCGCATCAAAATGCCTTTATCCACTGGCAAAGAGCATCATCTGCGTGTCTCACCAGGTGCAGGCCGATCTGACAGCGATGAAACCTGAACTGCGACCGAAGCTTCATGTGTTGGCCAATCCATTGGACACCGCGACCATATCCAATCAGGCGCACCAAGCGGCTCCCGAATGGGTCCACTCGTGGTGGACAGGAAAGAAAATTCTGGCATGCGGTCGGCTTACGCGACAGAAAGGCTTTGACTTGTTGCTCGAAGGGATCGCCGCCTTGAGACAGAAAGGCCTGAATTGCCGACTGGTCATACTTGGGGAAGGAGAGGAGCGGTCTGCGCTACTGGAAAGGACCCATGCCTTGGGCCTCAGTGACCGGGTTTTACTGCCCGGGTTTTATCCAAATCCCTACCCCATTTTCAAAGTGGCTGACGTTTTTGTGTTGAGTTCCCGCTTTGAGGGGCTTGGGATGGTTATGCTCGAGGCCATGGTCCTGGGCGTTCCCGTGGTGGCTTTCAACTGCGAAGGAGGAGGGCCAGAAGAAATACTGGGTGACGGTTCGAGCGGCCTTCTGGTTGAACCGCTGCACACACAACAGCTAGCGGATGGCGTTGAGCGGTTACTATTTGACCACTCGTTCAGAAGCAGGTGCGTCGTAGCAGCATCTCAAAAAGTCCGACAGTATGATGCATCGCTCGTGGCTCGACGCTTCGAGGATTTGTTCGTACACACAGTCTGCGATGCGCGTTCTAATTTGTCATAACTATTACCAGCAGCCCGGCGGAGAAGATGTGTGTTTTGAGAGCGAGGCTGCGCTGCTCGAACGGAAAGGCCACAGCGTACACCGCTATACCCTCACCAATGATCTGATTCGCTTTATGTGTGGCTTTAGGGCGGCCGCGAGAGCTGTTTGGAGCCAAAGCGTCTACCGCGAGCTTCAATGCGCGGTCCGCAGGGGCGGAGTACAGGTAGTCCACTTTCATAACACTTTCCCGCTGATTTCCCCAGCCGCCTACTACGCAGTCCGCAGACAAGGCGCGCGCGTGGTGCAAACCGTTCATAACTACCGGCTGGGCTGTCCTAACGCACTTTTGTTCCGTAATGGTGAAGTTTGCGAAAAGTGCCTTGGGAAAAAATTCGCCTGGCCCGCTGTAGCGCATGCCTGTTACCGCAATAGTGTGGCGGCCACCGGGACGGTAGCAATTATGCTGGCAGTTCACCGACTGCTCCGCACATGGAGCACATTAGTAGATATTTACGTAACGCTGACGGAATTCGCTCGGGAGAAACTAATTGAGGCTGGCGTCGCTCCGGCCAAAATAGTGGTTAAACCCAACTTTGTATTCCCAGATCCAGGCCCCGGGCTTGGCAGAGGAGGTTATGCACTCTTTGCCGGGCGTCTTGTGGCGGAAAAGGGAATTGATACGGTGCTGTCGGCTTGGGACAAATTACCTGTAAAACCGCCGCTGAGAATCGCCGGCGACGGACCTTTGGCTCCACAGGTGGCCGCACTGGCAGAACGGGAAAAGAATGTTGTGTTTTTAGGAAGGGTCTCAAGAGCTGAGCTATTGTCTCTCATGCAGGAGGCTGTTGTGCTGGTTTTTCCCTCGAAGTGCTACGAAGGATTTCCCATGCTGGTGGCGGAGGCCTATGCCACAGGTCTACCGGTGGTCGCCAGTCCCATAGGAAGCCTGAAATCACTTGTGCATGATGGCCGCACGGGCCTACATTTCCGTCCAGGCGATGCGCAAGATCTGGCCTCACGAATTGAGTGGGTGTTTTCACACCGGCGCGAAGTGTCGAACATGCGGGCCCAGGCGCGGCAAGAATTTGAGGCTAGCTACACTGCCGGACGTAACTACGAATTATTGATAGACATCTATGAACGAACACTCGGCGCACGATAAGCTCCGTCCACCGTACAAGATGATTCTTGGGACGCGGGTAGATGGAACCAATTATGACGAGGCCACGGCAGCCATTATTGTATGGGCTCGGGCCGGTGAGTCCAGGCATGTCTGTGTCGCAACGGTGAATAACGTGATGGAAGCCTACGACTCGCCTGAGTTCCAATCCGTCATGAACGCAGCCGATCTGGTGACTTCAGACGGGATGCCTCTGGTTTGGGCACTTCGGGTGCTCGGCATACGGAACGCCAGCCGCGTTTACGGTCCAGATCTCATGCCGCTGGTAATGGCTGCAGCGGAACGGGAGGGCTTATCGGTTGGATTTTACGGGGCAACACCAGAAGTGTTGGCTAAGCTTGAAGCTCGCGCCCACAAGCTCTACCCAAGGTTAAAGATAGCGTACGTCCATGCGCCGCCTTTTAGAACCTTAACGAAAGAGGAAGACGAAAAGACTGTCACCGAAATCCGGGGTGCGGGAGTTCGAATTCTGTTTGTAGGGATGAGTACCCCTAAACAGGAGATCTGGATGGCCGCACACCGCGAGCGGCTGCCCTGCGTCATGATGGGCGTCGGCGCGGCTTTCGACTTTTTCTCCGGAACCAAGCTGCAGGCGCCCCGCTGGATGCAGCGGTCCGGCTTGGAATGGTTTTTCCGTTTGCTCATGGAACCGCGTCGCCTCTGGCGGCGCTACCTTTTTCACAATCCGCGCTTTGTCATTTACTTCGCACTGCAAGCGGCAGGATGCAGCCGCTTCCACTGAATCAGAGAGATAGCTTTGGGAACAGCGATTTTTGAGCTGTATGGCCGGATCGGGGCCAAGGCCAGGGCTCTCGCGCCGGCAATACGTCCCATGGTAACCCGGCTTTCGCTGCTGGCTGCCGATCTTATGGCTCTTACAGTGGCAGCCTGGTTCGGTCTTCAAGTGTGGAAGCTGTTCCATGTCTCCATAGGGGTGGAGTTTTATCTGAGTTTGTGGCCGGTTCTCGGAGTTTTTGTATTGCTGTATGCCGCCTTAGGCTTGTATCCGGGAGTGGCACTCAACGCCGTGGAAGAACTTCGGTGTACAGCGGTCGGGACAACGATGGTGTACGTTATCACCGGATCGCTCATTTTCCTGTCTAAGACCTCTGCCGCGAATTCGCGTGGAGTATTTCTGTTTTCGTGGGTATTTTCTATTGTGACAGTGCCTTTAGCCCGTACACTTGCGCGTCGCTGGCTTTCCACCCGTCCCTGGTGGGGCGTGTCCGTACTGGTTGTTGGCTCCTCCGGTAGTGGGCTCAGCGTGCTGAACCTGGTGATGTCTCAGCCGAGCCTGGGGCTGAAGCCGATGGCATACCTTGATGATCATCCGCCGCAGCCCACGCCTCCAGGCATACCACTAATAGGACCGATTTCGATGGCAGCTCAGATGGCTCGAGAATTACGAATCCGGTACGTGCTGGTGGCAATGCCGAGAGTGAACCACCGCCTGATGGATCTGCTCGAACACGTCGGCCTTGTCTTCCCACATGTGATCCTCGTCCCCGACTTATTCGCCCGGGCCAGCTTTTGGATAGCGCCGAGAAACCTCGGTGGGTTGCTCGGTCTAGAGTTTCGTCATAACCTTCTTATTCCGGTTAACCGGTGGGTAAAGCGCGCACTGGACCTGTTGATCGCAGGAAGTCTCGGCGTGCTGACTCTGCCGCTAATTGCAACAGCCGCGATCTGGATCAAACGTGTCAGCCCGGGTCCGGCGTTTTACAAACAAGCCAGAGAAGGCGCCGGAGGGAAAACCATACATGTACAAAAGCTTCGCACCATGTACCCCGAGGCAGAACGTTTACTCGAGGTATATCTGCGCAAAAATCCGGCGGCGAAGAAGGAATGGAAGCGACATTTTAAGCTAAAACAGGATCCAAGAATCCTGCCGGGCATAGGCTCTATACTGCGTCGAACGAGCATCGACGAACTGCCTCAGTTATGGAACGTGCTGAAAGGAGAAATGAGTCTGGTTGGTCCGCGAGCATTGCCCTATTACCATCTTGACCAGTTTTCCCCGGGCTTTCGCGCTTTACGTAAACGCGTACCGCCGGGTTTGACGGGCCTTTGGCAAGTCTGCACGCGCAGCGACGGTGACTGGCGGGCGCAGGAAGCCCTCGACACATATTACATACGCAACTGGTCTATCTGGCTCGATCTCCACATTCTTGCCAGGACGATCCGCGCGGTCGTTGCAGGCCAAGGCGCCTACTAAGGCTACACGAGCAAAACACCCCCGGGCAGCCCTTGCAGGAAACCCCAGTAATGCGCTTTGATGAACGCATGAGAAATTATCTGAGTCTTGGCGCGTTGTTTGCCGCAATGTTCTGTCTGCCCGTTCCCGGCAGCGAATATTTCGTGTACATCGGAACGTATACCAGCGGTAAAAGCAATAGCAAGGGTATTTATGTGGGGCGCTTCAATACCGCGGCGCCAAAACTGTCTCAAGTCAGCCTTGCGGCGCAAACCGGTAATCCTTCCTTTTTAGCTGTCGACCCAAGCCACCGGTTCTTGTATGCTGTAGGCGAAACACCCGGCAGGGAAGAGGGCACGGTGAGTGCTTACCGGATTGCCCGTAAAACAGGCAAATTGGCTTTTTTGAATACTGTATCTGCGCGTGGCAGGGGGCCATGTCATCTGAGCGTGGATAAGACGGGCAGGAATGTCCTAATCGCCAACTACAGTAGTGGGAGCGTTGCAGTCTTTCCTATCCGGCAAGACGGAAGTTTGGGTGAGGCGTCAGCCTTTGTGCAGCATCAAGGACATGTCGCAGATCCTAAACGGCAAGGGGGACCGCACGCACACTGCATTGAAACGTCACCCGACAACCGCTTCGCGCTGGCGACAGATCTGGGACTTGACAAAGTGTTCGTCTATCGATTTGACGCTGCCGAAGGAACACTTGCCCCTAACGATCCTCCCTTTGCTGAGCTGAGCCCGCGTTCAGGACCCAGGCACCTCGCCTTTCACCCCAACGGCAAATTTACTTACGTTATCAACGAAATCGCATCTACCGTGACTGTATTCTCTTACAACGCCCGCCGTGGAATTCTTTCCACGCTACAGACGGTTTCGACACTGCCGCCGGACTTCCACTCAGAGAACAGCACTGCCGAGATACAGGTACATCCTTCTGGTAAGTTCCTTTATGGCTCCAACCGTGGTCATGACAGCATAGCCGTTTTCCGCATTGATCCGCTTAAGGGTACGCTTCATCTTGTTGAATATGTACCTACGCAAGGCAGAACCCCCAGAAACTTTAGCATTGAGCCCACCGGTTCTTACCTGCTGGCGGCAAACCAGGACAGCGGCAATATCGTCGTGTTCCGCATTGATCCCCGCACGGGGAAACTCTCAGCCACAGGCGACGTCGTGGAAGTGTCCGCGCCAGTGTGCGTGACCTTCGTTCCGGCTGGTTAACCGCTCTTACGCGGTGATCTTACGAATTGCGGCCAGGCACCGCTTGACGGTTTCAAGCGGCGGGTAAGCGCTACCCTCCTGCTCGATGAGGTAGTATTCCACTCCACCCTTCGACTCCGCGGCAGCGAAGATTTTTTTCCACGGCGCTGCACCTTCGCCGAAAAGAGCCCGATAGCCTATATTGGGATCCGGAGACCAGTCTTTGCAATGCACACAGTTGATGCGTCCGGGATTCTGCTCAATCCAGGCGACTGGGTCAGCACCGGCGGCAAGGCAGGTTCCCACGTCGAGCTGAAGCATGATATTCCTGCTGGTGTTGCGTGCCAGGACCTCAATGGGGCGCGTGCCGTCCAAAGGCCGGAATTCCGTCTCATGGTTGTGATATCCCGCGCGGAGGCCTGCGGCGCCCAGCTTCTCGGCAGCCCGATTCAACCGTTCGGCTACTGCCTTCCAGCCGTCGAGGCCATTTACCCGCCCGGCGCTGGCCATCACCACAAATTTCGATCCCAGAGCGCTATTCAGATCGATCGCTTTACTGAGGTTCTCAGGCGCAAAAGAAGAAGCATCATTGTGGGTCGAGTAGCAAACGATGCCTAAATCATTCAGCAGCTTCCTCACCTCTTTGGCATATTCAAGGGTCCAGGCGAAGTAGGGTGAAAAGAATTCAACGCCCTGATAGCCCATCTTGGCAACCGCCCTGACAGTGCCCATCAGGTCTGCTTTCAGTTCGTTACGTACAGAGTACAGCTCAAGTCCGATGGGGATAGCCTTACGTCGCTGTGCAGCCGAAAGTAGCGACACTCCGGTAGCTGAAGCAAGAAAGGAACGACGAGAAACAGAATGACGTGATGCCTTCATGAGAAAACCATATCACACGACAGGCAGGCCAGGCATAGCGTTGCCATCAGCAAGCCAAGCGAACCCTATCGGGATAGCATCTGCTTACCTGCCGAAAATCGCTTACCAAGACAATGCCTCAGTGAAAAAGGCGAGAGTCGATACGCGCATGCCGCATCTGATGGGAAACGCGCGGACACTTGTCAAAAGCTCAAGGAAATAACAAACTCCACCTGATTTTTGCGCGAACGGGTAGGAAATGCATCGAAATTTCTATCTAGCCAGCGCGTGTACCGTACTTCGGGAATGATCCGCACGCCCACAGGATCGATCACCTGAAAACCCAAACCACCGATCACGCCGGGGATCCTCTTTTTGGCGAATTTGGCCGGTGTGTGGTCGTAACTCACGTTTCCATCAGGGTCTGTTATATCTCGATCGGTGCGTACGCGAAATATGGATCGCATCGTCGGGCCACCTTCGAAGAACCAGCGACGTCCTGGCCTGTGGCTGCGTTTGTTGTAGACGCGCAAAAGAACCGGCGTTTCCCAGTAAAGCACCCTCGTACGCTCATGAATGATTGTGGGCTCCACGGGTGGAATGGTCACCGCTCCAAAATCCGTTGTGTTATTGTATTCGCCTTTCCGGTACAGGAAGTTGGTATTCACCGAGACTTTCTCTGTGAGCCGGAACTGCAGCATCAGTCCCCCGCTCACGACGTGATACTTGGGATGCGTGACGCTATTGTATTTCGAGTTCGTTCCGTAGGGTTGGCTCGAGCTGCCGCCACTGAACACATTCAAACCGCCAATTAAGTCCACGCTCGCACCCATCGAAAAGCGGCGGACGTAGGCTGGCGTGCTTCGTTCTTTCGGAGGTTGGGTATTGTCCTGGCTTGAACTGGCAGGGTCTTGAGCGCAAAGGACCGCAGCACCCAAAAAAACAAAAGGCAGAATAGCGGAACGAATCAATCAATATCTCCTTCGCACAGCGGAAGCACAAAAATCGAAAGGGTGAATTCAGATTATAGCGAAACATCTCTCCGGCCGTGCTCGGCCTGGTGGCGTACCACACATTTTTCCCCATGCTGTCTCTTCTGAAGGCAGATAGAGGACACAATAATAAGTTCGTGTACCTTTGGATCTTATGTCAAGAATGGTTAAGAGGTGGCAACCCACGCAGGCGCGAAGCCGTCTGAGAGAGCGTAAAGAAGCCCGGATTACATCATGAACTTCAAATTCGTACTGTCTTTTGTCGTAGTTGGAATTACCATCTGGCCCGTGTTTGCCCAACGTGCCCCGAACCGTTATGCCGTGATTTTAGAAGACCCTGCCGTGAGTGCGCAGTTTGGCGCCAGAACCAGGATGAAAAATCCTGAAGCGCAAGAGTACAGGCGCCAGATCGTTTTCAAGCAGAACGCTTTGCGGAAGGAGCTTGCTTCCCGAAATATTCAGGTGACCGGGGCAGTCTCGAGATTACTCAACGCCATTTTTGTGCTGGCGCCTGCGGAACGGTTGCCTGAATTGCGCGGCCTTCCCGGCGTTCGGGCGGTTGTTCCGGTACGGCGTTATAGTATGAAACTCAACCGGGCTACCCAACTTGTGAATGCGCCTGCGGCATGGAATGTTGTAGGGGGCATACAGAACGCCGGCGCGGGCCTGAAAATTGCAATTTTGGATTCCGGCATAGATCCGACCCATCCAGCTTTCCAGGACCCGTCACTACCCATGCCGCCGGGCTACCCAATGTGCACCGGCAGCGATTGTGATTTCACAAGCAACAAAATCATTGTGGCGCGGAGCTACGTCCGCCAGCTTGCGGCAGGCACTTCCCCAGACAACCCGGCAGCCGACTCTCGCCCTGACGATGTTTCCCCTCGGGACCACGACGGTCATGGAACAGCCGTCGCCTCCTGCGCTGCTGGTATAACCAGTACCGGAACGGTGACCATTCAGGGCATCGCTCCGAAAGCATACCTGGGCAACTACAAGATTTACGGTTCTCCCCAGGTCAACGACTTCACCACCGATGATGTGATCATCCAGGCTTTAGAAGACGCCATAGACGATGGTATGGACATTGTATGTTTCTCTTCCGGTGGGCCGGCATTCACCGGACCGCTCGATTCTGGGTCCGCCTGCGGCAATCCTGACGGCGTAGCCTGCGATCTCAGCGCGCAGGCTTTTGAGAACGCGGCTAAAACGGGTGTCGTTGTTGTGGCCGCAGCAGGCAATGAAGGGGAAGATGGCAATTATTATCCAACCTACGGCTCGATTTCGTCCCCGGCAGATGCCCCATCGGTTATCGCGGTAGGCGTTTCGACCAACTCGCATTTCTTTCTGGAAGTGGTGAGCGTACCGGGCCCGGACGCGCCATCGAATCTGCAATCCATCTCTACTCGATCAGGTGATGCCTATGTACCTGTAGGCGCACTGACAGCTCCGCTGGTAGACATCTCACAATTCGATCCTAGTGGCCTGGCATGCAATTCTCTGCCACAAGGCTCATTACTAGGAGCTTTCGCCCTCATCCTAAGAGGAACATGCACTTTCGCAACGAAGCTGGCTAATGCACAACAGGCTGGGGCCGCAGGGGTGATTTTTTATATGGCGGACCAATCGCAGACTATATCCCCGGGCGGCCTATCTACGTTCAGTATTCCCGCAGTAATGATTTCCAGCGCAGACGGTCTCGCGCTAAAGAACTTTATTGCCGCCAACCCCGGTCATATGGTCACCTTGGACCCAAATGGGGTGGAACAATACGCCTCAACTTACAACATGCTTGCCGGATTTTCTTCCGCCGGCCCCTCCATCGGCCTAGTGGGGCTGAAACCGGACCTTCTCGCCACCGGGACGAGTATCTACATGGCTGCACAAAACTACGACCGGCTGGGCATGCTTTATAGTTCCACGCGTTTCGCCGCCGCTGATGGGAGCAGCTTCTCCACGCCCCTTGTGGCTGGCGCTGCTGCATTGGTCATGCAGCAACATCCGGACTTTACGGCAGACATGGTGCGGTCGGCTCTCATCAATACAGGTTCTCAGGACATCTTCACAGATGATTCAGGGAACCCGGTTGGAGTGCTATCGGTCGGCGCCGGCAAGCTGGATGTTGGAGCTGCCGTGAGCGCTTCGGTCACTGTCACGCCTCCGAGTATCTCTTTCGGCGACTTGCGATTCGTTACACTTCCCGTCAGACAAACGCTTGTTGTGACGAACCGTGGTTCGAATTCCGTGATGCTCTCCATTTCGGTGATCCCTACAGTGCAGAATCTCTTCACCTCGGTTGCCGTTGACAAACAAAGTCTGTCGTTGGACCGTAACTCATCTGCTACGGTCGCCGTGACCCTGACAGGGCTCAAGCCTTCGGCCGGCGTATACTCAGGTGTAATAGCGATTCAAGGTACAGGTGTTGCCCTACAGGTTCCGTATCTGTATGTTGTCGGAGACGGAAACCCGGCCAATATAATTCCGCTTAGCGGCCAGAATTTTTACGGGGCAGTAGGACAACCCATTCCAGACAAGATGCTTTCCTTCCGGGTGGTCGATCAGTTTGGGCTACCTGTGACCAACGTGCCAGTGACGTGGAGAAAACCTCCAGGGACCAGCTTCCAATCTTTTTCATCACAAACAGACGCTTACGGGGTGGCTTTCGCCGAGCCAATCCTGGGGCTCCAGCCCGGGTCTTACACTTTCGGAGCGACCGCCGGCGGTATGCAAATCAGTTTTTCGGGCACGGCAAGGCCTCAGCCGATTATTTCCTCCAACGGCGTGGTAAACGCCGCAAGCTTTGAACAGGGCAAACCTGTCGCCCCGGGCTCATATATCAGCATTTTTGGGACTGCCTTAAGCGACACAACCAACCAAACAATGACAGCGGCCTTACCTTTGGCGATTGATTACGTCAACGTCAGTTTTGATGTACCATCGGCGGGTATAAGCGTGCCTGGGCATTTGGTTTATGTTAGTCCCAACCAAATCAACGTACAGGTACCTTGGGAGCTCCAAGGCCAGTCAGCAGCACAGGTCAAGGTAACCATAGGTCAGGTGACCAGCAACGTCGTGACCGTACCAATTGCAGACTATGCGCCGGCATTTTTCGAGATCGGGTCCGGAGTAGTTGCCGCCCTGGATGAAAATAACAACGTCGTGGGGTCCAATAATCCTGTCGAGCGCGGTCGGATAGTTCAGCTGTTCGCAAACGGATTAGGGCCGGTGACCAGCCAGCCGCCCAGTGGCGATCCGGCACCGTACTCGCCGCTCGCCACGACAATTACCCCACCTATTGTGATGATAGGCCAGCAACCGGCGGAGCTTTCCTTTTGGGGTCTCACACCGGGACTGCCGGGGCTTTATCAGATCAATGCTAGAGTGCCTTTGAATTTACCATCCCCGGGGAATTACCCGATCACCGTGTCCATTGGCGGACAGACATCAAAAACTTCTACAATCTGGGTAAAATAACTGAGCCAGGGGATAAGCTGGGATGGCTTGTCTCAGCTCGCCAGGAGGTATGCTTGTATTGCTAACCGCCCTGCCCCTAATATCCAAAAGGGTAGCCACAAGCAGACAGCTCCTATCGAATCGGGTCTGGTCGAATCGCGTGGTTTTTAAGCTCCCAGGCGAAGCTACTACTTGCATTTCATCCTCTGTTACGGTAATCTTTTAGCATGCAGGTGTGGGCGAGAAAAAATGATCCCGCAAACAATGGGGGATTCTTTTACCGCCCTGCCGCACCTGTTGCCATCTCGCCTGTTCAAGTAATCGCCATTATTATCATTATCGGGGTCGCCGTATTTGGCCCCGCCTGAATAGGCCTTAATAAAGAAGTTTAAAGGGCCATCGGCGGGGCCAAACACCAGCCGGTGGCCCTTTTTGCATTATGCATGAACACTTGGGGAGATTTTAAAGCATGTCGAGCTTGATGAGCGGCGCTAGGATGCTGCTGGAGTGTCTGCAAAGGGAAGGGGTGGACTGCATCTTTGGCTATCCTGGAGGCGCCACCTTAACTCTATATGATGCCTTATACGATCATCCGATCCATCATGTGTTGATGCGGCATGAGCAAAACGCCTGTTTCGCTGCGCAGGGTTATGCCAGGAGCACAGGACGGGTCGGTGTGTGTTGTGCAACGTCAGGACCGGGAGCGACTAACCTGGTTACAGGATTAACCAACGCTCTGATGGATTCCATCCCTCTGGTCGCCATCACCGGGCAGGTTATTAGTAAACTCATCGGCAGCGACGCGTTCCAGGAGGCGGATACATTCGGTATCACTCGCGCCTGCACCAAGCACAATTACTTGATTAAAAAGGCGGAGGACCTACCCGCAATCCTGCACGAGGCTTTTTATCTGGCGGCAAGTGGCCGTCCCGGACCGGTGCTCATCGATGTACCGAAGGATATGTTTGCTTGCCAGGTCCACTATGCTCCTGTTTCTACCATTCGTCTGCCTGGCTACAAGATGAACATCGAAGGCCACGCAGGCCAGATCCGCCGCGCAGCAGAAATGATCTGGCAGGCGGAAAAGCCGCTTGTGTATGCTGGCGGTGGCATCATTCTTTCCGGTGCCTCTGACGAGTTACGCGAACTGGTCGAGACCATTAACGCACCTGCCGTGCTTACCCTCATGGGGCTTGGAGGTCTTCCATCATGGCACCCTAACTTTGTCAGCATGCCCGGCATGCACGGGAGCTATGCGGCGAATATGGGCATGACCCATACAGACCTTCTGATTTCTCTGGGAGTTCGGTTCGACGATCGCGTCACAGGGCGATTATCTGCTTTCGCTCCACACGCCAAAGTCATTCATGTTGACATTGATCCGGCAGAAATAGGCAAGAACCGTGCAGCCGACCTTCCCATAGTGGGAGATCTGAAACATGTTCTGAGAAGTCTATGTGAGGCGCTGCGCGAGTTGCGTCCATCTATGGGGGAACTCAAAGCTGCTGCACGCCAAGCATGGAATGCGCAGATTGCCCAATGGCAACAAGAACACCCGCTCGTACCAGCGGTTTCCGATACCGAAATCAAACCGCAGCATGTGATGAAGGAGATTGATCGGATCTCGGATGGTCGCGCCATCGTTGCTTCCGACGTGGGGCAGCATCAAATGTGGGCTGCACAATTCGTAAGATTCCACGAACCGCGATTGTGGCTGACCTCTGGTGGGCTGGGATCCATGGGCTTCGGCCTCCCCGCAGCGATCGGCGCCCAGATCGCTCACCCGGACAAGCTTGTTTTTGCTGTGGTGGGCGATGGCGGTTTTCAAATGTCAATCCCTGAGCTCGCCACCCTCGCCACTTACGCTCTTCCTGTGAAAGTTGTCATCGTCAACAACGGCTACCTCGGGATGGTAAGACAGTGGCAAGAGATGTTCTATAACAACCGGATTTGCGCTGTAGAGATTGAAACTTTTCCAGATATAGAGAAGCTGGCAGGCGCTTACGGGTTTAAAGGAAAAACCATCGAATCCCCTTACGAACTGGCTGCGGCGCTGGAAGAAGCTGTGAAAGACCCGGGCCCGTATGTACTGAATGTTCGAGTGTCACCTTATGAGAATGTGTACCCCATGGTGCCTTCCGGTGGCGCTCTCTATGAAATGGTATTTGGACCTCCAGAACCGGCCGCTGTGCCTGCCACAAAGTAAGGGGGCTTGATCACGTTATGTTACAGGTCATATCACTTTTGGTAGAAAACAAACCTGGGGCATTAATGCGCATTGCAGGCTTTCTCACCGCAAGAGGCTATAACATTGAGAGTCTGACTGTGGCGAGAACTCTGGATCCTAGTCTGTCGCGCATGACGATTGTTGTGGATGTGGACCCCTCTTTGCGAGAGCAGGTCATTAAACAAATGAACAAGCCGGTTAATGTTTTGCAAGCAAGCGACCTAACGGACACCCGCTCCGTGGTGCGAGAGATGGTCCTGATGAAAGTCCGCGCCCCGTTAGAAAAGCGAACCGCAGTACTCAAAGAAGCCGAAATTTTCGGGGCTAGAGTCATCGACTCTTCACTGGACGGGTTTGCGCTTGAAGCTACGGGTGATCCCGAAAAACTTGACGAATTCATCGATATCATGCGCAGTTATGGCGAATTTGAAATCGCGCGTTCCGGCATCGTTGCTATGCCGCTAAAAACGAAAAAACTGCGTCTGGCCCCTCCGGTCCCAGCCGGGCTCAATAACATGCACATTACACAAGGAAAGGCGAAATAAGAGGAATGGCAAACCGTTACTACGAAGAAAATGGCGATTTGACACAGTTGAAAGGCAAGACTGTAGCAATCATTGGTTATGGGAGTCAAGGACACGCCCATGCATTGAACCTGCGTGACTCAGGAGTTAGTGTTGTAGTCGGGTTGTATGCAGGCAGCAAGAGTTGGCAGAAAGCTGAATCGGCGGGGCTCAGGGTCATGACAGTACCCGAAGCAGCGGCTGTTGCCGATCTTATTATGATGCTGGTGGCCGACCACATCCAACCTGACCTATACAACGCTGAGATCGCTCCCCATATGACGCCGGGCAAGACACTGATGTTCGCCCATGGTTTCAACATCCACTTTGGCACAATCGTGCCACCGGCCAGCGTAGACGTCTCCATGGTGGCTCCCAAGGCTCCGGGACACCGTGTGCGCGAGTTGTTCACCGAGGGCGTAGGCGTTCCTGCTTTGGTAGCGGTGCATCAGAACCCTTCTGGTAAGGCTTTACAGGTCGCCCTGGCCTATGCGCTGGCTCTCGGTTGCCTTAAAGCAGGGGTCATCGAAACCAGCTTCCGGGAAGAAACGGAAAGCGATTTATTCGGCGAACAGGCTGTGCTGTGCGGAGGAGTCAGCGAGCTGATCCGAGCGGGGTTTGAGACACTCGTTGAAGCCGGCTATGCCCCTGAAGTAGCGTACTTTGAATGCCTGCATGAACTTAAACTTATTGTCGATCTCATACAGGAGGGCGGCCTGAGCTACATGCGTTTTTCGGTCTCTGATACCGCCGAATACGGGGACTACACACGTGGTCCCAGAATCATCACCGCCGAAACCCGCAAGGAAATGAAAAAGATTCTCGAAGAAATCCAGTCCGGTCAATTTGCGCAGGAATGGATCACAGAAAACAAGACAGGCAGGAAGAATTTTCTTGCCATGCGTGAAGCCGCACGGAACCAGCTTATCGAACAGGTGGGTCGAGACTTGCGGCAAATGATGACGTTTCTCAAAAAGAAAAAAGAAGCAGGCGTGCCGGAAGACCAGCATGAGGCTGGCTCATCCCGGTGAGCCTTTCAGGAAAACGATCCGATGAAGATCACTGTTTTGGATACAACGCTTCGTGACGGGACTCAAGGAGAAGCCGTCTCCTTTACCGTGGAAGACAAGCTCGCCATAGCTCAAAGGCTTGATGATCTCGGCATCGACTACGTCGAAGGCGGCTGGCCGGGGTCAAATCCTCGGGATAAGGAATTTTTTTCGCGCGCGCGTGACATCAAATTCAAACACGCGCGCTTGACAGCCTTCGGCTCGACTCACTTCGCCAAAAATCCCGTCGAGCGGGACCCTAACGTACGCGCCTTGCTCGAGGCCCAAACGCCAACAATTTCCATCTTCGGCAAAAGCTGGGAATTGCACAGCCGTCGCGCCTTAGGCATCACCGAAGAGGAAAACCTCCGGTTGATTTCAGAGACCGTAAAGTACCTAAAGGATCACGGGCGCGAGGTCATTTTCGATGCCGAGCATTTTTTTGACGGCTACCTCGACAATCCCTCTTTTGCTCTCAGAACTCTGGAGGCGGCTAAAGAAGCAGGAGCGGACATTCTGTGCCTTTGCGATACCAATGGTGGCACGCTCACAGGCGAAGTCGAGGAAATTGTAGCCGATGTCCGCAAACGCTTCGACGGTATCATCGGCATTCACACCCACAACGACACTGACGTGGCGGTAGCGAACACCATTGCCGCCGTCGAGCAGGGAGCAACTCACGTCCAAGGATGTATGAACGGCTACGGAGAACGTTGCGGCAACTCCAACTTGTGTTCAGTGATTGCCAACCTTGAGTTGAAGCTTGGCCACACCGTCATCGGCCCGGAAAAACTTCAGGAGCTGACATCGGTAGCGCACTTCGTGGCAGAACTGGCCAACCTCCCGTTGCGCAACGATCAGCCCTATGTCGGACGCAGCGCTTTCGCGCACAAAGGCGGCGTACACGTCAGCGCAGTGTTGAAGGACCCGGCAACCTACGAGCACGTCCCCCCCGAGTCCGTTGGCAATCGCCAGCGCGTCTTGCTCAGCGATCTTTCCGGCCGCGCCAACATTCTTTACAAGCTGAAGCAACACGGCATGGCAGACCGCTTGAGCGAGGATGCGCGCCGAGAACTGCTGGAAAGAATCAAGCAAATGGAGTTCATGGGTTATGAACTGGAAGCAGCGGAAGGCACATTTGAACTGCTGGTGCGCGAAGCCCTGCACCCGGGACTGCATTTCTTCGATTTGGTTAGCTTCGAGGTCTCCACGAGCATGACCGGGACGAAGGTATCCAAGACTTCCGCTACTGTGACCCTCAAAGCTCCTAACGGCGTTCATTCGGCTACTGCCACTGGCCACGGTCCGGTGAACGCCCTGGATCTTTGCCTGCGCCAATGTCTATCCTCCATTTACCCATCCATCGCTAAGGTGCGGCTCACAGATTATAAAGTGAGGGTCCTGGAACCCAAAAAAGGCACAGCAGCCCGAGTGCGCGTGCTGATCGAGTGGTCCGACCAGCGGCGAAGCTGGACCACCGTTGGCGTCTCCGACAATGTCATCGAGGCAAGCTGGAACGCGATGGTGGATGCCATCCGCCTGGAACTTATGAGACTCATGGAGCAAGATGAAAACATTGAAAGAGCCGTGGAGGACTACTGCTGGGGAGTGTAACCTCAGCAAGAGAAAAACCTGGCTATGCGGTATGTACTCCGAAAAAGCCATCCTCCCGTGTCCAGGATTCTGCTGGTTGAGAGCGGATCACGGGGTCTGATAGAACACATCATTCCGTTGCTGTACAGGATCTATGGAGATCAGGTGCCTATTGATCTTGTAACCTGCTTTGGAGGTTTACCGGCAGGGCTGCCTCCGGAATCCACCCGCGTCTACCGCGTAACGGAGTTCCGAACCAAACCTATGCGGCAGCGCCTGATCCAGGAATTGCGTGCCGCCAAACCATCTATTGTCGCCATTATCTGCTCGGGCGAGCCCATTATGACCAAGTGGAAATGGGTTCTTGCTTTTCGGTTGCCCGCCAAGGTGATGGTTGTCAATGAAAACGGAGACTTCTTCTGGCTTGACCGGGGGCACTGGCGAGTTTTTCTTGAGTTTGTTTGCGTACGTGCAGGACTGACTGGCGGAAATGCCGCGCCGGAACTTTTGCGCCTGGCTATATTTCCCTTGACGCTGACTTACCTGCTATTTTACGCGGCATTCATCCATCTTCGAAGAAAGGCGTTAACATGAAAGCCATTCTTGTTTACCAACATGGCGGACCAGACCAGTTGCGGTATGTGGATGTACCCAATCCTGTTCCCGGCAAAGGCCAGGCCTTGGTAAAAATTCGCGCCATCGGTGTTAACTTTATCGATGTCTACTACCGCATCGGACTCTACAAAGCAGAACTGCCAGTCTCAATTGGCATGGAAGCTGCCGGAATTGTCGAGGCGATCGGGCCGGAGGTCACAGAGGTCAACCCGGGTGATCGGGTGGCTTACGCGATGTGTCGCGGTTCCTACGCTGAATACGCGCTTGTTCCCGCATCACAGCTTGTGAAGCTTCCTGACGAAGTGGATTTCGCAACGGGCGCCGCAGCCATGCTGCAAGGAATGACCGCTCACTACTTGACCCACTCTACATTTCCTCTAAAGCAAGGGGATACCGCAGTGGTCCATGCTGCAGCTGGTGGCGTTGGGCTTCTTCTTGTCCAGATGGCAAAAATGCTCGGGGCTAAAGTACTGGGCACCACATCCAGCGAGCGCAAGGCGGCCCTGGCGAGGGAAGCCGGCGCAGACGAAGTTGTCCTCTACGATCGCCAAGACTTTCAGCAAGAGGTCAGACGGCTAACGGGCGGCCGAGGCGCGGACGTGGTCTATGATTCAGTGGGCGCTGCAACTTTTCTGAAAAGTCTCGATTCCCTTCGCCCGCGTGGGATGATGGTCAGCTATGGAAACGCCAGCGGAGCTGTGCCTGCAATAGAACCTCTACTGCTGAGCCAGAAGGGATCATTGTTTCTGACCCGTCCTTCCCTTGCCCATTACTGTTCCACACGCGAAGAATTACTTTGGCGGGCGGGCGACGTTCTCGGCTGGATTGCTTCCGGTAAACTTAAGATCACAATTCACCGCAACTACAGCCTTGCCGAAGCAGCTAAGGCGCATGCGGAACTGGAAAGCAGGGCAACTTCCGGGAAACTCCTGCTGATTCCTTAAGACGGTAAAGCCCGGCCAAGCGAAGACCAGCCGGCGCGGTTTCAATGACTCAAATGTCTCGTATCTTGGGCTTGGGTAACCCGGCAACTGCCTTATATATTTGCTCCTGAGCCACCAGATCTCTCCCGGAAAAAAGCCTTGCCAGGCCGCCATTAGCCACAAGCTCGAGCAGCGTCCTCCTACGCATGGTTACTCCCGTTCGCGGTCTTCAATCATGCGCTGCAAGACCTTAAGATCACGTTTGATCTTGCGCTCCCTAACGGCCAGAATACCTACGTAGGCAGCCAGAACAAGCCACGCAGCCGAAAAGCCATAAAACAGGTAGGTAAAGTTCCGCAGACCCATAAGCCAACCTCTCTGTCACAGAGCATGCGCGCGGCGGCGGAGGGCGGCAAGCTCACGCTCGGCCTCCTCCTGGCGCATCCGCACCGCGACGAGTACGACGCCCAACAACAACAAGGGCACCCAGTTCAAAAACAACATATTCCACATAGCTAAGTCCATCGAACCGCCGGCCCAGACCACTGGCTGGGGATGCTGAGTCCGCCACCATTTGATGGAGAAAAACACCACCGGCACGTCCGCGAAAGCAAAAATTGAAAGAACCGCCGAAAGCTTTGCCCTCTCGATAGGCTCTTCCACAGCGCGACGTAGCATCAAGTACCCCAAGTACAGTAACCAGCAAATCAACATGGAGGTTAAACGGGGATCCCAGGTCCACCAAATTCCCCAAATGATGCGGCCCCATATCATGCCCGTGATCAGATTCGCAGCTCCAAATGCAAGGCCAACCTCTGTGACGGATACAGCCAGAGCGTCGAAACGCAGGTCTTTCTTCGCCAAGAAGATGATGCTCGCCACCATGGCTGCAAAAAAACCCGTAAATGCGGTCCAGGCAGACGGCACATGAAAGAAAATGATGCGGTAAATTGGGCCTTGCATCGCCTCGTCCGGCAGCCTGAGCAGCATGACATATAGGTTCCGGCCTAGCAACACAGCCGCAAGTCCCGTCAAAAAAATCATGGTTCTTCCGCGCATAGGTTATCCCACCAGGATGGTTTCAACAAGCGCCAGCGCCAGCGCAGTGAAAATCACGTCAAAACCCACCAACAACTTCAACCAGCCTAACAGATCGCCGCTCAATGGCTGTCCAGCCACCAAAGGCGTAGTCAATTGAATGGCAGCCATAAGCCCAGGAATCATCAACGGATAAACCAGTACGGGCAACATCAGCTCCCTCAGTTTCAGGTTCGCTGTTAAGGCGCTGAACATGGTTCCAATTATTGCCAGTCCCCAGCTCGCGAGTCCTAACACCAGAAACAGGGGGCAGAACTGACGGGTCCAGGGAACATTGTAAAAAGCCCCAAAAACTGGCAACGAGATCAGCTCAACTGCTAATAGCAGCGTAACGTTACCGAGACACTTGCCCAAAAAAAGCGCTGCGCCAGACACCGGAGACACTATCAGCGCATCGAGGCAATCGTTGCTTAGTTCCCTCGAGAAGCTGCGGTTGACAATCAAGGTGCCAGCAAAGGCAAACACAAGCCAGAGTAATCCGCCAGAAATTTCTCGAGTCTGTTCGGCCGTCGGGTCAAAGGCAAAACTGAACAGTAACAGGATGACCAACGCGAAGGAAAGGGAAGCATTAATGACTTCCTTTGTTCGTAGCTCGAGGTGCAAATCCTTCCAGGCAACTACCAGGATGTGCCGGACAAATGCCATCATGCCTCCGCGAAAAGACGGTAAAGCACACCAGGGTTGTCAACCATTTCGGAAGTGCGTTGTCCGCAAAAAGCCAGTCTGCCTTGGTTGATGAGGAGCACGTGTGTAGCCAGTCGTAAAGCCTCCGGTAACTGATGGGTAGAAATGATAATGGTGCGGCCTTCGGAACGCGCATCCTGTAACAGATCTTGCAAAATAGTAACCGCCCGATCGTCCAGTGCTGTAAATGGTTCATCCAGGAAAAGAACCGAGGGCGAATGTAGGAAAGCTCTAGCTACTGCGAGTCTTTGGCGCATTCCGCGAGAGAATTCGCGCACCAGCCCGTCTTTGACGCGGTCGAGCCCAACGCGCCGCAACCACTCTATGGCTTCTTTTTGTGGATCCTGCACGCCATACAGCCGTCCGAACAAGCACAGGTTTTCAAAAGCCGAGAGTTCGTCGTAGACGCCAATGCCGTGTCCTAGCACGCCGATGCGCCTGCGCGTCCCTTGCTCCCGAACCTCCTGACCGAAGAGCGTTGCCCTGCCCCGCGTGGGTTTTGACAACCCGGCCAGAATCCGCAGTAGCGTCGTCTTGCCCGCTCCGTTACGTCCTAGCAAGGCCAGGCATGAACCGGTATCCACAGTGAAATTGAGGTCCCGCAACGCCGGATAGTCGCCGTAATATTTCCAGACTCCTTGGGCCTGGAGAGCAATCATGAGTGATGCTTACCTTCCGGCGGAACACTGGAGGAGGGGCCGCTTACAGCAGATTGCTCCGCACGAACCCGGTATAACAATAGGAAGCCCACAAACAGGGTCGCTAGCCCGAGGCCCACGATCCAGTAAACCCTGTCGTAGATCCGCGGCAAGATCTGGTCCAGGGAAGGGCCATTGTCTTGCTCTTCTTGCTGTCCTGACATTTGCAGAGTGCCAGCGCCTCGAATCTCCACCACGTATTCAGGCCCCTTGACAGCATAAATTGCGGCCCGGGTTTGCGGTTCCTGACCCAAAAGTTCCAGTCCATCCCCTTGAAGGGTCACGCCCGGTGGGGCGACCAGTTTCGTTCCGGCATCTTTTTGCAATCCCCTGCCCTTAAACTGCCCTGGCGTGGAGAAAGGGACAAAGTAGCTCACATCAATCCGGGTTTCTCCCGGTTTGATGGGAAAAGCAATTTTATAAACCCCTGGTTCATTAGTTTTTTCTGCCGTTCGTTCCACTGGTAGACCGTGCGGAGCTGTGGCGCTGATTCGCGCTTGTTGTGCATTCTGGGGCAAGAAAACCCGAACTGTGCCATTCACTGCATCATAAAAAGCAAGTTTGCTGTTGTTCTGCAAAATAATGCTTTCGGTAACATTGAGTTGCTTTGGTCCAGGTTCGAACACCACCACGTCCTGTGTAGCTTTCGCCAGATCTCGTTTGGTGGAAGAATCAAATACTTCCAGGGTCAAGCCAGTGGTGGAGCTACCTGAGGAAATCACCTGGTTGTACGCGACCCCTCTGTAAATCGTTTGTAGAAGATGGGCGCCATCCGGAGTAGTCTCTACGCGAAATTTTCCAAGGGCATCGGACTTTACTGTGGCCACAGGTTCCATACCCGCACCGCTGAGCTTTAGCAAACTGACCGTGGCAGCGCGTTGCGGCTTTCCAGTCGTCCCGTTCATAACCACTCCTTCTACCCCAGCGTGACACCCCGCTACAAAAAGCAAAACCAGTGCCACGGTCCTCATGACGCGCTCCTTTGTATCGGACTCCCACACTCTCCACAAAACTTTAGCGGCTGTGAAAAGCGGGCACCGCACCGAGGGCAAGCTGTCTGCCTAGAGGTTTCCTTTACTTGTGCAGGAGAAAAGCCCTGGTCAACTCTCTCTGCACTTTTCCCCAAAACTTTGTCGATTTCCGCGGCAACGCGAGCCAGTTCGTTTTCTAGACCCAATTTGGCTTGCTCGTAGTCGTGCTCAGACAATTTATTGACCCGGTAGTCAAACTGGAGGTCTCGAAGACTGTTCGCAATTCTCTCTTTATACTCCTCCAGGGGAGCAACAGGAGAAGGTCGTTCAGGCTCCAGCAGGTCTTTCTTGTGTACAAGCAGAGTATAAAGGATGCTTCCCGTCACAATGAGTATGGCAGTGAGAATAGTCATCGATCCAACTTTTGAAGGTCCTCCTCTCTCTTGCTCGGGCAACGGGAATATAGCTTCCACGCCAAAAGGTTACGTCTTTCGACTGCTCGCAGCCATGAACTACTTGCTAGCGGGCGCATACTCCCTCGTGGCGCCTGCCATGTGCGTCTGCGGAGGCTGAAACTTCGTTTTGCTCGGCACCAGACAAACTAGCGTTCCCATAATAAGGATCAGGAAACCGATCCAGATCCAGGATACAAGGGGAAAGACATACGCCTGAATAACAGCTTTGGAACCGTCCTCAGTAAACCCGGCGAAATTCAAGTAAAGATCTTCGTCCAATCTGTGCCTGATGGCGACCTCAGAAACCGCCTGCCGGCTTGCCTTATAGAACCTCCGCTCCGGCTCCAGTCTGCTGAGGGGTGATCCATTGCGGGAAACCTCCACGACGGCACGATCCCAGGCATAGTTGTCCGTATCTCCCTCCCTTAGACTGGCAACTCGCAACACATAATGGTCCAAAGTAAAAGCCCCCCCCACATTGACTTCCATTGTCGCTTGCTTATTGAATGCAGCTCCAGTAAAACCTAGGAACATGAGCACAACGCCCATGTGCACGATGTAACCGCCGTAGCGGCGTGTGTTCCGGTGTGTCAACTCTACCACGGAGAACAGTAAATTCCGCCCAGTCCGGGCGCCGATGGCTCTTGCCCCTTTGTAAAATTCAGCCGCAATCGTCCAGATTACGAACAGACAAAGACCGAAAGAAACCAAGGCATAAGGATGTCGTACCCCGGCTGCCATCAAGGCAGCCACAAACAGCGCGGCAGCGATGCCCGGGACAAAAACATTCCTACGGAGGCTTTCGAGCGACGTCCGCCGCCAGGCAAATAACGGCCCCATACCCAGGAGAAAAAGTAAAAAAAGACCAATAGGAACATTCATCCGGTTAAAAAACGTCGCGTCCACGCTAATTTTTTCTCCCGTAATGGCTTGGGAGATTGCGGGAAACAGCGTCCCCCACAAAATAGCTAAGCAGCTTGCGATCAGAATCAGGGCATTGAATAGAAAGCTAGATTCGCGGGAAATGACGCTCTCCATCCGGGCATCACTTTTAAGGTAATCCAGCCGGGTGATGATCAGGTAACTCGTGACCCCGATCACGATAGCCAAAAAGCTCAGGAAATACTTGCCGATAGAGGATTCAGCGAAAGCATGCACGGAGCTTACCACACCCGAGCGCGTCAGAAAGGTGCCGAAGATGCATAGTAGGAACGTGGCAGAGATCAGAACCATGTTCCACACCTTCATCATGCCCCTCTTCTCCTGTACCATCACCGAATGCAGGAAAGCCGTTGCGGTGAGCCAAGGCAATAATGACGCGTTCTCCACAGGATCCCATCCCCAGTACCCGCCCCAACCCAACACCGCGTAGGCCCAGCCGGCTCCAAGCAGAATTCCGCAACTCAGAAACAACCAGATCACCAAAGTCCAGCGGCGTGTAGTGTGAATCCAGGCGTCCCCCTGCTGCCGGGTAATGAGGGAACCCATGGCAAAAGCAAAGGGAACGACAAATCCGACATACCCGAGATAAAGCATGGGTGGATGAATGGCCATTGCCCAATACTGCAACAGGGGGTTCAAGCCATTACCATCTGGTACTGCCGTAATTTCACGCCCTACCGCAAGCACCCGGAATGGGCTGGCGACAAAGGCGTTGAGTATTAGGAAAAACACCTGCGTGACCATTAGGGTAGCGATCAGGTAGGGCATAATGCCGCGATGTTTTGCGCGATTGACATACACCACAATTGCGGAATAACAAGACAGAAGCCAGCTCCACAAAAGCAGTGAGCCTTCCTGACCTCCCCACCATGCCGCAAACTTGTATAGGCCTGGCATCGCCCGGTTACTATTGGCAGCGACGTAAGCCAGACGGAAATCGCCCGACAGCAAAGCATGCACTAGTAAAAATGAGGCAATCGTCAACAGAAACCATATCGCGTATACGGCGCGTTTGGCGCTCAACACCAAAAGTGGCTTGTGTGCCCAGCCCCCGATCACGGAACTCGCGACCGCATACACAGCCAAGCAAAAGGCTATGAGAAGAGCAAGGGACCCCAGGTTTTCCATACCAACCCCTCTAAAAACCCGACCGGTTCATTGTCGGCGCAGGCTTAGCCTGATATTTGGAAGCGCACTTTGCCTGAATTTTGCTTGCATGAAAGACACCGTCAGAACCCATACGCCCGTCGGTGAGTACCTGCGCACCTTCTCGGAAAGTGTCCGGCAACAGATTCTCTCCATCGTAGACCACTCGCAAACGTGATCTGCCCTGTTGGAGCGTGAAGGCAGCAGTCCGGCCATGTTGAACAATTGAGCCGATTTCAACATCGCCAGCAACGCGCAACCGCTTACCAACAGCGGCCGTGCCCATCCGGTTCAGTTCGTCGACGGTCTTGTAATACGTCCCTGTGTCGCTAATGCCGCCTATTGCCAGCCAAACTAATGTACCCAGGATGACGGCAATCAAGGCGACAAACTTCCAGTAGGTCCTCATAGGCGCCTTTTTTGTAGTATAGCAACCGTCTCATGATGATACTGTAGTATTTTTCGGCAAATCCATGAAAGCTAGCAGTATCGTGCACCTCATGCACCGACGGACTTCCACTCGCTGGTGGGATCGTTTACGCCGCTTGCTCGAGCCTCCGGAACCATTGATCCGGGATCCTAAGGAGTTAGAAGTCAATGCGCCGCTTGGCCGATGGAATCTATACATTGGTGGAGCGGGCTCGTTCGTCGACGGCTACGTCAATATTGACATCATGGCCCTGCCGGGCGTTGACATAGTGGCCAATGCGGAAAAACTTCCATTCCCGGGAAACCTTTTTCAGCGGGTCGAATGTGACGCGGTTCTGGAGCACGTCGAAAACCCCGAACTCGTGATGCAAGAAATTGAACGCGTCTTGGCGCCGGGGGGATACGCCCATATTGTCGTGCCCTTTTGCCACCCTCTTCATGAATACCCGCGCGACTATCGCCGATTTACCCTGGACGGGTTGCGTCACCTCGCAGGTGGTCTGAACGAGGTGGCTTCAGGATGGCGAACCGGGCCCACCGCCACCCTACTTGTTTTTTTGCTTGAGTACGCAAAAGTTTGGCTCCCTTGGGGCCCGTCGCGCACTGTGGTACACGGGATCCTGGGATGGGTGCTGTTTCCCTTGCGCTACCTCGATAAGATTCTCCGCTGGTCTCCACGATTTGAGCGTCTCGGCAATCACTGCTACATCTGGCTCAGAAAGGACTAATCTAAGGCAAGGATTGCGCCTAGAATAAATAGGCACGACCACATGCGCTCCGCTTCTTGCTGGTTCGGTCCTGGCGTAAAT
>Ga0315298_1002382_pt1 | contig 31986 bp, 34 predicted proteins | sample WHS_1_MG_FD_203077 | JGI IMG/M metagenome (GOLD analysis project Ga0315298, IMG submission 203077) | Extremophilic microbial mat communities from Washburn Hot Springs, YNP, Wyoming, USA - WHS_1_MG | ecosystem: Environmental > Aquatic > Thermal springs > Hot (42-90C) | place: USA: Wyoming... | reverse complement strand
CAAAAGCCGCTGGCCATCACAAAGCTCTACATTTAATTATTTCCACAGCAAAATTAAAAAAGAGAAATACACAGTTATTCCAAACAAATATTAAATAGCGTTAGTTCGGCTTCTGGGGACCCATCGCTCCCTTCTCATCCTGCCCTCTCACATGGCGAACTTCTTTGTTGAACCCTTTGGTAGGCCGGGCAGGAATCGAACCACCCCAAAAGCCGCTGGCCATCACAAAGCTCTACATTTAATTATTTCCACAGCAAAATTAAAAAAGAGAAATACACAGTTATTCCAAACAAATATTAAATAGCGTTAGTTCGGCTTCTGGGGACCCATCGCAGGTTCTCATCCTGCCCTCTCACATGGCGAACTTCTTTGTTGAACCCTTTGGTAGGCCGGGCAGGAATCGAACCTGCGACCTTCGGATTAAAAGTCCGCTGCTCTGCCAACTGAGCTACCGGCCCATTAAAGAAGGTTCAGCGAAGTATTATAGCGCAACGTTAACTATAAAGTTAGAGTAACATCCATAAGGGAAACTAAACGAGCAAATATTACCTGAAGAAGGAAGGTCTTAACAAGTCCACAAAATCTCATGCCAGGTCAAACATCTTTAATGCCTGAAGTGACGAATTCCCGTGAAAAGCATTGAAACACCTTTCCTGTCGCAAAGGTCTATAACCTCAGCATCCCGAACTGAACCGCCTGGTTGTACAATCGATAGGGCACCAGCAGAAATTACTCTATCAACTGCATCCGGGAAGGGGAAAAAAGCGTCCGAAGCAACAACGCAACCTCTGGCACGCTCCGAAGCCTTCTCACAAGCAATCATTGCAGAATCCACGCGGCTCATCTGTCCGGCACCAATGCCAACAGTCGCTCCATTTCGAGCAAGAACTATCGCATTTGACTTCACGTGCTTGCAAACCTTCCAGGCAAACAAAAGGTCTTCTATTTGATCATGCGTGGGCGCAACCTTTGTCACAAGTTTCCATTTCGATTCTTGGTAAGGATCAGTATCGTAATCCTGCACAAGCATCCCACCATAGATGTGCCTTAAGTCAAATCCTTTTCTTATCGTTGATTCTTTATTCCCCATCTCAATGATCCGCATGTCCTTTTTTTCAGAAAGAATCTCAATCACATCATCATCGAATTCTTGCGCAATCAGCACTTCAATGAAATTGTCGAGTAAAGCACGAGCGCAAGCCTCATTGATAGTCCCGTTGAAAGCGACAACAGAGCCAAAAGCAGAGGTCGGATCGCACTCATAAGCTTTGAGATACGCCTCCTTCAGGTCTGAAGCAATTGCAGCGCCGCAAGGGTTATTGTGCTTGATTATGGCACAAGCGGGCTCATCGAATTCGATAACTGCTGACCAAGCAGCCTCTGCATCGAGAATATTGTTGAAAGAAAGAGCAGAACCTGAAACCTTCCTCGCGCTTACAAGCGATCCCATGGGCGGATCATCATACGCGTAAAGTGCTCCGGCCTGATGCGGATTCTCTCCATACCTCAACTCAGAAACCTTCCTCAGAGAAAGCTTGATCTCTTGTGGGAAATGGTCTTCTCGGGGCTTTTCCTTTTCGGAACTCGTAGCCCTCGATAGGTAAGCACTAATCATCGCATCGTATTTTGCAGTGTGCTCAAATGCTTCCCTTGCAAGTTCCATCCTTGTCTGGTAAGAGAGCCTTCCTCCCGAATCTTTCATCTCCTCGATAATTCCTTCGTATCTTGAAGGGTTTACAACCACGGCAACATGGGCGTGGTTTTTTGCAGCAGCGCGAACCATTGTTGGACCACCAATATCAATCTGCTCTATTGCCTCCTCAAAAGTGACCCCATTCTTCGCTACAGTTTCAGCAAATGGATACAAGTTCACCACAACGAGATCAATCGGCTTTATTTTCTGGAATTCGAGTTGCCTTAAATGTTCTGGCTTCGAGCGGTCGGCAAGAATTCCACCGTGAATTTTGGGATGAAGAGTTTTTACCCTGCCATCAAGGCATTCAGGAAAGCCGGTCACCTCTGCAACTGGCGTTGCCTTGATTCCTTCCTTTTTAAGAAGCTTATATGTACCGCCAGTTGAGATTAACTCAACGCCCATTCGATCCAGTTCCCGAGCAAACCATGCAATACGGGTCTTGTCAGATACGCTCAAGATAGCCCTTTTTATTTGTGTCATGCCACTCCTTTCACCAAAAAATACTTTTATAATCACAAAATTTCCCCGACATAGAAAACTAAACTTGTGATACTCCGAGGAAAGCCAGCCCTATGATTACTTCTCCGGAAGAATCCTCACCTTCCTTCCTTCGACCTTAAGTCTCCCTTCGGCAAAAAGTTTGATTGCAAGTGGATAAAGCCTATACTCTACCTCATGAATCCTTGCATGAAGCGTTTCCTTATCATCATCCTCCTCAACCTTTACAGCCTCCTGAAGGATTACCGGACCAGTATCAACCCCTTCGTCTACAAAGTGAACTGTAACCCCGGAAATCTTCACTCCATAGGACAATGCGTCCTCGACCCCATGCTCACCTGGGAAGGATGGAAGCAGCGCGGGATGGATATTCATAATTCTCATGTTGAATGTTCGTACAAATTCCCGGCTAAGAATTTTCATGTATCCTGCAAGAACTACAAGTTCCACACTTTCTTCAATCAAGAGGTCAATAATAGCCTTATCAAAGGAGTTCCTGTCAGGGAATTCGGATAGTTTGAAAACCCGAGTCTTCAAACCATGTTTTCTTGCGCGCTCAAGTGCAAAAGCCTCTGGATTATCACTTATGACTACAGAAATCTTTGCGGGAACTTCGCCTTCTTCAATAGCAGTCGCTATCGCCTCAAGGTTAGTTCCCGAGCCACTTGCAAGTACTGCTATTCTAAGCATTTTGTCTCGCTACCCTTAGGAAAATAAAGCTTGACTTGAAGTTGAGAACTTATCTTAAGTTTACCTTTCCATTTCCCTCAACAATTTCACCTATCACATACGAACGATAAAGATTCATCTCCAGGATTTCAAGAGCCTTCCTTGCTTCAGACGGACTTACAACGATGGCCATTCCGATACCCATATTGAAGGTCCTGAACATCTCGTAAAGGTCTATATCTCCCACCCGATGGATAAAATTAAATATGTTTTTCACAGGCCAGCTACCAAGTGCAATATCTGCATCAAAACAGGAAGGAATCACACGGGGAATATTCTCAAGAATTCCACCACCAGTTATATGAGCAATTGCCTTTACCTCACATTCCTCTGCGACCTTCAAAATTACAGGAGCATAGATAAAAGAAGGGGTAAGAAGTTCTTTCCCAAGGGGGAAGCCTAACTCCCTTGGTTGATCTTCAAAAGTGAAGTCTCCCGAATCGAAAAGGAGTTTCCTGACAAGGGAATATCCATTGGAATGTAAACCGGATGATAAGATACCGACAATTTTGTCCTCAGGGCAAACGGATGAGCCGTCAATAATGGAGTCCTTCTCGACGACCCCAACACAGAAACCAGCAAGATCATATTCATCCGGTTCCATAACGCCGGGATGCTCTGCTATCTCCCCTCCGACAAGAGCGCAACCTGCCTTCTTGCAGCCTTCGGCAATACCACCCACGATCTCTGCTATTCGCTCTGGGATTACTTTCCCTGCAGCAATGTAATCCTGAAAGAAAAGGGGTTCCGCTCCACATGTGACAACATCATCAGCACACATCGCAACAAGGTCAATTCCAACCGTATCGTGTTTATTCATGTCCTGGGCAAGTTTCAACTTTGTCCCGACCCCATCTGTGCCTGAGACAATCACCGGATTTTTATATCGGGATAGATCAAGTTCAAACATCGAGGCGAAGCCACCCGGACCTGCAAGGACTTCTTTCCTCATTGTAGAAGATAACTTTTGCTTGATCAGTTCGACAGCGTCGCTTGCTGCTTCTATGTCTACACCTGCCCACGCATAAGTTATCCGTTCGGATTTTTTACTGGAACTACCCGGATCTTCCTTTTTCTCATAACTACGCACCATAACCCCCAAACTCACTAAAACAATGCAACTGATTTATGCTAAAGAGCACTTAAAACTTTCCAAAGCTCTGAAACCCCATAAAAGTTGCTTTCGGGCTAATACCAAGGCCTTCCGAATCATTCAAGCACGAGTCTTTTCCTCGAGCCTGAACTTAGAAAGCCTCAAGTCTTCCGGTACCTCTATTGGATAATCGCCATCAAAGCACGCTGTACAAAAACGGTCCTTCTCCGCTCCACAGGATTCAAGGAGTTTCTCCATTGAGAGATAGTGGAGAGAGTCAGCACCCAAAAATTTTCGTATTTCCTCAACAGACTTACTTGCAGCTATGAGTTCATCCCTGTTTGCAGTGTCTATACCGTAAAAGCAAGGGAAACGGATAGGTGGTGAACTAACCCTCATGTGAACCTCTTTGGCCCCAGCATCCTTCAGAATCTGAACTATCTTCTGACTTGTTGTTCCTCTAACAATTGAGTCATCCACAACAACAAGACGCTTGTTAGATATCGCGCGGCCAAGAGGATTGAGTTTCAGCCTCACTCCAAGTTGCCTTATTGACTGACTTGGTTGTATGAAAGTCCTTCCGATATAGCGGTTTTTTATCAAGCCCTCACCATACGGAATTCCTGATCTCTCTGCATAACCAACAGCAGCGGGGACTCCCGAATCTGGAACGGGCACTACGATATCAGCGCTAACAGGTGCCTCCTCGGCAAGGAACATCCCCATGTTTTTCCGCACATCATATAGAACTCTGTCATAAAGAAGTGAATCAGGCCTTGCAAAATAGATGAACTCGAAGATGCAAAGAGCATGCCTTCCTCCATGCGAAAACTTCTTAGAGTAAACTCCATTTTCGTTGACTTTAATCATTTCACCAGGTTCTATCTCTCGGATAAAACTTGCCCCAACAACATCGAGTGCTGCTGTTTCGCTTGCAATGTAGAATCCTCTATCGGTCTTGCCAAGGCAAAGTGGTCTTATGCCAAATGGATCACGAACACCAAAAAGACCCTCCTCGGTGAGAATTACAAGCGAGTATGCTCCACGAAGACGGTTAAAAGTCTCGCAAATAGCATCCACTGTTGTTGGCGCATCAGATTGACTCAAGAGACTTCCCATGACTTCGGTATCAGTTGTGGTAGTGAATGTCGCCCCCCTTGAGGCGAGTTCATCCCTTAACTCCTCGGTGTTAACCAGATTTCCGTTGTGTGCAATAGCAAGTGGTCCACGCGGAGTAACTTCGTACATTGGTTGGGCATTTTCCCAGTAAGTAGACCCAGTTGTCGAATATCGCACATGACCGATAGCGTAGTCTCCACGAAGGCCTGTGAAACTGTTTTCATTAAATACCTGCGAGACAAGACCCATGTCCTTTACAACAATGATTCCATCCCCGGAAGTTACAGCAATCCCTGCGCTTTCCTGACCCCTGTGCTGAAGAGCATACAATCCAAAATAGGTTACCCTCCCTACATCCTCGCCCGGTGCATACAATCCAAATACCCCGCATGCTTCATTCACCGCATCGGGCGTCTTTTTTCTTTTATATTGTTTGAAACGCCCTGCAATATCTCTCATCACGTACATATTATCCCTCAAAAAAGGACATATTTTTCGCCAGATACTGATTTTTGTTTCAACTTGCCCTGTGTGGTCGGGACTTGTCCCGGACTTGAAGCCGGAATTTCAGGTGAAGCTCGGGCAGTCGGAGGATCTGTAAAGTCTTGGATAAGCCAGGGAGCGTAGGCTTTCAAACCCGACTCTCGCTTTAACTTAAGACAATTAGTGATGAGCCCCAGCGATCATGCGTTCAAGAGAACCGAAGAAAAGGTTACCCAAGTGCTCAATTTCAAGCGGGCGAAATCCCTTGAGATCAAGAGACTTTCCACCTGTCTTTCCCAAAACCCTGATCGGAAGTTCATTTTCTGAAGCAAGATCTTCAAGTGTCTTTAGCATCCCGGGCTTAACGGTAACTATTGCGCGAGATTGCGACTCGCTGAAAAGTTCAATGCAAGGTGAAAACTCCTTGGGAAGTTCAATCTCAGCACCAGTTCCACCTAACACGCAAGCCTCTGCAAGCGCAATCCCGAGTCCTCCTTCTGATAGGTCATGGGCAGAATTAATTATTCCATCGTTTGCTGCACGAACGAGAACTCGAATAAGAGCCCTTTCTGCATCCCAGTCCAAAACCGGTGGCTTCCCCGCCACCTTCCCATGGATAACTTTTAGGTATTCGCTCCCACCAATTTCATTTCGAGTGGCGCCCAAAAGAACGATTATCAAGCCTTCTCCTAAGAAAGAAGATAATAATCTATTCTCGAAGTTTTCCATTAGCCCGACCATACCAACGATTGGGGTCGGGTAGATTGCTTCTCCAAAGGACTCATTGTAGAAACTTACGTTGCCACCAACAACAGGTGTCCCGAGCTCTACACAACCCCTGCTAAGCCCTTCCACTGCCTTTTTAAACTGCCAGAAAATCTCGGGCTTCTCAGGATTTCCAAAGTTGAGACAGTTAGTAATCGCAAGAGGTGTCGCCCCTGAGCATGCCACATTCCTTGCACTCTCGGCAACTGCTATCTGCCCTCCAACAAACGGATCAAGGTAGCAATAACGACCGTTTCCATCGCAGGAAAGAGAAAGCGCTTTCCCTGTGCCCTTGATTCGCAGGACGGCCGAGTCACTGCCCGGAAGAATGAGCGTATTAAGCCTTACCATGTGGTCATACTGATGATATACCCACTGCCTGCTTGCTATGTTTGCGGACGATAGGAGCAATTCGAGAACTTCGCAAGGGTCGTCGGGCTCAGGCAGGTCGTCGGGTTTGAAAGATTGAAGTCTATCAATATATTCCGGCTTCCTGCTTTCCCTTTTATAGACAGGACCTCTCGCAAGAGAACTTGCAGGAACCTCAGCAACTTTCTCTCCTTTCCAGAAACAACTTAAAGTATCTCCTTCCGTTACACGAGCAATGGCGGTGGCATCAAGACCCCACTTCTTACAAACTTCAATAACCCTCGGCAAATTTTCTTCAGTCGTAAGTGCAAACATCCTTTCCTGAGATTCCGACATCATAATCTCAACTGGTTCCATATCTGGTTCTCTCAAAGGAACCCTGGATATGTCTACATCCATACCACAACCACCGCGTTCCGCTGTCTCGCAGGTTGCGCATGTTAAACCTGCCCCACCAAGGTCCTGAAGGCCAAGAAGCAATCCTTCCTCGAGCATCTCAAGACACGCCTCGATTTCAAGTTTCTCAGTGAAAGGGTCTCCAACCTGGACACTTGGCCTCTTCTCCTGTGATCTCTCATCGAACTCCTGAGAAGCAAGAACACTAACGCCGCCAATCCCATCGCGCCCAGTGCTCGAGCCTATAAGTACACCAATACTCCCGGGAATACTCGCTACCCCCCTTACAAGTCTGTTTCGAGGCATGATTCCAAGGCACATAACATTCACCAGAGGATTCTCCTCGTATGCTTCTTCGAAGTAGAGGTCGCCACCCACAGTTGGAATGCCGAGGCAGTTACCGTATGAGGCGATGCCAGCAACAACACCCTCAAAAAGGTATCTCGTTCTTGGGTTTGAAAGGGAACCAAAACGCAGTGGATCAAGAAGCGCTATTGGGCGAGCTCCCATGGCGAATATATCTCGCACAATTCCACCAACTCCGGTGGCGGCACCCTGGAAAGGCTCAACAGCACTTGGATGGTTGTGAGACTCCATTTTAAACACAACTGCAAAACCATCTCCCACATCAAGGACTCCCGCGTTTTCTCCAGGGCCGACCAAGACCCTTTCGGCGCGAGTGGGAAGCATTGAAAGGACATTCTTTGAACTCTTGTAACTGCAATGCTCTGACCACATGACCGAGAACATACCGAGTTCAACGTTGTTAGGCTTCCTTCCAAGGATCCTTACAATCTCCTCGTATTCTTCTTTCTTTAATCCAAGCTCCTCGTATAGTTCAGCCAACTTCAATCACCAAAAGATTTCTATCCACCACCCATTGGCGGGAATATTGAAATAACGTCATCTGTCGTTAATTTGGTTCTTCCACCCTTAATATGTATCACGTTTTTCCCGTTTACTAAAACAGTGCTGATCCTCAAATACTTTTCCATTTCAGGATATGTTCGAAGGACTTCAGAAAGAAGCTCCTTTACGTTTTTCGCCTCAAGCTCTAATTCACGTTTGCCAGCCACGTTCCTCAAAGTTGCGTAAAACCTTACCTTTGCCATCTAAGACCTCCGAACATGAGGTTGCGACATCGAAAAAACGCCTCTATTTCTCGTATCTGTGCCACTGCCAACGTCTTGCCCATCTTTCCATCCCAGGCCGGTATGCCAGGCCAGAAGTCTATCCTTCGTTTTTGACGGATCCTTGCCGCGACGTCAGGTTGGAAGTCCATCCCACTGGAGGCAAAAGAGGCAAAATTATGGGTACCCATCATACGGAAATTATCTGCAAAGCTTTCCAATCCCCCTCCATTCAAATCCTTGTCACAAGAAATCAGAAAATCATGTCCTCACCCCGAGCCTTGCAAGAGTGCTCCTTAGAGGCACACCCTGCGAGTCCATTCCACGAACCCTGTAATAGACAGGAAGCATCTTATCAAGCGGTACCTTTGAAGATGGATCATCGGTCTGGGGCTCTCTGGTACTCCTTTCAGGAAGCGAATCGTCAGCGCTCTTAAATCCTTCCCTTATGTTGAACATTCTTTCGATAAGGTAAATCCTCTCGCCTATCTCTAAGAAACTTGCAACGGTCACCTTCATACCAGTTAAGTCAGTTAGTACTCTTGGATGTTGCATTATCGAGACAGGAGGAACATAAGGAGCAATTCGCGGGTGTTTTAAGAAAAACTCTATACCAGGTCCAATATATTCCATCACCTTTGCAATAATCCTGTAAAAGTTACCATGAGGATTGAGTTTTATTGCGGCGGCGGGTATCGCAGCAAAGGCGGTAAACTGACAACTGCCGGATGCCGAAATCGCATCGAGCAATGACTGCATGAGAGCGACCAACTGAGGTTTTGCCCGATGAGTGTGAGGATCCATTGTAATTGGGCCATTCGCCTCAAGATAAACAACATACCCACCACCGATGTGGCATCCACCCCTGTTTGAAACAGCATAGCCAAGTCCATGTCCAACGGCACCCCTTGGCTCGTAGCTTGCAAACTCAAGGCCCTTCGCGTGCATAGCAAACTCCCATCCACCGTACTTTGCGGAGAGATGCCTTGTTCCCATTGCAAGCTCCTCGCCGATTCCGCGCTTGTAGGCTATATCATCAATCAGTTCAAGTATGCCCTCAGTTTCGCCAAACCTAAGCCCGCTCTTCCATAAGCCTTTCTCCTCAAGTTCCATTGCAAATCCAATTGTGTTTCCAAGCGATATCGTATCAACTCCCACGAGGTCGGCTTTGTAATTCCACTCGCAAATCTTACCAAGGTCTGAATTTTCAAGATTTGGACCCAAAAGTCCAACTGTCTCGTATTCCGGTCCTTTTACCTCTTTCCCATAAACCTTAACGCGCCTTCCGCATTTGACAACGCAACCAACGCATCCGTAGTTTCTCTCAAGCAGGGTCTGGGCAAGAGTTTCACCGCTCACGCTTTCAGCCTCATCAAAGGAACCACGGGCAAAATTATGGGTTGGAAGAGTATTGGTAGCATTGCATCGATTTATGAAAACGCTTGTTCCAAAGGAAGGAAGCATCTCACCTGTAGCCGGATGACTTTTAAGAATTTCAATCCACTTCTTCACGTCTTCCTGAAACTTTTGCGGGTTTGCAATCCTTACCTTCGCCTTGCCGGTAGCGGTAATTGCCTTCAGATTTTTAGAGCCCATCACCGCACCTGCTCCTCCACGGCCCAGCGCTCTTTCCTGAGAGATTATGTTTGCGTAGAGAACCCCATTTTCTCCAGCCGGCCCAATGACCATCTTCCCGCAGTTTTTCGGAAGTTCCTCCTGAGCTCGTTCCGTATCAAGACCCCACAAGTTCCTCGCATCCCTTAATTCAACTTTTCCATCCTCAATGTGTATCCAGATCGGCTTTTCAGCCTTCCCTCTGATGATTATTCCATCAAGGCCCGCTCGCTTCAGGTGAAGCCCAAAATTCCCACCACAATTGGAGGAAAGTATCGCGCCGGTAAGCGGTGACTTCGTGCTCACGTTAAAGCGGTTCGAAGTTGGAGCACCTGACCCCACAAGAGGACCGGTGTTAACTATAAGAACATTTTCAGGGCTTAGTGGATCCGTACCGGCCTCAAGTTCATCATAGAGAATTCTCGCTCCAAGACCCTTCCCGCCAAGGTAAAGCTCCCTGTCTTCATCGCTGACATCATAATCACGAACAGAGCCATCTGAAAGATTTATCTCAAGGAAACGCCCGGTATATCCGCCAAATCTTGTTGCCAATTTCAACACCCCATTTCCTTATTTACAATCCGAACCTTTAATTCGGAAAAATTTCAAACACCTCGTTACCCCGCTTACAATCCGAAAACCTTAATTCGGAAAAACAATAAGAAGAATTCTTGATGATTATACCAGTAAGAGCACAAAGATTGTTCTCACAACAGAAAGTCTCACAGTTCAAAGGTTTGCTATCCCGGAAAACTATAAAAAACTTTAGCTCTAACGTGCAAAATCAATTCAGAAGCAACCTAACTGGCACTTGGTTATTTTCACTCCAAGCATATCAAGCGCTTTTCCAACAAGTGGAAGAGGCAGGTTGAGCTCCTTTGCAATTTCATGAGCCTTTTCGCAGGTTATTCGCCCCTCGCTTGAACCCTGCCTTATCGCCTGAATCAACTCCTCAGGTATTTCCTCGTCCATCTTTCCTCCTTTTGCATAAATTAGAGTCACAACCTTTTCGATAGCACGCTTAAGTTCCTCTTCTTCCCTAACAATAAGCACTTTCTTAACGCCAAATTTCTCCTTTAAAACCCTTTCGATCGAAATCTCACGGTCTACCGGAATTGCACTCTCGCTTATAAAAATGGCAATATCAGCTCCATCACAAAGCCTCTGCAGAATATCAAAATTATTTATAGAATCAGGATCTATAAAACAGGCCGAAAACTCCACTTCAAGCAAAGGATCAATCCGACGCCAATCCGCCTCACCGAGTCTTTCCCTGACTGAAGTCTTTTTCTCCGCTTCCCAGCGAAAAAGGCTTTCTTTGCCACTCTCTAACCCATCAAAGAGAACTGCATGGGAAGATAACTTCCTTGAAAGTTCCTCGCAGATATACTCAAAACCATCGGCTCCACAGACCCTTATTACTTTCAATCCACTTTAACCTCTGCTATTAAAGATACAATCCCAACTCGTAAATAACGAATATCAACTACGACAGCCCTTGATAGACATTAATAAAAATCGTTATCGAATTTTGTGAACAATGCGCAAATCGAACGAATTAGGATTATGATGAAAGTCCGCCTAACTCATTGCACAACTTCCTTGTTTTTCAAAATGATGGCGAGCAAGACGCAAATCGCTTGGAGTGTTCACGTTAAAAAGAAGCATCCCCGTATCATCGAAACTTGAAATCTCCTCCCAGGAAATGTAGTTCACCTTAACCTGCTGGAAAAACCCCGTAACTTTATAGTTTCCACTTTTCATTTGTTCCCGGATGACCTCAAGGCACCCTTTCGAATATGCAGCGTGTAGAGGTTCGAGCCCGGATGGGGTTTGGGGAACCGAGACCATGTAGCCGGGAAGACGGCCTAATACGTACTCGACCGCTTTGCGCTTTATGAAAGGCATATCGCATGCAAGGACAAAGCACTCCTCAAACGAAGAAAGGGCAAGACCACTTGCAATACCGCCGAGTGGCCCAATCCCCTCGTAAATTTCTCTAACAACCTTTGCCCCTCTCCTTTCAAAAACAGAAAAACCTTCGACCTGATTTCTGTTTGCTACTATGAGAATTTCATCGAATATCCCCGAAAGCAAATCAATCTGAATACTTATGATTTCTTGTCCCCCTATTTTAATAAACGCCTTGTCGGACTTCATCCTTTTCCCGCGTCCGCCCGCAAGAATGATACAAGAAGGCATCAGACACCACCTATACGATGCTCGTTTGAATAAACGTTGAAACTTGCACCCCTTGTAAAACCAACAAGCGTCACACCGGTAATCCTTCCTACCTCAACCCCGAGTGAAGTCGGGGCAGAAATAGAACATATAAGAGGAATCCTTGCCCTTGCAGCCTTCAAAACCATTTCATAACTCAGCCTTCCAGAGATAACTAAGCCTTTATCATCAGTAGGTTCGCCCGAAAGTAGAAGATAACCTAATACCTTATCTATAGCATTATGCCTTCCGATATCCTCTTTTACAACGAGCATTCGCCCGGAATTATCAAAAATACCAGCGCCATGCGTCCCCCCGGTTTCCCTGAAAATTCCTTGAGCCCCAAGCATAACTTTCGGTGCATTGATGATTGTCTGAGCATGGAAAAGAACATCACTCGTTATGTGTATCCCCTCAAGGTCAATCTCTTTCTTCAAATCCGCACCGCCACAACCCGTACGAACAACTCTCGAAGCGCGAAATCTTTCATCGCCTCCTTCAATCTTTGCGCGTATTTCCACAAGATTTCCTGCTTTTCCTTCTCTCGCTTCACCCTTAATTTGCCCGATTTCAAATGCCTCATCATCTTCGCAACTATGTATTAGTTCAATCTGTGATGGATCACGAATAATTCCCTCGCTTAAGCAGAATCCAGCAGCAAGAATTCTATCGTCGCCAGGTAGCCTCATGAGATAAACAAGAGTCTGACCGTTAAGCCTTATTTCGAGCGCATCCTCGCGGGCAACCTCATCATAACCCGGATAACTTTCACCCTCGTGAAATCTGAATATCTTCGTCTTGATTATTTCTTTCCTTCCTTCTTCTCCCACTGTTACCCCAAAACGAAAACTACATCTAAACTTGAAGAACTTCCTTATCTTCTAACAATCTAAGGTTTACCCTCGAAAATTTCAAAGTAGTAAGGGAATCAAAACGGAAACTTCCAAAACTTCAATTCTTCTGTTAGCTCAAATTCCAAAGTGTAAGCAGGGTTACCTCACTTGACCCAAATGCACAAAAATCCTCATCAAAATCATAATTTGCTCAGCAAAGATCCTACTTTTCAAGAGCCTCACTTACCTTTTCAAGCAGCATCTGAGGTTTGAAAGGCTTTGTTATATACCCCTGTGCTCCAAGCGAAAGACCTCTTTCTATATGCTCCATCGCCGTAACCGCTGAAACAAAGACAATCGGTATGTGCTTTGTTCTTTCGTCAAGCCGCAGTTTCCTCATAACCTCAAAGCCATCTATGTCGGGCAGCATAATGTCAAGAAGAACAAGGTCGGGCAATTCATTTTTAATTAGAGCATAGCCTTTTATCCCGCTTGTAGCCTCAACAACCTCATACCCGGCTCGATTAAGTATCAAACGCATAACCTTTAGGATATCAGGATCGTCATCTATTATAGCGATCTTTTCTCTACGGCCTTGTTCATGCCCATGGCTTTCTTTGTTTCTCAGATTTCCCTCCTCCTACCCATGACTTCTTGCGTTCGCCTAATTTTCCCGCCTCAAGACTGCCGGGCAAAAATTTCATAGAAGAAAATAAAAGCCCTTAGTGATGTTATCATATCTTTACAGAGAATCCTTTACAATAAATGTTCAGGTTGGGTTCATGGTCGAAAGGTATTTTTGCTTGGCCGATTCAAAGTGAAAAGTAGTTAAAGGATAAAGCGCCGCAGAGTAAAACGGAGGTTTGATATTGGAAGATAATATTACGGTTCTGTTAGAGAAAGTATCAAAGACTTACCAGATGGGCGAGGTTGAAGTCAGGGCTCTAAAGGATATTGATCTCACAGTCAACAAGGGGGAGTTCGTTGTCGTTTTAGGTCCAAGCGGTTCAGGGAAAACAACCCTTCTTAACTGTGTAGGTGGAATAGACTCTCCAACCAGCGGGAAAATCGTCGTTGGCGGAAGGGACATATCTAAGTTGAATGAAAAGGAACTAACTGCCTTCAGAAGAGAAACTGTCGGCTTTATATTCCAGTTTTTCAACTTGATACCAACACTTACAGCAAGGGAAAATGTCGAGTTTGCCCTTGACCTCGTGCCAAAGGAGAAGCGAGGCTCTGCTCTTGAAGTCCTTGAGCAGGTTGGACTCGGTGATAGAGCAAACCACTTCCCAAGCCAGCTTTCCGGGGGTGAGCAACAAAGAGTAGCAATCGCAAGAGCGCTTGCAAAACGTCCACCGGTTGTTCTCTGTGATGAGCCAACCGGCGAACTTGACTATGATACGGGGATTAAAATCCTTCGTTTAATGCGCGATATCGCAAGAGAGGAAAACTGTAACTTCATAGTGGTTACTCATAACTCTGCAATTGCACCAATGGCGGACAAGGTTATCCGTCTTCACTCAGGAGAAATCGCAAAAATAGAGATAAACGAGAAGCCAGAAGACCCTGAAAATATAATGTGGTAGTCCGCAATTGAAACTTTTCACATGACGTTGATTTAAGCAAATTCGTTTACTCTCAAGCAGTGGCACACAAGATAAGGAGGAATCCCGTAACGAACCTTCCTTCCCTTCTGCAATTTGTTGAATCAAACTGAGCTAATGTAGCAATCGTTTTTAATCAAAAAGCCTTAAGTTTTATACCGAGCCTGCTCGTAGAAAAATTACCCTATCTCCCAAGGCGGTTTCTGTCTCATCAATTTTCCCTGCCGGAAACTCTATCGCGTAGTAAGCACGAAGAACAATGGGGCTAATCCTTCCGGGTTCAAGATTTCGAATGGCCTTCACCACTATCCCTTTTTTGTTTGCAAAAATCACATCTATTGAAAAACGCATGCGGAATGTGTGAATCTGCCTGCATCCTTTAAATATAAGGGCCTCGCAATCACCAATCGAATCCCTTCCTGTAAGACCACGCATGCGATTGCGCCTACTCAAAGCAAAGGACGCATCGCTTGCGAGAACTTTCTCATTTCTCTCATTCCTTACAATAAATTTCTCGCAAAGTTTCTCTTCCATAGTTGCCCGAAATTACCTACTCCCTTTCCTTTATTACCTTAGCAGGGATTCCAACAGCAACCGTGTATTCGGGAATGTCTTTAGTGACAACAGAACCTGCACCAATTACTGCCCCATTGCCAATCCTAACTCCCTTAAGGACTACAACCATGGCACCAAGCCAGCAGTCTGAGCCAATTGCTACAGGAGCGTAGGTTCCGTATTGTTCTCGCATAGGGCGCCCTCTGTCTGTGCCATGATCTGCGCAGTTTATGTTAACAAATGGGCCAAGCATTGTGTCGTCGCCAATCTCAAGATCACAAAAAGCATTAAGAAAGTTATAGGGGCCAATCCCGACCCTGTTACCAACAAGAAGGGTTGCATCATTTGCAACGTGAAGCCTCGCGCCCGAATCAATCGTTACATCATCACCAATTACTATTTTCCCGCGGTCATTACCCCTGATCTCAATCGTTCGCGGTATAAATACGCGTTCTCCAATTTCAAGTGAAGAATTGCCTGCGAGCGCAAGGTCAACCCAGCCTGATATCCAGGCACCAAACCCAAGTTTGACTCCTTTTCTTCCAAGATACCAGGCATTAAATAGAACCTTTGGATTCTTCAATGCAAAATGAATGATTTCAAGTTTATCTAAAAACATGTCTTTCCTCCTTTTAACATCTGCAATTCTAAAAATATGCGATCGCCTCAATTCAGACCTTTCACAAATTCCTATCGTAAAACCATTGCGTTATAGCCACTCTTATCTCCATCAATCAGTCCTGCATCGGCAAAACTAAAATATTCTCCATGTGAGCCAATGATTACATGGTCAAGGAGTGGAATTCCAATTATCCGACCTGCCTTCTCGAGCCTTTCGGTTATAAGTCTGTCTTCGAAAGAGGGGTCCGTCTCGCCGCTTGGATGATTGTGGACGAATATCACCCCATAGGCAGAACTTCGAACAGCAGATCTAAATGCATCACGAGGGTGAACGATGCTTGCGTTAAGCGTTCCCCGCGAAATAACATCGCATTTTTTCATTCTCAATTTCGTATCAAGAAGAGCACATCTGAAAACTTCGACATCCTCTGCTAACATTAGTGGCCACATTGCCTCATAAACGTCTCTACTACACGAAAGTTTAACACCTTTTCCTTCAGAGATTAGAGCCCTCCTTCCAATTTCAAAGGCGGCGAAAATAGAGGCTGCTCGTTTTTGCCCTATGCCTGGAATCTCCATTAACTCCTCAATGCTCATATCCTTTATCGCTGCAAGCCCTCCCGCTTTCCTGAGAAGTTCGCAAGCAATTGGTCTGGTAAATCTACAATTGCCAGCAAGGATGAGAGAAAGTAAATCCTCATCTTTCATATTTCCAGGGTCGCAAATGAAGTCCATCGAAGAAATTAGTCCAGACAAATTCATGGTCCACACTCACCCGAAGCTATTTCCTCCTCTTTTAATCTAAAAAGAATTGAGCCCAAACTTTTAAAGAATTTTCTCATTTCACTGCTTAACTGATATCCAGAGGTTCTGTTGCCCTGTGGCCCATGCGAGTTAATTTTTCAATATTCCATTCTTCGGTATAGCAATCCAAGCAAAATCATTATAACCCAATGCTGTGACAAAAGAAATACATTTGTCGATTTTTTAAGCAAGGTGCTTTTAAAAAGGGATGGTCAAGTCGCGAACTTGAAGTGAATAACATCGCCATCGCAAACTTTATATTCCTTACCCTCAACCAGGAGGCATCCCTTTTCTCTTGCTATTGAAAAACTTCCAGTTCTCAAGAAATCATCATAGTGGACAACATCGGCCTTAATGAATCCGCGCATGAAATCAGTGTGTATCTTCCCGGCAGCATCAAGCGCACAGGTTCCTTCAGGAATCGGCCAGGCGCGGCAAATCTCAGAATCCACCGAGAAAAACGTGATAAGTCCAAGTATTCTGTAGCTTTCCCTTACCACCTTTCCAAGTCCGCTCTCGCCAATTCCCATTGCCTGCCTGTATTCGTCTGCCTCAGCGGGGTCGAGTTCCGAAATCTCTGACTCTATCTCAGCATTGATGGCAAGAAGAGGAAAGCCTCGATAATCAGCCCACTTCTGCATCTTTGCCTTTATTGCATCATCAACCCCTTCATGACCAAAATTTAGCACGACAATTGCGGGTTTGATGCAGATAAGGCCTAAATCTTTCGCAAACTCATGAGCAATAGCCCTTGCCTCCTTGAATTTTGTCCCCTCGTCGCCCGAAATAATCTCCGCAACCCTGTGAAGCCCCTCCAGGCGAGCCTTCGCATCTGGTTTCCCGCTCTTTGCATCTCTTGAGGCCTTTGAAATCGCGCGCTCAAGTACATCAAGATCGGCAAGCCTGAGTTCGGTCTCAATGAGTTCCGCATCGCGCTCGGGGTCAATACTTCCCGCCACATGTGAAACAGCCTCAGACTCAAAGCATCTAATAACATGAACAATCGCGTCAACTTCCCTTATGCTTGCAAGGAATCTATTTCCAAGCCCCTCACCACGGCTTGCCCCTTCCACAAGCCCCGCGATATCGATGAAGCGAACCGTGGCAGGCACAACTTCAGAGCACTGGGCTAACTCTGCAACGCGTCCAAGTCTTTCGTCTGGAACAGGCACAACCCCAATATTTGGATCAACTGTCGTGAACGGGTAAGGAGCAACCTGCGCCCCGGCGTTTGAAAGAGCATTTAGCAAGGTTGACTTCCCCGAGTTGGGAAACCCAACAATTCCAACCTGGAGAGAACTCATTCTTACCGCCTCACAACTTAAGTAACGTGTGAAACCTTCTATAGATTACAGCAAATCGTCCTTTCAATGCATCATTTGAAAAGAAGTTAGCTCCCTGCATCAGGTAATGACTTACAGCAGAAAGTTTTTTGATTTGTAAAATCGAAGCGGAGACTTTTCAAAATTGACCGTCCTCGGAAATTAGGTTATTTGGAGAAGAGAATCCTCCCGGATGCCCGGCAGCAGGAGATGGCACTGGGGGCTGCTTGTGGCTATGGGGTAACCGGGACGGGCGTCCCGGTAATAAGCACCCGGGAGGAGGGGTATCAACCTCATTTATTGTACACTATTTGTTTTTCTTCCGCTTTCTTGACTGAACAAATCACCCTTTCCATGTTCACACAAGGGAACTTACTGTCTGCACAATGCGGACAGCAGTAGCCATGCCTTTCACTCCTCAAATCATTCATACGACCACGAAATTTCTTTTCGGACATTTTACACCTCCAAATAGTTTTCATAGTTAAAGGCTACGAAATTGTCAGAAAAATTGCATTGACAACTATCAATTTACCACTTTCTTGTTAAAAAACCTCAACATTCAATTCAACCTTAGACTTTACGAAATTAGCAATACTTTCTTATCCGAGAGCAAAGCCTTTCCCGGCCTCAAGATCGAAAATGATTTAGACTGGCTTTCCTCTGCTTTCACAAAGTCAACCGGTGTTTGGGAATTAATAGAAAGGAAACATCGTAGATCCGAAACCTACAAGCCCGCAACAGACAGGTATTTGGTAATTCATTGAGAGGAAATGAGGGGAGGGAATTCTTTGCTCATAACTACGTAGGAGAAGCGACGCAGTTTTTCTTGATTATGAGTGAGAAACCAAAAGCGGCTAAAGTGGTAGAACGAAATTAGTGTTATTATCTTTTTAAAATGAAGAAGCACAAAGAAGAAAGAATAATCGTAATATCGGATACGCATTTTGGAGACTCATCTCAACTCCTTGACAGGGAAAGAACTGTTGAAGATTTCATGGTTGCTCTTTCGGATAACGGACGGATATCGGAGATTATTCTTCTTGGTGACATCCTTGACCTGTGGGTGAAAACAACCGTCCCTGCAATGAGGAAGGCACGTTTCTTTATAAGGAAAATCTCAGAGATTCAAGGGCTCTCATATATAACTTATGTGCCCGGAAACCATGATCACCAGATGTTTCTCGATGCCTTCAGGCTCGAACAGGATTTAAAAATAATGCAGGGAGACTTATCTACCCCGCGCTTCCAGCCAGCTCGTTCTTACGGCGAAACTTTACTTTCATCACTTGCTGATCCCCGCTCCAAAGTTCGTTTCTCAATGGTATACCCATTCATCGTCCGGGAAATAGCTGGGAAGAAAATCCTTTTTACGCACGGGCATCATCTCGATTTTTACGCATCTGATTTTGGTTGGTTTAAAACATTCTGGCTGGGAAGGCACATAATTAAGAAACGGAGAAAAAAGGCAACTCTTCACGATATAGAGATGGCAAATATACCTTTTTGTGGGGCGATGTCAATGGCGCCCTGGGTTCCAGAGCTTGTTGAGGAAGGACTCAAGTATTATCACATAATCACCTTCTTTGCAAAATACTTCCACTCAAGAAGAAACCTTGAATCGCCACTCAGGGATACCCTGATACGGGAAAATTATGATGAGATAATGGGTTTGCTTCCTCTTTTCGAATGTGGTGATGTTTCGTGCTTCATCTTCGGGCACACTCATGGTCCGGGGGTTGGGCGCGTGCCAAATAGCGATCTGATCGTGGCAAACACTGGCTCATGGACAAGCGCGAATAATGATGAACATCCCTCCAAAACCTGGGTTGAGGTCATGGGAGATGGCTCGATAGAACTATATGCCCTCAAGGGAAAGAATGCGATCCTGATTGAAAGCGATAGAATTTGAAAGGAGGAAAAATGGAGTGCCCGAGAATGGATGAGAACCTTGGATTTTGCAATTGCACATACGAGCCCTGCTCCAGGAAGGGTAGATGCTGCGAGTGCATCCAGTATCACATAAGGAAAAGGGAGCTTCCTGCATGCGCATTTCCTCCTGAAGCCGAACGCACCTATGATCGCTCGTTTGAGAAGTTTGTAGAGGTTAGTCGTTAGAAATCGCGCACTAATTCCGACTCAATTTGTTCAATCCTCACCAAGGAAAAAGCGGTAGGGATCGAAAATCCTTGCTGAAAGCAACTCATCAAGCGCAGGAGACTCAACAAGGGCAACATCGGGGGCAACCTTGAGGTCCCAACCGCAGCCTTTTCGGATTTCCCCTATCAATTCCTCTGTGCTTGAATTGTCTTCGCCTTGAGGATAGTAGCCAGTGAGAACAAGCTCACCATTTCTTTTTTCGAGAATCCCCCTCGTTGTCACAACGGCAGTAATCTTCTCGCCAGGGCAGGTAATATATGGCACCTTTTCAACCAGCCTGTATGGAGAATGTTCAATGAGTATCACAACCTCCTTTGCGCCTTGAGCGACATCAGCAGCACCACCTGAACCAACGAGTAAGAGCTTCTGTTCAGGAATCGCAGTGGAATTCACGTTCCCAAATTTGTCAACCTGACCTGCGCCAAGGGCGCCAATGCACCTGTTGCTTCTTGCTCCAACAAGTGTGCCAAGAACATCATTTACATCCGTAAGCATCCTGCACTGCGGAACATTCCTCAAATTGAAAATGTAAGGATCAGCAGGTTGTGGACTGTAGCCATAGAACCCCACCTCAGCCATAAGGTCAGCGTCATAACCTTCCTCCATGAGCTTGTAATAAGCAAGCCAGGCAGCAAGATTGGATGCACCGACACCAGCAAGTATTGTCCGGAGTTCTCCCTCCTTCATCTTGCCGGCGATTACCCGCGCACCGACAGTCACCATCATCTCAACCGGATTATGCTCAAATCCAAGATTCATCTTTGGAAGCATCTCGGCAAGTTCAAATTTCCAGGCATCTGGCGACGATTTGCCGATAAGGTATGAAATTCTCTCGCTTGTAAGTCTTTCAAGGTACTCCTCGTGGCTCGAACAGCCAAGTATCCACTTCTCCATCCATTCGGCAAGCTTCTTTTCATCCTTGCACTGTTCCCGAAGGTCAATTAGGAAATCACGGTCAACCTCATAGCCAATAAACTCCGATTCAAGCCCGTAGTTTGAAAGCCCACCAGGATGTGTTCCAAAAGGAGCGGGGCAGACGGCTTTTACGAGATAGGATGGAATTTTGACAAAATGACTGTACTTTTTTGCGAATTCGTGAGAGACAACTCTCTCAACGGTTACAATCGTTCCGGACTTAGAAGCCCTTGCTTGCGATGGCCCTTCAGCATAAGGAGGAGAGCAGATAATATTTCCCGCGGGATCAGCAGCCCAGGCATGTATAAATGAGATGTCCGGCTCAATAGTTCTTGCAAGACCAATCTCACCCTTCGGTGTCTCTAACCTAATATAGTCATCGCGATTTTCTTCCTCCATCGTTGTTCCTAAGAGCGACATTGCTGGAATGTAATCAAGTCCGAGCGCACCGCCCAGGAGCCTTAGCGAAAAAGATAAAATTGTCCAGTTTTCCATCTTAACTTTTCCTTTTCGGTACGCTTCCTGGTAAACTGGATTCGGGCCAGGCATGGGGTAGGAATCTCCATAGAAGGTAGCAATTGTCCTTTTGGCGAGATCCCCTGCGAAAAATGCAACCATATCCCCAGTGAAACCAAGCGTGCTTATTGTGAATTCAGGATTACTTCCCCAGAACTGCCTAACAATTTCGCGGCATGCAGCAGTTGGTCTTGCGTAACTGTGCCCAATGTGAATATGCATTCCCGGCTTTACAAACTTTCTAACTGCCTCCTCAAGTGACATAACCTTATCCGCCCTGAGACCTGAATCTGTGACTTCCATCTTCTGCTTCAAAACGCTTTCCAGTTCCCCAAATCTTGCAAACATAAGCGCCTCCTTTACGCATTAGTTTTTGTCTAAGAATTATTTACTCAAAGAATTCTATCAAAAACAGCAGCCAATAGCTGTGAACATGAAACCAGGTTGCCCGCGTATGCAAATTCCCTGCAAAATTTAGACTCTGCATACATTCAACCCTCTTACTCACTCAGTGAATAATGAGATTGAAAACCTATCCGGCCGCGCCCGAAAAAATACTTAAATGCTTATATAGAATGAAAAAATTGGCTCCTTGCCCTACGGTAAAGACTAATACGCCGCAAGAAATAGAAAATATTCAGATTGAGATATTGAGAAAAATGAAACCTGAGGAGAGGCTTGAGACCACATTCGGTCTTTTTGAGATCGAAAGGAAACTATTAATCGAGGGGATCAGAAATCGTCATCAACAATATTCGGGAGAAGAAGTAAGGCTTGCCCTAATAAGAATTATGATTCCCTATGAGCTCTTCGAAAAGGCATACCCACAAGCAAAAGAATGGATCCGTGATTCATGAGTCTGCTTTGAAGAAGGTTCAGAGAACAAGAATGATTTGCATTACCAAAGGTACCATTCTTTCAAAACTTATATGGCAAAAGGGTTAGGATCTGGAAGACAACCATATTATACAGAAGGAATTGTAAAGACTAATGCCGGCAGATTGACTTTGATTACAGAAATAAATTGGCTAAAGTTCTTAACTTGACGGAAATAGTTGAAAAATCAAAAGGCAATTGAAAGGTAACAACCTCATTTTCATAAATACCTGAAATCCTCCAGCAGAAAATCATTTTGTTCCCGCGCACAAGCTTTCCCCTTGACAAAACTCGGGGGGGGTAGAATTTCAAATGAAGAGATTTTTATTTTATCAGTCAAGGGGGTGCGAGATGAAAAGAAAAGCGTTAGCAGTTTCAGTCGTAGTTTTACTAAACCTTGTCATACCTTCAATGGCGTTCGCTTTGAGTTGGACTCGTACAGGGGGGAATGGAACTTTTAATGATCCAAACTGGAGGTGTAGAGGTACTCAGGGGTATTTGAAAACTTATTCTGACAAGCCATCAAATTGCCATGTTCAGTCAATATTACATTACTGGAAAACGAGTCTTCCGGATAGGCAATTTGTTGAAACAGGATGGGTTTGGGCTAATTCTTGGAGTAAGGCCAAAGCTTTTTGGGCTAGGGTCATTAACCATTATGATTATTCTGATGGCTACCTTGGAAATTGCGAACCTGGTTCAACAAATTTATTTACTCTCCACTATGAAGGAAGAAATCCATCAAACACGGCAGAAGTCTGGGGAATATATATTAATGGCATTCTGTCGATTCAAATAGATCATCCTTCGCTTCGCGACGCATACTCCATGTGTGATTGCGAAAGGCAAAGCTCTTCCGAAAGTAATTATGGGCGGTTCCCGGGCGTAACTGGTGGAAGGATGGAAGTTTTTTCAAATATTGGTGGTTACTGGCATTGGATTGAATATACCCAGCCGCAAGATTGGTGGGAAGTGGAGGGCACAGATGGAGGTTACCAATTTTATCCATATTACCAGGGGCAACCAAGCCAAAATTGGTGCGAGTGCAAGAAAAAGTACTTGCCTGATCAGCCGTGATGGATATGATAAAAGAATGAATTAAGTTTTTCAAAAACAGAGAAGGGGGTGTCAAGAATGATAACGATTGGAAAGATTAAAAGGTTTGGATTAGGAAAGGTAATACTTATAGTTATCATTTGCACTATGCTCATTTCGGGATGTGTTACATCAACAAAGAAAGAAACTGCTTCATCAAATAAAGGAAACGGTCTATTCCCATATGGAGGCAACGAGAGAGTAGAAGCTCAGTTACTCAAGACACACAAAAACTACAAAGATGATATTGAAGGTGCATCGAAGGCTGCTGGATTTGATATCAAGGTCCCAGACTCATCAATTATTGGTGAGGAAATGAAATACCTCATAGTCTATGAGAGCAGTCAGGGGAACCAGAAGGCAGCGCTTTCTTATCCTTCGATTTCGATCTCTGAGGAAAAAGCAGAACTACCAACTGAAAACTACTACGAGTGGTACGTTGAGCATTGGAATCAAGAAAGAAGAGAATATCTCAAAAAAGTTGAAAATGAACTTAAAATAGACACCGAAGGAAACGAAGGATATTACTACCTTGTTGAAGTAAATGGGTGTAAAGGGGTAGCGCGTCCATCTGGAAGAAACTATAGCCTCGTCGAGGGCAAGGATATAGGTCCATTTCCTTCATCACTTGAATGGTGGGAAGACGGAGTGTTTTACTCAATGATGCCAACACATGAGGATACAAAAGTGACAGTTCCCGAACTAATAAAGATTGCGGAAAGTCTTAAATATTAACGGGAAAATTGAATATCCCAAAGTATATATCGTGATTTGGATTTAAACACTCTACATTCGATCATTAGTACCGAAGCGCTAAAATTCGATATCGTTCTCAACGAGTGCACAAATTTTTTCTGCAACAGTCTCCCAGCTGAAATATTCACAGGCAGCCTTTTCAAGTTGTTTTCGCTTTTCCTTCAAGATTTCCTCCGGCATATCAAGCAATTCTTTCGTCGCTGCAGCAATCCTTGTGATGAGTTTTTCGGGTGTCCCTATGAGCAGACGCTGCGCCTCATCTCCCCAGACTTCTTCCAATGGTTTGAGCGCATCTCGGATACCAGAGTGCTTTGCTGTGATTGGAGTCACACCCGCTGCCATCGCTTCTGCAACTACCATCCCAAAAGCCTCAGGAGCAAGTGACGGGAAAACAAATCCTTTAGCGTGCCTTAACAGGTGGCAGTGTTCTTCAGGCGATAGATACCCGGTAAAAACAACAGATTTTGAAATCTCGCCTTCAATGCAAAGTCTTAAATAATCAGAAAGATTCCCTTCGCCGGCAAAATTTGAAAGAAACTCAAGTATTGGAGCAAAAGGTTTTTCTATCCTTCCCGAATATCTTTCATTTCCAAATTCGCAAAGTCTTTTCAATGTTCTTATGTCTCCCGCGTCAATTGCGCGCACCATGAGCTCGAGGATTCCACGAAGTGGACCAAAACCTACGATAACAAATCGAAGCGCTGGATGATTGCGTTTAATGAGCGGTAGGGCGGGAATAACACAATGAATACCCTTTGTCTCAAGTAGTTTCCCCACGAAAATAATATAGGGGATTTTCTTGCTTGAAATTTCCCTTAACTTCTCGATGCAATCAGAATCCGGAAGCCAATCAGGATGCATCGCATTTATAGCCTCGATCTCGGCTGCAAACTGCACGTTATTCAGTTCCTGTCCTTCGGTCCTCTTCTCTTTTTTCCCAAAATCAACAATCCTTACCCCACGCAGTCTCTCCTTGATAGCATCAATCACTTTCGCTACCCCATCCTCAATGCTCTCTTCGGAACTTGAAAATATCGAGGTATCCACACCAGGTGGGATCACCTGAACCTTCTTTTGCAGATCATCTGAATTTGAAGAAAAAAGGTCGGTAAGTCGCTCGGATGAGTCTTCGCTTGGCACAACAATCCACCTTGCACGCTCAAGTCCTTCGAGAGCGTAGTGGAAATATCTCGGATCACGCTTTACCGCAAACTCTATCGCCGAACCGTGGATTACAACAATAAAGGGGATATTGGTCTCTTCCGAGATTTCTCCAGCTATATAGGGAAGCATAACAGCATGATTTGCAATTATCGCATCTGGCGCAAACTGTTTCACAAGCCTTTTAAGCGAGGTCTTGTTCATCTGCACGTAATTCTTGAGTTCGCTCTCTTCAAGTTGAGGAAATTCCTTAACCGTGAATCCGGGATAATCATCAAGAACGAAAACCGGGAGAATTTCTCCAATATATGGCTTATAAACCATGCAGGTTCCCTCATAAGGAGTTTCCTTCTTCCAGACGAGTTCTGGCCCAGCAGAATGAGCGCTTTCACGAAGGTATGATGAAACAAAATCAATTTCGGGCTTGCTCTCCTGACAAAATAGAACAAGGTGGTGTCCCATTTTGCAAAGCGCTCTGGCAAGAGACTGGACGTATTGATTACTCCCAGTTCCATTAAGGAGATACCCATGACAAATAAGAATCCTCAATTCCCTAATTCTCCCTGAGTTTCAAATGCTCAACAAAAAGCATGAAAACGCGCAAACAATGAGTTCGTCTCAAGAAGTTCTACCCCTTAAGTATCCTCTCCTCGGGGAAAATATAAAAGAGATGGCAAATATGCCAAACATCACAAGGACTATTGCTGCACCTGATGCAAGATCAAACTTCCAGGAGATGTAAAGTCCTAACGCGACTGATACCAAAGAGGTCGCAATAGACATTGCAATTACTCCGCGATAATTCCTGAATACCTGCATGCCAGTTGCAGCGGGAATAACGAGAAGTCCTGAAACAAGGATAATCCCGAGTAGCTTTATGGAGACGACTATCAAGACAGCCATTGTAACGAGTAGGGTGTAGTTCAGGAACCTTACAGGCATTCCACTTGCCTGTGCTGTCTCCTCATCAAAAGCGAAGAAAAGAAGTTCCTTAAAGAACAGGATTAGGAATGCAACAGAGAAAAGGGCAATGATTCCAAGGGTTAAAACGTCCCACCATGTCATAGCGAGGATGCTTCCAAAAAGGTAACTCATCAGGTCAATGTTGTAGGCATTTGCAACCCGCACGAGAACGATCCCCATTGCCATGGCAGCTACAAAAAATATGCCGATTGCGGTATCCTCGTGAAGTCTTCCTTTTCTTGAAACGTAACCGATCCCTAAGGAGACTAAAGAGCAAAACAATGCTGCTGCAAGAATTGGGTTAATCCCTGCGGCAATGCCTATCGAGACTCCTCCAAATGCTGCGTGTGAAATTCCCATTCCAACAAAAGCAAGCCTCCTTACCATCACAAAAAATGAAACGATTGAACAGGCTGCAGCAATTATCAATCCGCCTGCTAAGGCTCTCTGCATGAATCCGTATGAAAGCATCAGGCGCCGTCCTTTCTCTCATGGGGAATAGGATGCCCAACCAGGAAATCAAACTCGCACCTATATGCCTCCTTGAGACGGCCGCTTGAGAGGACTTCAGAAGGTTTACCGTGTAGGTGCATGGTGCGGTTGACGCAAACAAGTTCATCAGCATAGCGGGCAAGTATATTAACGTCATGTGAGACGAAAACAACCGAAAGGCTAAATTCTTCCTTCAGTTTTGCAAGAAGTTCCATAAAGCTTTCCTGCGCGGGAATGTCAAGCCCAGACGTTGGCTCATCTAAAAGCAGAATTCTTGTTTCGCGACAAAGCGCACGCGCAAGGAAAGCCCTCTTTTGTTCCCCTCCCGAAAGTTCGCCGATTGGCCTGTTTTCGTATCCGGCAAGACCAACGAGCCTTATGCTTTCAAGCGCTGCCTGCCTGTCCTCTTTAGTTGCAAAGTTAAGAAGGCCAATGCAGCAGGCGCGCCCCATCAGAACAACATCAAGAACCGATACAGGAAAAGAAGCATCGAAAAGAACTTGCTGTGGCATATAACCAATGTGGTGTAATTCGCTTTTTAATTCCTTCGGAGTCATTCCCATAACTTTGACCTTGCCCGAAGTGGGTTCAAGCAAACCAAGGAGAACCCTTAGGAGCGTTGTTTTACCGGCTCCATTTGGACCTATGATTCCAAGGAACATTCCAGCCTCAAGGGAAAATGTTATATCCTCAAGCACAAGTGTGCCGTTTCGCTTGACGAAAACATGCTCAAGTTCGATAAGACTCGTATCCTTCTTTTTTCCCTCGAAGTAATCTGCAACCTTACAGGTTTTTTTCACTTCATCGCCTCTTCCATAATCCGAAGATTGTGCTCCATCATCTTTATGTAAGTCGATACCTCGCTATCTTTCGGGCTACCTAAGGGATCGAGAGTTCTAACCAGCACATTCTTTCCCGCCTCTGAAGCAATTACCTCTGCGGACTTTTTTGAGATTTGAGGCTCCGTAAAGATAACCCTGATTCCAAGTTGCTTTATCCTTTCAACAATCCGTGAAAGCCTCTCTGCCCCAGGCTCCCTTCCCGGACTTTCCTCTGCCACGCACGCCTGGTTAAGTCCGTAATGCCTTGCGAAATAAGTCCATGCCGGATGTAATACAGCAAATGCCTTTTGACTAAAAGTGCGAGTGACTCTTGAAATTCTTCTATCGAGTGATGAAAGTTTCTCCAAGTAGGCAGATGCATTTTTAGTGTAAGAATTCCCGTTCCCGGGGTCAATTTTAGCAAGTGCATCCCTTATTGCTTTTACCTGATAAAGAGCAAGGGTCGGATCAAGCCAGACGTGAGGGTCGTAAACCTCTTTATGTTCGCCTTTTCCATGCCCTTCTCCGAGTTCTTCATGTGAACTTAACCCCCCAACAGAAGAAAATGGAATCAGTTTGCTCTCTGGCACAAAGTCTCCTGTGACTAATATATGAAGGTTTGGGTTTCCCGCTTTCCTCGCAATCTGCGTTACCCAATCCTCAAGCCCAAGCCCATTTGTCACAAGCAAACGGGCTTCGCTTAAGAACTTAATCTGGCTTGCAGTTGGCTCGTATGTGTGTGGATCAGCACCGGATGGGACAAGGGTCTCGACTTCAATGTCTTCTCCACCAACGTTTAAGCAAAAGTCAGCAAGAGGATATATCGAGCAGGCGACCTTTATCTTTCCGGAAGGTGAATGTCCAACCCCACACCCTGAGGATGAAACCAAAACAATCAGAGCCAAAACAAATAGAGCAATAGTTGCCCTCAGTGAAAATTTATACTTCATCGGAGAAAGAGAGAGCACCTTTAAAACACCCCCTTCTTCAAGGCTTTTAGAATCCCCATTGCTCATACGGACTTTAAAAAATTCCATTGCCCGTCCTGTCTATTAAGACCCCCCTTTCATCCGCGCTTTAAGACCTCGCCTTTCATCCTGCCTAAAAAGTATACCAGGAATAAGACTACCTTTCCCCATCGCACCTGCATCGGGCAGTTTTCAAGTGCGAATCTTTTCGACACTATCGCTATTCCTGTTCAAGTCTATCTGTAATTCGTGAAATGCTAAGAGGATAGGGTTTTATTTCGGTTACGATTCACCTCTTCTGTAATACCGCGTGAAGACCGGGGCTCGGAGGAAGCGCTACATGGACATAGGCCTTTTGCTTGAAAATCTCGCTAAAAGATCACAGGATATGAAAACGACTGAGGTATGAACCGCCTGAGGGAACCATGGGAAGTAATGGATTTTCAGATTTTTGGTCGCACCAATGTGGAAATGCTCGTTTCATTCAAGAAAACTATACTGGTTTAAGGCAATGGCCCTCGCTATCGTCTTATAATCACCGTCGTGATGGAATAGGACGAGGTCGTAAACTTGAGCCACGGTAGCGATTAAAATATCCATCGCTTTCTTTCTGAAACCTTTTTTAACAATATAAAGGTAGTTGTCTGCGGCTTTCGCCCAGATATGCTGCTCGCATACGGTCATTACAGGCAGAGCGGAGAAATTCCTCTGAAACTTTCGCAGGTTCGCCTCGGTCTTAGCGCCGACTGCTATCTCAAGATACACGGGCTCGGTGTAACAGGCCATATCGGCAAGTATGAGCCTCTCGACCTCGTCAGCAACATACGGTTCGCCATATGCTTTTGGATCGAAAAATCTGACCCAGGCCGAGGTGTCAATTAGAACCAGATTGCTACTCATTCCGCCTCATCTCTTCGAGTTCTTCAGGGGATAACTTTATTATGCCTGAACCTCTGAGGCCTGCAAGTTTCTCAAGTTTTTTCCTGCGTACAACTTCCCTTAGCGCACATTCAACAACACCTTTGATTGTTTTCTGTCCGGTAGCCGCTCTGGCCTCGGAAAGCAACTTTTCGTCGATGTTTATGGTTGTCCTTGGCATATATTCACTCCTTTTTTGTATGTCTTATTGTTTCATATTAAGGCATCAATATTGACGCGTCAAGATATATAATTATCCCAACAGAGTAATCACTAAAAACAACAAGGTGACTCGCGAATCGTCCAAAGGCAAAATCACCGGATATGCCAAACCAATTCTTTGCTCGAAACTTTGGGTCTCATGTGAAAGTCTTCCGGGCGTTTATGAAAAGTTCAAGCACCTGAGGCTTCTCATAAAGGAACTGCCCCGGTTTACTTTCGGTCGTTATTATCTTGCATCTTCTTTTTGGTTCTCGAACAGGTATAATACTTGATCTTCTCTCTGCGGAGAGGACTTTGAAGGGATTCGGGGGCATATCCCAATATCATAGCCGAAGATATCAGGGCATACCTTGCGTATGCCGCGCTTCTTGAGTCTTCCTGATTGAGAACAATTCTGCAACGCGCAATGTACTGGAACAACCGCGGTGCTGGCACAGATACTATTGGTGGGTATTCGGATTAACCATTTAGATTATCCTCAAAATCACAGAGTAAATGCTCTATTCTCCTTTGATGTTGGTTCTTCCACAATATCGGCGACAAAGGAACTCTTTTCATCTTTTAATCTCCTCAGGTTTTCAATCTCTCCATCTATTTCTTCAACGACTTCTTTCTCATGCATAAAGTAGTTTCCCTCTCTTAAGTGTCTTCTCTTTCAATGATTTAAATGCATCTTCAAAAGGAATTAAGTAAACTTCATGTTTCCATTGAACGAATTGGGAGACAATTTGAGTGGGGAAATTGTGCCGGTTCAGTGTATTGCGCTTACTAATCCTACCTTAAGAGTTTTGTGCCTCGGAATCGTGATATGGTGTACGCCTTTTTGCATGGTCGTAAGGCGCATATGACTTCCTGTCTGGCGAGTTATATCATAGCCGAATTTGGATAGCAAATTCGCGAACTTTTCTGCATCAATATCTCTGGGGATTCTCATACCGCGATAACTTCATCCTTTACGTAATGAAGCCGAACCACGTTAGGATGTTCTTCCTCTTCGAAGTGACAGCGAACAGAATCCCGTACATTTTCTCTGAGCTCTTCGAGTGTTTCGCCCTCCGTGAATATCGAGAAACCAAGAGCGCGTGCCTCGTATCCCCCCTCGGGCGATTCCTCAACCAAAAACACGATTTCCTTGTCCATATCGGTTCCCCTAAATAAATTGCTCGAAAAAATTACAACATGGCAGCTTCATGCATAATAAATGTACTGGCTTACCAAATTGTGTACATTTGAAAAGTTAAAGAAGGAATATAAGTTTAGAGAGTGATTACGACTTCTTGAATCTTGTATTTATTCTCCTGTGAGGAAAGCTCCTGCTATTGGAGGGTGTGGATATGGAGAGGCAGGTGCATAGCAGAAGGGAGCCTTAGAATTTTTCAAAGATTACCACCATCCTTCGAGAATGAAAGCTTAAAAAACTTATTGTTGGGAGAGTGGAATTTACTTTCATTTCACAGTCGGCAGAGCGTTTGAGAAAAAGAAATAAATTTTTTCAAAAGCAAATTACCGAGAAGCCTATCAAACTAACTAAAATCCTCTGACACCAACTGGTCCTGTAAAAATCCAGATTAAAAGCGGCACGAACATGAGAACAAAGGTAAGACTTGTCCCTGTTAGTCTTCGCAGCCTCATTGAAAGCCATGCGACGAAAATGAATGCCGGTGTTGCAAGAATCATTACAAGAAGTAGCGGGATTTTGAAAACAACATTCACGCTTGTAGAAAGCCCTTTCATCAAGGGAAGAACCGAGAAAACGAGGACAAGATCAAGGACAACTCCGTGAAAAATGATAGCGCGCCTTGTATCATCTCCCCTCACAAGCGCAGGACAAGCAATTCTGTAAAACAGGTAATCCTCAATCCATAAGCCAGCACCTATGATTACAGTGCCCAATATGAAGAATCCCGGCATCCGGGGGAAAGTTCGGGGAAGAATCAAGGAGCCAGAAAGAATTAGCATAAAGAGAATCGTAATTACCAAGGGTATCAACGCATAAACTGCTGCCCTTCCCCAGCGCCTTGCAATTCCACCAAGAGAAGATAAAAAGCCCTTTAAGCCACCAGCATGAACAATCAAAGCAAAAATGAGGGAAGCAATAACCGGCAGCAAAACAATAGCCCTTGTTAGATAGAAAATCGATAGTTCACCAACTCCCGCATAGGGAATAAAAGGTCCAATCCCAAACGCCTTTGCGCAGACGAAAGAAAGGTAACTTGCTGAAATCACGGCAATTGCATATATTGCAACTTCTCGAATTCCCTTTCCTTCAACT
>Ga0315298_1002377_pt1 | contig 32040 bp, 20 predicted proteins | sample WHS_1_MG_FD_203077 | JGI IMG/M metagenome (GOLD analysis project Ga0315298, IMG submission 203077) | Extremophilic microbial mat communities from Washburn Hot Springs, YNP, Wyoming, USA - WHS_1_MG | ecosystem: Environmental > Aquatic > Thermal springs > Hot (42-90C) | place: USA: Wyoming... | reverse complement strand
ATACGCGGCCACCATTGCGGCCTGCCTGGCCTACCTGGTGCTCCGCCAGCAGGACGCCATCGGGTGCGTCACCTTCGACGAAAGCGTGCGTTCGACCGTGCCCCCCCGCACCCGCCGTAGCCATCTGGATTCGATCCTCCAGGCGCTGGACACAAGCCCGCCACGCAATAAGACCGACCTGGGCCCCATCCTCCGCGCCCTGGCCGAGTCGCTCCCCCGGCGGGGCATGGTGGTACTGATCTCCGACCTGCTGGTGCCTCGGGCGGGATTGCTCTCGGGGCTGAAGCTGCTTTCGGGCCGCGGCCACGACCTATTGGTATTCCACGTGCTGGACGACGATGAGCTGGACTTTCCCTTTAGCGGCCCCACGCGGTTCGAAGGGCTGGAAACCGCCGAACAGTTGCCCTGCAATCCGCGGGCGCTGCGAGAAGGTTACCTGGAAGCCTTGCAGGCCTATCTGGAGGAGGTGCGCCGCGGGTGCCTGGCCCACCAGGCCGATTACATGCTGGTGCGGACCAGCCAGCCTCTGGATGCCGTGTTGGTGACGTTCCTCAACAACCGGCGGGCGTTCGGCCGGGCTTCCCTCGCGGGGCACCGGGGGCGCCCCAGCCCTTCGCCACCCCCTGTTTCCTGACTGCGGCCCAAGCGAGACGATGCTTTCCTTCCAGTTCAGCACCCTGTTATGGATCGGCCTGCCCCTGGCACTGCTGCCGGTGCTGATCCATTTGATCAACGTGGTGCGGCATCGCCGGGTGCAGTGGGCGGCGATGGAGTTTCTCTTGGCCAGCCAGCGGAAAAACCGCACTTGGGTGCTGCTCAAAGAGTTGCTGTTGCTGTTGGTACGCATGGTGGCGGTGGCGGGCATTGTGTTGTTGTTGGCGCAACCCATGCTCACCAGCGCGTGGGGCCGGCTGTTGGGCAGCCGGGCTGTGCATCATGTGGTCCTATTGGACGACAGCTTTTCGATGTCGGACCGCTGGGGCCAGACCAGCGCGTTGGACGAAGCGCGGCAAGCTGTCCTGCGCATCGCCGAAGCCCTGGGCACCGCGGGCGAGCAGACCTTTACGCTGCTGCGGTTTTCGCAGGCTGGCCGGGCGATCCGCGGCACACAACCCGACCTGCTGCAGCGGCGGGTGGACGCGGAATTTCTGGACGACCTGCGAAGCAAACTGGCGGGCTTGACGCCCTCGCAAACCGATGTCGGCCCGCTGGAGGCACTCCGGGCGGTCGAGCAACTTCTGGGCAAGGCCGAGTATGCAGCCCAGAACGTGTATCTGGTTTCCGACTTCCGGGCGCGGGAATGGGAGGAGCCGGGCGACTTGGTCCAGGCGCTAGCCGACCTGCACCGAGGCGGCGCCCGCCTGTATCTGGTCCACTGCGTCGAGAGGGAACACCCCAACCTGGCGATCGAGCAGTTGGTCCCCGGGACAGGCACGCGGGCGGCCGGCGTCCCCCTGTTCATGGAGGTTACGGTGCGGAACTTCGGGGCGGCCGCGGTGAAGGACGTGCCGGTGCTGATCGAGGCCGATGGCCAGGCGCTGCCGGCGGCCACGGTGGCCGAAATCCCGTCGCGCCAAGCCGTCAAAGAGCGTTTTTTGGTGCGGTTTGCCAACGCCGGGGTGCACCGGATCGCTGCCCGCCTGGAGGCCGACGCCGTGGCAGCCGACAACGCCCGGTTTGCCGTGGTCGATTTCCCGGCCGCGGTGCCTGTGCTTTTGGTGGATGGCGGCCCTCGGGGCGACGATGCCCGCTATCTCTCGGCGGTGTTTGCCGTCGGCGGCGGAGTGACCACCGGACTGAGCCCCCGGGTGGAGCCGCCGCGATTCCTGGCGTCGGAGCCTTTGGAACCTTTTCGGGGCATTTATCTGCTCAACGTGGGGCGGCTGGAGAAGTCGGCCGTGGCGGCACTGGAGCGGTACGTCGCAGCGGGCGGGGGGGTCGCATGGTTCCTCGGCGATCAAACACAGCCGGACTTCTTCAACCAAGAACTCTATCGCCAGGGCCAGGGGATCTTTCCGGTGCCCCTGGGCCAGCCTGCCGAACTGCTACCCGATTACCTTTTGAAGACGCCGGATTTGCAGGTCAGCGGCCATGCGATATTTCAGGTATTCGCCGGCGCGCGCAATACGTTTCTGCCCCTGGTGATGGTGTCGCGATATTTCGCGGTGGCACCGGGGTGGAAGCCGGAGTCGGCCCCGGCCGTGGAGGTGCTGGCCCGGCTCCGCAACGGGGCTCCGCTGGTGGTGGAGAAGCGGTTCGGCCAGGGCCGGGTGGTGGCGTTTTTGACCACGGCCGCTCCCCACTGGAATAACTGGGCCCGCGACAACCCCAGCTTCCCTGTAGCGATGCTGGAACTGCAGGCCTTTTTGGCTGGCCCCGCCCCGGACGACACGCTGCGGCGCGTGGGGGCCCCCTTGGAACTCCGCTTCGATCCGGCGCAGTACGAGCCGCAAGTCCAGTTCGAAGTGCCCAACCACCAGCGCCTCCCTTCCGGCACCGTCGAAGCAATTCCGACTTCCGACGGGCAACTCCTGGCCACTCTGGCCGATACCGATATCAGCGGCTTCTACCAGGCGCGGCTTGTGCGCAAGGACGGCCAGGAGGAGCGGCGACAATGGGCCTACAACGTGGAGGCGGCCGAAGGCGACTTGCGCACGCTGACCGGCGAGCAGCTCCTGGCCCGCCTGGAAAGCGTGCCCTGCGAATATCACCCCGCCGGCGCGTTCCAATATAACCCCCAGCACGATGCCGGGTATAACTTGTCGGACGTTTTCTGGTCCCTGCTGGTGGCCCTCTTGCTCGGGGAGCAGGTGCTGGCCCGGTTGGCCAGCTACCATCCTCCACGGCGCGGGCAATTTGCAGTTGCAGGACGGAGGGGCTGATGTCGCTTGGCTTGCCGCTGGCCGACGCCTTGCTTCGGACCCGCTTTGAATGGGGGCGGATCCAATCGCTTTCCGAATGGATGTCTCCTGCCGCGGCGTGGACGCTTCTGATAGGCGCCGCCCTGGCCGTCCTCCTCGTGGCTGTGCTGGTGTATCGCCGCGATACGGAGGAACTGCGGCCGGCAGCAGCCGCTGTGCTGGTCGCCCTGCGCGTGGCTGCCTTGCTGGGACTGTTCGTCCTTTTCCTTCAACCCCAATGGCGGACCGAGCGTGAGGAAATACACCCTTCGCGGGTGGTGGTTTTGGTCGATACCAGCCTGAGTATGGGGTTGAGCGATGCTGCGGCGGGAGACGCGCGGGGCGGAGCGATCACGCGGGCCCAGCAACTGGCGGCCGCCCTGAACCAGTACGCTCTGCTGCGCCAACTGCGCCAGCAGCACGACGTGATCGTCTTGCGGTTCGACGAGGCCGTGGCACCCATCACCTCGCTGGCCAGGGTTCCCCGCACCTCGGAGACGGCCTCCCCCGCAGCCACCGAGCAGGAAGTGTCACCCAGCGACCCAGGCGACGCGCAGGCGGAAAACAGCCCGGGATCGGCTCGCAGCAGTGCCACCGGGGATCCTTCCACCGACGATATCGACTGGCAGTCGTGCTTGAAGCCCGCGGGGCGCGAAACCCGTCTGGGGCAAGCGCTCCGCCAGGTGCTGGCCGAACAACGCAACGCCCCTCTGGCGGGCATTGTGCTTTTGACCGATGGCGGCCAGAATGCCGGCCCGCCCGCCGACGCCGCTGTGGAACTGGCCCGCGAGGCCAACGTCCCCATCTATGCCGTGGGCGTGGGTTCGCCCCATCGCCCGGTCAACGTCAGGGTGTACGAACTGGAAGCGCCCGAACGAGCCCATCCTGGAGATCCGTATTCGATCACCGGGCTGATCCAGGCTCAGGGCCTCGCGGGGCAGGCCATCACTGCGGAACTGTATGTGGCCACCGTCGCGCCCAACAGTAAAGAAGAGCTGGCCGGTACGCAGCAAGTGGTGCTGGGCCGCGATGGTGACCTGGTGCCCGTCAAGTTCCAGTTGACCCCGACTGGGACGGGCCGGCGCCGACTGTCGCTCCGCCTTCTGGTGCCGCGAAGCGACCATAACCCCGACGACAACCGCCGCGACGTGGAAATCGAAATCGTGGACCGCAAGCTGCGGGTGCTATTGTTTGCCGGCGGCCCTTCACGCGACTACCAGTTTTTGCGCACCCTGTTGTACCGCGACCCTTCGACGCTGGTGGATGTGTACCTCCAGTCGGCCGAGGGGAATATCTCGCAGGAAGCCGATCAAATTCTGGACCATTTTCCCGACACCCGGGAAGCACTGTTCGCTTACGATTGCATCGTGGCCTTCGACCCCCAGTGGCACACCCCCCCCGATGCCCGGGTTGCCGGGCTCAGTTCCACGCAGGTCGATCTCTTGGAGACATGGGTGGCCGAACAGGGTGGGGGATTGATCCTCGTGGCTGGGCCGGTCCACGCCGGCCAGGCCCTAGGGGGGTGGGTTCAAGACCCGGCCATGGGCAAGGTCCGCGCGTTGTACCCGGTGGACTTCCCCCGAAGTTTCACCGTGTTGGAGCGGAACACGTATGTGTCCAAGGAGCCGTGGCCGCTGGAATTCACCCGCCAAGGCCGCGAGGCGGAGTTCCTGTGGCTGGCCGACACCGAGGCCGAAAACGAGCGGGCGTGGGCTGCCTTTCCGGGGGTGTATGCGTGCCAGCCGGTGCGTGGCCCCAAGGCAGGGGCCACCGTGTACGCCTATTATTCGGACCCGCGGGCGGCCCCCACCGGGCAGCGCCCCGTGTATTTTGCCGGTCAGTTTTACGGCTCTGGGAGGGTGTTTTATATGGGCAGCGGCGAGCTGTGGCGGCTGCGGCGCCAGGACGAGGGCTACTTCGATCGCCTCTATACCCGTCTGATTCGCCACGTCAGCCAGGGCCGCCTGCTGCGGCAGTCCAGCCGCGGAACCCTGCTGGTCGATAAGGACCGCTACCTGTTGGGCGGCACCGCCGAGATCCGGGCCCAACTCACCAATGCCCAACTCCAGCCCTTAGTGGCCCCAAGCGTCTCCCTCGAAGTGTTTCAGCCCGATGGCAAGGTGCAAACAATCCGTCTGCGGGCCGACCCCAACCGGCCGGGGTTGTTCGCTGGCCAGATTACCCTCCTTCAGGAGGGCGACTATCGGCTGGAACTCCCTGTCCCGGAGAGCGACAATGAGCGGTTGACGCGCCGTGTGCTGGTCCGGTTGCCCGATCTGGAACGCGAGAATCCCCAGAGGAACGACGCCTTGTTGTCCCGCTTGGCCGAGGGGAGCAGCGGCCGGTATTACCGCGACCTGGAAACGGCTTTAGCCCCCGGAACGTCCGATACTTTAGCAGGCCAACTCCGCGATTGCACCCGCACCAGCATCCTCACCGAGGCCCGCAACCCCGCCTGGGAGCAGTTCTGGCGCCAGGTGATGATGTTTGGCCTTTGCGGCGTGCTGTGCCTGGAATGGTTGATCCGGCGGTTGTTGAAACTGGCTTGACCCCGTGCGCCCCATGACGAGACGACGGCCCTGTGTGCCCAGCCCGATCATCGCCGCCCTGCTGGCGGGCCTGCGGCGCCGCATCCGCCGGTATGTCGCCAGCGAGGGGATAGCTCGCCTGGTGGCGCTGCTCGGAGGGCTTTTCTGGCTTACTCTGGTGGCAGACCGGTTTCTGGAACCCCCCGCAGGCCTCCGCGCTGGCATCCTGCTGGCTGCGGCCGCAGGCTTGCTGGCGCTGGTGGTGCGCCGCATCGTCCTGCCCCTTGCAGCGCCCCTCGGCGATCCCAGTTTGGCCCTCTTGCTGGAACGCCGGTTTCCACACTTCCAGGATCGCCTGCTGACGGCTGTGGAGTTAGCAGCCCGGCAACTCGCTTCCGAAGAGGCCCATCCCGCTCTAGTGGCCCGAACCACCATCGAAGCCGAAGCGGCCGCTATGCACCTCGACCTCCGGCAGGTCTTCAACCCCTGGCCGCTGCGCCGCAGCGTGGCTTTGGCCCTGGCCGCCGCGGTGTCGATAGCGGCTTTTGCGGTGCTGTCGGCCCCGGCCATGGGGATTTGGGGTCGGCGGGTGCTCTTGATGTCGGACGAGTTGTGGCCCCGGCGAACCCGCCTGGTGGTGCCGGGGTTCGAGCACGGCCCCCGGAAGGTTGCGCGGGGCTCGGACGTGGACATCACGGTCCTGGCCGATACCTCCGGCGAGGTCCCCGAAGTGGTCGAAGTGCGCTACCGCACCGCCGCCGGACTCCGCGATCGCAAACCCATGGACCGCAAGGGCCAAGCCGATCCGCAGCGCGACCCCTACCAGCAGTTCACCTACCGCTTTCGCGGTGTGTTGGCGCCGGTGGTGTTCGACGTGTTCGGCGGCGATGACGTGGTGCGCAATTTGCAGATCGAAGTGGTGGAGAACCCCACCATCGTCGAAATGTGGCTCGACCTGGAGTTCCCCGCTTACATGGCCAGGCAACCCCGCACTGTCCGGGCAGCCGGACTGATGCAGTTTCCGCAAGGCACGCGCATTCGAGTGCGTGGCCGGGCCAACAAGCCCCTGGTCCGCCTGGCGGTCGAGGCGGATCCGCAGGACCATCCCCGCCCCGCACAAACGCTGACGCCTGAGGCCAACGACCCCGCCGCCTTCCAGCTCCGTTTGCCGCCATTGGCCGGCAATACCACGCTGCTGTTTACCTTGCACGATGCCGACGGCATCAAGAGCCGCGAGCCAGTCCGCCTGGCCCTGGCCGCCTCGGAGGATCATCCCCCCGAATTCTCGGTCCGCCTGGAAGGCATTGGCTCGGCCATCACCCCCAACGCCCTTCTTCCTACCGCAGGCCGGGTCAGCGATGACTACGGTTTAGCCCGCGTCTGGTTCGAATACGAGGTGGAGGGGGGCAAACCCGCGCGCCAATCCCTGGCCCAATTCGAGCAGCCAGCCGTGGAAATGGAAATCCATCATGCCTTGGATGTTCGTCCCTTGGGGTTGCGGCCGGGCCAGAAGTTCCAGTTCTCGCTTAAGGCCGAGGACCGGTACGACCTGGGCCCTTCGCCCAACACCGGCCAAAGCGAACGGTGGGTTCTGAATGTGGTTACGGCCGAGCAGTTACGAACCATGCTTGAAGCCCGCGAGCTGGTGCTGCGTCAGCGGTTCGAGACCGTGCTGGAAGACGTGATGGCCACGCGCGACCTGGTGGCGCGCATCGATTTCGGCCAAGGCCCGCCCCAAGCGGCGGCGGCCACCGAGCCGGGCGATGCCGCCGGCCAGCACGACCGCTCGCCGCAGCGCGTATTGGCCCAGCGGCTGTTTCGTGTCCAGTCGGCCCAACAGAACACTCGCAAAGCCCAAAGCGAGGTCGCCGGCATCGCCCGCGCATTCCGCGACATCCGAGCCGAGTTGGTGAACAACCGCATCGACACGGCCGAGTTGCAGGAGCGCCTGGAGGGGGGCATCGCCACACCCCTTGCCCGCATCGCCAACCAAATGTTCCCCGAACTGGACCGCCGCCTGCAAGACCTCGAAGCCGGTTTGGCTGATCCCCAGGCGGCAGCCCCGCTTCGTGACGCGGCTTTGGCCCAGTTCGACGCCATCTTGACCGCCATGCGGGGCGTGTTGAGCCGCATGCTGGAGCTGGAAGACTTCAACGAGGTGGTACAATTGCTACGGGATATCATCGCTTCGCAGGATAAAGTCCGCGAACTGACCCGCCAGCGTCACCGTTCCCGTGTCCTCGAGTTGAAGGAGTAAGGGTCCTGTCGGCCTGCGCAGGGTACGTCAAACTGCAGTTCCGTTCCGCCTTGGAACAACGCTGGCCGAGATACCCCCGGCCGACACGCACGGATAGCGATCGAGGGGCGAGGGTCCGAAGCGGCGGACGAAACGAACGATTTGACAATATCGGCCGCTTGAATCGATGACTGGATAAATCCATCGGCAATACACCGGAGGGGGAATTCCTCATGGCGCGCAACACAGGTTGGCACGGTATGGCCCTTTGGGCGGCCATGGCGTCGCTCTGGGTGGGGGCAGCCCTGTTGGCCCCTGCCATACTGGTTGCTGCCGAAACCGCCGGTAGCGAAACCCCTCCTGCCCCGCCCGGGGCGCCGGCGGCCGGCGCAAGTTCCCTCCCCGAAGCCGATGCCCCTGACCGCCTGGCAGCCGAACAGCAGCAAATTGCCGACCGCTATCGCCGCCTGGAAGAGATCCTCCTCCGGATGGCGGAACTGACCCGCGGCACGGATCCCCGCCGCGCGGCCTTGTTGCGCCAAGTGGTCGAGGAAAGCAAACAACGGCTCGTGGGGCTCCAGTTCGAAAAGCTGGTCGAACTGCTCAAACGCGATGAGCTGGCGCCAGCTTTGGCCGGCCAGGAGGAACTTCAAACTGATCTGCGAGCCCTGCTGCAATTGCTGATGACCGAAAGTCGGGCGGAACGTACCCGCTCGGAACAGGCCCGGCTCCGGGACTACATCCGGAAAATCGCCGAACTGATCAACCAGCAGCAAAGTATTCTGGGGCGCACGGCGGGCGGTGCGGATCCCAAGGGTTTGGCCGAAGAGCAGAATCGTGTAGCCAGCCGCACCGGCGAGTTGGCTCGCACCATCCGCCAGAACGAGGAAGGCCCCGCCGGCTCAGACCCGACAAAAGCCGCTCAAGCCCCAGCCAAGCCTGGCGAAGCAAAACCCAGCCAAGGCAAGTCCGGGACCCGAGGCCAGTCCGGCAAGCCCACGGAAGGGCCCTCCGCAGCTCCCTCGGCCAAGGAGAAGCCAGAGCCAGGCAAGCCCGCCTCGGCAAAGCCGGGCGACGGTGAATCGGCCTCAGAGGGCAAACGGGGCGCGGCGCCGAAGGCGGCCCTCGAATCGCCTCAGGGGAAATCCGGGTCCAAAGAGTCCCCAGCGCCCGGCGGTAAAGCCAGCCCAGCCAAACCCCCCGGAGGCAAGCCTGCCCGGGGATCGGGCAAACCGTCCTCGGGCGAGTCCCCGGCCGACGGCAAACCCTCGCAGGCCCAATCCCCCCAAGAGCCGCAAGACAATCAGCCCAACCCAGCCCGCAAGCGGCTGGAAGCGGCGGAAGAGCGGATGCGCCAGGCCGAACAAAAGCTTCGCCAGGCCGAGCGCGAAGGGGCCCAGCAGGACCAGCAGCAGGCCCTGGAGGAACTCAAGCAGGCCAAGGCCAATCTGGAACGCATCCTGCGCCAACTCCGCGAGGAGGAGATCGAGCGGGTGCTGGCCAGCCTGGAAGCCCGCTTCGCCAAGATGCTGCAAATGCAGCGTGCGGTGTACGATGCCACGGTGCGATTGAAAGAGGCGATGGCGGGCAAGCCCACCCGCGAGCACGAAATCGAGGCCGGCCAGCTCAGCGTGCGGGAGGGGGAAATCGGCCTGGAGGCGGACCGCGCGTTGAACCTCTTGCGCGAAGAGGGCACCTCGGTCGCCTTCGCCGAGTCTGTGGAGCAGATCCGCGCCGATATCCGCCAAGTGGAAGAGCGGCTCAAGGCCGCCAAGGTGGATGAGACAACCCAAAGTATCGAGGAAGACATCCTGGCGGCTTTGGAAGAGATGATCCAGGCCCTCCAGAAAGAGATGAAACAACGCCAGCAACGCCGGGGCCAGCCGCCACCGCCCGGCCAGCCGCAGGACCCGCCTTTGGTCGATATCCTGGCCGAGCTGAAAATGATTCGCGCGTTGCAGATGCGGGTCAATACCCGCACGGCCCGCTATTCCAAACTCCTTGGCGAGCGCGAGCAGGCCGAACAGCCCGAACTGATCGAAGCCCTCCGCCGCCTGGCGGAACGCCAGCAACGCATCTACCAGATCACCCGCGATCTGGAGTTGGGGAGGAACCGATGAACGCTTCGCACGCCGGGCGATCTGCCCTTGCAATAGGATCCGCGACATGCCGGCCCGCGGCCTCCGGGGGGCTCATGGCGCTGCGCTATGTGGAATGTGGCCGCCGGCTTCTGGCGGGCGCCTTGGGGCTGGTGCTGGTTCTGACCAGCCCAACCGCCCCGGGCCAGCCCCCTGGGCCCGTTACGCCACCCGCCTGGGGCCCGCCGGCTGTCGAAGCCGTCCAAACCCAAGCCTTTGTGTGGCTGGACCAGCGGAAGGCCGATGAGGCCACGCGGGCCAAAGCCCTCGAACTTTGGAAGGGGCGACCGCAGGACCCCTCCGAAGTTCTGGATCGTCTGGTGCACACCTTCGCATTGGCGGACAGCAATGTGCGGGAACTGGTGGCGCTGTGCTCCAAGCCCCGGGGGCCTTCGGTTCCCCCCACCCCGGCTTGGCTTGTGAGTCCTTCAGGCACGACGCCCTGGATGGCCCACAACGTTCGCCTGTGGTATGCCCGCTGGCTGGTGCATGAAAAGCTGTTCGACGAGGCAGCCGAGTTGCTCCGGGGCCTCACCCCCCACGATGTGGTGGACCCCGCGTCGTTACTGTTCTATCAGGCGGTGGTATACCATCGGCTGGTGCAGGGCGAGGCGGCCCGCCAGGCGCTGGGGGCGCTGTTGGCCGGTGCGTCGGCGCCGCAGCGCTACCTGGCGTTGGCCCGCCTGATGGATGCCGATCTGAAGGACTTGAAAGAAGATACCTTGGACCACATCGCGCGGCGCATGGCCGACATCGAGCGCCGCCTGGAACTCGGGCGAGCGGGGCCCAAAGTCCGCAAGATCGAAGACGGCGTCATCGAATCGCTCGACAAACTCATCAAGCAGCTCGAAGCCCAGCAGCAACAAGCCAGCTCCAGCAGCGGGGCCAACAATATCCACTCCATGCGCCCCGCCCAGGACAGTCAGATCATCGAGGGGAAAGGAAAAGGCGACGTGGAGCGGAAGCACATCGGCAGCCAGGGCGGCTGGGGCAACCTGCCGCCGCGCCAACGGGAAGAAGCGCTCCAGCAGATTGGCCGCGACTTCCCTTCGCACTACCGCGAAATCGTCGAGCAGTACTTCCGCAAACTCGCCAGCGAAGGAAGCCAATAACTCCATGGGCGTTTCACTGGTACTTGTCATGCTGGTGGGGGCCGGTCCGGCGGTGGAGGTGCAGCCCCTTTCCGGGGACCCGGTCCGGGGGGAATTGATTGCCCTAGATCCGCAGCAGGTGGTGGTGGCCACCGCCTCAGGGCGCGTCACCATAGAGCTTTCGCGCGTTTCGGGACTGATGGTTAAGCAAATCGCCTCCAGCCCGTTGGTACACAAACCCGCAGTTTGGGTGGAACTGGTGGACGGTTCGCGCATCGCGGCGGAGAACGCCAGGCTGGCTGCGGGCAAGGTCACGCTGCTTGTCAGCCCGGAGGGCGGGGTGTTGGAAGCGCCCGCCTCGCTGGTGCGGTGGATCCGCTTTCAACCGGAGACAGACGCCCTGGCCGCCCCGTGGCAAAAGCTCTTGCAGTCCGACCCCCGCGCCGATCTGCTGGTAACTCGCAAAGGCGAGGCATTGGATTTCTATCAAGGGGTGGTGCAGGCGGTCAGCGACGAGGTGGTGGATTTCGTCCTGGAGGGAGAGCGGATTCCGGCCAGGCGTGCCAAGATTTATGGGCTGGTGTTTCATCACCCGGCAGGCCAAAAGCTGGCGCAACCGCTGGGCGTGGTGATTGAATCGGCCGGTTCGCGCTGGCCGGTCTCCTCTATCCGCCTGGATGGCCAGCGGTTTCATTGGACTACGCCGGCCGGCCTCAGCCTCGACCGGCCGGCAGGCGCGGTCCAACGCATCGACTTCTCTTCGGGCAAGATCGTGTATTTGAGCGACCTGAGACCGGAATCGGCCCAGTGGACGCCTTACATCGGACTAGGCGCCGAACTGCCTGCTCGGGCGGCGCTGTTTGGTCCGCGTGCCGATCGCAGCCTTTCGGGCGGCCCGTTGGAACTGGCGGGCAAGGTGTACTCTAAAGGTCTGGCGATCCACAGTCGTACCGAGATGGTCTATCGCTTGGCGGAGCCCTTCGCCCGTTTTTCTGCGATTGCTGGGATTGACGACCGGGTGCGACCTTATGGACACGTCCGCCTGGTCATTCGCGGTGACGATAAGGTGCTGTTCGATGCCGCGGTGAGCGGTGTGGATCCCCCGCGGCCGCTGGACGTGGACATAGGCGGCGTGCGGCGGCTGAGCATCCTCGTGGATTTCGGCGAGGACCTGGATCTGGCCGATCACCTCGACCTGTGCGATGCGAGGCTGGTGAAATGAGAACGGTGGCGTGGATGGTTCTGGCAGGCGGATACGCAATCGCCCTGGCAGTGGCTTCGCCCTTGGCGGCCGCGCCGGGCGAGGTGGATCCGGCGGTGCTCCAGGCCGAAGCCCAACGCGTGGCGGTCATCGCCAAGGTGGCGCCTGCGGTGCTGGCCATCTTTTCGCCCACCGGCGCGGGCGGCGGCTCCGGGGTGGTGATCTCGCCCGATGGCTACGCGCTGACCAACTTCCATGTGGCCCAGCCGTGCGGCAAAGCCCTGAAATGCGGCATGCCCGATGGCAAAGTGTACGATGCGGTGATCGTGGGCATCGACCCGGTGGGCGACGTGGCCCTGGTGAAACTCTTCGGCCGCGACGATTTCCCCTGCGCCGAACTGGGCGATAGCGACACCGTGGCCCAGGGCGATCCGTGCATGGTGATGGGCAATCCGTTTTTGCTGGCGTTGGACTTCCAGCCCACGGTCACCTGCGGCATCATCTCGGGCGTACACCGCTATCAATATCCGGCCGGCACCATCCTCGAATATGCCGACTGCCTCCAGACCGACGCCTCGATCAACCCCGGCAATTCGGGCGGACCGTTGTTCGATCAGCAGGGGCGCGTGATTGGCATCAACGGTCGGGCCTCCTTCGAGAAGCGTGGCCGGGTGAACGTCGGCGTGGGCTATGCCATCTCCATCAACCAGATCAAGAACTTTTTGGGCCATTTGCGTTCCGGGCGGATCGTGGACCACGCCACGTTGGGGGCCCGGGTGGCCACGGAAGACGGCCGCGCCGTGGTGGCCGACGTCCTGGAGGATTGCGACGCCTATCGTCGCGGCCTGCGCTACGGGGACGAGATTGTGCGTTTTGGAGGCCGGCTGATCCACTCGGCCAACGCCTTTCAGAACGCACTGGGCATCTTCCCCAAAGGCTGGCGCGTGCCACTGACCTACCGCCGCGAGGGCAAGCAGTACGATGTGCTGGTTCGCTTGGGAGGTGTACACAGCGAGGCCGATTTGATTCGCAAGGCAACGGGCCGCCCTCCTTCGCCCCCAATGCCCATCCCCAAACCTGGTCAGCCTCCGGAACCCAAGCCGGGGCCGAAACCCAGTGGTAAAGCGCCCCGCCCCGGCGACGGCCAGGAGGAGCCGCTTCCGCCCGGGCACCCCGCACTTCGCCCGCCGCCCATGCCCGAGGTGGTCAAGAAGCATTATGAGGAGCGGCCGGGCTACGCCAACTACTATTTCAACCGCACGAACCGCCAACGGGTATGGGACGCCTGGATGGCGCGCACGGGGCTCAGTCAAGCCCCGGCCGTCTGGGTCTTGGAAGGGCCCTTGACCGAGAACCGCCGCTATCGGTTGGAACTGAGCGACGACGAAGCGTTGCTGAGCCTTGCCGGCGGCCAAACCCGTTGGTTGGCGACCGAGGAGATCCCCGCCTCGCTTCTTCCCGAAGGCAGCGGCGGGATGCTTCCCGCCTTATATCTGTGGCGCCGCTTGGCGGTAGCCGGCCCCGATAAGTTCGGCGACGTATATTATCTGGGTACCGCACCCTGGTCCGGCCGGCCCGAACTCGCCGATGTCCTGGTGGGCGTCCACGCCGGCGCCGAATGCCACTTCTACTTCGACGCCAAAGAAAGGGTGCTGCTGGGGCTGGAACTTTATCCGGCCCCCAATAGCGACCCCTGCGAACTCCATTTTCGGGACTACCACGAGGTGGAGGGCCGCTGGATCCCCCAACGCATCGAAGTCCGCTACGGCGAAATCCTCTTCGCCGAACTCAAGATCGACCGCTTCCTACAGGAAAAACTGGCCAAACATGGCTCGTCGCCGTAACCCTGGTACCTTTAGGCAGCCTACGGGATTCGCCCCCGCAGCGCGTTGCACGAGGATTGCGGCAGGTGGGTGCCGGCTCGGGCGCGCAGCCGTGTTGTTGTGTATCATGGCGGCCGGGGGACTCTGGACGGAGCCGGCTGGGGCCGGGCTCTCGCCCTCTTCCGCTGCCGCCACCCGGTCCCTGTTGCACGCCGCTGTCGCCGCCGTCCAGCCCAAGGTGGTGAAGCTCTATGGTGCCGGCGGGCTCCGCGGGCTGGAGTCGTATCAGAGTGGGATTCTCATCTCGTCCGAAGGCCACATCCTCACCGCCTGGAGCACCGTGCTGGATACGGATGAGCTGATCGCCGTGTTGCACGACGGGCGCCGCTTCCAGGCTAGGCTTCTGGGCGCCGACCCCCGCCTGGAAATCGCTGTGCTGAAGATCGACGGCCGAGAGTTGCCTTTCTTCGATCTTGCCCAGGCGGTTGAGGTCGACCCGGGCACGCGCATTCTGGCCGTAAGCAACCTGTTCAACGTGGCCACGGGGGACGAGCCGGCCAGCGTCCAGCGGGGCACGATTGCAGCGAAAGTCCGCTTGGAAGCCCGGCGAGGCATCTTCCACTCGCCCTATAGCGGACCTGTGTACGTGCTGGATGTAGTTACCAATAACCCCGGATCCGCCGGCGGCGCTGTGGTAACGTGGCGCGGCGAATTGGTGGGCATGTTGGGCAAAGAACTGCGCAACGCCCTGAACAATACCTGGCTCAACTATGCGGTGCCGATCAGCGCTTTGCGGGAATCGATCGAGGCGATTCGGGCGGGCAAGCCTCTGGCCCGGCTGGCCGAACAGAGCAAGAAACCCGCTCGCCCCCTCTCCCCTGCCCTGCTGGGCCTGGTGCTGGTGCCCGATGTGCTGGAGCGCACGCCGCCGTTTGTGGACGGAGTACGGCCTGGCTCGCCCGCTGCCCGGGCCGGCATCCGGCCCGATGACCTCATTCTGCTGGTCGGCGACCATCTGGTACCCTCCTGCAAGGCCCTGGCCAAGGAACTGGAAAGCCTCGACCAGGATCAGCCGGTCAAGATTACCGTGCTTCGCTCCCAGCAATTGATGGAGTTTACCCTTCATGCCGAATGACCGTGGGGTGGGAGTGCGATACGGGCGCGGCTATTCCTTTTGGCCAGCGGCCACGGTCGGGCCGAGCGCAAAGCACCGGCAATGGGCCCAGTCCGGGTGCCGCCCCTGGCGGGGTCCACTGCGGGCGTGGCGTTTGGCAAAAGCGCGCGCGTGGTTGGCCGCCCTCAGTCTGGCCCTGGTTTCTCTAGGGGCTATACCCGCCGCGGCCGCCGAACTGGAAATCCTCGAACAGCAGGCCTTTCAGGCGGCGGTCCGCCGCGTGACGCCCTCGGTGGTGCGGATCGAGACCATCGGCGGTCTGGAAGAAGTCGGGGGAGTGCTGTTCGGCACCGGGCCCACCACGGGCCTGGTGGCCACGCCAGACGGCTACGTCGTCTCCAGCGCCTTCAATTTCCTGCACCAGCCCGCCTCGATCCTGGTTCAGCTTGCCGACGGCACGCGGAAGGCAGCCCGGCTGGTGGCCACCGATCGCAACCGCATGATTGTGCTGCTGAAGATCGACACCGACCGGCCGCTGCCCGTCCCGGAGCCCGCCCCGGAGAAAGAACTGCGCGTGGGACAATGGGCCATTGCGGTCGGCTGGACCTTCGAGGCCAGCGGGCCCAACATGGCCGTCGGCGTCCTCAGCGCACTGAACCGCATCTGGGGCAAAGCCGTGCAGACCGATGCGGCGGTCTCGCCCAACAATTATGGCGGACCGCTGGTGGACATCCGCGGCCGGGTCATCGGGGTGCTGGTGCCCTTGTCGCCGGAAGCCTCCAGCGAGGTGGCCGGCTACGAGTGGTACGACTCGGGCATCGGCTTTGCCATCCCTTGGGAAAAAGTGCTGGAACTGCTGCCGCGACTCAAGCAGGGCAAGGACCTGCTGCCGGGCGTGGCCGGCGTCCGCTTTGCAGGATCAGCGCCGTTCTTGGCAGAACCGGTGCTGGCCGGCTGCCGGCCCGGCTCCCCCGCCCACCTCGCCGGCCTCCGCCCTGGCGACCGCATTGTGGAGATCGAAGGCCAAACCATTTCCACCGCCGCAGCGGTCAAACGGGAACTCAGCCGCCGCTATGCCGGCGATACCGTGAAAATCGCTTACCTCCGCGACGGCAAGCGAAGCGAGACCCGGCTGACCCTCGTCGATCGGCTCCCTCCATATGAGCATCCATTCCTCGGGATTCTGCCCATGCGGTCCCGCATCGACGCGCATACGGCTCAGGAAAGGCCGCCCGGGCCAGGCTCCGGGGAAAAGCCCGGCCAAAAAGCACGGCCTCCGGATGCCAAACCGCCCGCCCACACGCCGCCCGATGCCACCCGCGGCATCCAAGTGCGGTGGGTGTATCCCGAAAGTCCTGCGGCCAAGGCGGGGCTGCACCCCGGTGACGTGCTTCAAAGCGTGGCCGGCAAGCCCGCGGGCGATGCCGATTCGCTCCGCAGCAGCCTGGCGGACTTTCAGCCCGGCCAGCGTGTCGCCTTGGAGTTTGTACGCGACGGCCAACTTCACAAAGGCCACGCGACGTTGGCCACCCAGCCCGAAAACCCCATTCCTCAGGCCCTGCCGCCAGCCCACGATCCGCTGCCACCGAACAGGCCAAAAGCCCGGGATACGGGGGAGGTGGAACTGCGGGTGCCCGAGTTTCCCAATACGGCCTGGGCCTATGTGCCGGCCGAGTACGACCCGGCTGTGCCCTGCGGCCTGCTGGTGTGGCTGCACGGCGGTAGCGGCTTGAAACACCACGAGCTGATTTCCCGCTGGAAGCCCCTTTGCGATCGGCACGACCTGATCCTTCTGCTCCCCAAGGCCGACGAGCCCGCCCGCTGGCAAGCCGCTGAAGCGCGCTTCATCCGCGCCCTGTTGGCCCAACTGGGCCAGCGTTACGCTGTGGACGCCAACCGCATTGTGGTGGCCGGCGAGGAGACCGGTGGCGCCATGGCCCTCCTGCTGGCCTGGAGCGACCGCCAGACGTTTCGCGGTCTGGTGGCCATCGACGCGGCCTGGATGGGCCCCCTCCCCGACAATGAGCCGGCCTACCGGCTTGCGGTCTTTGTCCTCCGCGCGGCACAATCTCCGTCGGCCGCCGCCGTAGACCGGATGGTGTCCGGCCTGCGCAAGGCCCGGTTCCCCACGACCGTCAAGGAATTGGGGCCGCAACTCCGGCCGCTCACGGATGACGAGTTGGCCGAACTGGCGCGGTGGATCGACACGCTGGACCGCATCTGACCGCTTTGCAGGGCCGTGCTGCCTCGCGCGTGTACGCGTGTGCCACTGCTTGCCGCAAGGCAAACAGTGCTGGTGGGTCGACGCAGTGCTTCTGACGAAGCCGTGGCACACGGCACACGGTCAATCGGCTGGCGCGCCACCCGGGTATATCCCTCACGTTTAGCAGGAGCTTCGGCGTATGCAAACGACTCGCCGCAAACTGTTGCAAACGGCTTTCTTTCTGGCGGCCAGCGGGGTCGAGGCCCATTCCGGCCGTACCGCCGAAAAAGAGAAACAGCCGCCGGCCCCCTGCCGCGCCATCACCCGAGGGCCCAAACGGCACTGGTTTGGGTATTACGATAAGCTGGAATTCGATCCTACTGGCCGGTACGTACTGGGGATGGAGGTGGATTTCGAGCACCGATCGCCCCGGCCCGACGATGCGATCACTATCGGCATGGTCGATTTGGCCCGGGGCGACCGGTGGATTGCGTTGGGCCAGTCCACGGCCTGGTGCTGGCAACAGGGGTGCATGCTGCAGTGGCGGCCGGGTTCGGCAAGCGAAATCGTGTGGAACGATCGCCAGGGCGACCGCTATGTCTGCCGTATTCTCGATGTGCATACCCGCGTGCTGCGGACCGTGCCCTATCCCATATACTGCCTGAGCCCGGACGGCCGCTGGGGCATCGCCACAGATTTCCGCCGCGTGGCCGACACCCGGCCGGGCTACGGTTACAACGGCATTCCCGATCCCTATGGCGACCAACTCGCACCGCGAGAATCCGGTATTTGGCACGTGGATCTGGCCGCCGGCCGCCAACGGTTGATCGTTTCGCTGGCCGAGGTGGCCCGCATCCCGTTGGCGCACGGCGACTTCGGCGACGCCAAGCACTGGTTCAATCACCTTCTGGTCAACCCTGATGGCTCGCGGATCGAATTCCTCCACCGCTGGCGGAGCCGATCGGGAGGATTCCAGACCCGGATGTTCACCGCTAAGCCCGACGGCTCCGACCTGCGGGTGCTCATCGGGTCGGGGTTCGTGTCGCATTTCGTCTGGCGCGACCCCGAGCATATTTTGGCCTATTCGAAACCCCGCCCCGACGCCCCTTGGGGGTTTTATCTGTACCAGGACAAGCCGGGTGGCACGGTGACGGAAGTCGGCAAGGGGGTGATGGGCCCGGGGGACGGCCACTGCTCGTATCTGCCCGGAAACCAGTGGATCCTATGTGATACCTACCCCGACCGCAAACGCGAAATTCAGGTGTACCTTTACCATCTGGCCAGCAACCGCCGGGTGGAACTGGGCCGGTTCTTCCAGCCGGCCGAGTATTGGGCCAGTCCTCCGCACTACGAATGGCGGTGCGATCTGCACCCCCGCTTCAGCCCCGATGGGACCAAGGTGGTGATCGATTCGCCCCATGGCGGCCAGGGGCGGCAGCTTTACCTGATTGATATCTCGGCCATTGTAGGCTGATGCCCCACCGGCGGAACCTCCGCACCGGGCACCACCCCACCGGCCACCGCAGGGGCGAAAAAATAGGGCTGGTTTCCGTCTTCCCGTCGGACTAGAATGGCAAAGTGTTATCCCACGGCCAGTTGCCTCGATGTTTTTGCGGGCGGTGACCTGCTCGTCCCCCGCGCTTCGGTGGGGAAACGAGGGTATCATGGAGCCTCGCCGGCCAACCTGGGAATCGTGCTGGGAGACCGCCGGTCAGAGCGATATCGGCCTTCGCCGAGCGAATAATCAAGACTCGCTGGCCATCTGGATCGCCAACACCGAGGAGCAATGGAAGCAGCGGGGCCATCTGTTCGTCGTGGCCGACGGCATGGGGGCCCACGCGGCGGGCGAGCTGGCCAGCAAAATGGCAACCGACCTTGTGCCGCTGGCATATCACAAGCTGTTGGACCGGCCCCCGCATGAGGCCCTGGCCCAGGCGGTTCGCGACGCTAACGACCAGATCTATTTCCGCGGGATGGCCAGCGACGATTTCCGCGGCATGGGAACCACTGTCAGCGCCCTGGCCGCGCTGCCTCACGGTGCCATCATCGCCCATGTGGGCGACAGCCGCGTGTATCGCCTGCGGGGCGAAGTGATCGAACAATTGACCTTTGATCACAGCCTGGTGTGGGAACTTCGCCGGGCCGGACAATTCCCCGCCGGCGAAACCCTCAGCTATATCCCCAAGAACATTATCACCCGCTCGCTGGGCCCCACCCCCGAGGTTCAGGTCGATCTGGAAGGGCCTTTCCCCATCCAGCCGGGAGACGTGTTCCTTTTGTGCACCGACGGACTGTCCGGCCAAGTCCGCGACGAAGAGATCGGGAAGATACTCTCGATCCTTCCCCCCAAAGAGGCGGTACAGACCTTAATCGACTTGGCCAACCTGCGGGGCGGTCCCGACAACATAACTGTCATCGTAGCCCGAGTGGCCGATGCAGGATGCCCCCCACCACTGAGCCCGTGTGCCGGGCAAGCAAGAGCACCTTGCTGGCTCTCGTGGGCGATGTGGCTCGCGGCCATTGCGCTGGCTGCGGCAGGTGGATACTGCCTATGGGCGGGACGAAAAGCGCTGGCTGTGGGGCTGGTGGCAATGGCGATTATCTGCGGTGCCGCTGAAAAGCTGCTAGGGTGGCGGCTCCGGGCCACAGTCGCTCCCTCGCTTGAGCGGCTCGGGGGCGCTCCTTATGCCAGAAAAGAATGTCGTCCCGATCTAGAGTTCGTTACCGAATTGGCGCGGATTACGCGGCAGCTTCGGGAAGCGGCCTTGGAAGCCGACTGGAACATCAAGTGGGAGGAGTTCCACGAGTTCGAGTCCCAGGCGGAAACCGCCACCGGCAAACAGAAGTATGCGGACGCAGCCCGGGCTTACTGCCGGGCCATCAGCTTCATGATGGAGCAACTGCGGCACCAGCAAGTCAAAGAGGGCGACCCCCCGCCCCCGTTTATGCGGTAGCCGGTCTTTCGGTTGCGGCCGTGCCTCCCCAATCGTAGTGTGCCACTGCTTGGCGCAAGCCAAGCAGTGCGTTTGGGCTGTCAGGCACTGCTTCTATCGAAGCAGTGGCACGCAGCACACGGCCGAGACCTGTCACCTGACACCCCGCCGAGTGTGCCACTGCTTGGCGCAAGCCAAGCAGTGCGTTTGGGCTCTCAGGCACTGCTTCTGACGAAGCAGTGGCACACAGCACACGGCCGAGACCTGTCACCTGACACCCCGCCGAGTGTGCCACTGCTTGGCGCAAGCCAAGCAGTGCGTGTGGGCTCTCAGGCACTGCTTCTATCGAAGCAGTGGCACGCAGCACACGGCCGAGACCTGTCACCTGACACCCCGCCGAGTGTGCCACTGCTTGGCGCAAGCCAAGCAGTGCGTGTGGGCTCTCAGGCGCTGCTTCTATCGAAGCAGTGGCACACGAGCCCAGGCCCGGTTCGCCAGTTCCGGCTCGTAGAGGCGCGGCTGGACCCATTGCACGCGCCAGCCAGCCCCTTTACGATAATGCCAATCCCCACAAGGTGCGAAACCCGATCTACAGTCCAAAAAACAAAAAGGAGAACGACCATGCCCCGTGTTCGCCTGATGGTTCTGGTGCTGCCCGCCCTGGTTTTCTGCTGCCTGGGGGTTTCGCGTGTGCTGGCGGCGGAAACCAAAGGGCCGGCATCCAGCGAAGGCAAAATCTTCGAGCTGCGGATCTACAAGACTTTCCCGGGCAAGCTCGAGGACTTGCACAAGCGGTTCCGCGAGCACACCTGCCGGCTGTTCAAAAAACATGGCATCGAGCTGGTGGGCTTCTGGGTGCCCACCGAGGGCGAGGAAGCCAAGGATACGCTGATCTACATCGTGGCCTTTCCCAACAAAGAGGCGCAGGCCAAGGCGTGGAAGGCGTTTCAGTCCGATCCGGAATGGATCAAAGCGCGGGACGAATCGCATCGCCACGGCGTCATCGTAGAAAAGGTCCAGAGCAAGAACATGAAAGCGGTCGACTACTCGCCCATCCAATGAGGGTCAGCCCGCCAGGCGAGGCGTGAAATGGGGTCACGCCGAGCAATGCCGAAGGTCGCATGGGCTCGGCCCACTTTGCTGATGAATCGCGGCAAGGGATTCGCCCCCGCATTGGGCAGGCGGGTTCAGATCCTCGCCACCGTGGAACCGCTCAGCCGGCGGATGACGTGCCGCATCTCCAGCACGCTGAGGGTGGAGAGGACCTGGGCCACCGGCAGGCCGCAGTCGGCTACGATCTGATCGATGGCCGTCGCCGTGTCGCTGATCGCGGCCAACACCTGCTGTTCCACCTCGTTGAGCAACAACTCGGCGGGATGGCGCACCACATAGCCGTCGTCGCGGACCGTGGCTTGGTACAGCGGCCCGAGTTCTTCCAGAACGTCTTCGACGGTCTCTACCAGTTTGGCGCCGTCTCGAATGAGACGGTGGCAGCCTCGGCTGGTGCGATCGTCGATGCGGCCGGGCACGGCAAACACCTCCCGGCCCTGCTCCATGGCGTGGCGGGCGGTGATCAGAGCCCCGCTGTGGTCCCCCGCTTCCACAACCAAAACCCCCAGCGCCAGCCCGCTGATGACCCGGTTGCGCTGGGGGAAGGTACCGGCCAGCGGTTTTGCCCGGGGAGGCGACTCGCTGAGCAAAGCCCCCTGCTCGACCACCGCCTGGGCCAGATCAGCGTGCTCGGGCGGGTAGATGTTCAGGACGCCGCTGGCCAGCACGGCCAGGGTGCGCCCCCCGGCCGCCAGCGCGCCGCGGTGCGCGGCCGCATCGATCCCGCGTGCCAACCCGCTGATGATCGTCATCCCGGCCCGGGCAAGGCTGCCCGCCAGACGTTCTGCCTGGCGGATGCCGTACAGCGTGGGATGGCGGGTACCGACGATGGCCAAGGCCAACTCGTCCTGCGCACGCAGTGTCCCGCGCACAAACAGCACCGCCGGCGGATCAGGCACCTGGCGCAACAACGGGGGGTACTCTGCGTCGCTGTCCAGCAAAATTTGCACCTGGTGCTGTTGGCAGAGGGCGATCTCGGCCTCGGCATCGATCTCTTCGCTGGCCTTGGCCAGGCGGGCCGACAGCTTCGGGCCCACCCCCGGTACCTCCCGCAGCGCCGAAGGCGGGGCAGCCAATACCCCCTCGGGCGTGCCGAATCGCTCTAACAGTGCCCGGCGAATCTTGGGGCCCACACCCGGCAGCAGTGCCAGGCGCAGCGCATGCACGCGATCTCCTTCGGCAGGCGAAGACGAATTGGGCTTGCGCGGCGCGTCCATTTCGACCATCCGAATTTTCCAGGGCTAATCAAAAGAAACCCCCACCGAGCCGCCTATTGGCCGGCGTTCTTCCAACAGGTGTCCAGCCAATCGTACGCCGCCTGCCGCACCGCATCGGGAAAGTCGTGCGCCGCATCCGGGTACTCGGCGCGCAATCGCGCGTGGGCGTTCCACAGGCGGTACACCTTATCGGCGGCGGCCATGACCCGTTTGACCCCGGCACAGTCGAAGTTGTCGTCGTGCAGCGGTGCGTTGACGAATACCGGTCGGGGGGCCAGCGCGGCCAACAGCTCATGGAAGTCGAACGGCACGCGGTCGGGATCGTTCCCGTACATGTGGCGAATTCGGGGCATATAGACATTGCTGGTCCAGCCGGCCAACTTGCCGCCGTAATAGGCGTGGAATGCCGTAAAGCCGCAACTGGAAACGACCACCCGAATCCGCTGGTCGAACACCGCCGTAAAGATGGCATTGTGCCCGCCCAGCGAATGGCCGATCGCCACGATGCGGCTCGTGTCCACTTCAGGCAGCGATTGCAACAGGTCCACCGCCCGCTGGTTGTTCCAGATGGCCTTCATCGAGCCGCTGGCGTACTCAGGATGCTTGCGGAAATCATAAGCGTATTCACCAAAGGACGGATAATCGGGCACGATGCATACGTAGCCGCGGCTGGCCAGTTCGTGGGCATAGTGGAGCGTGCGGCGTCCGCCCAGTCCGGCCGGCTCCGCTTTGCCGATGGCTACGGTCTGGTGAAGGCACAGGGCGGCCGGGGCTTTGCCGGCCAACGCGTGGGGGACAAGAAGGTAGGCGGGCACGCGGTCGCCCGGTTCGGCGGCAAACGTGAGTTTCAGACGCCGGTAGCGGGACGTGGGTTCTTCCTTTTCGATACGAACATCCAAGGGCACGCGGCGTTCGGGGCCGGGAACCGGCCCCATCACCTTCTGCACGTTTTGGAGGATGCGGGCCCGGCGCTCGGCCCATTCGGCGGGTGTGGTTGCATCGCGAAGCCGGCCGTGCGCATCGCGAATCTGCAGCGGATTGCGGGGGTCCTCGGCCAGGTCGGAATCGGGATCGTATCGCCCGAAACAGAGTTCGCACGCCCATCCGCCCCAGACCCCCAGCCCTAAAATCAGCCACCACGCCCATGCCTCGCGCCACATGGCATCCCTCCGCATCCGATGGCCAGTCAATCGCTTGCACACTGCGCCGTGCGCGCGAAAGGAAGGCATCGCGCACCGATCCCGGTGCTCGCACCGTCGGCCTCCCCGGCCTGGACCCGCTCACCGCTTGCGCAGTTCCTTGATACGGATATCCTTGAACCGCAGGAACAGTTCGTCGGCCGAGTGGATCTGCAACCCGATGACACCCATAGTGCCCACGCCGTGCCGGCGATGCAGTTCGTCGTCCAGTACGCCAGTACCATCGTAATCGACCATGCTCACGCCGTTGAGTACCGTCTTGATGTGCATGCCTTGGGCGGTGATCTCCAGGTCGTTCCATCCCGGTGGCTCGTCGGCGTAAAAGAACTTGACGTTGGGGACGAAGTCGTTGGATAGCCAGCGGTGTTCCCCCGGCCCTTCGTTCCACAGCTTGCCGGTCAGTTGCGGGTTGGGCGGATTGATATCGACCTGCGGGCCCTCCATCCAGCCGGTGGCGGCATTGTAACGGCTGCGGATCTGAATGCCGCTGTTGCCTCGCACGTGGCGCGGCACCTGAAAACGCAGCCGAAGGATGAAATCGGAGTACTCGCGGCTGGTGGCCAGCAGAATGTAGAAGTGGTCGCGGTGGCCCATGGTGTTGGCCAGCAGAGTCCCCTGATCGACGGTCCATGCCCGGGCGGCAAACTCCTTGTCTTTGGGCAGGCAGTTGATGGTCCAGCCGGCCAGCGTCTTGCCGTCGAATAGTGGAGTGAAGCCTTCTTCTTCCGCGGCGGGGGCCGGCACGCTGCCGCTGGCGGCAATCATGCTGGCCAGCAGGGCTGGCCAAAACACAGTGCGCCATACCGGTTGCCAACTCGCTTGCATGGAATGGCCTCCTGAGGTCAGACTTCCCAGCCTTTGCGATGGGGACCGTGCAGCGCACGGTGGGCCTCTTCGTCGCCGCGAATGGCCAGCGCGGCGGGGTCGAACTCAATGGGCCGATTGACCAGCGTGGCGATGTTGCCGGCCAGCAGCAATTCGATGGCCGGCCCGGAATGGTCGAAGTTCGACAAGCCCGGCGTTCCGCCCCGGCAGGCGTTCATCCATTCGCGTTCGTGGCTGCCGACACTGGGAAATCTCTGGGGCCGGCCAGCGGCCTGAGGGAAGTCCTTTTCGGGCAACAGGGCGCACATCGAGTTGTGCGCGTTGGTGTGGACCACGGCCTTGCTTCCCACCACCAGCGAGCCGGATCGCGGCGTCCAACTGTTTTTCCACTCCAGCGAGCGGCCAGCGATCTTTTCCAGCCTGGCCCAGATCCCGCGGCGGCGGAGTTCCTCTTCGGTGGCGTTGTACCAGTGGATGACCGCCGGGGGCCGCTGGCCTCGCGCAGGCACCTCGAACCGCAGGATTTCGCAGCGGGGGAAGTTTTCGGGGCATGGCTCGGGCGACTCGGGCACGATGCGGATGGTGCCCTTGGCCCGGCCCTCCCAGAACGCGATCAAGTCCAGGGCCTTGAACGTCATGTGGATCGAATGCGATCCGCCGCCGCCGAGGCACCCCGTGCCGTATTCCCGCCACGCCCACCAGGCACTGACGTAGGAGGGATGATAAGGCCGCTGCGGGGCCGGCCCCAGCCAAAGGTCCCAGTCGAGGTGCTCAGGCACCGGGGGTGTGTCCTTGGGCCGGGCCTTGGGCCCCGATCCCCCAAACACGTACCACACGTGGGCCTCGCGGATCTCGCCGGCCACTCCGTCCTGCACCAACTCCAGCGTGCGCCGGAAGGAATCGGTGGCCATCCCTTGATTGCCCATCTGCGTAGCCACCTTGTGCTGGCGGGCCAGGTCCCGCAGGCGGCGGGCTTCGCCCACGTCATGGGCGATAGGCTTCTCGCAGTAGACGTGCTTTCCCCGGCGCATGGCCGCCGCCGAGATCACCGCGTGCGTGTGGTCTGGGGTGGCCACGATGATGCCGTCCAGGCGCGGGCCCATTTCGTCCAGCATCCGCCGGAAGTCTTGGAATACGGCAACGCCGGGCCGCTGTTTGGCGACGGCCGCAGTCCGCTGGCGGTTGGCATCGCACACCGCCACCAGATTTTCGCCGACGCGGGGCACCATCCCCACGTGATAAGACCCCCGTGCCCCCAACCCCACTACCGCCAGATTGAGTTTTTCGTTGGCCCGGTAGCTCCCCGCACTCTGGGCCGAGGTAAGGACCAGACCGCCGACCCCGGCCGTTGCGGTCCGAGCCAGCAATTCGCGCCGCGTGCACCGCGCCATAGCGCCCTCCCTTCTGGTCAGATGACACCGCCAACAGGTCTGCTTTGCGCGGTGCATCATGCGCCCAACGGGCGTCCGCCGCAAGGGGCGAAGCAGCGAAATCGCGCAACAAGGGCTGGTTCAATTGTGGCGAGTGTGGGTAGGGGCACTGCCGGCAAGGGATTAGGGGGTGATTTACGCTGGCGCCGCGTATAGGGCAGCCAGCTAGTGCCGTCGCCCCAGCAAGAAAGGGGGGCGGGAGTGAGGCTCGACAAAATGTGGCGACTTGCACAATTCGCCATAAATCGGTAGATTGTTCCTGGTAGTCCCCTCAGATGTCCGCGGCGTATGACCGCTTTCCACCCCCTTGAAGGAGAAGCCGAGGAGAATCCGATGAGGCTTGCGCTGCTTCGAAAACAGCACCATTCCCGAGCGTTGACTTGGCCGGCACGGCTGACGGCGGTTGGCGTGCTGGCGCTTTTGGCTCTGGGGGGTTGCGGGCAGGACGCCCCGGCCACGTCAACCGGCACCGAAGGAAGGCACCAAGCGGCGGCTTCGCCAGATCCGCCCTCCCAAAGTCAAACTTCCGCAGCCCGCGGCCTCCAGGCTGCGTCGCAGGCCGACCAGAACGCTTCTCCGGACACCACGCAGACGGCGGCCCTCGGCCTCCCTCGCCTGCTCGACCTGGGTGCGGGCAAGTGCATCCCCTGCAAAAAAATGGCCCCCATCCTCGACGAACTCCGGAAAGAGTACGCCGGCGCCATGGAAGTCGTGTTTATCGACGTGTGGCAGAATCCCTCCGTCGCCGTCCAGTACGGCATCGAGGCTATCCCCACGCAGATCTTCTTCGATGCCTCGGGCAAGGAACTTTTCCGCCACGAAGGGTTCTACAGCAAGGAAGAGATCCTGGCCAAGTGGAAGGAACTGGGGATCCCATTGACCAGGCCCCCGGCGGCGGCCGGCCGGTAGCCGCGCAGACCTCTTTGTGCAGGTCGCAGACCTCGCACCCCCGGCCGTGCAACAGCCGCTTCGGCTGCGCCCTGGACATGGTTCGGCGGCGCAAAGCGAGCAGCGCCCGCCCTGCGCCTGCACCTTTGACTTGAGGCGTGCGGCGCAAACCAACCGATTTTGCGGAGTGCCGCACCCGGGTAAGATAAAACGGCGGCCAGCGGGACGGCGGTCGGCCGGCGCGGCGCAGATGCCTCCGCCACTTGTCATGCGTTATGACTGGCGCCTGCGTGCCGGCCCTTGATCGTTCCCAGCCGTGGGGTGCGGCCCCTGCCAGAGCGGCTATCGCAACTTTAAGTAAGGGAGAGGTTGGGCATGCGAGCAATTCTCGGGAAGCTTGTCTCTTGCGGCATCGTGGTCATGGCGGCGACCGGACTTGCGGCCGCCGCCGCGGATGACGCCGGCCGTATCCAACCCTGGCCCAAAAATCCCCGGTACTGGCAATACAAAGGTCGGCCGGTGCTGCTCTTGGGCGGAAGCAAAGACGACAATCTTTTCCAGATTCCGGACCTGGAAAGTCATCTTGATGAGATCCGAGAGGCGGGGGGCAACTACATCCGCAACACCATGAGCGACCGCAAGGACAAGGGGTTCGAAGTGTACCCCTTCTTCCGCCGGCCCGACGGCCGCTACGATCTGACGCGCTGGAATGACGAGTACTGGCGGCGGTTCGAGAAAATGCTGCGCGAGACGGCCCGGCGCGACATCATCGTGCAGATCGAGGTCTGGGACCGCTTCGACTACTCCCGCGACCACTGGCTGGTGCATCCTTACAATCCCAAGAATAACGTCAATTACAGCTTTGCGGAATCGGGCTTTGCCGAACGGTATCCCGACCACCCGGGTACCAATCGCCAGCCCTTTTTCTTCACCACGCCCCGGCAGCGCAACAACCGGGTAGTGCTGGAGTACCAGCAGCGGTTCGTGGACAAGATGCTATCCTACTCGCTCCAGTACGACCATGTGCTGTACTGCATCGATAACGAGACCTCTGGCGAGGAAGCCTGGGGGGCCTACTGGGCCGACTACATTCATCGCCGTGCGGCCGAGGCGGGCAAGAAGGTGTGCGTTACCGAGATGTGGGACGCGTGGGACCTGAAGCATCCCATGCATCTGCGCACGCTGGACCACCCGGAGCGCTACGATTTTGCCGACGTGTCGCAGAACAACCAGAAAAAGGGGCAAGAGCACTGGGACAACTTCCAGTGGGCGCGGGCTCGATTGGCTCGCAACCCGCGTCCGCTCAATACGGTGAAGACTTATGGAGCCGATACGGGCCGGTACGGCAACACCCGTGACGGGCTAGAGCGCTTTTTCCGGCACCTGATAGGCGGGGCGGCCGCAGCCCGATTTCACCGGCCGGACTCGGGCCTGGGCCTTTCGCCGCCTGCTGTAGCGGCCATCCGCGCCGCCCGCAAACTCGAGTCCCTCATTCCCCTCTGGGACGTGGAGCCGGCCAACCAACGGCTCACCCAGCGCGAAGAGAACGAGGCCTACTTGGCAGCTAGACCAGGGCGGGCCTATGCCTTGTACTTTACCAACGGCGGCCGCATAGGACTGGACCTGCGCAATGCCCCAGGCCGCTTCGACTTGCAGTGGATCGATATCGCCACCGGCGAGTTCGGTCGGCGCCACTCGCTCGAGGGAGGCGGCATCGTGGAGATCGCCGCCCCCGCGATGGGCCACTGGTTGGCCGCAATTACCCAACGGTCCTCCGCGGCCCCACAATAGCGGCAGGCCCTACCCGCGCCGCTGGCACCCGTGCACCGGGGATGGCACCCGCCGTGAGGGTAGCTGCTCGGCAGCGAGGTGGTTATCTGGCGCCGCCGTCTTTTCGGGGTGCATGCCGGGTGTGCCACTGCTTCGCCAGAAGCAGTGCCCTGAACTGCCAGTAAGCGCCGGCGTCGCGAGGAACGGTTTCCTGCTGGGCAACTGGCCGCCCCTTTCCAAACGCTCTCCCCCGGACCGCGGCCTGCGAGGTCGCCAATTACCCGGGCCGAGTCGAGCCGCGAGTGCTTAAACTCCCCCCGGCCCGCCTGCATGGTCGCGCACAACCCCGCCGTTGTTTCGCCCCGCGTTGCGTTAATAGCGCATAGGAATCAGATTCCGACCCCGGGAGTGCCTTTCGGGCCTGCCACGCCTTACACTATGGCTCGATAAGGTAGGCTTGGCCCGCCAGATTGAGCATCACAGGCTCGTCGAACACTAGATACTGGGCCAGGGAGCGGCCGTGGCGGCGGGCCAACTCGAAGTACTCGCGGCTGAACTGTTTGACGCGGATGGGTTTGGCCTCCTGCTCTTTGGTGAGGGTGGAATCGATCCACTGATTGGCGCGGCGGTAGAACGCGCGGTTGCCGATCTGGCGGACGTTCTTCTGGGCCTGAAGCATTTCGCGATCGGCCTCGGCAGCGACCGGGCCCAGGGCCGGGCCGTAGGTTGGTGCCGCGGCTGCCACGCCGGCACCCCGCCCGCCGGGTAGGGCCATGCCCGGATAGGCCCCTCCCACGCCTGAAGGCGATGCTGCGGCCTTGCTTCCCGGATACCCAGGGAGCGCCGGGGGCTCCATTTTAAACGCCTCAGCGGCCGCTCGCGGGACCGCCCCCGCATCAACAGCCTTTTGCAGGCTGCCTCGGAATGCCCGCTGGTTGACCCCCGAAGCCCCCTGGGTCTGCTCCAGGGCCGCCAGGCGCCGCTCGGTCAACCGGACATTGCCCGTCACATCGCGAACATTGGTGCTCTCGTCCGCCAGGAACGAGGTGTAGGGCGTAATGATCCCATGCCGGGTGGAAAGCTCGACCAGTTCGCGGATCAGTTCCTCGTTTTTGCCTTTTAGGTCGATTTCGTCGAGGATTTCGCCCACGCGGCGGATGGCCCACAGACGTTCGACAAAGCTGTTGGCTTCGTCCGGGCTGCGGTCGACCAACTGGGCCGGAAAATCGAACCGCTGGCTCGTGCCCGCCACGGAACCGGTAATAACCACTTTGGCTCGGCCCGGCGTCTTGTACCGGCCAACCACCACCAACTGCTCGCCGGCCGAGATGTCGAGCGAACCTTTGGGATACACTCGGTTCAATACTGGGCCGGCTTCCGGGCGATGCTCGTCCAGGCTGACATCGATCTTGATGTCCGTGAGCACGGGGGCCTCGATGCGGCGGAACAGCCGGCTGACCCGGTCCTCGATGTCCTCGTTGGGGCGAACGTACTCGCCCTGGCCATGGCTGTCGCGGGCCAGGCGCTCCAGCAGCCGGGCATTCACATCGAAGCCCACACCAAAGGTGAAGATGCGCGCCCGCACCCGGTTGGCCTCGCGGGCGTTTTCACAGATCTTCATCTCGTTGGTGACGCCCGTCGTCGGCAGACCGTCGGTCAAGAACAGTACGTAGTTGGGCCGGCTGGCATCCTGAAGCTGCCGAAGCGCCGCCCTCAAAGCCGCATCGATGTTCGTGCTACCCCCGGCGTAGAGCCCTTCCACAAAACCCACGGCCGCCCGGCGCGAGGCGTCGTCAAAGCGCTGGAGTTCCGGACGGAAGGCCTCCACGTCGCTGTCATAGGCAATGACGTTGAACAAGTCGCCCTGCCGGAGGTTTTCCAAAACAAATTTCAGCGCCCCCTTGGCCTGTTCGAGCTTCTTGCCGCTCATGCTGCCTGAGCGATCGACGACGAACACCACGGTCTTGGGAACCGGTTTGGCAGTAGCGGCCTTGATGTCGGGCGAGACCAGAAGCAAAAAGTAGCCATCCCGATCCGTGTCTCGGTCGGGCCGGAAACTGATCAAACGGGCCCCCAGTTTCCCAAGGCCCACGTCATAAAACAGTCGGAAATCCGATGTAGGGACTTCGTTTTTCAAAACCATCTCCACCGCGCAGTGGCGGGGATCGGCCCTCCGGATTTCCACCGAATGGGTAGGGCTGTACACGTTCTTGATGTCCTCTTGGCTCTCGATACTTACCCGGATCCCCACCCGTTCCACCGGCTCGGAAGTGTACTTGGCTGTGCTCAGCGGAAAGAGGAAATCGGTCATCCCCTCCATCTTGCGGCAAAGCTGGGTGTATCGGAGCACAACCGTCCGCTTCTGGCCTGGGGGCACCGGGAACACGCTCGTCTTGAACAGCCCTGTGCCGATCCATTCCAGCAAGGCGGGGTCGCGATTCTTGCGGACGATTTCCTCGTACAGGCGGCGGGCTTCGTCGGCCTTGAGCAGTTTGGCTGGATACTCTTTGCCGTCAACCATCAAGGTCAGCCGATCCACTGCCCCGTCGTACGGCAAGGGGAACACGAAGGAGACTTCGAGGGGCCGGCCGCCGGTGTTCACAAAGGATTGCGATACCTGGACTTGCGCCACTTGATCCACCAGCCGGGCATTGACTTCGACCTCTTGGATCTTGTAGGCCCCCGGGGGCGGTTCCGGGCGAGGAGGAACTGGCCGCGGCATTGGGGGGTGCGGCGGATAGGGGGGCCATATAATGCCCGGCCGGGGTAATCGCACCGACTGCGCCGGGTCTTCAACCACCAAAACGCCCTGGGCCCAAACCACCGCTGGCACGACCAGCATTCCCAGGACAATCAGCCATCCCACCCACAGTGCGAACCGTTTCATAGCCTGAAACTCCTCCTTATGGGGACGAGCAGCCAAATCTGAACCGCCTGGACGCCGACGCGAAGGTCCGATGGCCTTGGTGCGCCGGCTAAAGGATTAACGGTCTACCCGTCTTTATGTTACGCACGGGGCGGAAACCTATGTTGGTGTTGGCAGCCGGCCGGAAACCCTGGGAGGCCGACCTCGGTGTTGGGGGGTACCGGGCTTTTACAGGCCCGGCTTGCCAAACGGAATGTGCCACTGCTTGCCGCGAGGCCCGGTGTGCCACTGCTTGCCGCGAGGCTCAGTGTGCCACTGCTTGCCGCGAGGCCCGGTGTGCCACTGGTTGCCGCGAGGCAAGCAGTGCGCTTGGGGTATTTGACCACTGCTTCTGCCGAAGCAGTGGCACACGGCACGCGACCGAGACCCGCCACCTCACCCCGCTCAGTGTGCCACTGCTTGCCGCAAGGCAAGCAGTGCGCTTGGCGTGTTTGAGCACTGCTTCTGCCGAAGCAGTGGCACACGGCACGCGACCGAGACCTGTCACCTCTCACCTGACACCTCGCTC
>Ga0315298_1002374_pt1 | contig 32041 bp, 49 predicted proteins | sample WHS_1_MG_FD_203077 | JGI IMG/M metagenome (GOLD analysis project Ga0315298, IMG submission 203077) | Extremophilic microbial mat communities from Washburn Hot Springs, YNP, Wyoming, USA - WHS_1_MG | ecosystem: Environmental > Aquatic > Thermal springs > Hot (42-90C) | place: USA: Wyoming... | reverse complement strand
GGGCACGATTTTTTGAGACTTTAGCCCGGTACGATTTTATAGGACTCAACAACCTGCACTTGTGAAGGGGTAAAGGCGAAGCCGCTGGAGAAGAGCCCAGGGAACCCCTACAGATGCCCCTGTCCCAACTTATGTCCGACCTCAGCGGGTGTGTCCCAATTTCGTCGGGCCTGGCCGCTTTGTAGGACAACTGCGAGCAGTTGTCCTACAACGTTGGGACACACCCACCTCAGCGTCACTTTTGACAAATTCGCCCTTTGGTGCTATACTATAGGTTCACGGGTTATCTCTACAGGGGGAGCGGAATGAGCATCTGGAATACGAATCAGAAGAAATCATACGCCCGAGCGGTCAGTTCGCTCAGCCTGCCGGCGCTGATTGAGGTGCAACTGAAATCCTACGAGTGGTTTCAGCAGGAGGGCCTCCTGGACCTGTTCACCGAGATTTCGCCCATAGAGAGTTATACGGGCAATCTCCGGTTGCACCTGCCCAGCCGCAAGCCCGAGAGCCAGCAACTGGGACTGCGGTATCGCTTCGGCAAGCCCTCGCATTCCCAGGAGGAATGCCTGGAGCGAGACCTCACCTATTCCGTGCCCCTCTACGTGGATATGGCTCTGGAGAACCGGGAGACGGGTGAGATCAGCCGCAGCGAGATTTTCCTGGGCGACTTCCCGCTGATGACCGAGAACGGTACCTTCATCTTCAATGGCACCGAGCGGGTGGTCGTCAGCCAGTTGATCCGGTCGCCGGGCGTCTACTTTGAGGTGGAGGAAGACCGCACCACGGGCCGACGGCTCTGCATGGCCAAACTGATCCCCGACCGGGGAGCGTGGCTGGAGTTTGAGAGCCGCAAAACCGGCTATCTCACCCTCAAGTTCAACCGCAAGCGCACCCTCCCCCTGACCATCTTCCTGCGCGCCCTGGCGGCGGTGGATGACGGGACCGGCTCCTCCGTCCTCACCCAGGGCACCGACGAGGAACTGCTGAAACTCTTTGGGGACGTAGACACCTCCCCCGACATCCAGTGGATTCTCACCACCTTCCGCCAGGAACCCGAGTGGAATCTCCAGGGGGACCGGAACATCGCCGAAGAGGCGCTCCTGGAGTTTTACCGCCGGGTCCGCCCGGGCGACCTGGCCACCCTGGAAAACGCGCGCGAGTTCCTCATCGCCCAACTCTTTGACGACCGCCGCTACGACCTCCAGCGGGTGGGCCGCTACAAATTGAACCAGCGCCTGGGACTGCGCGTCTCCGAAGAGCGACGGACGGTCACCAAAGCGGACATTGTCTCCATTGTCCAGCACCTGATTCGCATCAACAACGGCGTGGAGGACGCCGACGACATTGACCACCTGGGCAACCGGCGGGTGAAGACCGTCGGCGAACTCATCCAGAACAAACTGCGGGTGGGCCTCCTGCGCCTGGAACGGGTGGTCAAAGAGCGCATGTCCCTCCACCCCGAATCAGAGCCCCTGACCCCCGTCGCCCTGATCAACATTCGCCCGGTGGTGGCCGTCATCCGGGAGTTCTTCGGCTCCAGTCAGTTGTCCCAGTTTATGGACCAGACCAACCCGCTGGCGGAACTGACCCACAAGCGGACCCTCTCCGCCCTGGGGCCGGGAGGGCTCCGGCGGGAGCGGGCCGGCTTTGAGGTCCGGGACGTCCACCACTCCCACTACGGCCGCATCTGCCCCATTGAGACGCCGGAAGGTCCCAACATCGGTCTCATTGGCCGACTGGCGACATTTGCCCGGGTCAACGAGTTCGGTTTCGTTGAGACGCCCTACCGCAGGGTCATCCGCTCCGTCCCACCGACGGCGGAGGCCCTGGTCGGCGAAATTCTGCGGGAGCGCGTCGTGGACCCGGAGACTGGCGAGGTGGTCGCCGAAGCGGGCGTGGAGGTGACGCCGGAACTGGCCCGGCGAATCGCCGCGCTGAACCTGACCGAAGAAATCCCCATTCACCCCCGGGTGACGGGCGAAATTGTCTATCTTTCCGCCGACAAGGAAGAGCACTACACCATCGCCCAGGCGACGACCAAACTGGACGAGAAAGGCCGCTTCCTGAACCCGCGCGTATCGGCCCGGCGCGGAGACGAGTTCCTGCTCACCCCGCCCGACCGGGTGGACCTGGTGGACGTGGCGCCCGCGCAGATTGTCGGTGTCTCGGCGGCCCTCATCCCCTTCCTGGAGCACGACGACGCCAACCGCGCCCTCATGGGCTCCAACATGCAGCGTCAGGCCGTCCCCCTGCTCCTGCCGGAGCCGCCCCTGGTCGGCACCGGCGTGGAGTGGCAGGCCGCCGTGGACTCCGGGCAGGTCATTCTGGCCGAAGCCGACGGCGAGGTCATTAGCGTCTCCGGGGACCACATCGTTGTTCTGCAAGATAACGGAGAGCGCAAAATCTATAGCCTGCGCAAGTACAACCGCTCCAACCAGTCCACCTGCATAGACCAGCGCCCCCGGGTCCACAAGGGTGACCGGGTACGCAAGGGACAGGTCCTGGCGGATAGTTCCGCCACCTGTGGCGGCGAACTGGCCCTGGGTCAGAATGTCCTCTGCGCCTTCATCTCCTGGGAGGGCTGGAACTTTGAGGACGCCATCATCATCAGCGAAAGTCTGATCCGGGACGACAAGTTCACCTCCATCCACATTGAGAAGCACGAGACGGAGGCACGGGACACCAAACTGGGCCCCGAGGAGATCACGCGCGACATCCCCAACGTGGGCGAGGACGCGCTGCGGGACCTGGATGAGAAGGGCATCATTCGCATCGGCGCCGAGGTCGGCCCGTCGGACATCCTGGTGGGCAAGGTGACGCCCAAGGGCGAGAAAGAACTGACCCCGGAGGAGAAACTCCTGCGGGCCATCTTCGGCGAGAAGGCGCGCGAGGTCAAGGATTCCAGCCTGCGCATGCCCCACGGCGAGCGTGGCAAAGTGGTCAGCGTCAAAGTTTTTGACCGCAGCGAGTACCGCGACCTGCCCACCGGCGTGGAGAAAATGGTGCGCGTCAGCGTGGCCCAGCGGCGAAAGATCACCGAGGGCGATAAAATCGCCGGACGCCACGGGAACAAGGGCGTCGTCTCCCGCGTCGTCCCCGTTGAGGATATGCCCTTCCTGGCCGACGGGACGCCGGTGGAAATCATCCTCAACCCCCTGGGCGTCCCCGGCCGGATGAACATCGGGCAGATTCTGGAGACCCACCTGGGTTGGGCGGTGCACCGACTGGGCTTCCGGGCGGTCAGCCCCGTCTTTGACGGCGCCACGGAGGAGCAGATTGCCGCCGAACTGGCCCGGGCCTGGATGATAGACCGGGCCTGGCGGGAGGTCACCGAACGGGCATGGGCCTGGCTGGCGGCCCAGGAGTACCCCCTGGAGACCCTCGCCAGCGACGATGAGGCCCGCCTGCTCTATATCCTGGCCTGGCTGGCCGACCGGGGCTACGACGAGGAGCGCCTGAGCCGGGACTACGTCTATGCCCGCCGCTCCGTCCTGCGGGAGTGGCTGAAGGAACAGGGCTACGACCCGGATTTCCTCCTCTCCTTTGAGGACGACCCGCGCCCGGTGGCGGAGCGGGAGAAGGCCGACCGGGCGGCCCAGATGGCCTGCCTGCGCCTCTGGCTGGCCGACCACGGGTACGATACCGGCGCGATGTCCGATGAGGAGGTGGAGTTGCTGGCTCCTAAGGTCAGCATGGAGAAGAAGGACCCGCTGCCCACGCTGGGCAAGGCCATCCTCTACGACGGGATGACCGGCGAACCCTTTGACCAGCCGGTGACGGTGGGGATGATTTACATGATGAAACTGGCCCACATGGTAGAGGACAAGGTCCACGCCCGCTCCACCGGTCCCTACAGCCTGGTCACTCAGCAGCCGCTGGGCGGGAAGGCGCAGTTCGGCGGTCAGCGGTTCGGCGAAATGGAGGTCTGGGCCCTGGAGGCCTACGGCGCCGCCTACACCCTCCAGGAGATGCTCACCATCAAGTCCGACGACGTCCAGGGACGGGTGCGGACCTATGAGGCCATTGTCAAGGGCAAGCCCATCACCGAATCCGGCGTGCCGGCCTCGTTCAAGGTGCTGGTCAAGGAGTTGCAGAGTCTTGGCCTGGCCGTGGAGGCGGTCACGGAGAGCGGAGAAGTGCTGCGGTTCGGGCGGGAGGAGAGCCGGCCGCGCGTCCCGCGCCTGGCGATGGGGCTCCTGGGCCTGGGCGACCGCCATTCCGATGAGTTTGACTAAATTCACAATCTGTGGTAAAATGCCCGCTCGTCAGACGGACGGCAGCCAGAGCCCCTGCCGTACACGAAAGGACTCGTGAAGGCGGAAGGAGGCCATCGGTTTGCGGGATGGCCTTCTTCGCGGAATCTGAGGGAGAGAAACCGTGCCCACGATCAATCAACTGGTTCGCAAAGGACGGAAGCCGAAAGAAAAGAAGACCAAGGCGCCGGCGCTGCAGTACATCTTCAACTCGTACAAGCAGCGACGCTTCCGGATGCCGAAGGGCGCGCCGCAGAAGCGGGGTGTCTGCACCCAGGTGCGGACGATGACGCCGAAGAAGCCCAACTCTGCGCTGCGGAAGATCGCCCGCGTCCGGCTGACCAACGGCATTGAGATCACGGCCTACATCCCCGGCGAGGGGCACAACCTGCAGGAGCACTCGGTGGTGCTGGTGCGCGGCGGCCGCGTGAAGGACCTGCCGGGCGTCCGCTACCACATCATCCGGGGCGCGCTGGATGCGGCCGGCGTGGACGGGCGGGCCCAGCAGCGCTCCAAGTACGGCACCAAGGCCGGCAAGGGCGGCAAGGGCCCGGCCAAGCCTGGCGCCAGGCCCGCCGCAAAACCGGGGAAGAAATAATCGTCATCTGTTATGCGAATTGATTTTATTGTATGCCCTGAACACATTGAAGAGAAACTCAGGGCGAAGCATTCGGTCACCTGTCGTGAGGCGCGTCAGGTTTTGCTGAGTGGGCCTCGGATTCGTTTTGCGGAAAAGGGTCATACCGAAGGCGAAGATGTATATGCCGCCTTTGGTCAGATTGGGTGGCAGGTATCTGGCGGTTTTCTTTATCTACAAGCCAACAATCAAAACGGCGATGATCATCAGTGCGCGTGATATGAGCGACGGTGTATCGGGTGAAGCATCGGCGGGAGGCTTAGCGGTAATGGTAAGAGGAGCAGATTCGCCAGCACGAGGTAGCCTGAGATGCTCAGCGAGGTGATGGAAATCCTTCAGCGCCACAAAAGGGAATTGTCGGAGAAATACGGCGTTCGGGAAAGCAGGAAGCCTGTAGTTGATTCGCTATGATGACTGGCCCGATGACGAGTACCTTACAGGAAGCGGAGAGGCTCCTGGCCCAAATGACCCGGGCGGAGAAGGCCCAGGTGCTCCAATGGGTGGTGCGTGATCTGGGAGAGGCGTTCCCGGGCATAGAAAGCACGCCGGGAGTTTGCGGCGGGGAACCGTGTATTGTCCGTACACGGATCCCGGTCTGGTTGTTGGTGCAGGCCAGGCGTCTGGGGGCCAGTGAGGCGGACCTGTTGCGGTCCTATCCGACCCTGAGGGCGGAGGACCTGGCCAATGCCTGGGCGTACTATCGGGCTCATCGGGAGGAGATAGAAGAGCAGATTCGCCAGCACGAGGCAGCCTGAGATGGCCCGCTTGTATGCCAACGAGAATTTCCCGATGCCGGCTGTGGAAGAGTTACGAAGATTGGGGCACGATGTGTTAACGATGGTGGAAGCCGGACAGACGGGACAGGCGATGTCTGATGAGGCCGTTCTTTCATTTGCCCGTCAAGAGGGACGGACGCTCCTGACGATGAATCGGAGGCATTTTATTCGTTTGCACAGGCACTGCCCGGATCATGCGGGTATCATCGTGTGTTCTTTTGATCCAAATTTTGAGGAGTTAGCCCGGCGTGTGCACCAAGTGATTGAAGCGGAGCCGGCCCTCCAGGGACGGCTTCTCCGAGTCAATCGCCCAGGCCCTGGATGAGAGAAGGCATCATAGCAGGCAGAAGATTTTTGTGAGGTCTCATGCCCAGACGATACCGTCCACCGAAACGAGAAATTGAACCCGACCTGCGCTACAACAGCGTCCTGGTCGCCAAATTCATCAATAAAATCATGAAGGACGGCAAGAAGAGCCTGGCCACCCGCATTATGTACCAGGCGATGGACATCCTTCAGGAACGGACCCGGCGACCGGCGCTGGAGGTGCTGGAGGAGGCGGTGCGCAACGTCTCCCCCGTCCTGGAGGTCAAGCCCCGGCGCGTCGGCGGGGCGACCTACCAGGTGCCGGTGGAGGTGCCGCCCCATCGCCAGACCAGTCTGGCCATCCGCTGGATTCTGGAGGCCGCCCGCAATCGCTCCGGGCGCTCCATGGCCGAAAAACTGGCGGCGGAATTGATGGACGCGGTCAACAAGACCGGCGCCGCCATCAAAAAGCGGGAAGATACCCACAGGATGGCCGAAGCCAACCAGGCGTTTGCCCACTACCGGTGGTAGTGCCCGCTGTGGTGGGAGCCCGGGCGACCCGGAGGGACAGATGCGATGGCATGGCCACTGGAGCGGGTTCGCAATATCGGGATCATCGCCCACATAGACGCGGGGAAAACCACTACCACCGAGCGGATTCTCTTTTACACGGGAAGAACCCATCGGATGGGGACGGTGGACGAAGGGACCACCGTCACCGACTGGATGGTCCAGGAACGGGAACGGGGCATCACCATCACCGCCGCCGCCGTCACCTGTTTCTGGCGCGACCATCAGATTAACATCATAGATACGCCGGGGCACATAGACTTCACCGCCGAGGTCCAGCGCAGTCTGCGCGTCCTGGACGGCGCCGTGGTCGTCTTTGACGGCGTGGCCGGAGTGGAGCCCCAATCCGAGACCGTCTGGCGGCAGGCCCGCTCCTTCGGCGTGCCCCTGATCGCTTTCATTAACAAGATGGATAAACTGGGCGCCGACTTCGCCCACGCCACCGAGACTATCCGGGAGCGGCTGGGCGCCAATCCCGTGACGGTCCAGTGGCCCATCGGCCGGGAATCGTCCTTCCGGGGCGTGGTGGACCTGCTGGAGATGCACGCGGTCACCTGGGTGGACGAGTTGGGCAAAGAGCCGGTGATAGAGCCCATCCCCCCGGAACTGGCCGACGAGGTCCGGGAGTTGCGGGAGCAGGTCCTGGAGCAGATTGTGGAGACGGACGACGACCTGATGGCCCGCTATCTGGAGGGCGAGGAGATTCCGGCGGCGGACCTGCGGCGGGCCCTGCGGCGAGCCACTATCGCCGGGACGCTGGTCCCGGTGCTCTGCGGCTCTGCCCTGCGCAACAAGGGGGTCCAGCCTCTGCTGGACGCCATCGTGGACTACCTGCCCTCTCCGCTGGACATCCCGCCGGTGGAAGGGGAGAATCCCCGCACCGGGGAGGTGGAGACCCGCCCCGCCGATGTCAATGCACCGCTGGCGGCCCTGGCCTTCAAGGTGGCCAGTGACCCCTACGTGGGCCGTCTGGTCTACGTGCGGGTCTACTCGGGCAAACTCAGGGTCGGCTCCTCCGTCTACAACCCCGGCAAGGGGCAGACCGAGCGCATCGGCAAACTCCTGCGGATGTTCGCCCGGGACCGGGAGGAGATTCCCGAACTGACGGCCGGGGACATCGGCGGCGTGGTCGGACTGAAGGCCACGTTCACCGGCGACACCCTCTGCCCGCCGACGGCCCCCATCATCCTGGAGCCCATCGTCTTCCCGGAGCCGGTGGTCTTCGTGGCGATTGAGCCGAAGACGGCGGCGGACCAGGAACAGTTGCACCAGGCGCTGCGGCGGCTGGCGGAGGAGGACCCCACCTTCGTCGTCCGCACCGACGAGAACACCGGACAGACCATCCTGGCCGGGATGGGGGAACTCCACCTGGAGATTCTGGTGGACCGGCTGGTGCGGGAGTTCCGCGTGGAAGGACGGGTGGGTCGCCCCCGGGTGGCATACCGGGAGACGGTGACCGCCCGGGCCGAAGCGGAGGCGGTGTTTGACCGGCCCATCAGTGGGGCCCCCCAGTACGCCCGGGTGCGGCTGGCGGTGGAGCCAATGCCGTCGGGCGGGGGATTCCGGTTTCAGGACCCCAGCCGGGGGAAACTCCTGCCGCCGCCCTTCGTGAAGGCGGTGGAGGAGGGATGCCGCGAGGCGATGGAGAGCGGTGTCCTGGCGGGCTACCCCCTGGTGGATGTACAGGTCACCCTGCTGGATGGGGCCTGGGATCCGGAGACCTCCACCGAACTGGCCTTCAAGGTGGCCGGGTCCATGGCCTTCAAGCGGGCGGTGGAGGAGGCGAAGCCGGTGCTGCTGGAGCCGGTGATGCGGACGGAGGTGGTGGTCCCCGAGGCGTCCCTGGGGGAGGTCATCGGCGACCTGAACAGTCGGGGCGCGACCATTGAGGGGATGGAACAGCGGCCAGGCGGCGTGCGCGCCGTCCGGGCGATGGTGCCCCTCGGCCGAATGTTCGGCTACGCGACCGATGTCCGTTCCCTGACCCAGGGGCGGGGCACGTTCACGATGGAATTCCACCACTACGCACCGGTGGATAAAGAGCAGATGGAGGCCATTTTATATGGTGGTCGTGGCTGGTAGAAGACGCTCTCATGAATTGGGAGTTGTTCTCCAGTGCCGTTCGGGCCGGGGGATAACTCCGGCCCGAACTGTTTCACAAGGTGAAGGGAGCGGGTTTTGCGGCGGCCGCAGGCCGCTTTTAATCCCCGTTGGGGGTAGAGCAAAGGTTGAATCCGTGTAACTGTTCAGCCTCACCCCTCCCCCAGCGGCTTTGCCGCTGCCGCCACAGGCCTCGGCCCGAAGGGCCTTCGGCCCGAGGGCGGCGGGGGTGGGGTGAGGAAGCCTGGATAGGCACGAATCCGTTACGGCAAACCTCTGAATCAGCGAATCATCTGACGAAAGGAGAGAGGAGAGATGGCAAAGCCAAAGTTCGTCCGTGAAAAGCCGCACGTAAACGTGGGGACCATCGGACACATTGACCATGGCAAGACCACGCTGACGGCGGCCATTACCAAAGTGCTGGCCATGAAGGGCATGGCGGAGTACAAGTCCTACGACGAGGTCGCCAAGGCGGACGCGAAGATGTTCCGCCGCGACGCGACGAAAATTCTGACCGTCGCCATCGCCCACGTGGAATATGAGACCGAGAAGCGGCACTACGCCCACGTGGACTGCCCCGGCCACCGGGACTACATCAAGAACATGATCACCGGCGCGGCCCAGATGGACGGGGCCATCCTGGTCGTCTCCGCCGCCGACGGCCCCATGCCCCAGACCCGGGAGCACGTGCTGCTGGCCCGGCAGGTGAACGTCCCGGCCATTGTGGTCTTCCTGAACAAGGTGGACCTGATGGAGGACGAGGAACTGCTGGAACTGGTGGAACTGGAACTGCGGGAACTGCTGAACTCCTACGGCTTCCCGGGCGACGAGACGCCCATCGTGCGCGGCTCCGCCCTGAAAGCCCTCCAGTCCACCAGCACCGACCCGAACGCGCCGGAATACCAGTGCATCTGGGAACTGATGCGCGTGGTGGACGAGTACATCCCCACCCCGGTGCGCGAGGAGGATAAGCCGTTCCTGATGCCCATTGAGGACGTCTTCAGCATCAAGGGGCGCGGCACGGTGGTCACCGGTCGTGTGGAGCGGGGTACGCTGGTGCCGATGAGCGAGGTGGAGATTGTCGGCCTGCGCGACCGGCCCATCCGAACCGTCGTCACCGACATGGAGATGTTCCGCAAGAAACTGGACAAGGTGGTGGCGGGCGACAACGCCGGTCTCCTCCTGCGCGGTGTGGGCAAGGACGAGGTCTCCCGCGGTATGGTCGTGGCGGCACCGGGCTCCATCACGCCCCACCGGAAGTTTGAGGCCCAGGTCTACGTCCTCCGCAAGGAGGAGGGTGGGCGGCACAAGGCCTTCTTCTCCGGCTACCGGCCTCAGTTCTACATCCGCACCACCGATGTGACGGGGACCATCACCCTGCCCGAGGGTGTGGAGATGGTCATGCCCGGCGACGACGTCAACCTGATGGTGGAACTGATTGAGCCGGTCGCGCTGGAGCAGGGCTCCCGCTTCGCCATCCGGGAGGGCGGCTTGACCGTCGGCGCGGGCGTCATCACCAAGATTCTGGACTAAGCGCGTCCATGGCCAAGCAGAAGATTCGGATCCGCCTGAAGGCGTACGATCACCGCGTGCTGGATGAGTCGGCCCGGCGCATCGTGGAGGCGGCCGAGCGCACGGGAGCGACCGTCGTCGGCCCCATCCCGCTGCCGACCCAGATAGAGCGCTTCACCGTGCGCCGGTCCACCTTCATTGACAAGGACTCCCACGAGCACTTTGAAATCCGGACGCACAAGCGACTGATTGACGTCCTGGAGCCGGATAACAAGACCATAGATGCGCTGATGCGGCTCAACCTGCCCGCGGGCGTGGACATAGAAATTAAGTTGTAGTAGACAAGGAAACAAGTAGACAAGGAAACAACAAGGGGCGGAACGTTCTGCGTTCCCCTTGTATCCTTGTATCCTTGTATCCTGATCGCCGGGATGATGCAGCCAACCCAGGGCTGGCAGTCCCATGGAGGAGTGAGGATCGTGAAGGGAATTCTGGGGAAAAAAGTGGGAATGACCACGTTGTTCACCGCCGAAGGAGAGGCTGTCCCGGTCACGGTGATTGAGGCCGGACCCTGCTGGGTCACTCAGGTCAAGACGCCGGAGCGGGACGGCTACAGCGCGGTGCAGTTGGGCTTTGAGCCGGTGAAGCCCTCCCGCCTGACGCGCGGGGAACTGGGCCACCTGGGCCTGCTGAAGACCGACTCCGCCCACCCGCGCCGGCGGGTGCTGAAGGGGATACCCGGGCCGCTCCGCCGCCTGCGGGAGTTCCGCGTGAAGCCGGAAGAGGCCCCCGCTGAGGGCGAAAAAATCACCGTGGACGTCTTCCAGGTGGGGGACCGGGTGGATGTGGTCGGCACGTCTAAGGGGCGCGGGTTCGCCGGTGGCATCAAGCGCTACGGCTTCAACCGCCAGCCCAAGACCCACGGCCAGTCGGACCGGGAACGCCGCCACGGCTCCATCGGCGCCACCACGACGCCCGGTCGGGTGCTGAAGGGACTGCGGATGCCCGGCCGCATGGGCGGCGCGCGGGTGACGGTGCAGAACCTGGAGGTCGTTATGGTGGACCCGGAGCGGAATCTGCTGGCGGTGCGCGGCGCCGTCCCCGGCCACCGGGGGAGCCTGGTGATGATCAAGCAGGCCCGAAAGACGAAGGAACTGCGCAGGGAGTAGGACGGAGTAGGAAGTACGGAGTAGGGAGTAGGAAGTAAGGAGTAGGGGGTAGAGATGAAGGTTCCCGTCTGGAATATGAGCGGGCAGCAGGTGGATGAGATAGAGTTGCGGCCCGACATCTTTGAGGCGCCGATCAACGTGCCGTTGATGCACCAGGCGCTGGTGCGGCAACTGGCCAATGCCCGCCTGGGCACCCACAAGACCAAGACCCGCGGGGAGGTCAACCGGACCACGGCCAAGTGGTATCGGCAGAAGGGGACGGGGCGGGCCCGTCACGGCAGCCGGAATGCGCCCATTTTCGTCGGCGGCGGCATCGCGCACGGGCCCAAGCCGCGCAGTTACGAGCAGCGGATGCCCAAAAAGATGCGTCGGGCCGCTCTGCGCAGTGCCCTCAGCGTGAAGGCCGGTCAGCAGCAGATCGTGGTGGTGGACCGTCTGGAGTTGCCCGAGCCGAAGACACGGGAGATGCGGGAGGTGTTGACCCGGCTGAATGTGGGGGAGAACGCCCTGATTCTCCTGCCGGGGCGCAATGAGACGGTGGAGAAGTCCGTGCGCAACCTGCCGAGGGTGAAGACGCTCCACGCCAGTTACCTGAACATCCGCGACCTGCTGCAGTACGAAAAAGTGGTCATGCCGCTGGGCGCCCTGCAGGTGATAGAGTCCATTCTGGGGTAGGGCCATGCATCTGTACGAGGTCATCAAACGTCCGGTTTTGACGGAGAAGACGCAGCGGGCCACTTCGCTCCGCCGACGGCAGTACACCTTTGAGGTGGACCGGCGGGCGAACAAGGCCCTGGTCAAGCAGGCGGTGGAGACGATTTATCGGGTCCATGTGGAGGCGGTGAACATCGCCAACATGCCGGCCAAGGCCGTCCGGCGGTGGGGACGTCGTCGGGTGGTGCGGATACCGGCCTGGAAGAAGGCGGTGGTCACCCTTGCCGAAGGGGAGCGAATCCCGGAACTGGAAGTGCTGGAGGGCTAAGGTGGCGATCAAGGTCTACAAGCCGACATCACCCGGACGGCGGGGGATGACCGGCTCGTTGTTTGAGGAAATCACGAAGACCGAGCCGGAACGCAGTCTGGTTGTCCCCTTGCGGAAGAAGGGCGGGCGAAACGCTCAGGGACGGATCACCATCCGCTACCGGGGCGGCGGCCACAAGCGGCTGTACCGTCTGATTGACTTCAAGCGGGACAAGCACGGGATTCCGGCCCGCGTGGCTTCTATAGAGTACGACCCGAACCGGTCGGCGCGCATCGCCCTGCTGGTCTACGCGGACGGGGAGAAGCGCTACATCCTGGCTCCCCTGGGCTTGAAGGTCGGGGATACGGTGATGAGTGGCCCGACGGCCGAGGTCCGGGTGGGGAACGCGCTGCCGCTGGAGCGCATCCCGCTGGGGACGACGGTCCACAATATTGAGTTGTACCCCGGACGGGGCGGGCAGTTGGTCCGCTCGGCGGGTTGTGCCGCCCAGGTGCTGGCGAAGGAAGGAGATTACGTGACAGTCCGCCTGCCCAGCGGTGAGATGCGGCTGATCCGCAAGGAGTGCATGGCGACGGTCGGGCAGGTGGGGAACGAGGAGCACGCCAACATCAAGTTGGGCAAAGCGGGTCGGAAGCGCTGGCTGGGGCGGCGTCCACACGTGCGTGGTTCGGCCATGAGTCCGCGCGATCACCCGCACGGTGGTGGCGAAGGCCGTTCGCCCATCGGCATGCCCGGCCCGAAGACGCCGTGGGGCAAGCCGACCCTGGGTAAGAAGACCCGGCGCAATAAGACGACGGATAAATACATCATCCGCCGTCGGGGGAAGCGTCGGCAGTAGGGGAGCAGGAAGTAGGGAGTAAGGAGGGATTATGGGACGCTCGCTGAAAAAAGGCCCGTATGTGGACCCGAAGTTGCTGCGGAAGGTGGAGGAACTGAATCGGGCTGGGGAGAAACGGGTGATCCGGACCTGGTCCCGGGACTCCACCATCTTCCCCCAAATGGTGGGCCATACCATCGCCGTCCACGACGGACGGCGGCATGTGCCGATCTACATCACCGAAAACATGGTGGGCCATAAACTGGGGGAATTCGCTCCGACGCGGACGTTCCGGGGGCACATCACCAAGGAGAAGAAGGGCGAGGTTCGGAAAGGGAGGAAGTAGGAAGTAAGAAGTATGGAGTAGGAAGTAAGGAGTAGGGAGTAAGGGGTGAGGTATGGAGGTCCGTGCACAGGCGAAGCATATCCCGATGTCGGCGCGAAAGGTGCGCCGGGTGATTGACCAGGTGCGGGGCATGGATGTGGTGGGAGCGCTGGAGGTGCTGCGTATGATGCCCCACGCGGCCGCGCGCCCGGTGGAGAAACTGATCCGCTCGGCCGTCGCCAATGCGGAGGAGAACATCGGTCTTTCCCGGGACAACCTGTACATTGCCCGCATCGTGGCCGATGAGGGGCCAGGGGTGGCGCCGGGCAAGGGGTTGCGGCCCCGCTTCGCGGCCCGGGGACGGTATCGCCCCATCCGCCGCCGCTCGTCCCACATCACCGTTGTCCTGGACGAGTTTGAGGAGGAGTAAATATTCACCACGAAGACACGAAGACACAAAGTTTAGAAATCTCTTCCTTCGTGTCTTCGTGTCTTGGTGGTTAGAACTTAAGGGAGGAGTAAATATTCACCACGAAGACACAAAGACACAAAGTTTAGAAATCTCTTCCTTCGTGTCTTCGTGTCTTGGTGGTTAGAACTTAAGGGAGGAGTAAATATTCACCACGAAGACACAAAGACACAAAGTTTAGAAATCTCTTCCTTCGTGTCTTCGTGTCTTGGTGGTTAGAACTTAAGGGAGGGGTATTTTGGGACGAAAGGTACATCCCTACGGCTTTCGGTTGAAGATTTTGCGGGATTGGAAGGCCCGCTGGTACGCCGAGGGCAAGGCCTACCGGGACCTGCTTCAGGAGGACCTGCGCATTCGGGAGTACATAGAGCGGGAACTGGCACCGGCGGGGGTCTCACGCATTGAGATTGAGCGCTTCCCGAATCAGGTGCAGGTGACCATCTGGACCGCGCGCCCGGGCATCGTGATCGGGCGGAAGGGCGGTGCGGTGAAGGTGCTCCGGCAGGACCTGGAGGAGATGACCGGCAAGCGGGTGCACGTGGACGTGCGGGAGGTGGAGCAGCCGGAACTGGATGCTCGCCTGGTGGCCCAGAACATCGTGGCCCAACTGGAACGCCGGATTTCCCACGGCCGGGCGATGAAGCGGGCCATCCAGCAGGCCATGCGGGCTGGTGCCCAGGGGGTCTGGATTATCTGCAAGGGCCGGATTGGCGGCGCCGAAATGGCCCGCCCGGTGGCGATGCGGGAGGGCCGGGTGCCCCGCCAGACCCTGCGCGCCGATATTGACTTCGCCCGCGCCGAGGCCTATACCACCTACGGCCGCATCGGCGTCAAGGTCTGGATTTACAAGGGGGAGGTCCTCTCGGAGGCGAAACCCGAAGTCCCGGAGGAGCAACCGCAGCCGTTTGTGGTGTGAGGGCTGGTCAGCCTGACGGTTTACCGTCAGGCTCATTCAGCAAGGCCCTGCGGGTTATTTCTCCCGAAGGGGGTTTGCAAAATCAGCCCGACGCTGTAGGCTGAAAAAAAGAGACGTGCGTGATGCCGATGATGCCCGATGTTCCGGTGGCTCGTTTGCCACAAGGGGCCAGGTGAGGTGAAACCGTAGGACAACTGTGAGCAGTTGTCCTACTCCAGGTAAAACGGTAGGCTCAGTTTACACGGGAGTACAATCTATGTTGATGCCGAAACGAGTCAAATACCGCAAACAGATGCGCGGACGGATGAAGGGCCGCGAGAGCCGGGGTACCGAAGTCGCTTTCGGTGAGTACGGCCTGCAGGCGCTGGAGCCGGCCTGGATCACCAGCCGTCAGATTGAGGCCGCGCGGCGAGCCATCGTCCGCTTCGTCCGTCGGCGCGGAAAGTACTGGATTCGGATTTTCCCGGATAAGCCGGTCACGGCCAAGCCCGCCGAGACCCGCATGGGGAAGGGCAAGGGCGCCGTGGACCACTGGGTGGCTGTGGTCCGGCCCGGCCGCATCCTCTTTGAACTGGCCGGTCTGCCCGAGGACCAGGCCCGGGAAGCGATGCGGCTGGCGGCCAACAAACTGCCCATCAAATGCCAGTTTGTGACCCGAGAAAAGGTGGTGGGAGAGTAGCATGCGAGCCAGAGAACTCCGTTTGTTGACGGATGCAGAATTGCGCGCTCGTCTGGAAGAGGCGTATCGGGAACTGTTCGTCCTGCGGCAGGAGTGGTTTATGAACCGTCTGCAGGATAATAACCGCATCATGGCCACGAAGCGGGACATTGCCCGCATCAAGACCATCCTGCGGGAGCGGGAGTTGGCCCGGATGATGCAGGAGGCGGGAGGCACGCAATGAGGGAACGGCGAAAGCGACTGGTCGGGCGCGTCGTCAGCGATAAGATGCAGAAGACGGTGGTGGTGCAGGTGGAGCGGACCCGCCGTCACCCTCTCTACGGCAAAGTGGTGCGGGTGCGGAAAAAGTACTACGCGCACGATGAGGAGAACTCCTGCCGCACGGGCGACCTGGTGCGGATTGTGGAATCCCGGCCCCTCAGCCGCCTGAAGCGGTGGGTGGTGGAGGAGATTCTGGAGCGGTCCGAGCGTCCCGAGGAGGTGGTCGCATGATCCAGCAGGAGACCATTCTGACGGTGGCGGACAACACGGGAGCGAAGGAGTTGCTCTGCATCCGCGTCATGGGTGGCTCCAAGCGGCGGTACGGGTACGTTGGGGATGTCATCGTGGCGACGGTCAAGCAGGCCACCCCCAACGCGTCGGTGAAGAAGGGGGACGTGGTCAAGGCGGTCATCGTCCGCACGGCCAAAGAGTATCGGCGCCCCGACGGCTCCACCATCCGCTTTGACGACAACGCGGCGGTTTTGCTGGACGCAACCGGCGTCAACCCGCGCGGTACCCGCATTTTCGGGCCCGTCGCCCGGGAACTGCGGGATAAGGGATTCATGAAAATCATTTCTCTGGCACCGGAGGTGCTGTAGTTTACGCCATGCGGAATGCGTGAAACGTGAAACGTGAAACGTGTTCCGTGGGGTTCAAGGCGAGGTGAAGAATGGGCATTCGGGTGAAGAAGGGAGATACGGTAGAAGTCATCGCCGGGGAGGACCGGGGGAAGCGCGGGGAGGTCCGGCAGGTGCTTCCGAAGGAGAACCGGGTGGTGGTCTCCGGGGTGAATCTGGTCACCAAGCATCAGCGACCCATCCGCGCGGGCCGGGGACAGATTCAGCCGGGGCGAATCCAGTTTGAGGCGCCGATCCATCTCTCCAATGTGATGCCGGTCTGTCCGCACTGCAAGGAGGCCACGCGGGTGAGTTTCGTGCGCCAGGAGGACGGGCGCAAAGTGCGGGTTTGCAAACGGTGCGGCCAGTCCTTCTGATTGAATCTGCCAACTTGAATTTGCCATCTTAAAGGGTGAGTCCAATGCAGCGGTTGCAAGCATTGTATCGGGAACAGGTTCGGCCGACCCTCATGCGGGAGTTCGGTTACCGCAACATCATGGAAGTTCCACGTCTGCAGAAAATCGTCATCAACATCGGCATGGGGGAGGCGCTGGACAATCCGAAGGCGCTGGATTTTGCCGTTCAGGACCTGGCGACCATTACCGGTCAGCGGCCTGTGATCACCAAGGCGCGCAAGTCCGTTGCCAGTTTCAAGTTGCGGGCCGGGCGGGCGATTGGCGTGAAGGTGACGCTGCGAGGAGAGCGGATGTGGGCATTCCTGGACCGGCTCTGTAACGTGGCGCTGCCGCGCCAGCGGGACTTTCGCGGCGTTTCTCCTTCCGCTTTTGACGGTCGGGGCAACTATACGCTGGGGCTGCGCGAGCAGTTGATTTTCCCGGAGATCAACTACGACAAGATTGACAAGATTCGCGGCATGGAGATCACCATTGTGACCACCGCGAAGACGGACGAGGAGGCCCGGCGGCTGCTGGAACTGCTGGGGATGCCGTTCCGGCGGCGATAAGGAGCAGCCTGATGTAGAATGGATAAAAGATTGACGTTCCATTATGACCGGGAAGCGGATATTTTGTATATCAATATGGTCCCGCACTACCCGGCGCAGGAGTCGGAAGAAATGGGTGATGAAATCATCGCCCGTTTCAATCCTGAGACCGGTCAGATAGAAGGTCTGGAAGTGTTGTTTTTCACCGCCCGCCTTTTGAGAGGGGAATGATGCTCCTTTCCAGTGATCGCGGACCTGCAGATCGCGGTGTCGCCGGAAATGAAGGCTGAAGCGAAAGCAGACCTGACAGGTTAAACAAAAATGACGGATGTTTACATTTTGACGTCCGAAGAGCAGATAGTGCGGGAAATTCGGGAGACTCCCCGAGAGTATTGGCCGAATTTACTGCAATTGATCCGCCTGTTCCGGGAGAGCGTGACGCTAAAACCTGCGGCAGAGAGTTTCCGCCAGGGCTGGCGGGAAGCATTGGCGGGACAAACCTTTCCGATCTCCGAACTTTGGGAAGGGATTGATGCCGAGTGAGTCCTCTCGGGTAGCGGACATCTCTGCGGAGCAAATTCGGCGAATCCTGGCCGAGTTTGAGGAGTGATTAGACGAACCAGCGGGTGTCAGTCCGTAAATTCGTTTACCATCTCTGTTGGAGCAAGTACGCGTATGGCAAGAAAATGCATGCCTTATCGGGAAATGCGACGGAAGTATAAGGTGCAGGTGCGGAATCGCTGCCAGCGCTGTGGCCGCCCGCGCGGCTACTATCGCCGCTTTGGCCTCTGCCGCATCTGCCTGCGGGAACTGGCCCTGGAGGGGCTGATCCCCGGGCTGACCAAGTCCAGTTGGTGAGGGTGACGGACCGATGACGGTGACAGATCCGATTGCCGATATGTTGACCCGTATGCGCAATGCGATCGCGGTGGGGCATCCCACCGTGGAGATGCCCTCTTCCAAAATGAAGGTCGCCATTGCCCGCATTCTGAAGGAAGAGGGGTATATTGAGGACTACCGGGTGGTGGAATCTCCGGAGCAGCCTCGCTACCGCCTGGTGATTCGCTTGAAGTACATTGGGGAGCGGCGGAAGCGGCGGTCCGTCATCCAGGGACTGCAACGGGTCAGCAAGCCCGGCCGCCGGATTTACACTCGGGCGTCGGAAATCCCCTGGGTGAAGAGCGGCATGGGCATTGCCATCCTCTCCACCCCCAAGGGAATCCTCACCGGCGAGCAGGCCCGACGGCTGCGGGTGGGCGGCGAGGTCATCTGCTACGTGTGGTAGGGAGGACAGGATGTCGCGAATCGGTCGGATGCCAATTCCCTTGCCCCCTGGGGTGAAGGTGGAAATTCAGGGCAGCCAGGTCACTGTGAGCGGCCCGAAGGGGACGTTGACGCGCACGTTTGACCCGGCGATGCAGATTGTGAAAGAAGATAACACCCTGCGGGTCTATCGGCCTACGGACAGCCGACAGCATCGGGCGCTGCACGGGCTGACCCGTGCCCTGCTGGCGAACATGGTGCAGGGAGTCTTCCAGGGGTACCAGAAGCAACTGGAGATTCGTGGGGTGGGGTACCGCGCCGAGCGCCAGCCCGACGGGACGCTGGTGATGCACCTGGGCTTCTCCCATCCGGTCCGCGTTCGGCCGCCGGAGGGCATCACCTTTGATGTGGACCCGAAAACCGGCGTCATCACCGTCCGGGGCGCGGATAAGGAGACGGTGGGACGGATTGCCGCCGAAATCCGCGCCTGGCGCCCGGCCGACCCGTACCTGGGTAAAGGGCTCCGCTACCTGGGCGAGCAGATTCGCCAGAAGGCTGGCAAGGCCGGTAAGGGTAAGGGCAAGGGCAAGGGGAAGAAGTAGGAAGTAGGGAGTAAGGAGTAGGGATTATGGTGGAAAAGGATCGCCGGTTGGGACGACTGCGCCGACGTATGCACGTGCGCAAGAAGGTGTTCGGCACGCCCGAGCGCCCGCGCCTGAACGTTTTCCGCAGTTTGCGGCACATTTATGCCCAGGTCATTGATGACACGGTGGGGCATACGCTGGTCTCCGCCTCCACGCTGGACCCGGAGGTCCGCCAGCAGATTGCGGGGCTGAAGAAGACGGAGCAGGCCCGGATCGTGGGGAAGGTCCTGGCGGCCCGTGCGCTGGCCCGAGGGGTGACGAAGGTGGCCTTTGACCGGGCGGGGTACAAGTACCACGGTCGGGTGAAGGCCCTGGCCGACGGTGCCCGCGAGGGGGGGCTGGACTTCTAAACGTTGCGGAATACGGAGTACGGAGGGCAAACGAATGGACCTGGATCAGGAATTTGAACTGGAGCCTACCGCTCCGGTGGAAATGGATGAGCGGGTCGTGGAGATCAAACGGGTCGCCAAAGTCATCAAGGGCGGGCGCCGGTTCGCTTTCCGGGTGACCGCTGTGGTCGGCGACCACAACGGCCGCGTCGGTATCGGTGTGGGCAAGGCCCGTGCGGTGCCAGATGCCATCCGCAAGGCCACAGAACGGGCCCGGGCGTCTATGATTTCGGTCCCCCTGGTCGGGCGGACCATTCCGCACGATGCCATCGGGGAGTGCAGCGGTGCCCGGGTGCTGATCAAGCCCGCCTCGCCGGGTACCGGCGTCATCGCTGGCGGCGGGGTGCGCGCGGTGCTGGAAGCGGCAGGCGTCCACGACGTATTGACCAAGTCCATGGGCAGTTCCAGCATGCTGAATGTGGTGAAGGCGACCATGGAGGCCCTGAAGCAATTGCGTTCCTACGAGGAACTGGCCCGGGAGCGGGGCCTGCCGGAGACCCGGGTGATGCCCTTCTGGATGCGGGGGCGGTAGGGTTGGTGTTGGTAGGGTGGTAGATTGGTATCTGGTAAATTGGCAGGCAGGGGAGCCAACTATGGAAAAGCGAAAGGTTCTGCGTATCACCCTGGTTCGCAGTCCCATCGGGTACTCCAGGGACCAGAAGGCGACGGTTCGGGCGCTGGGCCTGCGCCGTCTCCATCAGACGGTGGAGAAGGCCGATACGCCAGCGATTCGGGGTATGGTGGCCAAGGTCCAGCACATGCTGAAAGTGGAAGAGGTTGAGGGATGAAACTGCACGAGTTGCAACCGGCTGAGGGCTCCAAAAAGCGCCGCAAGCGGAAGGGCATCGGCATCGCGGCCGGTCAGGGGAAGACCGGCGGTCGCGGGACGAAGGGGCAGAGGGCTCGCAGCGGGGGGAGCATCCCGCCGTACTTTGAGGGCGGGCAGTTGCCCCTGGTCCGCAAACTCCCCTTCGCGCGGGGCGTCGGTTTCCGGGACCCCTGGCGGGTCCGCTTCACGCCCGTCAACGTGGACCGGCTGAGCCGGTTCGCGCCGGGGAGCGTGGTGACGCCGCAGGAACTGGCGGAGGCGGGCCTGATTCGGGATGCCGATGAATGGGTGGTCATTCTGGGGCGCGGCGAGTTGAACGTCCCGCTGACGGTGAAGGCCCACCGCTTCTCTGCCAGTGCGCGGGCCAAGATTGAGGCCGCTGGCGGCACCATAGAGGAGTTGCCCTGGGAGCGGGGCGGCTACCGGACCCGGTAAGGATGAAGCCGATACGCCTGTCAGGCCATGCCCGCGAACAGTTGCGTTATCGGGGAGTCACCGAAGAAGAGGTGGTAGAGGCGATCCGTACCATGCCCTGGCAGCCTGCAGAACGGGGGCGGCTGGAGTGTCGCAAGAACTTTCCCTTTGGGCGGGAATGGAATGGCAAGTTTTACGCTACTAAGCAAGTGCGGCCTATATTCGCGGATGAGCCTGATGAGATCGTCGTGGTGACAGTGTACGCTTACTATTTTTGAGGGGGTAGCGATGAAGGTGACATATGATCCTGAGGTAGACGCTCTGTACATTCGTTTCCTGGAAACCACGGTCACCACGATGCATCTGGCAGAGGGAATCGCGGCCGACTACGATGCAGAGGGCCGTCTGGCGGGGATTGAAATTCTGGATGCTCTGAAGCGATTTGGGCGTGATGATGTCATGCGCCAGATCATTCTGGAAAATGTGGCTCTGATGCCGGTTCGCCGGGATGTGCCGGAAGAAATACCCGTATAAGGAGTGCTATGATCCAGGCCGTACGTGATGCCCTGAGGCTTCCTGACCTGCGGCGGCGGTTGTTCTACACGCTGCTGATTCTGGTCATCTTCCGCGCGGCTTCTCACGTGCCGGTCCCGGGGATTGACCGGGAGGCTCTGCGCAGCCTGACCGGCGGAGCGGCCCAGTTGGTGAACATTCTGGACCTGCTCTCCGGCGGGGCGGTGGCGGAGTACTCGGTGCTGGCCAACGGGGTCTATCCGTACATCAACGCGTCCATCATCATCCAGTTGCTGATCCCGGTCATCCCGGCGCTGAAGCGGCTGGCGGAAGAGGAGGGGGAGGCCGGGCGGCGGAAACTGAACCAGTGGACCTACTACCTGACCATTCCGCTGGGGATGTTGCAGGCCTGGGGGCAGGCCCAGTTGTTCAACGCCGCCGCGGCCCGTCCGGTCCTGCCCAACTTTGGCTTTGACCAGCCCGCGCACGTCCTGCCCACCATCTCGGTGCTCATCGCGATGACGGCGGGTACGATGTTCGCCATCTGGCTGGGGGAGTTGATCTCGGAGCAGGGCATCGGCAACGGCCTGTCGCTGATCATCTTTGGCGGCATCGTCGCCCGGACACCCGCCAACGTGGCGCGGATTTACACCAGCGACGGCTTCCTGGGTCTGCTGTTCTTCCTGATCATCACCGCGCTGGTGGTTTTCGTCATCGTCTACGTCCAGGAGGGGGAGCGGCGCATCCCCGTCCAGTACGGCAAGCGGGTACGGGGCCGGCGGATGTACGGCGGCGGCAGCACGTACATCCCGCTGCGGGTCAATATGGCGGGCATGATCCCGCTGATCTTTGCCCAGTCCATTCTTACTTTCCCGGCGGTCATTGCCCAGTTTTTCGCCAATTCGTCTAACCCGAATGTGGCGAGAGCGGCGGCGGATATTATGAACTTCTTCAGCGGGCACACGGTGGAATGGTACACCACTCTCTTCTACGCAGTGCTCTACTTTGCCGCCGTCGTCGGGTTCACGTACTTTTACACCTTCGTCCTGGTGGAGCAGCAGAACCTGCCGGAGAACCTGCAGAAGTACGGCGGGTTTATCCCGGGTATCCGTCCCGGAAAGCAGACGGCGGACTACATCAACGGCATCTACAAGCGCATCACCCTGTTCGGCGCGCTGTTCCTGGGCGGTGTGGCCGTTCTGCCTTTCATCGTCCAGTTGCTGATGAACACCCGGGTGCTGCTCATCACCTCGGCGGGCCTGCTCATCGTTGTCGGCGTTGTGGTGGATACGATGCGGCAACTGGAGGCCCAGTTGCTGATGCGGCACTATGAGGGGTTCATCCGATAATGCAGCGGGATGAAATTCTGAGAGCTCTGGCTCAATTTCGCGACCGGAGGGCCCAAGAGTTCGGGATCACCCGAATTGGCATCTTTGGCTCCCTGGCCCGAGGCGAAGCCACCGATGCCAGCGACGTGGACGTGGTGGTGGAACTGGAGCGGCCGGATTTGCTGTTGCTGGTGGGCATCAAGCAGGAACTGGAAGAACTCCTGCAGCGGCCTGTGGATGTGGTTCGCTATCGGGAGCGGATGAATCCGTTTCTCAAGAAGCGAATCCTGCGGGATGCCGTTTATGTATGATCAGGAACTGGTACGAGAGATTCTTTTGCAGGTTTTGGAGGCCACCCGAAGGATAGCCCGGCGCTTTGATCCGATCTCGTCTCCTGCAGATTTTGTGAGTTCAGAAGCAGGGCTGGAAAAATAGGGAGCGGGAGAAATGTACAAGTCTCTCAGAATCCGCAATTTTCGGGGGTTTCACGAACTGGTTTTGGACGACTTGGCGCAGATCAACCTGTTCGCTGGAAAGAACAATTCTGGTAAGACTGCATTGCTGGAAGCGTTGCTTTTGCTGCAGGGTGTCTCTCCCAGAGAAGTTATTGCCAGCTTACGACGGGTTGAACGTCAACAGCGGTGGATTGAACGCCCGGGCACCGAAAGAATCAGGTCTTGGTTATCCGTTGAGGAAGTGGGGGAAGAGATTCCTTTACTTTTTCATCAAATGGATTTAGACAAAACTATAGAGATAACTGGTCAAACGCCCAGGTCCGTTAAACGCTCTCTGAGAATTACTGTTCTCAAGGAATGGTCTAAAGAGGAATTAAAAGAGACGCTGGCTCGTTTGCCACGATTTGTTGTAGATCCCGAGGATTTTTGGGGCCAGCCGATAGATCGAATTTTTCTGTTTGACTATCAAGAGGGGGATCAAAACTACAAGTCTCTCATCATCATAAGTAAAGAGCATTCTATTGCGGTGGAGGGAGGCCCCTCTCCTCTGGATGTGGCTTACCGAGGAGCGCGCATCCTTTTTCTGACACCCAAAATTATTGGAGATTACGGGAATTTGGAAAAGGCTGGTGAGGCAGGTGTCGTATTGCAACTTCTGAGATTTATTGAACCGAGAATAGAGCGGCTGGTTACCATATATGACGACCGCCGCAATGAGCCGATGCTGTACGGAGCGCTGAGAGACTTGCAATATCGTGTGCCCTTGTACGTTATGGGCGATGGTATGATCCGTCTGGTAGATTTGGCCATCCGCCTTGGGAATGCCCGGAATGGCATTTTGCTGATAGACGAATTTGAGAATGGTCTCCATTGGTCTATCCTGCCAACAGTATGGGAGGCTCTGGGAGAAACGGCTCGCCGTTTGAATGTTCAGGTTTTCGCAACCACGCACAGTTATGAATGTATCAAATCGGCTCATGAAGCGTTCTCAAAAAGGGATTCTTATGATTTTCGTCTTTATCGCCTGGAGGAAGTGGAAGGGAACATTCAGGCCGTAGCGTATGACCGCGAAACTCTTGGCATAGCACTGGAAGCAAGGTTGGAGGTACGGTAAATGCCGGAAGTACCGGAGTCTTTGATCTCTCAGCCTGCTGTAGTGCTGGTTGAAGGCGATGAGGACAAAAGGTTTTTCGGCGCTCTGGTCAAGAGATTGAATCTGGACACATTTCAAGTCTTTGCTGTGGGTGGTAAAGCGAAATTTGCAGGCTGGTTGAGAGCGATAAAGAGTTCCCCGGGCTTTGCAACTGTTCGGCATCTGATTGTTATCAGGGATGCAGATGAGGATCCAAAGGCCGCTTTTCAAAGCATCCGGACAGCCCTGATCAACGCAGGCCTGCCCGCGCCTGAGCGTCCATTGGCCAGTACGGGGGATACCCGCCCTGTCGTTACCATAGCGATTCTACCCGGTGGAGACAGGCCAGGAAAATTGTAAGATCTGTGTCTGGAGTCTGTAAATCAAGACCCGGCTTTCTCCTGTTTAGACGAGTACTTTAAATGCCTGGAGTCTTGCTTGCCACCAGAGGAATTTCCTCAAGACCTTTCCAAAGCGAAAGTTCATGCTTTTCTTGCTTCAAGACGTGAGCCAGATTTGCGCCTGGGGGAAGCGGCCGAGAAGGGCTATTGGCCGTTGGATTCGGAGTCTTTTACCAGCATCAAGGAGTTGCTTCGCAAGATTGGAGAGCAGTTGTAGGAAGTGAGATCGTTTATGGGCTGCCGAATTGTCCTTTTGGGGATGCCCGGAGCGGGCAAGGGGACGCAGGCGGAGCAACTGGCGCAGGCGCTGGGCGTCCCGCATGTCGCCAGCGGAGACCTGTTCCGGGAGCATCTGGATAAAGGGACGGAACTGGGCCGCCAGGCGCGGGCCTACATGGAGCGGGGCGACCTGGTGCCCGATGAGGTGACCATCGGTATGGTCGCGGAGCGGATTGCCCGTCCGGATTGCGCCAACGGCTTCATCCTGGACGGCTTCCCGAGGACCGTCGCGCAGGCGGAGGCGCTGGAGCGTCTCCTGAAAGGGAACGGGACAGCGCTGGACGTGGTGGCGTTCATCCGGGTGCGAGAAGAGGTGGCACTGGCCCGCCTGGCAGGCCGCTGGACCTGCCGGAACTGTGGGGCGGTCTACCACACCCTGTTTAACCCGCCCAGGCAGGCAGGGGTATGTGACGCCTGCGGAGGCGAACTCTACCAGCGCCCCGACGAGACCGAAGAGGCCCACCGCCGCCGTCTGCAGGTCTACCAGCAGCAGACGGCGCCATTGGTGGACTACTACCGCCGGGCCGGCCTGCTGGTGGAGATAGACGGCGAGCAGTCCATTGAGGATGTCCAGGCCGACCTGCGGGCGGTCGTGGAGAGTGCCTGCGGCTCGCTCACCGCGGAGAGCGCTGAGCGCCTGTAGTAGAGTCCATCTGCGGTCTCTGCGGTGCGGGCGATGATTCACCTCAAGTCAGCGGGCGAGATTGAAAAAATGCGCCGGGCCGGGCGGATTGTCGCCGAGGTCCTGGTGCGGATGCGGGAGTGGGTGGCGCCGGGGGTCACCACCGCAGAACTGAACGAAAAGGCAGAGGAACTGATCCGGCGCCGGGGCGGCATCCCGTCCTTCAAGGGCTACCCGCCGGGTAGTCCCCATCCCTTCCCGGCCGCGATCTGTACGTCCATTAACGAAGAACTGGTCCACGGCATTCCCGGCCCCCGGGTGCTGAAGGAAGGGGACATTATCAGCATAGACGTCGGGGCCATCTACGACGGCTATCACGGCGATGCGGGCATCACCCTGCCGGTGGGGGAGGTGAGCCCGGAGGCCCGGCGTCTGCTGGAGGTGACGGAGGGGGCCCTCTACGCGGGCATTGCCCAGGCACGGGCCGGAAACCGTGTGGGGGACATCTCCGCCGCCATCCAGACCTTCGTGGAGTCCCGGGGCTACAACGTGGTGCGGGGGTACACCGGTCACGGCATTGGGCGGCAGATGCATGAGCCGCCGCAGATTCCCAACCACGGAGAGCCGGGGCGGGGCCCGCTGCTGCGGTCGGGGATGACCGTCGCCATAGAGACCATGGTGCTGGCAGGCGATTATCAGGTGCGAACCCTGCCGGACCACTGGACGGTCGTCTCCGCCGACGGCCAACTGACGGCCTACTTTGAGCACACCGTCCTGATCCGGGACGGAGAGGCGGAGATTCTGACGCCGTGGCATATTGGGCTCAGAGGTATTGAATGAGCCTTAACAATTTGAAATCAGCCGGGATCGGACAATGATTATCTGGGATCCAGAGAAGTGCGCCATCAACGATGAGATCAGCATTTTTGAGTCTCCTGCAAAAAGGTCATTTCACCGCCGAGACGCAGAGTACGCAGAGATTATATTGATGTAGAACTCTGCGCTCTCGGCGTCTCTGCGGTGAGTTTTTGCAGTGAAGTCATTTTTGATTTGCTGGGGCCTGGGGAAGAAGTAGAGGAGGGTCGGTTTATTGCCCAAGAACAGCGACCCCGAAGTGTTGAAGTGAAAGTGCTTTGATGAGGGGAATTTGGTCTTCCAACAACAGAATTTGTGGGAGCAGGAGGATAAAGTGAAAGTTTCACCATCGGTCAAACGGCGCTGTCCCAAGTGCAAAATCATCCGTCGCAAAGGCGTCATTCGGGTCATCTGCGAGAACCCGAAGCACAAACAGCGACAGGGCTGATTCCACGCTTTACGTTTCACGCTTTACGTTTCACGCTTCACGTTTCACGCTTCACGTATCCCATTCGGAGGACGTATGGCTCGTATCGCCGGTGTAGACCTGCCCAGAGATAAACGGGTGGAGATCGGTCTGACCTATATCTACGGTATCGGGCGCAGCCTGAGCAATCAGATTCTGCGCAAGGCTGGCGTGGACCCGGACAAGCGGGTGAAGGACCTCAGCGAGGCCGAGGTGGCCCGCCTGCGCGAGATCATTGACCGCGAGTATAAGGTGGAGGGCGACCTGCGGCGCGAGGTGCAGATGAACATCAAGCGCCTGATAGAAATCGGGTGCTACCGCGGGTTGCGCCACCGGATGAACCTGCCGGTGCGCGGTCAGCGCACACGGACGAACGCGCGCACCAAACGGGGGCCGCGCAAGACCGTCCCCGGTCGTGGCCGTCGCCGCGGCGCCAAGAAGAAGTAAATCACTTCACGTTTCACGTTTTACGTTTCACGTTTCACGTTTTACTTATCACGTTTCCCTTTTCACGGAGTGGACTATGTCTCGTGCTCAAAGACGTCGCAGAGTTACCCAGCGGGTTCGCCGCGCGGTACCGCGCGGGGTGGCTCACATTCACGCCAGTTTCAACAACACCATCATCACCATCACCGACCCTCAGGGGAACGTCATCAACTGGGCCAGCGCGGGGCTGGTGGGCTTCAAGGGCTCCCGCAAGAGCACGCCCTTCGCGGCCCGTCAGGCCGCCCAGCGCGCGGCCAAAGACGCCCTGGATAACGGGGTGACCGAGGTGGATGTGCTGGTCAAGGGGCCGGGCCCGGGGCGGGAAGCGGCCATTCGCTCCCTTCAGGCGTCCGGGTTGAAAATTCGTTCCATCACCGATGTGACGCCGATCCCGCACAACGGTTGCCGGCCCCCCAAGAAGCGCAGGGTGTAAGCGGGATTATGGAGTAAGGATTAAGGAGTAGGGGGAAAAGGTATGGCCAGATACACAGGCCCGGTTTGTCGGTTGTGTCGTCGGGAAGGACAGAAGTTGTTCCTGAAAGGCGCGCGCTGCACGTCGCCCAAATGTGCTCTGGAGCGCCGGGATTATCCGCCCGGACAGCACGGGCAGGTCGCCCGCTTCCGGCGGGGCCAGCCCACGGACTACTTCCGCCAGTTGCGGGAAAAGCAGAAGGTCAAGCGGGTCTACGGCATCCTGGAGCGGCAGTTCCGCCGGTACTTCCGGGAGGCGTTGCGGACGCCCGGCCTGACCGGTGAGAACCTGCTCATCCTGCTGGAGCGCCGACTGGACAACGTGGTCTACCGGCTGGGCTTCGCCGACTCGCGCGCTCAGGCCCGCCAACTGGTCCAGCACGGGCATTTCACCGTCAATGGCCGGCGGGTCACCATCCCGTCCTACCTGGTCCGGCCCGGTGACCAGATCGCGGTGCGGGAGGGGAGTCGGAGGCGACCGTACTTCCAGGAGCGCGCCGAAATGCTGGACGAGATGAGGGTTCCCGATTGGCTCTCTCTGAACACGGCGGACCTTTCCGCCCGGGTCCTGGGAATGCCCAGACGGGAGCATGTGGATATTCCGATTAACGAACAACTGGTCGTGGAGTACTACTCTCGGTAGGTGACGATGACTGCACAGAGGGAACCCAGATTTGCCGCACCGGTTTTGCCTAAAATTGAAAAAGAGGTGCTGACCCAGCAGTACGGCCGATTTGTCATCGGTCCGCTGGAGAGCGGCTACGGGATCACGCTGGGGAATGCCCTGCGGCGGGTCCTGCTCTCCTCCCTTCCCGGAGCGGCCGTCACCTCTGTCCGTATCTACGACGTCCCGCATGAATTTGCGACCATCCCGCATGTGCGGGAGGACGTGATGCAAATTCTTCTTCAGGTGAAGCAACTGCGCCTGAAGATGGACGGCGATGGCCCAATGCGGATGGCTCTCTCCGTCCGGGGGGATGGCGTGGTGACTGCCGGTGACATCCAGGCACCGCCAGAGATAGAGATTCTCAACCCGGACCTCTATCTCTTCACCACGGATTCCTCTGATGCCGTGGTGGAGATGGAGTTCACCGTGGAACGGGGACGGGGTTACTCTCCCGCTGAGGAGCGGGAACGCCGGTCCATCGGTGAACTTCCAGTGGATGCCCTGTTCAGTCCCGTCCGGCGGGTCGCGTTCAACGTGGAGCGGGCCCGGGTCGCCCAGCGGACCAACTATGACCGGCTGAACATGGAAATCTGGACCGACGGACGAATCGGTCCGCTGGAGGCCCTCAAGGAAGCGGCCCGAATTCTGGTCACCCATTTCCGTCTCATTGCCGGAATTACGGAGGAGCCGGAGTTGGTGGGGGAGGAAGAGCGGGGAATCCCGGCCCGCGTCTACGAAGTCCCGATAGAAACCCTGGGGCTCACTGCCCGCGTCTACAATGCCCTCAAGCGGGCCGGACTCTCGCGGGTCGGGGAAGTCCTGGAGGTGCTGAGTCGGGGGGATGAGGCCATCCGCACCATCCGCAATTTCGGCGATAAGTCTATGGCGGAGTTGATGGAGAAACTGGGTGCGGCCGGGTACCTGGATTACCTGCCTCAGCCCCCGGAAAAGGCTGAGGAGGATGACGACTCTCTGGAAGAGTAAACATTCATGTCATTCGTGCCCATTCGTGCCATTCGTGGATATATCCGTGGAGGAACAGGATGCGACATCGGGTTGCGGGAAAGAAACTGAATCGTTCCAGCGGCCATCGCCGGGCCCTGTTTCGGAATCTGGTCTCGGCGTTGATTTACCATGAGCGGATAGAGACGACGGAAGCGAAGGCGGAGGCCATTCGCGGGCATGCGGAGAAACTGATCACCCTGGCCAAGCGGGGGCTGGCGGCCAGTGACCCCGCCTACGGCGTCCACGCCCGCCGTCTGGCGGCGGCCCGCCTGAACCGCTGGGTGGTCACCCCTGAGGGGGAACGGGTGGACCTGGTCAAGAAACTCTTTGAGGAGATCGCTCCTCGCTATCAGAACCGGCCCGGCGGGTACACCCGCATCGTCAAACTGGGACCGCGCAAGGGCGACGCGGCCCCGATGGTCGTCCTGGAACTGGTCTAATCAGCAATCAGCAATCACGAATCAGCAATCACGAATCAGCAATCACGAATCAGCAATCTCGGATGCGCGTGCGGGCGGTCGTGGCCTATGATGGCACAAACTACCAGGGCTTCCAGCGACAGACGAACGGGCCCACCGTCCAGGAGGTCCTGGAGCGGGCGCTGGAACGGGTGACGGGAGAGCGCATCACCATCCTGGCCGCTGGCCGCACCGATACGGGCGTTCACGCTGAAGGACAGGTTATTGCCTTTGATACGGAGTGGAAGCATTCGCTGACGGCTCTCCTGCGGGCGCTGAACGCGGTGCTTCCGCCCGATGTGGCGGTTCGGGAGGTGGCGCCGGCCCCGCCGGATTTCCACCCCCGGTACGATGCCATCAGCCGGTGCTACCGGTACACCATTTACAACCATCCGATTCGTTCGCCGCTGGCCCGCCGGACCAGTTTCCACGTCGCCTGGCCGCTGGACGTGGCGGCGATGCAGGCGGCAGCGGCCCTGCTGGTCGGCGAGCACGACTTCGCCGCCTTCGGCACCCCGCCGAAGGGGGAGAACACGGTCCGGCGGGTGCTGCGGGCGGAGTGGCGTTCTGAACCGCCCTGGTTGTACTTTGACATTGAGGCCAATGCGTTTCTCTACCGGATGGTCCGCACTCTGGTCGGTACGATGATTCGGGTCGGCCTGGGACGGCTTCCGGTGGAGGCGGTCCGCGAAATCTTAGTCTCCGGCGACCGCCGCCGGGCGGGTCCGGCGGTACCTCCGCACGGCCTTTGCCTGATGGCGGTGAGGTATCCAGAGGAATTATAGAATCCGCAAATCGTGGAAGCAAGGAGCGATGAGTGTGAAGACGTACGTCACCAAACCCGATGAAGTGCAGCGGGAATGGTTCGTTGTGGACGCCAGCGGGAAGACGCTGGGTCGTCTGGCAACGGAGGTGGCCCGCATTCTGCGCGGTAAGCATAAACCGACCTATTCCCCGATGATAGATGCGGGGGACTACGTGATTGTGGTCAACGCCGAGAAAGTCCGGGTCACGGGCCGCAAACTGACCCAGAAGTTCTACTACCGCCATTCCGGCTACCCGGGCGGTTTCAAACAGATCAGCCTGGGGGACATGCTGGCCCGTCACCCGACGCGCGTCATTGAGTACGCCGTCAGGGGTATGCTCCCCAAGAACGCGCTGGGTCGGCGGATGTTTAAGAAACTGAAGGTGTACGCCGGGCCGGACCATCCTCATCAGGCCCAGAACCCGAAACCGTTGGAGTTGTAGGGGGACGAGGAGAGAACCGATGGCAGAACAGCAACAGTATTACGAAGGTGTGGGACGTCGCAAGGAGGCCACCGCGCGGGTACGGCTCTACCCCGGGGGCGATGGAAAATTCATCGTAAACGACCGACCGCTTCAGGAGTACTTCGTCCGCGAGATGGACGTGATGCGCCTGATGGAGCCGCTGAAGGTCGCCGGAATGGACGGCCGCTTCAACGTCTCCGTTCAGGTGAAGGGGGGCGGGCTCAGCGGTCAGGCCGGGGCAGTGCGGCTGGGCCTGGCGCGGGCCCTGCTCCAGGTGGACCCCCAACTGCGGGCGCTTCTGCGCCAGAAGGGGCTGCTGACCTGCGACGCGCGGGTCAAGGAGCGCAAAAAGCCCGGCCTCAAGCGCGCCCGCAAGGCCCCGCAGTACACCAAACGGTAGCGCGAAAGACGCGAAAAGGCGCGAAAAAGAGCCTCCCGCCGGGAAACCTGCGGGAGGCTCTTTGTTCCTATCATTCACTGTAGGGCAGGGCCTGCCCCTGCCCCAGAACGGGCAACCGCACGGATTGCTCCATTGGCATCAATTTAAGCCCGACGGTGAACCGTCGGGCTGATTCAGCAAAGTCCTGCGGGCTGTTTTGAGCCCCGAAGGGGCTTGGCAACATCAGCCCGACGCTTATGAACTTTAAAAAATTAACCCAGACATAAACCGGTATACTGACCACCTGACCCTTTGGGCTCACCCCTCCCCCCGGCCCCCTCCCCGCTGCCGCTGCGCGGCGCGGGGAGGGGGAGAAATGAGGGG
>Ga0315298_1002373_pt1 | contig 32043 bp, 25 predicted proteins | sample WHS_1_MG_FD_203077 | JGI IMG/M metagenome (GOLD analysis project Ga0315298, IMG submission 203077) | Extremophilic microbial mat communities from Washburn Hot Springs, YNP, Wyoming, USA - WHS_1_MG | ecosystem: Environmental > Aquatic > Thermal springs > Hot (42-90C) | place: USA: Wyoming... | reverse complement strand
GCCCACAATCGCGGATCCAGCAGTCGTTGTAAGACATCTCGACCACCCGGATATAGTCAGGCAAAATGCGACGCGCATGAAGGAACTGTTGGGCAGAAACACCCATTGTCACTGCTTCGTAGCGGGCAATCGCCATAGCAACAGCAGCGAAAGCCCGCTGCGCCGGCTTGGCCCCCAGCCGCCAGACATCAGGGCGCTCTGGCCACAGCATCCAACAGCCAGCGTGCCCCTCAAACTCGGCAGGCATGCGGAAGCCGTCCTCCCTTGGCGTGCTGGCAAGGGTTGCAGCCATTTCTTGCCCTCCTGTGACAATAGTTAGACCTCCGAAATCCCGCCAGCCTTCTTGTTTTCCCGACCTCGGAGATCTGACGCTCGCTTGTACAGGCTATTGCCTCTCTCGTGGCAAGCGCCGCTGCACTTGTGGCACCAGCCACGACAAGAAAGCATCTGAACTCCGCGTCTGCATCAGGACTCTTCCTGGCCCCGTAAGGTCTACCACAAGGCCTTCGCCGCTGAAGAGCGTGGACTTTAAACCGCCAACCGGGCGCACGTGGAAGCCAATATTCGCCCCAAAGGCAACCAGATGGCCCGTGTCTACCGTGTACTTCTCTCCTGCACCGAGGTTGCGCTCATGGATGGCACCATAGCTGGATAGAATCAGCGTACCGGATCCACTGCACTTGAGCAAGAACAGCCCTTCGCTGGCGAAGAAGGTTTTGGCTCCACCCCATTTGGTGTCTATCTCTATGCCTTCCGAAGAGGCAACATAGGACCCGGATTGCACCAGCAAAGTCTCGCCCTGTAGCTCCAGCACTGCTACATCCCCGGGCAAGGGCGGTGCCAGCATGATTTCCCCACCCGAAGCGGGTGCCCGATACTCGTTCATGAAAAAACTCTCCCCGCCGAGCATGCTGCGCTTGAGCGATGCCAGCAAGCCACCGGCTGCTTTTGTCTCCAGCGTTACGCCTGGTGACATCCCAACCATGGAACCGGCCTCCACACGGATCGTCTCGTTCGGCTCCAAGCGGGCAATCGCCAGCGAATATGACGGTTGATACTTGATCTCGACCTTCATCTTATCCTCCTTATTCACAACCAGATAAATCTGCCTTCAAAAACCTCTGCCGACCATAACGCAGGACAATGAGAATGGCAAAAACAGTTACTAGAGCAACAATCAGGAGATAGGATGATGTGAAAACCCCTAACTCCAGCAATACAAAGGCGATCGTGTTCGACATCGCGTGAAAGATGCTCACGAACAGGAGGCTGCGCTGCGTGTGGTTGTACAGCCAGATGTAGATAACCGTTAAAGCAAGGCTGAAGAGGACTTCTCCATACCACGGAAGGCTACACATAGGCGAAGTGGGATTGAGAAGCAGCGGTAAATGCCACAGGCTCCACAGCAAGCCCATGATGAAAGCAATTTCCAAGTCGCTATATCGTTCTTGAAGGCGTGGTAAGGCAAAACCGCGCCAGCCGATCTCTTCCCAAACGTTAGAAAGCAACATCGTGATGAAAACGGGCAGCAAACTCGCCCACGCAAAACGGCTGAGCGGTGGAAATGGCTGGCCCAGAAGCGTTCCTATACCTAGTGCTATGGCGGCAATAACAAACCAAAATAGGAAGACAAAGAGGAACCACACCCAGGGAACTCGCCATCTGGACAGAGGAGCAAATAATTCATGCGAGCCATCCCTTCCTTTAAGCGCCCAGATCACAATGACAGCAGCCAATGTAGGCCCTGCTCCGCCCAGAAAGCTGAGCAGTGGATGGTCGAATGGAAAAAGCCCATAATGATACAGCGTTTGCGGAACCCAACCTAACCAAGTGATCACGAAGGCGAAGATATAGAATGCGATAATGGGCCGCTGCCTAAGCGGGTTAGAAGCAGTATTTTCCATAGTTTTCCTCCAGGATCGGATACGCAAGATTTTTGATGATGTAAGAGCTAGCCACCACGAGCATCCTTGGAGACGGGGAGACCTCCAGCAAGCTCCAAGGTAATGATTCGCGTCTCATCATCGTAGGCAAGAATTTCGCCGTAGCGCCCCCAGGCAACGAGTATCTCTAACTGTTTCTCGGCTTCTGCTGGTGGCAATTCAAGAGAAAGTGCTGTCTGAACGACGTCCCAGTTGAGTTTTCGACCCTCAGCCCGACGAAGCAGTTCTAGCAACCATTGGAATATAGGCAAGCGGCGGATACGTGTGGCAAAGATTTCCTTGCGTGCCAGGATGCTCGCATCGCTAAAGGCTTCGCCTAAGGGGGTTAGGGTGATGTCTCCTTTGGCTACCGTTACAAAGCCCAAGAGTTCTGCTGCTTCCACCAATTTCAATAGTGTGTCCGAATCAACGCCAAGGTCATCCGCTAACTGATAGATATCTTCAGTGTCCCCGGGAGTTTCGTTCAGACGCTCTAGCAAGCCAACCAAATTGCCCACATGGACATCGGGAAGCCAACGCGTAACGCCCGGTTTGCCAGGCGCAGCGCCGAGCTCGATATGCTCGGGTTGCGTCTGTCCGGCCAGGATGCCATACACCTGGTCGACAAATTCTAAAAAGCGGGGGGATTTGCGTTGCCGGGGATGAGGGAGATCAATAGTAACTTGGGAGATTACCCGCCCGGGGTTTTTGTCCATAATGATCAATCGATCAGCCATCAAAACGGCCTCTTCGATATTATGTGAGACCATCAGAATAGCACGCGTGGGGATTTTTCCTTCTGTCCAGAGTTCCAACAACTCACCTCGCAATGATTCAGCACTCAACACATCCAACGCCGAAAAAGGCTCATCCAAGCATAACAATTCTGGTTCCACTGCCATCGCACGGGCAAAACCCACTTTCTGACGCATACCACCGGATAATTCACGCGGATAAGCCGACTCAAAACCATCCAATCCCACTCTGTCTAGCAGATCCAGTACGCGGGGCACACGGATATCAGGGGGAACTGAGCGGGCTTTCAGAGCAATCTCCACGTTTTGCTGAACCGTTAACCAAGGGAACAATGCAAAAGTTTGGAAGACAATCGTGGCGTGGGGGTTTACTCCCTGCAAAGGTTGGCCACGGTACAGCACTAAGCCCTCGGTAGGAGCTTGCAAACCCGTAATAATGCGTAACAGCGTGCTTTTACCGCATCCAGATGGGCCCAGCAAGAAAACGAATTCTCCTTCCCTGATCTCCATACTAATATCCTGGACAGCGTAAAAGCGGCGCTCGCCACTCCGGTAAACCTGCGAAACGTGTTCTAGTTGTACTAGGGTAGCATTCTCCATTCGAGTCACTCCATACGATAGCGTTCTTCAGCGAGTTGATAGAGCCTGCGCCAAAACAGGCGGTTGATGAATACCACAATGACAATCATGGCTACAGTGCTCGCCAAAAGGAGGGAGTACTCCCCACGCGCAGTAGCAAAAGCAATCAGATCTCCTATCCCTTTCGTGCGCAATGTCCGCCCGCCAAATTCAATGTATTCGGCAACGATGCTGGCGTTCCAAGCACCACCGCTAGCCGTAATAGCCCCGGTAATCACGTAGGGGAAAAGCGCTGGCAGGATTAACGTGCGCCACCGCTCCCAGCGACTTAACCTAAGCAAGGCTGTGGTATAACGCAGATCTTGTGGGATAGTCGATGCCCCAGCAATAACATTGAATAACAAATACCACTGCGTTCCCATCAGCATGAGCAGAATTGCCGCAGAATTCAATCCCCCAGGGAGAGAAAGCAACATCAAGACAAAAATAGGGAACAGAGCCGTAGCAGGAATGGAAGCCGCGGTCTGTACAAGGGGTTGAAGCCAACTGGATAAACGCGGATTCATGCCGATAGCAACGCCAACTGGTATTGTCCATGCCAGGGCGATAACCAATGAGATCAAAACACGCAAGGTCGTTGCGACTAGTCCTAGGACGATCTGAATCCATTGCGTGGGAGAGACTTGCATCAACAACCGGGCGGCATTGAAAGCACTAAAACCTACACCTGCGATAAAGACAATGCCAATCATCAAAAGAGGCAAATTGAGACCGCCCTTTTCCTCTGAGATGCGTGCACGGGCAGTAAAGGGCCAGCGCTGCAACATCCAGGCATCAAGGCGTTCTCCCAAAGCAGCTGAGAAATTGGATAGCTTCTCGATGAGCAAGGAAGAACGCAGGGCATTATAGAACCAAGAAGTAACTGGATAATCCCGCTCCACCATTTCCAGAGTGAACCGTTCAGACCAAGCTACTAGAGGCCGCCATACCAATTGATCCAACAGAACAATTACCGCAATCAAAGTGCTGACGCCCCATAGAATAGCCGGCAGATTCCCTTGGTTGGCTGCTTCTCGCAGGTAAGAACCTAATCCCGGTAGGCGAAAGTCGCGCTCGCCTACAGTAAAGATCTCGGCTGCCATTAAGAAAAACCACCCCCCTGCCCAGCTCATCATGCTGTTCCAGACCAAGCCAGGTGTGGCAAAGGGGAGTTCCAGTGTCTTGAGGCGAATCCACCAGTTAAACAGGAAGGTATCGCTAGCTTCTCGCAGCTCCTCGGGTATCGTCGTCAAGGACTGGTACCAGGAAAAGGTGAGATTCCACGCTTGGCTGGTAAAAATCAACACGATAGAAGCCAATTCGGCAGCAACGCCTTCTGACAAGATGACACTTAGACTGAGCAATACCACTGGCAGAAAGGAAAGAATGGGCACGCTCTGCAGGACATCCAGTAGAGGCAAGAGGATCTGCCTGGCACGCTGGTGGTAGGCTGCAAAATAGCCGTATACCAAAGTGAACGAGAGCGACAGGACATAGGCAGCAGCCATGCGCAGCAAAGACCGCAATGCATAGTAAGGCAATCCCCTCGGGTGGAGAGAGATCTCTGGCCCCGCAACTGCAGCAGGCGCACGAAGCGCTAGCCGTACGCCAAGGTAGAGCAAGGCGATAACGCTCAGTAATACCACAATATCGCCTCTTCGGAGAGGACGGAAGGGTTGCTTGGGAAAATAGATCCTCTTCAGCATCATCTTTGGCCTTTCGGCAGGAAAATATCTTGATGATTCATCCCCTTGTCTTCACTGCACGCAAACTCAAGTGTTTGGCACAGCATCACAGCAGAAACCAAAAATCGATCTTACCTGCCTGAATTTGGGACATAAGCGGGTGAATTTGTTCTCAATGGCGGCTTCCATATCGCCATGGCGATGGCGGCAAGCAGAGCTAGGGTTGCGCCAAAGAAGAACGGTGCTGGTGCACCAAAGCCACGGAAGCCCAAAGCCGGCACCCCATCCCACAGCAATCCAGCGATGAGCGACGCGGGAAAGTCCAGAATGCCTAGAACAGCGTTATACGTACCGTACGCTGTACCTCGCACTGCTTCTGGCACGATGTCCGCAATCATCGCTTTCGCCGTGCCATAGCTCAAACCATAGTAAAGGCCGTATAAAGCATAGAGCAGCCACACCTGCCAGCCTTGCTTGGCCAGCGCAAATCCGAAATAGATCAAGGCATAGACCAGCCATCCGCCGATGACCAGCCGGCGCCGTCCAATGCGATCGGACAACGACCCCGCTGGAGCAGAAACCAAAGTGTAAATCAAATTAAAGGTGGCGAGCATCGCCAGGATACCCAGGACGTTCAGGCCCCGCTCTTGGGCACGCAGGACAAGGAAGGCATCGGATGAGTTGCCCAGGTCGAACAATCCCACGATGAGCATGAATACCATGAAGGGTTTGCCCAAACTGCGAAAAGCAAGTTTGGGTGCAGGACGCTGCTTGGTCACGGTTACATCTTGGGCACCCAGCGCTAGAGACAGTACAGCCAAAATCGCAGGGATAAGGCTGACCAGAACGACCGCGCGAAATGTCGTCGCTGCTAGTCCCATTTGCGCTCTTTGGCTGATCCAAACGGTCAGAAGGGCAATGAGGATACCCAGCACGGCGCCGCCGGTATCTGCAGCGCGTTGCAACCCAAAAGCCAACCCGCGATCTTCTTCGCGTACTGAGTCGGCAATCAAAGCATCTCGCGGCGCAGTACGGATGCCTTTGCCAATCCGATCAGCCCAGCGTACCATTGCCACTACTAGCCATGAATTGGCTACGTAGAAGAAAGGCTTGACCAATGCTGAGATGCCGTACCCAGCTACAGCCAGCCATTTCCTCTGACGCAGTTTATCAGAGAGCCACCCTGAAAAGACCTTTAACAGGCTGGATGTCGCTTCGGCAATGCCCTCAATGAACCCAATGACGTTCGTTTTGACACCCAGTACGTTGGATAAAAACAGGGGCAAGATATTGAGCACCATCTCGGTGGAGATGTCCATAAAGAAACTGGTCAGGCTGGTAGCCCAGATATTGCGATGAATGGTACGCCATCGTGGTTTTTGCACTGATTCTTGAACGGATTCCGACATAGTTGCTCCTTTCTCCTTACACTGAACCATTCGCGCACTTCGATGCGTATAGAGTGCGTGCTCTCTTCCCTCACAAAGAGGTGAAATAACTGCACCTTTTGACCGAGACGTGATGTTGTATGCGCTACTATAAACCCGAATGGCAGCATGGTCAAATCAATAGTTTGCCTCATGAATCATTAGCAAGACAAGTCCTTTTTCCTAAAGTCTGGCAGGATGATATAATGGAAACATGGCAAGAGCTTTGCGCCATTGCTTAGCGGAATACCCGCGCATTATGTTGGAGGCAATTGCAGAGGGGTGGGGCATTGCATTGACCGACGAACGCGTGCCCGAAATCATCGCCCGCCTTGAAGCGGAGATGACGGATGCCGAAGCGATGCGTATTGTCCTGCGACGCCTCAGTGATGCGGAAAGGGAAGCGCTGGCTTTTGTTGCCGCGATGGGCCAAGTCAAAGCCCATGTCATGACACGCAAATACGGCATCATTCGCCGCTTAGGGCCCGGCCGCCTCGAATGGGAGCAAGCCTGGCGACAGCCCGCTTCAACGACGGAAAAACTCTGGTTTCTCGGCCTGATCTACCGTGGATATGGCATGGATGAACAATACCATGGCGAGGTGTTTTTCATCCCACCGGAAATCCAAGATGTTTTGCCTCCGTTACCCGTGCAGTTGCCAGCCTTCGCGGTGGAACCTGCCCCACAGCCAGCGGTTGTTCGCCACGATGGGGATGCGCTAGCCCGCGATGCTTTTGTCATCCTCAGCTACCTGCGTAATCACGATGTCCGTGGCAAGAAAGGAGTGCTCGCATCCCGCGCATGGCTCCAGTTGCGCCCCCGGTTTTCCTACCCTGCGGATCAACAGCGTCTCCACTTTCTTCACCACCTTTGCGAGCAGGCGGGGCTGATCCGCAGAGAAGAGGGGATATGGAAGCCAACCAGCGCCGCAGCATATTGGCTGAAGGAGGGAAGGCTGGCTAGATGTCGCGTTTTCTATCGTACATGGCTGGAGGACACGAACTGGAACGAACTTTGGATAATGCCCGGGGTCCAATGCGAGGATACAGGTTGGCGCAACAACCCTGTTCTGGCACGCAAAGGGGTGCTTAACTATCTGGTGAAATGCCCTGTCGAAGCGTGGCTAACCATCTCTTCCTTTGTAGAATCTATTCATGAAATGGATCCTGACTTTATGCGCCCAGATGGCGACTATGATTCGTGGTACATCCGCGATGCTCGCACTGGCCAGTACTTGATGGGCTACGGTGCCTGGGACAAAGTCGAGGGGGCACTTATACGCTATCTACTGGAGGGGCCATTGCTCTGGCTGGGTGTGGTAGCAACAGGCTATGCTCAAGGCGAGCAGAGCGCTTCTTGCTTTATGCTAACCACGCAGGGGGCATCTATGTTGGGGTTACGCGAAAGCGAAGAAGAGCCCCTACAGCCAATCGTCGTACAACCTGATTTCCAGGTGCTTGTCCCTCATTCCGCAAGCTGGTACGACCGCTTCCTGTTAGAACGGTTTGCTCAGTGGGCAGGTGAAAAGGATGGAGTCGCACGTTACATGATACGGGCAGACTCTGTACGGGCGTGTCTTGCACGCGGAGCAAGTTGGAAACAGATCCTCGCCTTCCTGCGACGTGCTACAGGGAACAGGGTTCCGCCCTCGGTGCAGCGCGCTTTACAATCTTGGGCAAAATTGGATAAGCCGTGAAACTACCAGCTCAGGCTGCGGATATTTGCCCAATCCCCTACTTCGGCATAAATAATGGCGCCGGTGAAACCCTGCACACGATAGGTCTTGCCACGCCATATGATATCGAATTCAGGCGTCAGTGGCGACCCCAGGTTATTCCTGCGCGCATATTTGGGGAATGCAGCATCAGGATTGTACGACAAGCCACGCCGATTCCACGCTGCGTTGCGCAGCGTTTCTTCCAAAGGCAATGGCGAGACTGGTTCAGGGTCTGGCCCCATCGCTTTGACTGCAGCAACTACCGGAAGTTCGCGATCCATACGATACCAAGCACTTTCGCTCCAAGCAGGATCAATATGCCCCATCCTCTCATTGGCAATGAGCCAGGGGCACATGGCAAAGAAATAGTCCTCAGCGTTATCCCGCAACCACTGGAACATGGCTACCGTGCGCTCAGCATGCCCTTCGTAGTTGTAGCCGGGATAACGCGAATCCCATTGCTGCCAGCCTCCCTTGGGCACAAACACCCCGCCTTCAGTGGAGATCACTGGCACCTGCAAACCAAAATGCTCTTGTAACAACTGCACCGGCACCCGGTGACCAATCAGGGAATTGTCATCATCCATAATAGATTTGCCTGGCTGATCCTTTTGGCAGATAGGGTCATAAGGGTACTCAAAGTGCCAGACGCCATCGCTATCCTTGTAGCAATGGTTCAATACGCCATCATGGACCGCAATCCAGGCTCCATTCCGGAACACATCTAGGGCATCGACACGAGCATGTTGATCCAGCCAATTGAAGGCATTGATATACCAAGGGATACTGCCGTGCTCGCTATGGCGGCCGCATTGGGCTAGGGCGGGGAATGCGGGATAGCCCCCCATATCAATAATCGCTTTGGCATCCTGCAGCCAGTGTTGCATCACAACATCCGGTCTGCCACCGGGTTGCCATTCTCCGTCTTGCCATTCCGTGGGCAAATTGGGCTCATTGTTGGTCTCAAAATACCTCACGCCAAGCGCAATCAGCTCGGCGATGGTTTTCTTTTCGCGCTCTCCAAGATGCCCGGGGTTCGGTCGGGCACGGTAGATACGCACGATCGGAATAATCCCCTTGGATAGCAACTTCTGGCAGACATGCTTTGAAGACCCGCCTCCATCATCAAGCAGTTTGACCCATTTCATGTTCATCGCCAGCAATTCGTTAATCCACCAATCCAGTGAAGATCCCGAGGGGTGAAAGACAGAAGCGGACCAATGGATGCCACGGCGGCTTTCATTCTCTGGACGCACAAAATCTTGCAGGTTCATCACATGTCCTCCTTTTGTCTGCTTTTTCGGGGACAAAGAGCCACAGCCGGCATGCCTTGTTAGCGCTGCCCAGTACTTGGTGATTGTAACATAAACTGGCTGGGTTACAAAGTGCTCACCCTTTTACGGGTTCGCCAACGGATTACCAGAGATCGTATAGCAAGAACAGCTAACGCAAACCAGGCACACAGGCTACACGTCAGCCCAATCTTCCAGGTCGCTGGTTGGAAATAGAAACGCACTTGATGCACCCCAGGGGGCAGGAATACAGCCCGAAAGGCATAATTGGCGCGTTTCAATTGGGCAGTCTGCCCATCTACCTCTACATGCCACCCTGGATAGTACACCTCGCTCATGACCAAGTAGCCTGGTAGCGAGGTAGAAGCCTCCAACTGGATTTCATTGTTGGAGTAGGATACGATGTGTACCTCCGAGTTGCCTGTCTGATCTGGAAGCAATGTTTTGCCCCCTTCGACCACAACCATGGTCGCGGGGTGAAAATCCCCACGGTGGATCGCAGCAAATGCTTCTTCTTGATTGGATACAGATTCGGAGCGGTGCACAACAAAGGCGCGTGGCAACACCTTCTTGTTCCGATAGACGTTCACGGTGGGGTCAGCATCGAAAGCCAATTCAAACTTTTCCCAATCCAAGACGACATCTTTATGGCCAATGACATATTTGGCGTTGAGGAAATCGTACAGGGGACTGGAGCGACTACCCAGTCCCTCCCAATAGCGGTGATAATCGGCCAGGACCAGTGGGTTGTAAATGCCCCATACATCGAAAATGCCGTGCATCAGGCTGAGGTTGGGTTGCCAAACATCCCAAACTTCCGTGCGCGTATCAATCCGGAAGTACTCCGGGTCGCTTTTCAAGAAAGCGATGGCAGCCTGGTGTTGGAATCCAGACGTAGGATCGTTGAATTCCAGTTCTGTGTAAGCCCCCAGACTAGCGAGGTCAACCAAGATCAGGAAACAGGCTATCCATCCTAGGGTGGCTGGCTTTGCCCAGCCCTTTGTGCGCAGGTACAACAATGCCAGCCCACATCCAAAGAACAGCAGGGCGAAAACCACTCCGCCTGTACCAACCAGCAGGCGCATAAAAATTTCGGGTGCCTTGTCCTGGCTATAGAGCAACGTGGCGTAAGCGAGCGGAAGGGTCACCAATGCCATGCTGAACACCATCAGGGGAGAGAGCCGCAAGACATTGCGCCAGGTCTTCCGATGGCTGAAAGGGATAGGGCGCAGCAGCACATCCAGTCCTAATGCAGCCAGGGCAGCCAAAGCGAAATCCAAGAGATAGATAAAACGGGCAGGGGCACGGACCAGGTTGAAGCCGGGCACAAAACGGTACAACCAGCCATGCAGGATGGTAGCATTGCCCAGTGCGAGAAAAAGCGCCAATGCCGCAAGGGCAGCCAGAAAGCGCGTCAGTCCGTCACGGCGCAACAGCAAAGCGAGACCTGCTAGAAATAAAGTGAGGACGCCCACATAGCCCACTTCCACACGCGGCCATGGCCCCCAGTAGCCGCCAGGCCCACGGCCAAAGATACCCGGCACGACAAGCCCGATCAACGCGACAGGGGGCAAGGAATATTGGCTTGCTTCGGTATAGGACAAGTCAGCGCGCAGCGACAGACGGGACATCTCATAACTAGGGATCATTGTCAGCGCAGACACTCCAAAGGCAACAGCCAGGGTAAGTGCAAATATCAGGGCTATGCGCCATAGAGTACGCCATCCAGAGCGTCTGTGACTGTAGACGTGATACAAAAAGCATAACCCCAGCGTGAGAACGATATACAGCAAGGGCTGAATGTGCCCAGCCAGTGCTGCAATGCCCAAGAAGATCCCTGCACCTACAGCCAATCCCTTTCGTTGTTCCTGCAAAGCACGCCAAAAGAGACAAAAGACCAGCGGCAACCAAGCCGCGCAAGCGATCATATTCAGATTGCCAAAATGGGTCACAAACAAATCCGAAAACATGAAGGCTACTGCACCCGCCAACGCTGCCCAGCGCTTCATGGGCTGATGCCCGATATAGCGCAGGCCCAAATAGGCACAAACTCCTGCCAGGTAGAAATGCGCCACTGCTAGCAATTCCATCATCCGATAGTTCAGGCTGGGCTTGAGGAAGAAAAGCAGCAGGTTCACGGGATAGAACAGCGCGGACTGGTTATCAGCAGCAAACGGCGCTCCCCCGTACAGGTATGGGTTCCATAGAGGAACACCGCCAGCCCGGAAGCTACGGGCAGCAAAAGCATACAGGGGATACAGGAATGATACTAGGTCCCCTCCGCCAGCAGGCATCCAAACATTGGCGGTGAAAAGGAGGCGCCAGAAAAATCCCACCGTTGCCAATGCCAATGCCCCTAGGGCTAGCACATCGCGATGGAAATCATGTTTCAAAAAGCCACGGCGATGTAATTGCCAGAAAACATACGCCACTGCGCACCAGATCAAGGCAATAATGAACAAAGGCATCCTCCCCTGTTCAAGGCTGCACGACGGCTACATGTTCAAGCACGATGCGATCATCTACAATGTTCCCCCGTCTGTCCAGGACGGCTAGCCGTTTCATTGTGTCCAGAAGATACATGCCTGCTTCCAGTTCATAATCCCCAGCAGGAGCTTGGGCATCCAGCGTGAGCACATGACGATCTATCACAACCTCGTTGACAAACCATTGTGCGGTAGGATAGCCCCCCTCTAGCGGTTGGCTATCGTGTCCTCCCCAAACAGGTCCCTGGGTCGCTGGGTTGTAGGCTTGGCCCACTAGGTGAACAAATACGGTGTAGTTGCGCGATATTTTGCTTTGGGCACGCCAGTACAAATCCACAACCACCGTTTCACCTGGATAGAGGATATCCACGGGTAACCCGGAAGTATTGGTGAGCGCATAGCCGAGGAATTCTATACCATCTTCTAGGCGGGCATAGGAAGCGATTGGTGCTTCTTTAGCCCTGGGCAAGGGTTTTGTTGTTGTCACACGTAGCTTGCCAAAGGATATCGGCGAAGCCTGTCTAGCATCTTGGTTTTCAATCTGGAAGTGATAAGAGCCGCCCGGCGTATAGGGATAGATGCTGACATCAAATTGTTGGCGTGCCATCGGTTGTGCTGGGGACAACGTGCTTTCGCGCTGTTCCAATACACGTCCTCCTCCATCCACCATGCGCAGGATGACATTGGCCTCTTTTTCGGAAGAGTAATACAATGCCAGGTGTACTGTATCTCCAGGGCGGAATTCCTGCGTTGGCAGATCGTAGCCGAGCAACACTATCCCAGTACCTAGCGATGCACGCATGGAATGCTGGGGAGTGAAATTCTTAGCGTTCACTATAGCCACTGAACCCGCGGGCGCAAACAAAGTAAGAGCATTGTGAGCAAAGCCAAAGGACAATATCTTGCTGTAGCGCTGATCCAGCCACTGCGCCACTAGGTTTTCTGGGTCTTGCATCGGAGCGTTTACCTGCGCCAACCACAATCGAGGGTGGTTGGCGGCCAATGGAGCTAGCTCCTGTTCTACATTTTTACCGTCAATCTGCAACGCATGTTGCGGCAAGGCATACACAGGCGGTCGCGCGTCGCTTGGCAACAGCCTTTCATAATAGTAGCCAAAGACGGGATAGCGGTTGCCTGAGACAAGCAGCACTGCATCACCAGGCTCTGCATAAGCCGCGATGATGCGCACCATTGTTTGATGCTCGTCCCGCAAGTAGCGGCCTACATAATGGCCAGGCAATGTCCAGAGAAACATCACCACAACAAAGGCGACTGCTCCTAGACCAAGCCACCTCGCTCTGTAATACAAAATGACCAGGCTCCAAGCCAGCAACACGTAAAAGGCTGGCGCAAAAAGGACCAAATAGCGGGCTTCGACCCGTGGAGCGTAGAACAGCCCCCTGGGTTGTGTAACCATGTAAACCACTACTAACGGTATCAAGAGGAAGAGGAACAATAGAAAAGCGGTCGGAGTGATTCCTGCTTTTACCCCGCCTTTATCTGATCCACCGCTAGTTATCGCCTTGGTATCTGACTCGGATTGGGCACGCAAATGCCCAAGAAAACCCTGGGCTACTACAATGATGAGGAAAAAGGGTACAACCTGCCATATATAGCGCTCGATGTAAGTGGATATGCCCAAGGTCAATAGAGTAGCATAGAGCTGTACCAGAACCCGAAAGTCGAAGGGAGTAGCAACTGACCAAGAACGCATGCGCGGCAAAGCTATGGCAAGCCAAGGTATGAACAAACCCACAATAGCCAGCTGTGACAGAAGCCAATGGATCACGAAGTACCGGCGCTTTTCCGGTGGTTGTCTGAATAGGAGATAAAGGCAAAAAATATCCTCAATGACAACAATGGTGATGAAAAGGTAAAGGGTATAGAGGCCAGCTGCTGTAGTGAGCACATAGAGAACACCTAGCCGGACATGGCGCTTTTGATCAGGAGGAGCTTCTTCTAGCCCTAGCCAACCCTCCAATTGTAGCCAGCGGAGCAACGTGTAAAGGGACAGCACTCCCCACATAGTGGCTACGATGTACATGCGCATTTCCTGAGACCACCAGATATGGAAGCGCGAAAAAGCCAGCAGCATAGCGCTGACCAGTGCTACTTTGCGCCCTAACAAAAACTTTCCCAGTGGATATAAGGCGGCTACTGTCACCAAGCCACATGCTAGCGAGAGGAAGCGGGCGGAGAATTCGTTTTCTCCAGCCAGCCTTACCCATATCCATAGCAACCAGAAATACAGTGGAGGGTGTACATCGCTTGCTGTCCAGAGCGTGGTCTGCCCCCATCCTTGACGCACTGCCCAAATAGCAAGTCCTTCATCCCACCAGATATTCTGGTCGCCCAGCAACCAAATGCGCAAGGCAAAGGCAGGCAGGAGGACGATAGCCAAAGCCAAGGCATACCGTGCTAAGTTCGATAGAGTATTTGCAGATTCAAACGGCTTGTTCATCGAACAGGTTGGTCAGTGTTTTCAGCGTCTCTTGGCGCAGGTTTTTGGGAGCTGTAGCGCTACGCAAGTACGCTTTCAATTCACCTATATACATCACAGGAACAATTGGCTCTACGATTTCGAGCTCAGCTTTGGGATGGCTAAATACAATAAGAGGCTGTATTGGCACTTCGATGTCAGGCAGGTGCTTCGCAATAAAGCGTCGCAACTTTTCCGCTTCCTGGAGCGCCTGCTTGGTAGGATTGCCAAGGCGCTCCTCAAACAGTGTGCGCAAGAAGCGTCCTAAGTTGAAGCGGTGACGCCATTTTTCGCCATGGCAGGAGATGTGCCCTTCTTGAGGTTTCACGAGCAGCACGAAAAGCCCGGCGGGCGAGAGGAGCACGTGGTCAGCAGGCAGCACGTAATGATAGAGTCGTAGCCCTTGGTTTAAACCCTTCAATACTTTCCCTAGCTCCTGGTCAAGACGGGGGTCGCGGAGCCATTTGTTCCCACGGATGGCGCCCCAGTTCAACAAAATAATGCCCACCAGCATGATCAGATAGGCAGCCAGTATGGAACGCGGATTGAAGGAAAGCACCATGGCGGCAAACAGCAACATCAGCCCAATGGTGATTGCGCGGCGGGCAGTAGTAGCCTGTTTCTTGACCAGCGGTTCATTGACGATGACGCGCATAACGTCTACTCCTCGGCAAACTTGCTCAGACTTTGGGCAATATCGTTTCTGATCGCATGCAACATGCCTCTCTCAACCGCCTGCTTAGCCACCCGAATCGCGTTCTTGATCGCTAAAGAATCCGACCGGCCGTGGGCAACGATGACTATGCCATCCACTCCCAACAATGGCCCACCCCCGTATTCCCGGTAATCCAGGCGCTTTTTGACCTGGTCAAAGGCGCCTTTAGCTAGCAGGGCACCTACTGTAGCCAAGGGCCTGCTTTTGATCTCCTCTTTGATGATATCCAGCAAAAAGCCAGCTACACCCTCAGTGAGCTTAACGATGACATTGCCAGTGAATCCATCAGTAACGATGACATCGGCAAAGCCGGCAGGGATGTCTTTTCCCTCTGCGTTTCCGATAAAGTTGAGTCCACTAGCCTTGAGCAGCGGGTAGGTCTCCTGCACCAACATGTTGCCTTTGCCTTCTTCTTCGCCGTTAGAAACGATTGCTACGCGGGGGTTGGCAATGCCGAGCACACGCTCCGCATACACGCTGCCCATAATGGCAAATTGCAGCAGATATTCCGGCTTGCAATCGGTGTTCGCTCCCAAATCGAGCAAAAAGCAAGGTCCTTTGCGCGTGGGAAACACGCTGGACAAGGCGGGGCGCTTGACGCCTTGGATGCGTCCGAGGTAAAAAAGCGCCGACGCCAGAACACCACCTGAATTGCCTGCAGAGACAAAAGCATCCACTTCCCCGCGCTTGAGCATCTGCATGGCAACAACCATAGAAGCATCTTTCTTGCTCTTGACGGCAGCGGCGGGATGCTCCTTCATCTCAATAATTTGGCTGGCATGAACCAGGGATACGTTGATTCCAGCAAGGTTATGCTTGGCTAATTCTGGTTCCACGACATCGCGATTGCCCACCAACACAATCTCAACGCCGTACTCGCGAGCAGCCTGTACCGACCCCTCCACATCAGGCTGTGGATGTCGGTCGCTGCCCATCGCATCAACCACAATTTTCATTGCTCCCTCCTCGTAGACGCAGTCTTCCGTTACTCAATTTCACATATGGGCGTTATTATACCCCATAGCCTGCGCATTGCCAATGAGTGGCTTACATCAGGGTGTAGTTCAGTTTGGGGGCAGAATATGGATAAGCCTGGACAGCGGCTGGTCCGCCCGGAGCAGTTTCACGCTTGGCGTGGACCACAGTCTCACGCTTGGTGTAGACGGCGGGCTGTGCTCCGCCTGGAGCAGGATGGAGCAACGCACGCTTGGCGTGGACCACAGTCCACGCCCTGGAGCGGGATGGATTAGACCTGACAGGTCAAGACCAAGACCCCTGGAGCGTGGACGGCGGCGTTTGCCATTGAGTCAGCCAGGGATTGAAATCCCTGGCTGAAACAGTGCAAGCCCCCTGAAGGGGGCTGCTGGCAGCCATCAGTCGGCTTCAGCCAACTTTCTCGTTTCAGCCAGGGAATTGATTCCCTGGCGGCATCTGCGCCTGGCTCCCATGCCCAGGCGAGGTAGCCCCGCGCTTAGCGTAGACGTATGCAAGGCATTTCTTGCCCCGAAGTTGAACTACACCCCTTACATCAAGCCAGGATTTGGCAAAGGGCAATGTCTATATCTACACGGCAGCCATTTCGAAAAGAGCGTTGCCGTGATGGAAAAGTTTTGTACACGCACTAAGCGAGAAAGAGCCGTTGAGCAATCTCCATAGGCAAGGTATGGCGGTTCTCCACCGTGACTTCGAAGACGATGGGTTCCAAATCCGACACACGACGGCGAAATGCATCCAACAAGGTATCGCGCACGACCAGCAGACAACGCGGTACAACGCTCGCCACTAGGAGACCCAAAACGTGATTGAACCCACTGTTCTGCTCCAATTCCAGACGTCCAATCTCGTCCACGATTAGGAGATCACATCCCAAGCCGATAGCTCGCGCGATCACATCCTGTCCCCACTGTAATGCCTCGGGATCAAAGTAATAAGGACCTACATGGGGACCGCGGTACCCTTCTCCCTGTGTTAACGGCGCGACAGACCCATCTGGCTGATCGTTGAGTTGCCGTACTCGTGCCAGCACACGGCGCTCGCCTGTCGCCAGATCCAACACTTCGATCCCCAAGCGCACCCCGTGTTCATCCAAAATGGGAGGCGTCAAAATGCCTCGCACGCAGTACCCTCGCTGTCGCACTAGGTCAGCAACTGCGCGGCAGACTGTCGTCTTGCCTATGTGTACGGGTCCAGTTAGCACAGCAATCATCCTTTTGGTCTCCTTTGCCAGGAAGGTTGTCCCCACCACTAAGTTGCAGGAGGAGTGTGAGCAGCATCATACGCCAATCATCCTTTTTCTCCGTCAATGCAACCCACATTTGCCCCCTGCCCACCCAGGCGCGGCGGCCAAACTGGGCAGCGATTGTGACAGCCCTTTCCTGAGCGGGAGCACTGAGCTTCAAGACTAGGTGGTTATCCTCCCGACCAATGGCTTGTACTCCCGCCCGAGCAGCCAGCAAACGAACACGAAGGACGTACAACAGATCCTCCGTGGGCGGAGGGAGGAGGCCAAAGCGATCTTCCAACTCTTTGCGCAGGTCATCTAGCTCCTCTTCGCTGGTGAGGGCGGTCATACGCTGATACAATTTCAACCGTAGGGCTTCGTCAGGGACATAGTCATCGGGCAAGTAAGCCTGCACCGGCAACTCGATGACTGGCGGCAGTGCCACCTCAGGGGTTACCGCTGCTGCGTGAAGCCCCTTCTCCTTTAGTTCCTGCACTGCCTGCGCCAGCAGGCGGCAATAGAGCTCAAAGCCAATGGCGGCGATATGCCCATGCTGGCGTGCCCCCAGAATTTCGCCTGCGCCGCGGATTTCCAGATCGCGCATAGCAATGCGGAAACCTGCACCTAATTCGCTGGCTTCAAGGATTGCCTCCAAGCGACGTCGCGCGACCTCGGACAAACGCTGCCTTTTATCATGCAATAGATAGGCATATGCTTGCACAGTGCTGCGTCCCACCCGTCCGCGCAACTGGTAGAGTTGAGCAAGGCCAAAAGTGTCAGCACGGTTGATAATAATCGTGTTGACATTGGGGATATCCAAACCGCTTTCAATAATGGAGGTGCATACCAACACATCGTACTTTCCGGCGGCAAAATCCAGCATCACTTGGGAAAGTTTTTCCTCTGGCATTTGCCCATGGGCAATGGCAATGCTTGCTTCGGGCACAATCTTCTGCAAGCGTTGCGCTATCTGACGGATGCCCTGGACGCGGTTGTGCACAAAGTAAGTTTGCCCCCCGCGGTTCATTTCGCGCAATATAGCACGGCGAATCAGCCCTTCGTTGTATTCCGCAACCTGGGTACGCACAGGCAAACGTTCCTCTGGTGGCGTGTCTATCGTGCTCATGTCCCGCACCCCGCTCAAGGACATGTATAAGGTGCGAGGGATGGGAGTAGCGGTGAGTGTCAGCACATCAATGTGCTGGCGCATCTGCTTCAGCCATTCTTTGTGCCGCACGCCAAAACGCTGCTCCTCGTCTACAATGAGCAAGCCAAGGTCTTTGAACACCACGTCCTTCTGTAGCAACCGATGTGTGCCAATGACAATATCTACCTTCCCCTCGCGTAACCCTTGCAGTACTTTCCGCTCCTCCTGCACTGTGCAAAAGCGTGAGAGCATGGCAACCTCTACCGGAAAAGCGGCGAGGCGCTGCTGGAAAGTCAATAAGTGCTGCTGCGCAAGCACGGTCGTGGGCACCAGCACAGCGACCTGCTTGCCATCCATCACGGCTTTGAAAGCAGCCCGCACAGCGACCTCGGTTTTCCCATACCCCACATCACCACAGATGAGGCGGTCCATAGGCCGGGGGCGCTCCATATCCGCCTTCACTTCTGCCAGAGCGCGCAGCTGATCCTCTGTCTCCTCGTATGGGAAGGAAGTCTCCAGCTCTTCTTGCCATACATTGTCAGGGGAAAAAGCGTGCCCTTCCACTACTTCTCTCGCAGCGTACAAGGCGAGCAATTCCTTGGCAATGTCCTGTACCGCCCTCTGGGCACGCGCGCGGACAAGTGCCCAGTCGGCAGAGCCCAGACGATGCACTGTGGGCGGCCGATCGCTGCTGCCAACATAGCGGGTAATCCGATCCATTTGGCTGACCGGGACATATAGGCGGTCGCCAGCGGCGTATTCGATTTCCAGGTATTCTCGCGGTGCATTGTCCACCATCTTGTGCACCAAGCCGCGATAGATGCCAATACCATGGTCAATATGCACTACATAGTCGCCTTCATGCAGCTCTGCAAAGAACGACTCAGGAGAAGCAGGCCTCTTGCGGGTGAAATAACGCCGCTTAGGTCTAGCCCAACCGAATATTTCCGCATCGGTTAGCAAAGTGAGGGAGGGTATAGAAGGCGTTGCCAGCCGTGCTCGCCTAAGAGACTGCTCTTTCAGCACGAATCCTTCAGCCAGAGAGCCCTGCACCAGAGTCAGGCTTCCTGCAGGCGGCACATCCAAGATGCTTTCTGTTGGTTTGACATACTCTCCCTTTTCTTCCAATATGCTGGATAACCGCTGTGCCTGACGGGAAACAATGACTACGCGCTGTCCCTCAGACTTGAAACGGAGGCAGTCTTCTACCAACTGTTGCACTCGCCCGCCATAACTGGGAGCAATGTAAAATGTCCCATTTTCCGTGTCAGACAGAGCAAGCGTTGCCTCCTCATTCTCATCACTGGGTATGGTGTAACCCAAGTGAACCCCTAGTCTTGAGGCTAGCTCTGGGCGCAGTTCATGCCATGGTTTGTAAGGCAACGGAAAATCAGGCGGGAGCTGCTTCGTTTCCAGCAACTCGGCTTTGAGGTCAGCAGCTTGAGCTTCCAAAGCTTCAGCAGCCGCTTCCACAGCAGGCAGGTCATCCACGATGAGCAATAGCCCCGCTGGCAAGTAATCCAGCAATGTCACCGGTTCTCTATAAAGGCATGGCAGGTAAAACTCCATGCCTTTGAAATACTCCCCTCTTTCCAGCCGCTCCCGATCCTGTTGCCAACGGGATGCCGTGAGGCTATCGACATCATTGAGCAGGTCATCTGAACAGAGGCGGGCTGCTCGACCAAAAACCGGCAAGGCTTCACTGGCAGGGTAGAGTGTGATTTGTTCGACTTTTTGAGCGGAGCGCTGTGTAACCGGGTCAAAAGTGCGCATGCTCTCAATTTGATCGCCGAACCATTCAATGCGCACTGGTTGGGATGCATTGGGAGTATAGACATCTAAGATGCCACCACGCTGGCTGAAAGAACCCGGCTCCTCAACTACACTGACAGGCTCATAGGCATAAGCAACGAGGTGATCGAGCAATTCACTCAGCCGGATGGTTTCACCTACTGACAAGACGCGTATGCCTGTTTGTAGCAGAGAGGGAGGCACAGTCCATGTCATGAATGCCCAAAGGGAGGTAAAGACCATCGGTGGCTGGGAATAATCCTTGTTGGCTAGGGCGGAGAGCACGGACACGCGGCGCTGTACTGTCTCCCTATCCCACGGTGTCCGGTCATAAAAGAGAGCATCTGGAGCAGGGAAGTACCATGAGCGCGCGGGGTCAGCAGCCCAAAGGCTGACTTGTTCCTGCAAAAAACGAGCGCGTTCTGGCTGAGCAGCCAACACCAGAATAGGACCAGCCCAATCGTCCTGCAGCGCAGCCAGCACGGCAGGCCGAGCAGCATCCAATAGCCGCCAGGCAAAGGTAAAAGCGGAAGGATGATGGACTGGCGCACGCAAAGCCTGGATGATACGGCTATAGCGAGAAGTTTTTCGGATCGCTGCAAGCAATGGATGAAGGTTCACAGCAAGCCTTTGCGTCCTCACTTGATGTGTTACACTTGTTCATTGCAGCGACAATCCCCTCGGCGATGAACAACTCAATAGCATTGACCGCTCGTTCGTAGACGCCTTCCATAAGGATGCTCTCGTCAGGTGTAAAGTCGCTTAATACGTAATCCTGCAGGTCCCCATGGCGGGGACGACCAATGCCAATGCGCAGCCGAGGGAATTCCTCGCTGCCCAGCGCCTCAATGATGGAGCGCATCCCCTTGTGTCCTCCCGAACCGCCGCGCTGTCGCAGGCGGATCTTGCCCAGTGGCAAATCCAAATCGTCATAGACGACTAACAAGTCCGGGAGTGCGACATGATACCAACGCAACAAAGGGCGCACAGCCTGCCCGCTCAAATTCATAAAGGTCAGAGGTCTCGCCAACACTACTTTGATATCGCCCATCTGACCGGTAGTGACCAGCGCTTTGAATAGGACTCGTTCGTGTGCCAGGTTGTGTCGTCTGATGAAACGCTCTACACACTGAAAACCAACGTTGTGGCGGTTTCTGGCATAGCCAGGACCAGGATTACCCAAGCCAACAATCAGTTTCACAATCCCTCCACGATTCCCTAACAGCACTAGGGGCTAGTCGAGATGACCAGCCCCTGCAGGCAAAATATTAGCAAAATGGGGACATGCCCATGATGTCCCAATAGCACAATATCTGGATACAGGCAGTGAACTCAGAATAACCGCCTCAATAAGAAAATCAAAGCGATAATGATTAGGATCGCCACCATCAGTTCTACACCCAGGCAGAGCGACTGGCGCCAGGCATTGATATCCAGCGCCTCAGGCAACACAGAACGCGTTGGCCGAGCCAAGGTAGGCGTGGCAGTAGGTGGAGCGAGCGGTGATGTTGGGATGATAAATGTTGGCGTCGCTGCTGGCGTAAACGTAGGGGTAGGCAAGGGTGTCTGCGTTGGCGTTGGCGTGTCCGTGGGTGCAGCATTGGCAACCAATATCTCGTGGACAAAAATCTCTCGATAGTTGCCAGTCTTGTTGACCACGCGTAAACGTAAACTGTATTTGCCGTCCGGAATCAAGGTAGTGTCCCAGGTTTCCAATAGCCCGTCAACGACCGGGGTCTCATGTACCACACCAATAAGCGTCCATTGGTTCATCGGGTTAGGTTCTGGCCCATAATGCACTTCATATTTCCAGAACCGGGGGTCAACTGCCGTACCCACGATGGGCACAATGCCCCGTACGACCGAGTTGTCAGCAGGCGAGGTGATATTCGATGGCTGCGCCTGGGAAAAAGGCTCAGCCGCCCAGGCAACCCAAGCCCACCCCAACACATGACAGACGACTAAACTCAGGATCAGTGCTTTTTTCATCTATGCCCTCAGATCTCGCTCCGTTTGAATTCCACACTCCTGATCTTTTTATCAGCGCTAAGTGTAACACAAAAACCCTGCTGTGGCAAGCGCACGCATTCGGAGGGGTGTAGTTCAGTTTGGGGGCAGAATATGGATAAGCGTATATGGCGGACTGTGGTCCGCCTAGAGCGGGATGGATTAGACCTGACAGGTCTTCAAGACCTGTCAGGTCTGTCTTCAAGATCCCTGGAGCGTGGACGGCGGGTGGTCCGCCTGAAGTGAGGTGGAGTCAACTCACGCTTGGCGTGGAGTCGGCTTTAGCCGACTAGTCAGGTTTCAGCCAGGGAATTGATTCCCTGGCGGCATCTGCGCCTGGGCTCCCATGCCCAGGCGAGGTAGCCACGCGCTTAGCGCGGACGGCGGACTGTGCTCGGCGTGGACTGTGGTCCACGCCCCACGCCAGGTATGAGATAGCCCCGTCTACTTGAGAAGCGAATCCGTTCAATCCGTTCCCCAAATCTGCTGACAGTGATTGGTTCTTGTCCAGACTTGGCTGCTTTTCATCCGCCTGAGGCTGTGCAAGGTATTTCTTGCCCCGAAGTTGAACTACGCCCCATTCGGAATACCCAGTTTGCCATTCTACTGCCTTTGCACTAGAATACACCTGCTGCTGGTAGCAGATAACAAAGGCTTCGAGGAGGAAGTGAAATGAAATTGGCACAGAGGATGTCTCGTCTCGGCACAGAGACCGCTTTTGAAGTGCTCGTCAGAGCCAAAGCATTAGAAGCACAGGGCCGTGAGGTAGTTCACCTGGAAATTGGTGAGCCCGATTTTGACACTCCTGCCAACATTATTGAGGCCGCGTGTCGTGCCTTGCGCAGTGGTTACACGCACTATGTGCCGTCTGCGGGAATTCCCGAACTGCGTGAGGCGATTGCGGAAGATGTCAGCAAGTCGCGTGGAATTCAGGTAAACCCCAATCAGGTTGTTGTTACTCCCGGTGCCAAGCCCATCATGTTCTTCGTGATTCTGGCTCTGGCTGAGTCCGGTGATGAGGTAATTTACCCCAACCCAGGCTTCCCGATTTACGAATCCATGATCAATTTCGTGGGCGCTACACCCGTGCCGCTGCGCCTTTTAGAGGAGCGCGAATTCGGCTTTGATGTGGATGAACTGCGGAGCAAAGTCAATCCGCGCACCAAACTCATTATCATCAATTCGCCCCATAACCCTTGTGGCAGCATGCTCTCCCGCGAAGAACTGGCGGCGATAGCAGAGATCGTGTCCAAGTACGATGCCATGATCCTTTCGGACGAGATCTACAGCCGCATTGTGTACGATGGCGAATTCGTCAGCATCACGAGTTTCCCACGTATGGCAGAAAGGACTATCATTTTGGATGGCTTCTCGAAGACGTATGCCATGACCGGGTGGCGCATGGGGTATGGCGTCATGCCTGAGGCATTGGCGGCGCAGGTTGCTAAATTGATGACGAACTCGAACTCGTGCACCGCAGCCTTCACTCAGGTTGCCGGCATCGAGGCGCTCCGAGGCCCGCAAGACGAATCACGCAAGATGGTGGCGGCGTTCAAAGAGCGCCGTGACTTTATCGTCAAGGGACTCAATGAGATTCCCGGTATCCGCTGCCTATTGCCCAAAGGGGCTTTCTATGTGTTCCCGAATGTTAAGGAAATTGTCCACCGCGGTAAATTTGCCAATACCAAGGCGCTTGCCGATGCCTTGCTACAGGAAGCGGGTGTCGCTACACTGTCTGGCACTGCTTTTGGGGAGTATGGCGAGGGATACTTGCGTTTGTCCTATGCCAATTCGATTCAAAACCTCGAGAAGGCGTTGCAGCGCATTGGCGAGTTTGTGACTAAACTGCCATAAACAGGTGCGATCACCTAGATCAAAAAGCCCCCTCCCGAATGGGAGGGGGCTTTGCATTCCCCAGGGGGGACAGCCCACGGCTGTTTACCAGCCGCTGAGAGTGCCTTTCCAGGTGATGGGCAGGTAAAGCCGGTATGGTGTCGCTGTTGGAGTGAGCGTTGGGGTATCCGTCTGCGTGGCAGTAGGGGTGAAACTGGGTGTTGCCGTAGGCGTGGGGGTGGCTGTGCTGGTACTGGTAACTGTTGGCGTTGTGGTGGGTGTTTCCGTTGGCGTGTGAGTGCTGGTTGGCGTCTCAGTAGGCGTTTGTGTCGGCGTTGGCGTTACTGTCGGGGTGCAGGTTGGCGTGCTCGTCGGGGTATGGGTTGGCGTGTTGCTTGGCGTAGGCGTGAGAGTAGGCGGATTCCATTCCACCCAAAGCCAGGGATGCACGCTGTGATCGTAAAAGCGCGCGGAATAAAATGCTGCCTTGCCCGTATGGAGCGCGCCGGGTTTGCCCAGCAGAGCCAAGCCATGGTTCTCCCCATTAACCCATTGCTGCACGATGCTCGTAACCGGAACTCGTACCCATTGGTTCATGCCGGTCACCTCGGCGACCTCATTGGGGGCATGGCTCTGGCAGCGATCTCCATCACCTTTACAGCCAGGGATGTCCCATTCTACGATATCGGAAGCCCGATTCCAAGTTGCTTCTTGTGGCACCCAATCCTTTTTGACGCAATATGCAGCCAACTCACACGGTAGGCGGTAATGCTCTCCTGGAGTGAGATCAGGAGGGACATACAGGTACAGATACGCCACAATTACCGCCGAGCCACGCGGGATAGCAGAAACATCGAATTTGAGCAAAGGCACATGGATGCCATCCACGCGGAACATCAACCAGGTTTTATCAAAATGGCTCTGGCCTGGTTCAAAGTAATCGATATATGTATCCCCGCTGACCTCAAATCGGCGCTGATTGAGAGACTGCGCTTCCGTTGGGCTGTTACCCGGTACACTCCCCAGTAGCATCACTGCCCAAGCCAAAACCAGTGTAAGGACAAAGAAAATTGCTATCCGCTGTGTCTTGTGCATCTCCCTCTCCTCCACCTGTTCATAATGGTCGTTATGTCTTTTCATACTTTTCTTTCTTCAGCACCCCAATGTAAGGTAGGCTGCGGTAGATTTCGGCAAAGTCCAGCCCATAACCAATGACGAATTTGTTGGGGATTTCGAAACCCACATAATCCAGCGGGATGTCAATCTCACGGCGCGCTGGCTTGGTGAGCAGCGTGCAAATGCGCAGGCTCTTCGGGCGGCGGGTTTTGAGGTTTTCCGTGATATAATGCAGTGTGCGGCCAGTGTCAATGATGTCTTCTACAATGAGCACATTTCGCCCTTCGATATTGGTGTCCAGGTCTTTCAAGATACGCACGATGCCGCTCGATTCCGTACCTGCTCCGTAGCTGGAGATCGCCATAAAGTCAATGGCATGGGGGATGGTGATTTCGCGCATCAAATCGGCGAGAAAGGTAACCGCTCCTTTCAGCACGCAGACTAGCAGTAAGTCCTGGCCTTCGTAATCCTTGGAGATTTGCTGGCCTAACTCGCGCGTCCTAGCCTTAATCTGTTCCTCGGTAATCAAAATTTCTGCGACATCGTCATCCAAACTGGACATCGGCGCTCTCCTCGGCGAATAGTATACTTCATCCCTGCACATTGGCGTCTTTTGCTACCAATACCTCTGTACAGGAATGCTCTTGTTTTGCAAATACCAAAGATAAAACGCGTTTTGTGGTGTTGGTTACTTTGGCCCGTTCATCTATGCGCCATCCCGCTACCCACAGGACCTGCTGAGGGGATACCAGCAGCGGGATTCTGTCCCGCCAGGCGCGGGGAACCTTGGCATTGATCATGAAATTGTGCACCGTGGTTGGCTTGTCGCCCAAGCCCTGCGGCCAGAAGCGGTCTCCCGTGCGGCGTGGCCGCAGATAGAGCTCGCTACCCGTCACGTCATAGTCCAGGTAAGCCTGCCAAGGCTGCGTTCGTCGTAGCACCTCCTCACTCAACTTGTGGCGTTCGATAACCTCCGCAATCAAGCACCAGTCGGAATTGGGTAGAGGGGTATGTCCGGGAACGCGAAGACGCACTTTGACCTCTTGCAAAAAGGGCAGGTCAGGCAGAGGTTCTTCATATTTTTCATCAGCCACGATGAATTGATCGTAACCTAGACGTGCTTCCAAGCCAGATGGCAGGGTAGCGGTCATGCCCGTGTTGCCGGTTTGCAATACAGAGAGTGCGTTCTCAACGTGGACCCAGTTGATGTTGCGCAGCGACCTGCGCAGGCGGCGAATGGCTTCACGCAGCACCGAGCGCTGTAGACTGAGCGGCAAGGCACGCCATTTTTCCAGGTCAAAGGTAATAGCCTGCTCGTTTTCCGCCAATACCACTTCCGCCCAGGCTTTGGTTGCCTGTTGCCGCAGATACTCATAATCGGCAGAGAGAATTGTCGCTGAACGCAGAATTACCTCGCGGATGCGCGGGTTGAAAGTCTCCAGGAAAGGCAGCAACTCCTGCCTCAGCCTATTGCGGTAGTACGTCCTATCGAGGTTTGAGCGGTCGAAACGAGGCTGAAGGCCATGGGCTGCACAATATGCCTCGATTTCTGCGCGTGGGATTTCGAGCAAAGGTCTAATGAGCAACAGATGACTCTCCTCAGTGGTCAATGTCTCTTCACCTTTTAGACGCAGTTCGTTCAGCCTGGATACTGGTTGCATCCCTCTCAGCCCCGCTAAGCCAGACCCACGCAGCCAGTGCATGCACACGGTCTCGACTTGGTCATCGGCGTTATGTCCCACGGCAATTTTGTGCGCGCCAATTTGTCGCGCCACCTTGGCCAGAAAGGCATACCGCGCCTGTCGAGCTGCCTCCTCCACCGCGAGTTTCCTTTCCCTTGCCAGCGCTGCCACATCCCGCTTTTCGATGGTAGCGGGTAGCCCCCATTCTGTGGCTAACCTAGCCACAAAAGCAGCGTCCGCATCTGCTTCTTCTCCGCGCAAGCAATGGTTCAAGTGCGCTACATGCAGATGTAAGGCATATTCATCGCGCAGGCGCAGGAGCAAGTGCAATAAGCAGAGCGAATCTGGCCCGCCAGAGACGCCCACGACCACTGCATCTCCTTTAGAGAGCAAGTGGTAACGCTGGATGATGTTCCTGACGCGGTCAAGAAGTTCCATTTGTTCAAAATGATGAGTGAGGAGTGATGAGTGACCTAATCGTCATGGCACTGCTTGAATCTGTTCGTCTATCCAATGCAAGTAATCTTCAGCGCCGGCAATGATCGGCAACGCGATGATCTCGGGCAACTCATAACTGTGCAACTGCTTGACCCGTTGAAACAGTTTCTCCAGGATATCTGCCCTTGTTTTGACGATGAGCAGCGCTTCTTGGTCTGTTTGGATTTCGCCTCGCCAACGATAGACCGAGTGAACCGGCGCAACGATGTTCACGCAGGCTGCCAGTCCTTCCTCCACGAGGGCACGAGCGATTTTCTGTGCTTCTTCAGTTGAACCGGTGGTGATCAGCACAACCAGATGCCCTGCCATGTATCCCTCCTCTGAGCGCTATTGTAGCGCAAGGTGGAGCAAATGGAAAACGAGGCTTTCCTCAGAAGGGTTCCCCTCATTGCATAGACTCTGCCCGCCGGCGAAAATCATCCATGGACACAATGGTGCCGGTGACACGAGCTTCTTCAGCGGCAAATGCCATTAAATGGCTCTCGAGGGACTCACGGGCGGTGGTCAATGCATAGGATGGATCGCGCACGGCGCGGACAAAGGCAGCCATCAACTGGGCGTCAGCCCCTGCATGGCCGGTGCCACCAAGGGGGCCAATGGGAGGGCGGATAATTTCCACCTCGCCCGTCAGGTGATCGTGAATTTGGATTTCGTGCTCAGTAGGGTAATAGTAACCGAACAGGGTAGCCCGTGTGCCATCATAGCGCATGGTGCGGCCTTCCTGGTGGGAATGGCCATGCATGACCAAGACAACGGAAATTCCGTTCTCCAGTTCCATGTTGACAGTCTGGTGGTCTACGACATCGTTGTCGCAGCGATAGACGCACCGGCCATATGGCCCCGTCTCGAGGGCACGCAAGCGGGCTTGTGGACTGGTGTCCTCAGAGATGACCGAGAGAGGCCAACCTCGGTAATCGAGCGTCGTTGCCAAGCCCGGGATATATCGCTTGGCTAATTCCGCTACCCTAGGGTACTTTAACACGAAAGTTGCCGCAAGCCGTTCCCATAGCATAGGTGAGCGGCGCGCTACATGCAAGAGCGGGACAATTTCCAGATACAGACGGGGTGCATACCAAGGGCATTCGTCAGCGGCCGGGCAGCCATCGGTACAGCGCTCTGGCGCACCGGGTGGTGCATTCTCTGGCCGGTAATGGATAAGCGAACCGAAGGAATTGAGGCGTCGGCAAGGCCCGAGGTTCCAGAACAGGATATCCAAGTCATGACAGCACTTCGCCAGGATCATAGGGCTTTCTATGCGGCTATTGCGCCAGTTACCGCGCACGTAGGAATGCGCCATGTGCCAATAGCTGACGTTTTCGCGGTGTTCTACCGTAATGATCCGCCCAAGGCGCCCAGAGGTAACCAAGTCGTGGAGGATAGAGAAAAAGGGTGTGTAGCGCAATTCGTGGCAGATTTGCAGCAACCTCCCGGTGCGCTCAGCGGTTTGCACCAGCCGCACGCAATCCACAAGGGTAGTTGCCATAGGCTTTTCCAAAAGGACATCATAGCCATTCTCCAAGGCAGCAACGGTCGGTTCGACGTGCTGCCTATCTAAGGTGCAGATCAATGCTGTATCGGCGATTTTCCCCAGAGCAAACAGGTCTTCCCAAGTGCGAAACTGGCGCTCTGGAGGGATAGCATGGGCTTTGGCGAAGCGCGCTCGACGCACGTCGTGTGGTTCAGCGACCGCGACGAAACGGATCTCATCCGGATGGGCTAATGCATAGGCGCCATACGCTTCATAGCCCCTTTGACCTGCACCAATGAGGACGGCAGTCAGTGGTTGTGGCATAATATCTCTCCTTCCACAATCTGTTCATGCGCTATTGGCATGTTTCCACAGGGTTTGGCAACGGGTGCAAAATGCAGCATCCTTCACGTCGGTATCGCGCAGGCTGTTGGAAAAATGCATCACGCATTGGGGATTGGGGCAATGTTCCAAGCCGTACGTGTGTCCTAACTCATGCACTGCTTCTTTCAGTGCCCGCTCCTGGAACAGAGATTCGTCTTCTGGTAATCCGTAGAAGGACTGCCGTAGGCGCGGCAAAGCAATAAAGGCATCGCGCCCGCGCATCCTGGCTTGGCCGAAGATAAAGTTGAGCCCTGGAGTGTAACAATCGGCATCGATGATACCCAAGACACGCCTGGCTTGTGGCATCTCCAATCCAATGAGCAGACGCAAGATGTCATCTCCTCTGTATTGTCCACGGCGCCAGTCATACGCTGCAGCAGGGATCGGAAGAGAAGGTGCAATCTTGCATGGAAAGCCAAAAATCACGGCCAGCGAGCGTGTCAGGTAGTCAAGCAGGTCAGCAGGGACAACGCCTATAGGCACCAAGACAATCGCTGGCTTTTCTTTCATGGCTTTATGACATCCCTTCACTGCGTTCGGAACGGCATGGCGCGCTTTGCATTCTAGGGGAAAATTTTGTTTGGGTTCAAGATTTGATTGGGATCAAAAGCAGCTCGAATACGGCGTTGGAGTTCGATCTGTGCTTCATCCAAAGCCAGCGGTAGGTATCTGCGCCGCGTAGCGCCAACGCCATGCTCGCCAGTGATAGTCCCGCCCAGCGATAAGGTGAGACGGTAGACAGCTTCCTCGATCCGAGGCACGAGTTCTTCCCAGCGCTCCATGGGCAGCTCATCTTTCAGGACATTGAGGTGTACATTGCCATCACCAGCGTGGCCAAAACTGATGATACGCACACCATACTCTCTGGCAATTTCCTTGACCCCTTTCAGCAGGCGCGGTATCTCCGAGCGGGGCACAACCACGTCCTCCATGTGGTTAATGGGGCTCTCATGTTTCAGAGCCTCGATGATCTTGCGCCGTGCTTCCCACAGCCGATCGCGGGTAGGCCGGTCCCTGGCGACCAGGACATCCCGTGCGCCATGCTGCAGGCAGAGTTCGCCCACGATTTCCATGTCCGCATCCACCTGTTCGCGGTAATTGCCATCCAGTTGGATGAGCAAGTGTGCTTCTGCGTCATCGTATGGCACTTCTTTCTGCAGCAGACGCTCCACTGCCAAGATACTATCCCGCTCCATGAATTCGATGGTCGCCGGCACGATGCGCTGCGCAATAATGGCGGAGACGGTATCCGCTGCTGCCTGAAAATCATCGTAGGGCACGAGCAGGTCAATCTGCTCTTTGGGCAGGGGCAACAATCGCAGGATGATCTTGGTTACCACGGCTAAGGTGCCCTCCGACCCGATGATCAGTTGGGCTAAATTGTAACCGGTTACGTTTTTGACCAGTTTTCCGCCGCACGTAATGATGTCGCCCGAAGGCAGCACCGCTTCCAATCCGCAGACATAGTGCATCGTAGTCCCGTACTTGACTGCCCTCGGCCCGCCTGCCCCTTCGGCGATGTTGCCCCCGATAGAACAGGAATCCAAGCTGGCCGGGTCAGGAGGATAGAACAAGCCTTCCGCCTCTACCGCACGGTGGATGTCGCCCGTGATCACCCCTGGCTCTACGGTAACCATCAGGTTTTCCTTGTCAATTTCCAGGATGCGGTTCATCTTCTCCAGCGAAAGGACAATCCCGCCGCAGACGGGGACAGCCCCACCGCTCAGCCCCCAACCGGCGCCACGTGGCGTCACGGGTATTCTTTTCCGTTGGGCTAATTTGAAGATTGCTGCAATCTGTTGAGCGGAAGTCGCTTTGACCACGACCTCAGGATCAGCTCGCAAGCCCACGACTTCATCGTGCGTATAGGGCTCGATATCCTCTCGCTTCACCAGAACGTTGCCTTCGCCTACAATCTGACGCAGTTCGGCAATTACTTCAGCATCTACCTTGTTGTACATGCTCTCTCCATTGACCTTATATATAAACGGGGCAGGAAACCCGGCAAACCACTTGAATCCGCCCTATTACGCCGGGAGGATTCCGGCGGCGATGAGAATGGCTTTCAGCGCAGCCTGTTGCGCCTCATCCAAGGGTCCTAGCGGTGAACGCGGTGGCCCACCATAGTAACCCAGCCAATCCATTGCTTGTTTGAGACCTGGGACGCCGAAACGGATGGTCACGGCCGCATTGGGCGGAATCAACTTCCATTGCAGTTGCCGTGCTTCCTGGTGTTGTCCCTGCAGAGTGTATTCATACAGACGGCAACATGCCTCCGGAGCGATATTCGCCAAGGCAGCAACACCGCCTACCGCGCCCAGAACCAACGCGGCATAGAGAAAGCTGGCCGATCCCGCTAAGACCTGAAAATGGGGCGGAGCAGCACGCAGGATTTCTCCCAGTTTGACGATATTGCCGCTGCTGTCCTTAATGCCCACAATATTGGGATGCTGCGCCAATTCCAGCACAGTCTCTGCAGACAGGTCAACTCCTGTGTTACCGGGCATGTTGTAGAGGATCACCGGCAAGGGAGAACGATCCGCCAATTGGAGAAAGTGCCGCCGCATGGCACCCGCATCCATTCTGGACTTGTAATAACTGGGGGTAATGACCATTGCCGCATCTGCTCCAATCGCTGCCGCTTGCTCAGTGAAACACAAGGTGTGCCTGGCGCGTTGCCTCATCATAAAATCTTACTTTTCGCCAAGCGCCAAAGCTGCTCTTGCAGTTCATGGATTTGGCGCAAAAGGGCAGCAGGATTCAGGGACAGATAACACTCCTGCAATTGGGCCTTTTTCAC
>Ga0315298_1002372_pt1 | contig 32057 bp, 27 predicted proteins | sample WHS_1_MG_FD_203077 | JGI IMG/M metagenome (GOLD analysis project Ga0315298, IMG submission 203077) | Extremophilic microbial mat communities from Washburn Hot Springs, YNP, Wyoming, USA - WHS_1_MG | ecosystem: Environmental > Aquatic > Thermal springs > Hot (42-90C) | place: USA: Wyoming... | reverse complement strand
TTCTTCAGTAACTTCTCCTAAAGTAGCAGTCGCATTTTGCAAAAGATTTTTATTTATAAAATCAACTGCTTTTAAAACCTTCGCCTCTTTTGCCCCATATAAATTAGCTCCTTTAAATCCTTTTAATTCTGAGGAATAACTTAAAATAAAGGAGGCAATAATTAAAGCGATTAAAACATATTTCCAGTTTGTTTTTTTCATATTTTTTTTATTTTTTATTTATTTTTTTTATTTAGGTTTTCTCCGACCTTTAAAAGAAAAGTATAGCATATTAATTTTATTTCCACAAGACTAAATAGTAATTCTTCTTCCCTTTTCTTATAATAAGATATTTTTTAAATAAACACAAAGATTTTTTAATTTCGCTATTTAGTTTATCGTACTTTATATCGTTAATAAAAATAATGCCGTTTAAAATGTCTTGTCTTGCTTCTCTTTTAGATAAACTGATTTTAGCTAAAACTAACAAATCTAAAAGAGAAATTTTTAAAGTATTTTCTAAAACAAAAGTTGGTAAATCTTTGGTAGCAATTTCTAATTCTTTTTCTGTTAAATCTTTAATATTTCCATAAAACAATGCTTTTGAAATTTTTTCTGCTTCTTTTGCTTCTTTTTCTGAATGAATAATTTTAACCATCTCAAAAGCCAAAACTCTTTGCGCTTCTCTTTTTTCTGGCTGGTTTTTTAATTCTTTTTCCAATTTTTCAATTTGAGATAAAGATAAAAAGGTAAAGTATTTTAATAATTTAATCACCTCACTATCAGGAGTATTAAATAAAAATTGATAAAGCTCATAAGGAGAAGTTAAATTCTTACTAATCCAGATTCCTTTGCCAGTGCTTTTTCCAAACTTTTCGCCGGTGGTAGTAGTAATTAAAGGTAAAGTCAAACCAAAAGCTTCTTTATTTTCAATTTTTTTTATTAAATCAATACCACTAGTGATATTTCCCCATTGATCACTGCCGCCAATTTGAAGCTCGCAATTATAATTTTTAAAAAGATAATAAAAATCAAAAGCCTGAAGCAAATTATAACTAAATTCAGTAAAAGAGATACCAGTTTCTAAGCGGTTTTTAACTGATTCTTTAGCTAAAAGATAAGAGACAGTGAAATTTTTTCCGATTTCTCTTAAAAAATTGAGTAATTTTTGTTTTGAGTGCCAAAGGTAATTGTCTAAAATCAAAGCCTTGTTTTTCCCTTTAAAATCTAAAAACTTTTCAATTTGCTTTTTTATTTTTAATTTATTTTCCTCTAAAATTTTTCTTGAAATTAAAGGTCTTTCTTCAATTCTTCCTGAAGGGTCGCCAATTAAACCAGTCGCTCCGCCTAAAACAACAATTGGTTGATGCCCCAACATTTGAAATCTCTTTAAGGCAATCAGGTGTAAAAAATTACCTAAATGTAAGCTTTCGCCTGTTGGATCAAAACCGCAATATAAAACTATCTTTCCTTTTGAAAGTCTTTTTTGAAGTCCTTCTAAATTGGTTGTCTGATAAATTAACTCCCGCTCTTTTAAGTCCTTTAAAATATCTATCATATTAACTTACAACTTATAACTTATAACTTAAATCTTTTATTAGTATATCATATCTAGACTTTAATTTCAAAAATCTAAAATCTGGCTTAATTTTAAAAATTAGCTTATTAAAAATGCTACTAGTTTTAAATTTTAATTTGGGGTAAGAGGAAAAGTGGTTGGATTTTCTAAATCGTCACTATTAAACCAAACACAACCATAATCATATCTATCACAAACTCCATAAGCCATAAAAAGATACAAATTTTCTAAATTCTTATTTCTTTTTCTTAGTTCCTCTAAAATGGTATTTTTGTTATTAAAATAACATTGTCTTAAAAAATTACCATCGTCTGGTAAGCAGAAATAATAAGGAGAAACTTGATAGTGCCCTAAAGAAGGATAATTATTAATATTAAAAACCATAAATTCATTAATATTTTCTCCTTTTAAGTCTCCACTTGAATAATTTCTATTTAAACGACGAGGTTCAAGAAATATTCTGTTTGGCCCTAAATTGATGACCAAAAATCCAGCACCCGGTTCATAATCAACTCCTGTTAGAATTTTGTATTTAAAATTGCCATAAGGATTTTGACCATTTTTTACAATATCAAATTCAACATAAATTTTATCGTCGCTCCCAAAATACCAATTTACATTTTGAATAAAAGTACTCAAGATATTTGGCGGTGGCGGTGGCGGCAAAAGAGTGATTTCTTTAATCGAAGATAAAGGAGAAATAAGATCAACTTTGTCTTTTGCGCGGACAGCAAAATAAATGGTTGTTGTTGTATTAACTGGCAAATTTAAATTATCTATTAAAGAAAGAGGGGTTTCTAAATAATATTTTTTATTTAAAGAATTATAAATTAAATTCCCATTTACTTTTTGAGATGACGGCCAACTCCAATTATAACGAGTTAAATCATTGTTTTCTAAACTATCACCTTCTTTTTTAAAGGCATATAAAATTTCATAACTTAAAGAATCATTTAAATCTTCATCAAAAGCTTCATCAAAACTAAAGTACAAAACGCTACTTGAAGAAGTCGAAGTAGTAATTATTTGTAAAGGAGAAAAACTCACTTCAAAATTTTCTATTTTTGAAGGAGGATGATAAAACTTTGATGAATCAAAATAATAATGATTTTTATCTTTATAAATTAATCTTAAAGCATAATTATAAGGATAATAACTATAGACGCCGATGGTTAAATAATCATTTAAAGAAAAATCTTTAAAGTCTTGGTTTTGGTTTGTTCCTTTTACTTCAATAATAAAGTGATTGTTTGAAGGTAATTTAAATAAATTATAAGCTGAACCAAAAGGCATTCCTGGAGCATGACAGGCGCCTTCATCAGAAGTAAAAATTAAAGCACTTTTTATTCCTTCTTGGCCCTGACAATCGGGATATTTCAAAACTAAACCTAAATAATTACTATCCATTCCCCAAAAATCTCTGTTTCCTAAAAAAGCATTATAATCTCCATTTGGATCTAACTCATAAGGAACTTCTGAGTTTAAATAAAAAGCTAAAGCAAAAAAGGAATTGATGGTAGTAGTGGTATTTGAAACAAAAGGATAGTTGTCTATATCAAACTCAATAATTACTTTTGATTTTGACTCATCAAAATAATGCCAAGAAAAATTTTTGATATAAGGATTGGAAGATAATTCATTTTGAGTAGTTTCTCCTAAAACACATTGCTCAAAAATTTCTTTTGGCGTTGGGCAATCTAATAATTCAAAATCATTTAAATTATCATCAGTATCGATTGGTTTATCATTAACTTTTTTTCTTTGAATACTTTTTTGAGGTTCTGGATTAATGGTTGGTGATTCTTCAAAATCACTTACCTCACCATAACCAACTTTATCAACAATTTCGCCATTGGGATTTTTTAAAACAATGGTGTTATTTTCTGCCAAAGTATAGTCTTCACTAAAAAGCGCATCATAACTAGAGGAAGAAAAAGATAAAATATTTCCAATCACAAAATAACTTTTTGGATTAATAACTTTTCCTTCTAACACTGATTTAGTAACTAAACTAGTATAAGAAGAGCCATTTTGAGTTCTTTTTTGAAGATACCAATTAGTTAAATCAACGCTTACTTCATTCGGATTATAAAGCTCAATAAATTCATCTTTCTTCATAATTTCTCCATTACTATTTTTCCCAGCAATTTTAATTTCGTTAATTAAAATTTTTGGATAAGAAATCGGTTCATTTGGTAAAGTAGTGGTAGTTAAGGTAACAGTGGTGGTCGTAGTTGTTTGTGAAGACGGGTTTGAATTAGAGCTACCGCTTGAAGTAACCACCACATAACCACTGCTATTTTCTCTTCTCGGAGTTCCGCCCGGAAGTAAACTTGTTTGCCAAGTTAAATCCGCTTTTCTTTCCATTGTTCTTTTAGAATCATTATCGCCTGCTGGCCAGTTATTTTCAGCAAAAACTTCATCCATTAAATTACACTGACTGTCAAATAATCTTAATCCTTCGTTACTATTTGAAAGAGCGCCAGTATAAATTAAATCAGCCGTGGTGTTAGGTACTGAATTATCGCTTGTTCTTTCAAGTAAAAGAAGTTGATTCGGATCAATTTTAAAACCTAAAGGAAAAATAATTTTAATTTGACTTTCTTTGTCTAAAATCTGCCAATTAGATAAATCAATTGTCTCATTTGAAATATTTTTTAATTCTAGCCATTCGTGATTAGCGTTTTCTATTCCCCCCATCCAGGCGATCTCATTAAAAATAATTTTATTTCTTAAAGGAGTTTTTAAAGTATTAAAAGAGCAAAAAGAAAGAGGGGTAGTATTTGAAGATTTAGTAGTAGTCGTTAGTGGTGATTTAGTGGTAGTCGTTGTTTGTAATTTTGTGGTGGTTGTTGTTTGAGTTTTTAAAGTGGTAGTAGTTGATTTAGTGGTCGTTGGCAGTTTAGGAGTGGAAGTCGAGCTAGTCGTATTTGAAGTTTTTAAAGTGGTTGTGGTGTTTAAGGTGGTTAAAGGAGAAACCGATTTAGCGGTTGTTGTGATAGAAGAATTCAAATTGTCTGATTCTTTTAAAGAATCATTTTGGCCTTCTTCTTTTAAAATATATTCTGGCTCTTTTTGAAAAATGTCAGAAATGAAACTGTTAATTCCTTCAAAAATAGAAGCTACTAAATTTTTCTCATTTTTCTTTACAAAATTAGGATCTAATTTTGCTTTTTCAGCTTGTTTAAAAAATAAATCAATTACCCCACTACTCACTAAAACACTTTTTAAAGATAACTTTTTAAAATAATCATTTAAAACTTTAGAATCATTTAAAGTATAGCTAGAAAATCCTGATTGTAGTCTCCAATCCAAGAAATTTTTCTTTGCTAAATGAAATAAGTTATTATTTTCATCAACTCCCATTAAAAAATACTCAATCTCACCCTGACTATTTATTTCCGGAACATCAGGATATAAAACTTCTGGCAGTTTATATTTTGAAGGAGGCAAAGTATCGGGGCTAAAAAAGTAATTATTTGAATAGAGCGCTAAGAAATCAAAAAAATTATCTAACTTTTCTTTTTGAATATATTCTTTATAATTTTTAAGCTCGTTTTTTAAAGGAAGATAAAAATTGTCATCAAGAGTCGCGGTATAATTTTCATAATAACTGGTTGCTTTATCTAAAAAAGAAAGATGCGCATTTTCGCGAGTATGTTCAGGAACAGACATATCTTGAATCAAATGAAGAATGTGTCCCAAAGTAATAAAAACTTTAAACCTATCTCCTTTGACATATTCATAAATTGCTTTTTGCCAAGTAAAATTAGTTTGCGAGAAGACTGGACTTTTTATTACTGGTCCAATGCTTGCTAAATATATCGGATCATAAACTGCCTGTTTTAAAGGATTTTGCGCCCATTCTTTAGCAGTGACTTCTGGAAAAACATTTTCTACTCCTAAAAAGTGCCAGGTTTTATTAAAAATTGGATCATAAAAATGATTAATAAATCTTAAATTATCATCTTCTTCTTTTGCTCCTTTCATCATTAATTGTTTTTCTGTCTCGTTAATTTTAAAAGAACCAAATAAATTGTAAAAATCAACGGCAATTTCTGTCAGTTTTAAATGAGTAGTTTTAGCATCATAGGCAAAAACCTTTATATTAAAGGAAAAAAATAAAATTAAAATTAATATAAAAAAGTGGGGATTTTTTCTCATAGTTTTTCCCCACTGTTTTTTGGTTTAATTTTTTAAATTTTTAAATTTTTTAAAACTCTACTATTTTCCAAAGATTAGAAACTGGCTTTCCTTCAAAATCTTTAATAATTTTTAAAACAACAGTAGTTACTACTTCTTTTCTCTCGTTCTTAATTTTGATATTATACCAGTCGTCTCTTATATATTCTCCTTTTTGATTTTCTTCTCTTAATAAATCATTCATCATTTTTTCCCATTGGCCACTTTTTTTAATATTTAAAAGCAACTCTTTATATTTTGCTTGATTATCTATTGCAAAATACTTTACCGCTAAATCAATATCGTTATTTTTTAAAGCTTCCAAAAAAAGTTTATAAGTTTTCAAAGGATCAGTTGCACCATAGTTGTCATTTTTATACTTTTCCTCTTCCTTTTTTATTTGATTTAAAATCTCTTGCTGGGTTTCTTTAAAACTTACAATCTTTTTAAAAGAAAAATGTTTATAAGTAAAATAAAAAATTAAGCCTATTAATAAAAAAACAATCAAGATTAAAATTTTTCTTGATTGAATTTTAGAAAATAAGTTTTTCATGGTGGGGTATTTTTAAAATTTTAAATTTTTAAACTAAAAAGATTTTAAAAGTTTTTTGCGACAACGAGTGCAAACTCTAATTTTTTTTGAGGAATGAGGTAACTTTACCCAAACTAAATTTGGTTTTTGTTTATGAACCCTTGTTGGGTCGTATTTTGATTTAATTTTTCTATAGGAAGTCGCTTTTTGATAGCTTTTCCCGCAAATCTCACAAACTCTCGCCATAAATATTTTTAATTAACTAAGTGGGGTCTCGCAAAGCAAGGTCGAATTCAGCTTACAGGATAAGTGGGTGTCCGCGCTTTTACTCCACGGAATAAAAGACTAAGACTCCCTAAAAACCTTGTTTGACCTGAATCGTACCTTCACTTCTTGAGACCCCATTTCATTATATCTTAAAAAAATAAATTTTTCAAATTTTTGAAGTTTCCCTTACTAGGACCTGAAAAGAAAACAGTGGGGTTGAAACTTTTCAGGTCCTTATAAGGGAACCTTTATCCCCACTGTTTTCCCCATCCCTCACCCCCATCTTTTTTAAAAGGGTGGGGGTGAGGGACCCACCGTTTTTCTTTTAAAATTATAAATTTAAAAAATTTTCTGTCAAGAAGGGGTTGTGGATAAATTTTCCTCTTTTTTTTCTTCAACTTTTTCTTCAACTTTTTCTTCTTCTTTCTCTTCTTTTATCTTTTCTTCAACTTTTTCTTCTTTTTTTTCTTTTTTCTTAATTTTTATTTTTCTTTTTTCTCCAGTTATTATTTTCGCTTTTATTAAGAGGTTATAACAAGAATCAGTTGGCTTTGCTCCTTTTTTAATCCAAGATAAAATTTCTTCTTTTTTTAAATTAAATTTATCTGTTTTTGGATTCCACCAACCTAAAATATCTTTTACTTTCCCACTTTTTACCGAAAAACGGGAATCAATTGCTACTACCCGATAAATAAAATCTTTCTTTTTCCCTTGTCTTTGTAATCTTAAAGTAAGCATAATAAATAAAAAATAACAAATTAATAGACATTGTAATTGATAAAACGCGAAAAGTCAAATTTTAAGCAATGGCTAAATGGCCAATGAAAATTTCCATCTTGAAAAGAAGAAAAGCAAAACCGATTAAAATTACTAAAGCACCTCTTACGACTAATTCTGACAAAACCAAAGAAGCAGTTTCTTTTCTTTGATTAATTATAATTCCAATTAAAACAATCGCGCCCAAACTAATTAAGAGTAAAGCCACTATCTGATTAAAGGAGTTTATTTTCTCGCGGATTGGTTTTTCTTCTGAAATTTCTTTAAAAGCATTTTCTTGAGATGCTTGGTTTTCCTCTAAAACTGGCGAAACAACAGTTGTGGTCTCGTTATTGGTTGTGGTCTCGCTATTAAAAGAAGTTAAAGGTTTTTCCTCTAAATTGGTCCCTTCTACTTTTGCTATTTCTTTTTCTGATGGCTTTAAAGTAGTGGTGGTAGTTTGTAAAACAGTAGTAGTTGTTGATTTTAAAGTAGTTGGAGTTTTTAAAGTTATTGGTGTTAATAAAGTAGTAGAAGGAGAAGCATTAATATTTTCTTGGGCTTGAGCAACCTTGGTTAAACTTTTTGGTTTTGCCATTGGTGAACCAAACATTTGAACAACAACAATCTTTGATAAATTGTCTCCAGTAATATCTCCGCTTAAAACTGCTATTCCAATTTCTTTATAATTTTGGTTTAAAAGATTTTGACGGTGAGTTGGTGAATTTACCCAAGCTTTAACTACTTCCTCGCTATTAATAAAATTCATCGCTAAATTTTCGCCAGCATAATGATAATCATAGCCATTTTTTTCAATAAAATACCAGGGAGAAATCCCAGAGGGCGAAAAGTGAGCAAAATATTTATTTTTTATCATATCTAATGCTTTTTCTTGGGCAGCTTGTTTTAATAAAGGATTTTCATTTAAAGGAGGAAGTCCATATTGTTTTCTTAAATCATTTGTTAATTCCAAAATTCTCTGGGCGCTCACATCAGCAAATAGCGATGACTGTCTTAAAATTAAAATCTCAAAACTAAAAACTACTTTTACTAAAAGAAATAAAAGAATCATTGAAGAAATTGCCTGATCAGTCAAAAGAATCGGCTGATGTTGATTTTCTTCTGTTGGCCAGAAAAGATTTTTAATTTCTGATAAAATTTTTTTCATTTTTGAAATATTAAGAATTTAGGTTTTAAATTCTTTTCTCTCCTTTTTATTTTACTCCAAAAACCTGAAATTTCCTAATATCTTCCTTTATTTTTGTCTTTTATATTATAGCATAATTTTTCTTATTTGACAAGATAAATTATTTATGCTAAAATATAGCACAATTTTTTGCACCTTGACAATTAAAAAATTCCTAGAAGATAAAACTTCTAGGAAAATCCTGTCAAGGTGCGAAAGGAGGAGAAATGAAAGAATTGTTAAATATTTTGCCCCCTTGGACAAGGTGGGCAATGTCTTCCCCTAGAAATTACTTTTGTTTTTGGTGGTCAATAGTGGGTGGGTTTAGTGTTATTCTTATAACCCTTACATGGATAGAAGAAAAAAAAGAAAAAAAGAAAAAAGAAGGTAAAAGTAAAGAATGAAAATAATTTTGATTTTACTTTTAATAATTATTCTCTTCCTAGGATATCTCCTAGGAAGAGAAATTGAAAAAGAAATTGAAAAAGAAAAAGGAGGTGAAAAATGAATTGGGTTTTAATTCTATGGTACACCCTCGTCGGGTGTGCCATAGGGATAATACTATTGTTTTTGGTTTGTTATGCTCTTTTGGGCATCGACCCAAAGGAGCAAATCAAAAACTGGTTTAGAGATAGAATAAATAATAATAAGACCCCTAAATAGGGGTCTTTTTTATTTGACAAAAAAAATTTTTTATGATATAATTGAGGCATTAAAATTTTAACCAAAAATAAAAAACTATGAAAAAAGTAACAGTTTTCTCAATATTTTTCTTAAGCTTTTTTATTGGGGCTGGGCTTTTTTTGGCTCAAAATAAAGCCTCAGCCACTACTACTCTTCCTCGAGCATGTAGTGTTTCTATAACCAGCCCTTCAAATTATCAGGTTGTTAATCCCAACCAAGATTTAACTATTTCCTATACTATCACTTGTTCTTCTGGCCGTTTTATAAGGGCAAATATTTACTTTACTGCAACTGGTGATCCGTATACTCAATATAATCCATCAAGTCATTGTGCTTGGACTTTTCAAGTTAGTGGTACTCATTATTATTCTGTTACTTATCCAAGTGCTGGCCTTTTAAGAGCTAAACAAATAGAAGGAGCTACTGCTCATTTTTATGTAGATGTTAATGAATATGCCCGAGATGATAATCCGCCTGGTTGTTCTCTAGATAATAGTGCTTATTATGCTTTTCAAGATTTAAGATGGGTAAGATTTGAAGAGCCCCAACCTCATTATGCCTGTAATACTTCAACCTGGCAATGCTATGAAAGCTCTACTGGTCCTTATACTTCATTAAGTCAGTGTCAAGCAAATTGTGTTGCTCCTTCTCCTTGTATAATCAATAGTTTTACTGCTAATCCTAATCCTCTTTCTTATAATGGTTCAACTTCTTTAAGTTGGTCTACTTCTAATTGTAATTCTTGTACTGCTTCTGCTTCTCCTTCAAATAGCTATTGGTATGGTTCAAAATCAACTAGTGGTTCAACTTCTATTTATAACTTAACTCAAACTACTACTTTTACTTTAAGCTGTTCTGGCTCTTCTGGCTCTGATACAAAAAGTGTCACGGTTAATATGCAAACCCCTTCTTTAAATGCTTCTTGTTATGCTTCTCCAAATCCTGCTCAAGTAAATCAAGTAGTTACTTTTACTGCTAATGTTTCAGGTGGTGTTTCTCCTTATTCTTATTCTTGGTCAGGAGCAGTTTCTGGAAATTCTCAATCAGTTACTAAAACATTTAGTAACAGTGGCACTTATACTGCTTATCTTACTGTCACTGATAGTGCCTCTCAAACTAAAACAACTTCTTGTAGTGTAGAGGTTCAAGAAACACCAAGACAGATAAGTTTATCTGCCAATCCTTTAACAGTAGATTACAATGGCTCAACAGTTTTAAGTTGGTCTGCTTCTGGTTATGATTCTTGTCAAGGATATGCTGAGCCAAGAAACAGCCAATGGGATACTTCTGTTAGTTTCTCAGGCACTAAAACAATTACTAATTTAACTCAAACTACTACTTTTTATTTAAAGTGTTACTATAACTTTATTTCTAATTACGATACAAGATCAGTCACTGTTAATGTTAATTCTCAAATAATTCGTTATGCTTGTAATACTTCAACTTGGCAATGCTATCAATCTTCAACAGGACCTTATACTTCATTAAGCGCCTGTCAAGCAGATTGCCAGCAACCAGTCATTCGTTATGCCTGTAATACTTCAACTTGGCAATGCTATCAATCTTCAACAGGTCCTTATACTTCTTTGAGTTCTTGTCAGGCAGATTGCCAGCAACCAGTCATTCGTTATGCTTGTAATACTTCTACCTGGCAGTGCTATGAGTCTTCAACAGGTCCTTATACTTCATTAAGCGCCTGTCAGGCAGATTGCCAGCAACCAGTCATTCGTTATGCTTGTAATACTTCAACTTGGCAGTGCTATGAGTCTTCAACAGGACCTTATACTTCTTTGAGTTCTTGTCAGGCAGATTGTCAGCAACCAGTCATTCGTTATGCTTGTAATACTTCTACCTGGCAGTGCTATGAGTCTTCAACAGGTCCTTATACTTCATTAAGCGCCTGCCAAGCAAATTGTCAAGCACCTTCTCCTTGTCAAATAACTAACTTTACTGCAAATCCTAACCCTGTTTCTTATAATGGAAATACAGTTTTAAATTGGACAACTAATAATTGTACTTCTTGTACTGCTTCTAGCAATCCTTCAAATAGTTATTGGTATGGAAATAAAAATACCAATGGTTCTAGTATTGTTTATAACTTAACTCAAACTACTATCTTTACTTTAACTTGCGCTGGTTATAATAGTACTGATACTAAATCAATTACTGTTTCTACTTCTCAAATTCCTGCTTTAAATGTTTCTTGTTATGCTTCACCAAATCCTGCTCAAATAAACCAAACAATTACTTTTTATAGTACTGTTTCTGGTGGCTCTGGTAATTATTATTATTCTTGGGCTGGTTATGCTTATGGCAGTTCTTCTAGTTATTCTCGATCATTTTCAAGCGGCGGGACTTATTGGGCTTATTTAACAGTCACAGATTCTGATGGCCGTTCTGGTTCTGCTTCTTGTTCTGTTTATATTGAATCTCCAGTAAATTATCCAACTCTAGATTTCTGGGCTGATAAATATACCTTAATTCAAGGAGAATCAACTTATCTTCGTTGGTCTTCCTTTAATACCACTTATTGTACTGCATCCAATGGCTGGTCTGGAACAAAATCAACTGCTGGATATGAAAGCGCCTCTCCTTTAAATCAAACTACCTATACTTTAACTTGCTATGGGCCAAACGGTTCAGTAACTAAAAGTTTAACTTTATATGTAGTTTCTCCTTCTAAAAATATTTCTATTTCAAAATTAGGAAGAAACTTGACTAACGGTGATAGAACTTACGAAAAAACTTTCCGATTAGCCGATGGCGAAGTGGCTGAATTCTATTTAGTTGTTTCTGCTGGTTCAAATGGCGATTTAACAAATGTTTTAGTAAAAGATATTTTACCGCCTTCTTTATCTTATAGATTAGGAACAACTAAAGTTAATGGAGTATTACAACCAGATACAATCACTACCACTGGTTTGTCTTTGGGAACTATTCCAAGAAATACTTCTAAAATAATTACTTTTCAGGCAACTGGCTCAGCCCCCGGGTCTTATTTAACCCAAATAAATACTGCTGAAGCAACAGCCACTGGTCAAGATAAAGTCACTGATACTGCTTCAATTGTTTTTGGAGTAGTATTGGGAGCAGCGACTGTTAAAACTGGTCCAGCAGATTCTTTGATCTTTCTTTTAGGAATTAGTTTTGGTCTTTCTCTTTTAACCTGGTATTACTTAACTTATAATCCTAAAGGAAAATTACTCTATTTAAGAATCGGAAATAAACTTAGAGAAATGCGTTTCAATCGATTAAGAAAGAAAATTCTTAAAGAAAAAGAGTAAAAAGAATGAGATAAATTAAAAAGTCCGGCATTTACCGGACTTTTTAATTTTTATTTTCAAGTGAGGGGGTGCCCCTCACTTGGAAAGAATCAGAGAATTCTTTATTCGGTTTTTAAGATGGATATAAGAACCAGAAAATCTTTTTAGTTTGAATTCTCGTTCTTTAGCATCTTTCTCTGAAAGATAAGCCTCGTAATAAACTAATTTTAATGGTAAACGAGATTTGGTAGCTTTAGAAAATGATGTATTATGTTCTTTTAATCTCCTTCTTAAATCATTTGTGTAACCAATATACAAATTGTCATCTTTATTGCTTTTTAGAATATATACATAATACATATTCTTTCCAAGTGAGGGGGGTGCCCCTCACTTGAAATGGATTGATTTTATCAAGGAATCTTTTAAAATCAACATTAGTTAGTAGAATAAAATTTTGTTCTGAAAGTTTGTAATATTTACTTGCAAATTCATTTAATGAATTTGCTTATCCATTTCAAGTGAGGGGGTGGCTAGAGGGACTCGAACCCTCGCTAAGAGTTCCACAGACTCTCGTGCTGCCGCTACACCATAGCCACCATCAAAAACAATTTTCAATTTCCACCCCCACACCAAACAAGCTTAAGACGCCATTGAATTTCGAATTCTTCTAAGTAATTGAGTTAAAGCTTTAGCGTGAAGTTTAAGATTTGACTTAAGGCTGGTGGCATCTTTTATATAATAGGCTTCATAATATAAATAAGTTTTAAAGGTGGACGGGATTTAGTTGAAGTATTTAATTTTGAATTATGTTCTTTGATTCGTTTTATTAAATTATGAGTAGAGATAGTAATTGTTTGTCCCTAATACTTTTAAGAAGGTATACCTAGTACATAATTCAAAAGCTTGTTTGGTGTGGGGGTAAAATTTTCAATTTTCAATCAATTTTTTTCACCTGCCCAAATTTTATGAAGTAAAACTTGGGCAGGTAAATGATTCAATTTTCAAAATAGAAATACATTGAAAATTTAAAATTGATTTAAAATTTAAAATTAAAAATTTAAAATTTTATACTCAATACCCAATACTCTATACTCAATACTCTGATAAGATTGCTTCGCTTCGCTTATAATGACAGTAGTATTCCAGATTCCAGATTCCAAATTCCATATTCTAACTAATCTCTGCCCCTAAATTCAACAATCTCTCTTTTATATTCTCATATCCTCTTTCCACTTTATCAATATTTGTAATTTCTGATTCTCCCTGAGCAATTAAAGCTGCCATCAAATAAGCAAAACCTGCTCTCAAATCAGGAACCTCTAATTTGGTTCCATGAAGTTTTGTTGGTCCGGTAATAATAGCTGAATGATAATAATCCCGGTTGGTAAATCTGCAAGGTTTAGAGCCTAAACAATGAGTGGTTAACTGAATATTTGCTCCCATTTTATTTAAGGCCTCAACATAACCAAAACGATTTTCATAAACAGTCTCATGAATGATTGAAACACCATTTGCTTGGGTTAAAACAATCGAGAAAGGTTGCTGCCAATCAGTCATAAATCCTGGATGAACATCGGTTTCAACAATTGCTGAATGTAAATTATTAGTAGTGTAAAATCTAATGCCGTCTTTTCTCAATTCAAAATCACCGCCAACTTTTCTTACCCAGTTTAAAAATGTCAAAATATATCTTTGATCAATTCCTTTTACTAAAATATCTCCCCCATTTGCCAAAGCAAGCGAAGCAAAAGAAGCTGCCTCGATTCTATCATTTATTATCCGATAATAACTTCCTTTCAATTTTTTTACTCCCTTTATTATCCAAGTCCGATTGACATCTTGATAAATAATCGCTCCCATTGATTGCAAAAACAAAGCTAAATCCTCGATTTCTGGCTCAATTGCCGCATTTTCAATGACGGTTGTTCCTTCTGCTAACACTGCTCCCATTATAATATTTTCTGTTGTGCCAACGCTCGGATAAGGCAATCTAATAATCGTTCCTTTTAATCCTTTTGCCTCAACCCGATAAGCACCTTCTAAACATTCAATTTTTGCTCCCATTTGCTCATAAGCATTAAGATGGAAATCAACTGGTCTTTCGCCAATAGTGCAACCTCCTAAAAATGGCACTTCTGCTTTTTGAAAGCGATGAATTAAAGGGCCAAAAAACAAAATTGGCGTTCGATTCTTTCCACTATATTCTAAAGGTACTTTAAAATTATTAATAGTTGTTGGATCTATTTCTAAAACATTTTTATCTAGCCACTGACATTTTGCTCCTAAAGCCTCACAAATTTCTTTAGTAATTTCCACATCGCCAATTCTTGGAATATTTTCCAAAACTGATTTTGAATCAGCCAAAAGAGAAGCAATCATGACTTTTGTTGAAACATTCTTTGCACCAGCTAAAACAATCTCCCCTTTTAATTTCTTCCCTCCTTTAATTTTATAGGTATTTTCCATACCGCTTTCATTATAAACCAAATAAACTTTTCTTTCAAGTAAAAACCTGCTATAATAGTACGGAGAAAATCCCAAATCCCAATGTTCAATGACCAATAAAATCCTAAATCCTAAGAACCAAACAAAATACAAATATAAGTCAAAATTCAAAAGTCAAAAGTCAAAATTAAAATTCAAAAGTCAAAATTGGAATCTGGAATTTGGAATATGGAATTAAAAGTTTTACTGTCATTGCGAGGAGCAAAGCGACGAAGCAATCTCTTAACAAAAATTCAAAAGTCAAAAGTCAAAATTACAATTCAAAAGTCAAAAGTAATGCATTTGATTGAAAATTAAATAATTGAAAATTGATTGAAAATTGAAAATTGTAAATTGAAAATTTGTTATTTATAGTTTTTATTTTTTCTCCACGATCGTAGAAAATAAATTAAAATGTATTTATTAATTGAAAATTGTATCATTGAAAATTGATTGAAAATTGAAAATTTTACCCCCACACCAAACAAGCTTTTGAATTATGTACTATGTATACCTTCTTAAAAGTATTAGGGACAAACAATTACTATCTCTAATCATAATTTAATAATACGAATCAAAGAACATAATTCAAAATTAAATACTTCAACTAAACCCCTTTCACCTTTAAAACTTATTTATTATGAAGCTTATTATGATAGGCAAGACGCCATTAAAGGTGAATCAAATCTTAAACTTCACGCTAAAGCTTTAACTCAATTACTTAAGAAGAATTCGAAATTCAATGGAGGGTTAAGCTTGTTTGGTGTGGGGGTGGAAATTGAAAATTGCTATCTCCCCTCGTAGCTCAACGGATAGAGCGCGGGCCTTCTAAGCCTGAGATGGAAGTTCGATTCTTCCCGAGGGGACCCCCTCACCTTAAAAAGATTGGCTATCGCCAAATTTATATTAAGCAATTTTTATTTAAAATAACCCATTTATTATTCTTTAATAGAAAAAACTATTTAATTTTTATAAAATAAATCTATCTTTTCCAAGTGAGGGGTCACATCCTTAAATTTCCGGGCTGTGGCGCAGTGGCTTAGCGCGTCTGCTTTGGGAGCAGAAGGCCGTGGGTTCAAATCCCACCAGCCCGACTAAAAACGGCTCAAAAAGCCATTTTTTATTTACTTTTTTATTTTGATTAAATTAAACACAACCAACGTTTTTGCCATTGCTCGCCTACCCAAATTTTACTTCGTAAAACTTAGGTAGGCGAGCGAGCCTTTAGGCGAGCGTGGCAATCTCTTGATTGAAAATACCCTTGAAGAGGAGTAAAATAATATAAAAATAGTTTGATATCAGTTAATAAAATTATATAATATTATATAATTATTATATGGAAAAAGATAAACAAAAATTAACAAAAAAAGAATCAATAAGACGAATTGAGGAAGAATATAATAAGTTTTCTCAAGAACTTTTATTTTTATCGGAGAAACAAAAACAATTACTTGAAGAGTATAGAAATAAATTAGAGAAAATAAAAAAATCAAAACAAGACAAAAAATAATTATCTTAATCAGTGAGGTTGGGATAATTTATTAATAATATGTCAATAGAACAATTTAAAGATTTTGATTCAAACAAAACATTAGAGGTGCCTCAAGGGTTACCAGAACAAAATATTAAAAAAAATAGCGAAAATAAAACTGAGAATCTTAAAAACATCGAAGACATTATTGATAATCCCGAAACTTTATCTCAAATTAGAGAAAAGGAAATGGCAATTAAGATCGGTGATTTAGCTGCGGAAACTAGATATAATTTATCTTTACTCGAACAGTCATCTAATTTAGATAAAGATTCGATTCAGGAAGCAAAACAAGAAATTAAATTAGATGAAAAATTAAGGAACTTAAATGAACAAGCTTTAAAATTATTTGAGAATTTCAAGAAAAAAATTGAAGCAATATTACACTCAAAAAAACCAGAAAAAACATCAAAAGAAGAAAAGGAAGAAGAGCCGCCAATTAAACCTGGTGAAATATTTGATCCAGTTAAAGAAATGCATAAAATTTTAAATCAACCTTCTCTTGAAGAACAGAAAAAAGCATATCAGGAATACCTGAAGAAATTAATTTATCAAAAACAAGGTTTAGCGAGAATGCAGGAAGAGTTAATTATGCATATTAGGATCAATCCAGATATAGATAAAGATAAACTTTTAGAAATTTTTGATCAATGGGGCGAAAAATATGGTTTTACTTCTTCCCAACGGGAAATAACTGAATTCATATTAAATAAGTACGAAGAAAAGCATCAAGCAATTAAGAAGATAAGAGAAATATTCCCTGATAATAATTTGCTAGTTAAGCACTTATTCGGAGTTCCTGCTTTTGGTAAGATTGAGGTCATAGAGGGACCGATGCATTTATACTTTAAATGTCATAAATTTAGTGATTTTTTGCGCATATACTACTTTGTTTCTCGTAATAAAATAATACTTTCTGATGACAGCGAAATAGATGAAAAAACTAGAGAAGAAGCGCATCATGTAACTGCTTTTTGTTGTTCTCCTCGTTCAGGCTTAAATTTTGATTTAGATTTAGATTTAAAATTTAAATTAGCCTACAGTCTTATTGTAGAAAATTCTTCTGAGATTCGCGCAAATGACTCAAAACGTATTTATAAACACGAAGAGCAGCATGCTATTAATTATTTATTTAGTATTTTACCTTTAGAAATGCAAAATAAAATGAAATATTTTCCTGAAGACAGGCTAATAAAACAGCAAGAAATGCTTAATTCTTTAAAAGATAAGAAAGATACTGGTTTTTTAGAATTTTTAGAATCTTATTTCAGAGACAAGAGGAGAGACTGGGAAGAGCAAATTAAAGATGAGATAATAGCTAATATGACGGATATAAAAGCAACTCCGAATATGATTTGGAAAAAATTAGTTGAATCAAGTGTTTATGATTATTTTAAATTTATAAATTATATGGATCAATCAGGAAATCTTATAACTTTGAAACAAAAATTAATAGAAGAATGTCTTCAAATAGGAAAAGATGCAGGAATTATTAATCAGCAAAATTATTCTAAATATCAACAATTAATAGAAAAAGTTTCTCATAAAATTCTCGATTTAGAATGGAAAGAACTTATTCATGATGGTTTAGAAGCTTTTCAATCTTTACTTGATAATGGATATTCTCGCGAGCAAGCTATTGCACTTTTAGTGCAAGAACCACTTTATCAATGGAAAATTAAATCTAAGCGGCTTGTAGAAAACAAAAAAATGCGATTTTAAGCGGCCCGGACAGCCGCTTTTTTGTTATCCTTTTGCCATTGTTTGCCTCTTCTTTTTATTAAAATTTGCCCCCTCTTTTTATTAAAAAGAGGGGGCGAGGAGTATTCTTTTCTTGTCATTGTTTTTGTCATTACGTCTGTCATTGTTTTTGTCATTGCTCGCCTACCCAAATTTTACTTCGTAAAACTTAGGTAGGCGAGCGAGCCTTTAGGCGAGCGTGGCAATCTCTTGATTGAAAATACCCCTTAAAAGGGGTAAAATATAAAATGTATTGACTTTGTGGTAAAAATATACTACAATTGTGGTAGATATAAACCACAATAAGATGATTTTAATAAAATCAAAATTAAGCCAAAAAATTTTAACCTATTTTTTTACTAATCCCGAGGGAAATTTTTATGTTCGGGAATTAGCTCGTTTGTTAAATGAAGATGCTAGTAATCTAGCTAAAGAATTAATTAAATTAGAAAAAGAGGGTATTTTTGAGTCAGAAATAAGAGGAAAGACAAAATACTATCGTTTAAATAAAAATTATCCTCTTTATAAACAGCTAAAAGAAATAATATTTAAAACCACTGGTATTGAAGGGGGTATCAAAAAAGAATTAGAAAAATTAAAACAAATTAAACAAGCTTTTCTTTTTGGTTCCTTTGCTAGCGGAAAAGCTGATAGTCAGAGTGACATAGATTTACTAATCATTGGTGATCCTGACCCTCAACAATTATCAGATAAAATTAGCAAACTGGAGGATATGTTTTCACGAGAAATTAATTACATTGTGATGAGTGAAGATGAATTTCGTAAAAAGAAAAATAAAGAGCCGTTTCTAGTAGATATTTTTAAAAATGAAACTAATAAAACAATTAGATTAATTTAATTATGAAAGAAATAAGGAAACAAGAAAGTGATTTTAATCAAATTCTTCAACTAGAACTTTCGATTATATGAGGAGGAAACGCAATCGGTTTATTTACGAAGTAGACACTATTATAAGCCAAAAAGAAGCGGAAGATTCAATTAAAATAGCTAAAAAATATCTTGATATTATCGATCATATTATTCAAAAGAAAAATCCTCAGAAAAAATTAATTTAAAAATTCATCAATAATCGATTATCTTTTTTAAGAAAAGATGAAGTTAGATGGAAAATATCCCCTAAAAGAGGTAAAATAGAGAAAGAAAACGGTGGGAAGTGAAAATAATACTAAAATTATGACCAAACGTATTCCCAAATCAGTTATTTATGTTTTTGTATTAATAGCGGTTTTAATTATTGGAATTTTGATTGGTAAAAGTGGAACCAACAACACCTCAATTGCCGGAAAAACACAGCCAGTCGCAAATCTTGGAGCTAGCGTTAAAAATAGTAGCGAATCGTCAAGTATCAATGCAAATCGTTCTGTTAAAGTAACCCGAGTATTAGATGGAGATACTATTGAAGTTGAAGGCGGAGAGCGAGTGAGGTATCTTGGTATTAATGCTCCGGAATCAGGACAACCATTTTCTACTGAAGCAACTCGAGAAAATGAAAGATTGGTGGCTGGTCGCACTATTACTCTTGAATTTGATGTTCAAACGCAAGATCGTTACAAGAGATTACTGGCTTATGTTTGGGTAGGCGATGTTTTAGTCAATGAAGAAATTGTTAAAAATGGGTATGCGGTTATTGAAACAATTCAACCCAATCTAAAATATCAGGATTTGATATTAAAAGCCCAACAAGAAGCGCGAGATGCTTGTCGGGGATTATGGGCTGGTCTTTGTTCACAAAACAAAGAGGTTTCTTGTATCAAAATTGTTAATATTAATGCTGATGCACCGGGCAATGACAACGAAAACAAAAATGGCGAATGGATTGAAATAAAAAACACCTGTTCTCAAGCAATTTCGATGAAAAACTGGCTTCTTAAAGATAGTTCTGCCAGCAACAAATACGAATTTAAAGATTTTACTCTCGAAGGTTCAAAGAGCATAATTATTTATTCTGGCTGCGGGAAAGATACTCAAGATAAACTTTACTGGCAGTGTCCAGAAGGTCGATACGCTATTTGGAATAATAGCGGTGACCATGCTTTCCTTTATGATGCCAGCAATAATCTCATTACTGAATACCAATATTGAATATGTCAAAATCCAAAAATAAGGCTGGAAATCAAAGGATTAAACTCATTTTAAGGAATTAGATTCCACGAAATTGACTAATTTTGTGGAGTTTGGTATAATGAAGCTATGAAAATACCACGATTTTATCAAGATTTAGGCCAATATATTCAACCAAACAAGGTTTTGGTAATTTATGGCCCACGCAGAGTGGGAAAAACTACTTTACTTACTGATTTTCTTGCTAATTGTAAATTCAAATATAAACTTGATTCTGGTGATAATATTAAAGTGCAGGAAATACTTTCTTCACAAGATTTTAATCTTATAAAAGAATATGCATCTGGCTACGAGCTTATTGCTATAGACGAGGCGCAGAAAATTCCGAATGTGGGACAGGGGCTTAAGATATTAGTTGATCAAATACCAAATATTAGAGTTATTGCTACTGGCTCATCTTCTTTTGAACTTTCAGGGCAAGTGGGGGAGCCGCTTACAGGTAGAAAAAATACACTTATTCTTTATCCAATTGCTCAACTTGAGTTAGCGTCACTTTACAATAATTATGAATTAAAAGAAAAATTGAACGAATGGTTAGTTTTCGGCGCATATCCAGAAGTAATAACAGTTTCTAATAAAGATGCTTTATTTGCTGGCAAACAAGAGAAAATAAAAATTCTTGAAGAATTAGTGCATTCTTATTTACTCAAAGACATTTTAGAGATAGAGCAGGTAAAAGGATCAAAGGTGCTTCTTGATCTTCTGCGTCTTATAGCTTTTCAGGTTGGGAACGAAGTTTCATTTTCTGAATTAGCTACTCAAATTGGCATAGATACTAAGACGGTTGCTCGTTATCTTGATTTGTTTGAAAAATCTTTTATCCTCTATAACTTACGCGGGTTCAGCAAAAATTTGCGTGAAGAAATTACCAGAAAAAGTAAATACTATTTCTATGATAACGGTGTTCGTAATGCTATTATTTCCAATTTTAATGATATTGAATCCAGAAATGATATTGGTGCGCTCTGGGAAAATTTTTTAATTATCGAACGGCTTAAAAAAAATTCTTATTACGGTATTTTTTCCAACAATTATTTTTGGCGCACTTGGAGCCAAAAAGAAATTGATTTTGTGGAAGAACGAGAAGGTAAACTTTTCGGATACGAATTTAAGTGGAGTGAAAAAATAGATAAAAAAATTGGAAAAAGTTGGCTAGAAATATATCCAGAAGCGTCTTTAGAAATTATTACACCTCAAAATTATTTTGATTTTATTGGTTTAAACTTAAAAAAAGATTAAGTTATGCTGTTACTTTTCCTATTAACAATCTACAATTAATTTCCACTATATTTCTATTAACTCTATGAGAATAAAAGATATCCCCAAACCCGAAAGGCCAAGAGAAAAATTAATTGAAAAAGGCCCAGAAAATTTAAAAGATGAAGAATTGCTAGCAATACTAATAGGAAAAGGAATTAAAGGAAAAAATGTAATAGAATTAGCGAAACGAATTCTGAAAAAATACCACAAGAAAAAATTGTTAAAAATGAATTATGAAGAGCTGATAAAAATTAAAGGAATTGGTCCAGCTAAAGCTTGTATTATTTTAGCCAGCCAAGAATTAGTAAAAAGAGCATTGAAAATTGAAGATTCAGGTTTACCAATTGTTCAAACTGTAAATGATGTTGCTTTACAAGTTGGTTATATCAGAGACAAATCACGAGAGCATTTTATCGCCATTTATCTTAATGCTCGCAACGAATTAATCTTTCGAAAACATATTTTTATTGGAACTTTAAATGCTAGTTTAGTTCACCCTCGAGAAATTTTTAAAGAAGCTTTAGAACACAATGCCGCATCAGTAATTTTAGTTCATAATCATCCCTCTGGCGACCCCACCCCTTCAGAAGATGATTTAGAAATAACCAAAAGAATTATGGAAGCTGGCAAAATTATGGGAATTGATATTTTGGATCATATTATTATTACTAAAAATAAAATATTAAGTTTTAAATCAAAAGGTTTAATTTAAATATGGTTGTCAAATGACAACCATATTTTCTTGACGATTATTTTTATAGTGGTAAAATATAATATATGAACCAAGATAAATATATTTCTACTTCTGATTTAGCAAGAATTCTAGGGGTAACGAGACAGGCTATTCAGAAACAATTAAATGGTATTCCCGACGTGAAAATCAAAAAAGTTGGCGCCGGTTTTTTATATGATATTGACACTTTGCCTGAGGATATAAAAGAAAGAATTAAAAAAGCTCAAAAAGAAGCAACGGAACAAGTTATCAGCCTTAGTCAAAAACCTTCAAAAGATTTGGATTTTGAAAAAGAACTTTGGAAAGCAGCAGATAAACTGCGAGGGAATATTGACCCAGGTCAATATAAATATATTGTTTTAGGATTAATTTTTCTGAAATATGTTTCAGACGCTTTTTACCAGAGAAAAGACGAGTTAGAAAAAACAGTCTCTAATCCTAATGGCGCCTTATTTATTCGCGACGAATCATCAAGAAAATATTATATAGAAAATAAAGACTCTTATCATCCTAGGGGGGGTTTTTTATGTTCCTGAAAAATCACGTTGGGACTATTTACAAAAATATGCAATGTATTCTGATATTGGTAAATATTTAGATGAGGCTCTCGAAGCGATAGAAGAAGAGAATCCAACTTTAAAAGGAATACTTATAAAAGAATATTCTCGTACTCCTCTTGAAAGTTCCGTTCTTAGCGAACTTATTAATTTGTTTTCGAAGATAACATTTGATCACAATATAGATCAAGAAAAAGATATTTTAGGAAGAGTTTACGAATATTTTTTGGGTCAATTTGCTTCAGCCGAAGGAAAAAGAGGGGGCGAATTTTATACTCCTCGTTCAATCGTTAAATTATTAGTTGAAATTTTGGAACCATATGAAGGTGCGAGAGTATTTGATCCGGCTTGTGGTTCTGGGGGAATGTTTGTGCAATCAGGAGAATTTTTAAAAATACATCAAAAAGATTCAACGAAAATTGTTTTTTATGGCCAGGAATTAAATATTAATACTTGGCGGCTTTGTAAAATGAATTTAGCATTACGCGGAATAGAAGGTCGGATAGAACAAGGAAATTCTTATTACGATAACAAATTTTCTGATTTAAGATTTGATTTTGTTTTGTCAAATCCTCCATTTAATGCTGATTGGGATCCTAAAAGATTACCTGATAATGACCCTCGTTTAAAATACGGAATACCACCAGCAACTAATGCTAATTTTATGTGGATTCAGCATTTTATTTATCATTTAGCGCCAAATGGAATGGCAGGTTTTGTGATGGCAAATGGCGCTTTAGCAGTTGGAGGGAAAGAAGGAGAAATTAGAAAAAAAATTATCGAAGATGATTTAGTTGATGTTATTATTGCTTGCCCGCCAAAACTTTTTTTCAATGTTTCGCTTCCAGTTTCTTTATGGTTTTTAACCAAAAACAAAAATAACGGAAGATTTAGAAATAGAACAGGTGAAACTTTATTTATTGATGCCAGGGATATTTTTGAGCCAGTTTCAAGAAAGCAAGTTATATTTACAGATGAACAAATTCAAAAAATTGCCAATACTGTACGAGCTTGGCGTGGAGAAGAAGGGTTTGGCAAATACGAAGACATCGCCGGATTTTGTAAATCAGCGACTTTAGAAGAAATTAGAAAAAATGGTTATGTTTTAACTCCAGGCAGATATGTTGGTGTAAAACCAGAAGAAGATGATGGAATTCCATTTGAAGAAAAAATGAAAAAACTATCAAAAGAATTAGAACAATATTTTGGAGAAGGTCAGGAACTAGAGAAAAAGATTAAAGAAAACTTAAAAAGAATCCATTTTTAGATTTTTTAATAAGATGTTCGACGGTTTATTTCACAAGAAGATAAAAAAATTAGATTTATCAGATTACAAGCACATTTGGACAAAGTTTTGTTTCCTTGATGAAAGCGGGACCATTAACGACCCAAAAGATCCATTTTTCACGGTCGGATTTATAAAATGCTCTCAACCTTATTATCTGCAGAGTAGAATTATTTATGAACGAAGAAAGCGAAATTTTCGTGATGAAATGAAATTTAATAAACTTTCAAAAAACAACATTGATTTTGCAAAATTTGCTTTGGATTCTTTATTTTCAACAAGAAGTTTAAATTTTAATTCTTACTCCCTTGATAAAGAAGGCGAATATTTTAATAGAGAATTTAATGGAGATCCATGGAAAGCTTATGAAGATATTTCAATTAGAGTTTTAAAATCAGCATTACCATCCGATGAAATTCTTATTGTAATTGCTGATTATATCACTACACCAAGAGATATTAAATTTGAAGTTAATGTAAAAAGAAGAATAAATGATGAGTTGAAAAGATTAGCGATAGCGGGTGTTTGCCGTTTTGATTCTAAATCAAACGATTTACTACAGTTAACGGATTTAATAATTGGTGCTATCAATTACGATTTAAAGTTAACAAGTGGAGTTATTTTAAGAGGTGATAAATATAAAAGAAAATTTTTAGAATATTTTAAAGAAAATCTCGGTATGAAAGATAAGAATTTTTTAGGTGGTTTTAAAAATTATATATTTAATATTTTTGTAGACAAGGATGTTAAAAGACGACTGCCGTTAGAATATAAAAATGAAAAAGGGCCATCGTCCTAACGGTCGACGCCCTTTTTCGATACTCTACTTATTATATACCACAAAAAATTATGTCAAGCAAGAAGTTATCCACAGGCAAAATAAACTAAAAGTTAAAAACGAAAAGTGAAAAATTAAAAAAGCAATTGAAGAAAACCTAAAGAAATTTAAATTTTAATATGGCTTTATTAACTCCAGTTTATCTAAAAAGTTTAGTTGCTATAGGAAGCATAAATAGGAAAGGGAAATTTATTTGCAATGCCTCTGGTTTTTTGATTGGTTTTATTGCGAGAAATTCTAAATATCCTGAAAAAAGAAAATATTGGGTGTTTCTAGTAACAAATAGACATGTTTTTGAAGACAGAGATGAGGTATATTTAAGATTTAATAAAAGGGAGGGAGGTACAGAAATTTTTCGTCAGCCATTATTCTTTTCAGACAGTAAAGAAAAAAGATGGTTGGCGCATAGGAATAAAATAGTTGATGTAGCGCTTTTAAATGTGAGCCCAAAAATATTAGAGGAACACATGGTTGATTACTTTTTCTTTAATGAAGAAATGTTCGCATATTATAAAAAGTTTGGAAAAATTGGAATAGAAATAGGTGACTGTGTATATATTTTAGGTTTTCCATTAGGAATAGCTGGGAAATCTCAAAATTTCCCTTGCGTTAAGTGGGGAATTATCTCAAGGATAGATAAAGAAGTAATTAAGAAAGATAAAAGTTTTTGGGTCGATTCTTCTATCTTCCCGGGAAGCAGTGGAAGTCCGGTTATTTTAAGACCAAGCATTCATTCTCTTACAGGAACACCTGCTGTTTCTCGGGTTTATCTTTTAGGAGTAGTAAGCAAATATATTCCTTATATAGAGGAATTATACACCCACCAAACAAAACCTCCTGTCGTAATAAGTTTAGAAAGAGAAAATTCTGGACTTTCTTTTATTGTACCGATGGATTTTGTAAGACAAATATTTAGACAATGGAGAAAAGAAAGAAGAAAAATAGAAAAGGCGCTAAAACAAAAAGAACAAATTAAAATAGAGATTGGCAAAGAAGAAAAATATGAGGAGAAATAATAACAATTTACCTAAAGGATGGCGGAAGGTGAAGTTGGGGGAATTTTTAGAAATTAACCCTTCTGTAAAATTAGAACGAGGTAAAGAATATCCCTATATTGATATGGCAGATGCTCAACCATTTTCTCAAATTTCTCAATGGTCGAAACTAAAAATTTTCGGTGGTTCTGGGGCTAAATTTGAAAATGGCGATACTACTTTTGCAAGAATTACCCCTTGTTTAGAAAATGGAAAAATAGCATATATTAGTAATCTTAACGGACCTGGTTTTGGATCTACGGAGTTTTTTGTTTTGAGAGGGAAAAAGGGAATTTCTGATAGTAGATTTGTTTATTATTTATCACTTACTCATAAAGTTAGGAAATTAGCCGAACAAAGTATGATCGGAGCTTCAGGACGACAAAGAGTAGAACGTGAAGCATTTGAACAGATAGAAGTAGAAGTTCCCGAAGACATTAACGAACAAAAATGGATTGCGGATATTCTTTCTGCTTTTGATGATAAGATTGAGGTGAATAATAAAATCAATCAAACTTTGGAGGAGATGGCGCAGGAGGTTTTTAAAGAATGGTTTGCAAGATTTAGATTCCCGGGTTGGCAAAAAGTAAAGTTTGTTGACTCAGAATTAGGAAAAATTCCTGAGGGGTGGGAAGTGAAAAACATTATAGAGATAATAAAAAGACTACCGGTGGGTAAAAGATATGATAATAGAATAGCCTTGCCAAAAGGAAAAGTGCCAATATTGGACCAAGGGCAATCAGGAATTATAGGTTTTCATAATGAAGAACCGAGTGTTAAAGCGGACACAAAGAATCCCGTAGCCGTTTTTTCAAATCATACTTGTTATTATCGTTTAGTTACTTTTGATTTTTCTTGTATCCAAAATGTTATTCCGTATGTTGGAACAAATGATTATCCTACAACTTTTGTTTTTTATTTAACAAAAGATAAAATCAAAATGAGCGATTATAAAGGCCATTGGCCGGAATTTGTCAATCAAAAATTTGTAATTCCACCCCCAAAATTGGCTATAGAATATAGTAAAAAAATCCAACCAATAGTTGAAAAGGTCGATGAAATAAGAAAAGAAAACCAAACATTAACCGCGCTCCGCGATTTACTTTTACCAAAATTAATGAGCGGAGAAATAAGAGTTTAAATAATCAGACATGAAAAGCAATTTATTTGGAGAAAAGGTGAAAAATAATAACATAAACACTCCCACAGCTGTTTTTATAGACGGCGGCTGGCTTTATACAGCTACTAGGCGAATAAATAAGAACGTTGATTACGCCAATTTTTTTAATACCCTTATAAAAAAATTTGGGGGGAAAAAACCAAGATATATTATTACGGTACAATCGATCCAGATAATAAACAGCAAGAAAAGTTTTATATATCGCTCAAAAAAATTGGCTACATTATACATTGCATGAAGATAAAAAAATTAGGCAATAGGGTGATTTCAAGTGGTCTGGATATAGATTTAGCAGTAAATGCAATGCGAATTTTACCATCACTAAAAAAATTCATATTAGTTTCAGGAGATAGTGATTTTGCAGTCCTTCTCCAACAAGCCAGACAAATCGGAGTTAATACATATGTAATTGCTTTACCCTTATCAACCGGATATCTTCTTAGACAAGTTACAAATACCTTTTTAAATCTAGAAACTTTAATAGTTGAGTATAAACCAAAAACTCTTGAAAAAGAGACGAAAATAGAAAGATTTGTAGACCAAAATTATATAAAGAAAGGCGATTCCTTTAAATCGTATATTAAGCTTCGAAATTTAATGGAATCTGCGAAAAATAGCATCACTATTATTGATCAATATATAGATGATCAAATCCTTTTAATAATTCAACCGTTAAAACCTAAAATTAAAAAAATTATTATTACCGACACTAAAAACATTACTCCACCAGATTTTTTTGTGCAAGTTGAAAAGTTAAAAAAAGATGGTCATCTAATAGACATCTATGAAAGTAAAAAGTTTCACGATAGGTTCATTGGTATAGATGATAATATTTGGTGGCATAGTGGTCATTCGTTTAAAAACTTAGAAGAAAAAGATTCTATGTTGAATAAAATCACCAAAAAAGCTGCACAAAAAATAAATGATGCGGTGGGTGAGGTAATTAATAAAAATCACAGAGAAAATACTCGTCATATTAAATAAAAATTATGTCAAAGCTTAGCGAAAACACATTAACCGAGCAATCAGTTATTGATTGGTTCAAGGAACTCGGTTACGAGTATAAATTTGGACCCGATATTTCAACGGGTGGAATTTTGGTTGAAAGGGATTTTAAGGATGTGATTTTGGAAAAAAGATTAAAAAGCGCTTTAAAAAGATTAAATCCTGATTTGTCAGAAAAAGCGATTGATGAGGCGATTTATAAGTTAAAGAAAGTTGAATATCCGAATTTAGAAATTACCAATAAAGAAGTTTATCAGATGTTAAGAGATGGAATAAAAGTTGATGTTGAAGATGAAAATAAAAGTTTGCGAGGAAGATTTGTAAAAGTAATTGATTTCGAAAATCCATTTAATAATGAATTTTTAGTTGTTAATCAATTTACCGTTCAAGGAGTAGAAAAGGTAAGAAGACCAGATGTTGTTGTTTTTATAAACGGCGTGCCGATTGCAATTTTTGAATTAAAAAATCCAACTATAGAAGAAGCAACTATTCAAACTGCTTATCAACAATTGCAAGATTATAAAAGAGATATTTCAGAAATTTTTAAATATAATCAGATTTTGACAATTTCTGATTTAGCAGAAGCAAAATATGGGACAATTTCTTCTCCTTGGGAATGGTTTAAAAAATGGCGTGAAATTGAAGATTCGGATGAAAAATTAAAAGGAATTTCAGAGTTAGAAGTTTTAGTTAAGGGTATTTTTCAAAAATCGCGATTTCTAGATATAATTAAAAACTTTATTGTTTTTGAGGCGGATAGCGAAAAAGATGTTTCTAAATTTACCAAAAAAATTTGTTTGTATCACCAATATTTTGGGGTTAATAAAGCAATTAAGCGGACTTTAGAGGCTTTAAAACCTAAAGGCGATGGTAAAATTGGTGTTCTTTGGCATACTCAAGGAAGCGGTAAAACTTTATCAATGGTTTTTTATGTAAATAAAGCCAAAGAATTACCAGAACTTCAAAGCCCAACTTTTGTTTTTTTAACCGATAGAAATGATTTAGATAATCAATTTTATAAAACATTTTTAAGAACAGGTTATCAAGCTTTAGCAAAACAAGCAGAAACTATTAGAGATTTGGAAGAGAAATTAAGAACCGCGGGAAGTGAGTTAATTTTTACTACTATTCAAAAATTTGGTGAAAATTTTGGAGTTTTGTCAGAAAAAGAAAATATCATTGTTATTGCTGATGAAGCACACCGTTCAGAATACGCAGAATTAGCAGCCAGAGCAAGAAAAGCTATACCAAATGCTTCTTTTATGGGAATTACTGCAACACCAATTGATGCTGAAAATCGTAGTACGCGTTTAGTTTTCGGAGATTATATTGATAAATACCCAATGAGCCAATCAGTTGAAGATGGTGCTACTGTTCCAATTTATTATGAAAGTCGTTTAGTGCCACTTCATTTAACAAATTATTTTATAGATGATGAATTTGATGAATTAACCCAAGAAGTGCGCGATATTGAAGTCAAAGAATCATTAAAGAAAAAATTTGCGCGATTAGAAAAATTAGTTAGCGCGCCCGATAGATTGAAAAAAATTGCTGAAGATATTGTTAATCATTTTAATAGTCGTGGCTTAGAAGGAAAAGCAATGGTAGTTACTATCAGCCGTCAAGTAGCAGTTGAGATGTACAAATTAATAAAAAATTTACCAAACGCTCCAGAGGTGGCAGTTGTTATTTCTAATCTAACTGAATTTAAAGATGAAATTCAGGAAGAAACAAGAGCAAGTGAATTAGATAGAAGGTTTAAAAATCCTAACGATTCCCTAAAGATGGTTGTTGTTTGTGATATGTGGCTTACAGGTTTTGATGTTCCTTGTCTTACTACGATGTATTTTGATAAACCATTAAAAAATCATGGTTTAATGCAAGCTATCGCTCGGGTAAATAGAATTTTTAAAGATAAGCAAGGTGGATTAATCGTTGATTATATTGGAATAGCTGATGATCTTAAAAGAGCATTAAGCATTTACGATGAACCAACGAGGAATGAAACAATGATTTCTATTGATAAAATTGTTAATAAAATGCTTGAAAAATATGACGTGGTTAAATCAATGTTAAATGGTATTGACTATTCTAAATGGAGATATCTAGAAGGTGAAGCATTATCTCAATTATTTCAGCAAGTAATAAATACAATTATAACGGATTCTAAAAATGAAACTTTAGATGAGGAGAAAAAAGAACGATATTTAAGAGAGTCTTTAGCTTTAATCAAGCTACATGCTTTTGCAATGCCTCATAAAGAAGCATATGAAATAAAAAACGATATAGATTTCTTTAAGGCAATAAGGGCAGCTATAATTAAACAAACAGTAATAATAACAGAGAGTCCTGAAACTAGTTTTGATTCAACAATAAAAGAATTATTATCAAAAAGCATTGCTGCCGAAGGTATAATAGATATTTTTGCGATGAAAGGAAAAGAAAAAATGGATATTTCTATTTTAGATGATAAATTTTTGGAGGAGGTAAGGAATTTAAAATACAAAAATTTAGCAATCGAAATTTTAAGAAAATTATTAGAGGATGAAATAAGATTAAGAATAAAGAAAAATAAAATTCGCTATTATTTGTTATCAGAATTATTAGAAAAAATTATTGAAGAATATGAAAATAGAGTAATTAATGCTTCAAAAGTAATAGACAGATTAATTGGGTTAGCTCAAGAAATTAAAAAAGCGGATAAAGAAGCGCGCGAAACTGGCTTAAACGAGGAAGAATTAGCATTTTATGATGCTATCGCGAGCAAGAAAATGCTTCAACAGGATGAAAAAATAAAAGAATTAGTTAAAGAATTAGTTAATATGATAAGACGAGATTTAACCATCGATTGGACTAATAATGATATAATTAATGCTAGAATAAGAGATAATGTTAGAATTTTGCTATTAAAAAAAGATTTTAATCCCGACGAAACAGAGGAGATAACTAACTTAATTTATCAGCAAGCGTTCACTATTTATAAAGATTATGTTCCTTCTCCAAGTTTTTCAATTGGCTAATATTATTATAACCCCTCAAAACCTCAAAAAATTAATCAAAAAATAAAATTAAAAATGAATAATAGAGAAATAATAAAACTATTAAATAAATACACAGATATTATTGAAAAATTAAGAAAAGCGCAAGTAATAAGAACAGGAAAAGTAGTTGCTGATTATGGAGAATATGTGGCTTCGAAAAAACTTAACCTTAAATTAGCAAATAGTTCTATAAATAAAGGATACGATGCTATAGATCAAATTGGTCAAAAATACGAAATTAAAACACGAAAAGCTGTAAAATGGAACAATCCTAGAGTTTTTTCGATAAATCCTCAACAACTTCATATGGCAGATTTTTTAGTTTATGTTGAGTTCGACAATAACTGGAATCTTATAAAATTGCTTAAGATCCCAGTAAAAAAGATAAAGGCGAATAAATACAATAGAAAACACATTTCGCAAGATTTAATTAAGAAATTTAGTGTTTTATAGATAAAAATTAATTAAAAAATAAAATTATGAAATTAATCTATACGGCAATTTCGAAGCAATTATTTTATTTCCGGATGCATATTTCTAAATTTGTTTTAGAAAAGAATGCTATTCCTTTAAATCCTTTTATGCTTTTTGAGTATTTTATGTTGGATTCTGTTGAACGAGACAAAATTAGAGAAGCAAACAATGATTTGGTTAAGAAAGCGGATGAATTATGGGTGTTTGGACAAATAAGCGATGGCGTATTATTAGAGATTAAATTAGCTAAAGAAGCGAACAAGCCCATAAAATATTTCAAGGTGATAAACTCAAAAGATATTAAAGAAATTTCTGAGGATGAAAT
>Ga0315298_1002371_pt1 | contig 32077 bp, 32 predicted proteins | sample WHS_1_MG_FD_203077 | JGI IMG/M metagenome (GOLD analysis project Ga0315298, IMG submission 203077) | Extremophilic microbial mat communities from Washburn Hot Springs, YNP, Wyoming, USA - WHS_1_MG | ecosystem: Environmental > Aquatic > Thermal springs > Hot (42-90C) | place: USA: Wyoming... | reverse complement strand
AATAAAATCAATAAAAATCATCATATTTTGTGGCACCACATTTTAAACATTTTTACGAATTTTCAAAGAGCAAACTGAATAATTACAAATAGTTATAAAAACCAATCACAAAACAACTGTTAAAGATAAGTTAAGCTGGAATTTAAAAACTGATCGACGGTCAGATTTTCCCATTTTTGCTTTAAATTATTTGGCCAATCCAATTTTAAATGAACAAAATCAAGTAATTCTTGAAGACTGAATTGAAGACTAAATTATGGTTTTGGGGCAGGTATTTCAGGCAAGTCTTTCAAAGCAGAGGCCACAATTTGCTTTAAGATGTCTCCCGGTTTTTCCCCTCTTTTACCTTCCATGGATCCTTGGGCCACCCAGATTGTGTTGCCATTTTCAGTAGAGACCATTTTGATTTGCAGCCGATAAAAATCACGGAAACGACTAAAATCTAAAACCCGGCAGAAAACAATGCCCTGGATATTAAGAACCCTCCCGATCTTAGCCAGTTCTTCCAAGCTCAAAGATTCTTCTTTAGTTATACCTTCCTTTTTCAGCATCTGGCGGAAAAGAGCTTCTTCTTTAACCGCATAACCTTTTCTTATTAGTTCTGCTTCTACGTATTCGGCGAACTTAATCTGCGGGTCGAGATTCAATACTGCCAAATACTTAAATTGGGAAGCCTTAAACCCCGGCGTAAGATAAACTTCTCCGGAAAGTGAAAAAAGATAACAACCAAGAAAGGAGAAAAAAAAGAAAATAACAATAGGGAAGAAATAATTTTTATTCATTAATTGCCCTCTTTTTTTAAGCAGAATTTCATCAAAATGTTAATAAAAAGCTTGCTCATTTTTCCTCGCTTAATTTTCGCCCTCTGGGTGAAAAAAAAGGGGTTATAAATTTTTATAACCCCTTGAGTTTAACTGGTCGGGGCGAGCCGATTCGAACGGCCGACCACCTGAACCCCATTCAGGTACGCTACCAGACTGCGCCACGCCCCGTTTAATTTCTTAATACTATTTTTATGGGAAAAAGTCAACCCCCTCACCTTTTTCATCTCCCCAGGGGAGATGAGATAAGCATGGGATCTTTAGCTCAATAATTTGTGCAAATCTTCCAACTCCTTGCGGACCCGGATAAGAGCATCACGGTATTTTTTATCAGGGAATTTAAGAGGTAATTGTCTGTCCTGTTCTGCTTTCATCTTCTGTAATTTCTTCTTAGCGCCAGCAATGGTAAATTTTTCTTCATAAAGCAGCCTTTTAATCTCTAAGATCAATTCCAGATCTTTGCGTCGGTAAAGGCGTTGCTTGGAATTGGTTCTTCCTGGATTTATAATTTTGAATTCTGATTCCCAATAACGCAGGACATAGGGCTCTACCCCCGTTATCTGGCTCACCTCACCGATCTTATAATAAAGCTTCTCCGGGATGGGTTGAGGCTTTGTTTTTATTATTTTTTTAGCCATTAAAAGCTGCCAATCCCAGGTTCAGCACCTTGCCCATTTATTAAGTTTTGTTCGCCGGCGGATTTAAAGCCTTTCTTAAAACCTGGCTAGGTTTGAAAGTCAAGACCCGTCGCGCCGAAATTTCAATCTCTTCTCCAGTTTGCGGATTTCTCCCTTTACGCGAACGTTTCTGGCGCACTAAAAAATTTCCAAAACCAGAGATCTTGATCTTTTCTCCATTTTCCAAGGTTTCTTTCATCAAGTCAAAGACCAAGTCCACTATTTCGGCTGATTCCTTACGAGAAAAACCGATCTTTTCATAAATCGTTTCGACCAGGTCTGCCTTAGTCATAAATTTTCCCTCCTTTCCCTGTTTATCAAAATTAATTTTATTTAACGCTACAAATTTTTCGACCCAATTTATGAATTCAGCGCAGTTCTCCTCCAAACCTATCTTTCATCAAGGCAATAATTTTTTGGTGCAGCTCATTTACTTCTTCGTCCGTAAGAGTTTTTTCGGCATGCTGATATTTGATGCGAAAAGCCAAGCTCTTTTTCCCTGGGGGAACTGGTTTTCCTCGATACAGGTCAAAAATCTTGACTTCCTTCACCATTCCTTGGCCACCTTCCCAGATTGTTTGCACCAGATCTCCAGCCAAAATTTTTTCCTCCACCATAAAAGAAAGATCTCTAAATACAGCCGGGAATCGCGGCAAAGGTTGGAATACTCTTTTTTCGGCGGTTAATTCTTGCAAAAGAGAAAAATTTATTTCGAAAATATATACCGGTTGAATAAGGTCAAAGGCATCTATAACATCAGGGTGCAATTCGCCCATTCCGCCCAATAATTTTTCCTTCGCCACAATTTGGGCAGACTTAGTAGGGTGTAAAAACGGCTCCTTAGCACCTGGCCGAAAATTATATTCCTTAACGGCTAGCCCTTCCATAAGTAGTTCCAGAGCTCCTTTGAGATCGTAAAAATCACACGCAGCTCCTGCTTTATGCCAAGATTCTTCTTCGCGCAATCCAGAAATAATTCCGGCCAACATTTCTACTTCTTCGGGTAGCTCTTCTCCTTTTCGCGGCCAGAAAACCCGCCCCAATTCAAATAATTTAAGGTTGAAATTCTGGCGATTAAAATTATGGCGAACGGTTTGCAAAATTCCCGGGATAAGAGTGGTACGCATTGCCGCTTGGTCTTCGCTTAAGGGATTTTTGATCAACAAAAGTTGGCCTCGCGGATCTGGGGCCTTTAAATTTAACTTTTGCAAAACTTGGGGCGATAAAAAACTGTAATTTATCGTTTCAAAAAAGCCGCAGGCCGTCAAAACTGCCCGCGCCTTGTAGGCCAATTTTTCTGCCTTCCCTTTTCTTTCGGGACCTACTCTACCCAAAGGCAAAGTTACCGGAATCTTGTGGTAACCGTAAAGCCGGGCCACTTCTTCTATTAGATCAATCTCTCTTTCGAGGTCTACGCGAAAAGTGGGCACCGTAACCTTTAATTTATCACTCCCTTCTGCTTCCACTTGGAGCGTTAAATTTTCCAGATAATCGCGCACTTCTGCCGCAGACAAAGCAGTACCCAATATCTGGTTTACTCTATTGACCCGTAAGGATATTTTGCGCGGCTCAATCCTTTTCGGGTAACTATCGACAGCCTCCTTAACAATCACCCCCCCTGCTAACTTGGCCATTAAGAAGGCAGCCCGTTCGGCGGCTTTTAATGAGCCATTGGGATCGATTCCTCTTTCAAAACGCAGCGACGCCTCTGTATTTAAACCAATTCTTTTTGCTGTGCGCCTAATGCCCATAGGATCAAAATAGGCACTTTCCAAAAGAATATTCCGGGTCTCCGGTTTTACTTCGGAATTTAATCCGCCCATAATTCCGGCCAGAGCCACTGGTTTGCGACCATCACAAATCATGAGCGCCTCTGGGGGCATTATTCTTTCCACGCCGTCGAGAGTAGTGAATGTTTCACCGGGGTTGGCCGTACGTACCACAATTCTTTTTTCTTCTAATAAATCAAAATCAAAGGCATGCAGCGGCTGACCAAGTTCCAGCATCACATAATTTGTGACATCCACTATGTTATTTATGGCCCGCACTCCCAAGGCTGTGAGCCTCCGGCGCAGCCAAAAAGGAGAAGGAGCAATTTGCACATTTAAGATAAGTTTGGCTACGTAACGAGGACAAAGGTCAGGTCTTTCGATGGTTACCGTAGTTTGGGCCGCAAGAGATTCCTGGACATCTGCTTTATTTTCTTGAGGAAAGACCAAGGGCTTTTTAGTCAAAGCGGCTACTTCGCGGGCAATTCCCAAAATACAAAGGCAATCAGCACGATTGGGAGTCACGCTAATATCCAAAATCCAGTCATTTAGATCTAAAGCTTTTTCCAAAGGCAGACCTAAAGAAAGGCTGTCCTCTAAAATCATTATCCCGGCCGCATCGTCGCTTAACCCTAACTCCATCTCTGAACAGAGCATACCCTCGGAGAGAATACCTTGAATCTCGACCGGTTTTATCGTTCCTGTGGTGGGCAAAATTGCTCCGGGGAGAGCCAAGGCAACTTTTTTACCCGCCTGGGTATTGGGTGCTCCACAGATAACTTGATAAATTTTCTGTCCATCATTGACGGTGCATAAAAAAAGGCGTTCACTCCGCGGATGAGGCTGAAGATTCGTTATTTCTCCCACAACTACTCTTTGGAAGTTTGGCCTGCTTTCTTCAATGTTTTCTACTTCTAAACCAGCGTTGGTTAAAAGATCGGCTAATTCATTGGGAGAAAAAGAGAGGTCGACAAATTCTTTGAGCCATTGATAACTTACCTTCATAGCTTTTTCCTATAAATTTTCCACCCCATTTATCAAAACTGCTTTAAGAACTGCAGATTGTTTTCAAAAAACACCCGAATATCCCCCAAGCCCACTTGGAGCATGGCGATTCTTTCCACACCCAATCCAAAAGCAAAGCCAGTGTATATCTCCGGGTCATAGCCCACAAACCTGAATACTTCCGGATCGATCATTCCTGACCCCAAAATTTCCAGCCAGCCACTCTTCTTACAAACTGAGCACCCTTCTCCTTGACAAATTACACATTGAATATCAACTTCCGCGCTCGGTTCAGTAAAAGGAAAGAAACTTGGGCGAAAGCGCATCTTTACCTCAGGCCCATAAAATTGCTGCACAAAAAATGTCAAAGTACCTTTTAAATCAGCGAAAGATATATTGCGATCGACCACAAAGCCTTCTACCTGATGGAACATAGGACTATGGGTTGGGTCAGAGTCATGGCGGTACACTTTCCCTGGAGCGATAATGCGCAAAGGGGGGGTTCTTTTTTCCATAGTCCGCACTTGGACTGGCGAGGTGTGGGTGCGCAGTACTACATTGGAAGAAAAATAAAAAGTATCCTGCATATCTCGCGCCGGGTGGTCTTTAGGGAAATTAAGAGCTTCAAAATTATAGTAATCGAGTTCTACTTCTGGTCCTTCCGAAACCTCGAAGCCTAAGCGCTCGAAGATAGAAACAATCTCGTAAGTGACTTGGGTCAAAAGATGCATACTTCCTAAGGTTGGCCTTCTCCCGGGCAAACTTATATCTAGCTCTTCTTTGAGTAATTTTTCCATCTTTTGCCGCTGACGGTCATCTTCCAGGGCTTTTTCGATGGCCTCTTCTAATTTAAGTTTTAATTCATTAGCTAAACGTCCTACCAGCGGCCTTTCGGCTGCAGGTATCCTGCCCATATCTCTTAAAAATTGAGTCAAGAGACCCTTGCGCCCTAAATATTTCGTCCGCAGCATTTGGATTTGAGCTTCCCCAGAAGAATTTTTTAGTTCCTGGAAAGCTTCTTCTTCCATCTTCCGCAAACGTTCTTCCATAATCATCCCTACTTAAACCATCAGCCCTTTGGCTAATTCAATTAGTTTAGAAAATCCTGCGGGATCGGCATAGGCCATTTCCGCTAAGGCCTTGCGGTCGATTTCCACTTTGGCTTTTTTCAGACCAGAGATTAGTTGACTATAAGTAAGGTTATGAGCCCGAGCGGCAGCGTTTAAACGAGTTATCCATAGCGCCCGAAATGTCCTTTTCTTAGCTTTCCTATCTCGGTAAGCGAATTTCCTGGCCCGATCAACCGTCTCTTTAGCTAAGCGATAGAGACGCCCTCTTGCTCCGCGATAACCTTTAGCTTCCGCTAAAATTTTCTTTCTTCTTTTACGGCTTTTGACACTCTTTTTTACTCTCGGCATTTAGCTTTACTCCTTCCTTTATCCATCTACCTGGTGAATTCTTTTCTCAAAAAATAGGTTTAAAACCAATTCATTGCTCAAAAGCAGCCATTGAAATTGGCCAAAACTTTTAAGCCATATAGGGCAGCAGCCTTCGCACATTTTTCATATCTCTTTTGTCTACCAATGTAGGCCGGCGTAAACTGCGTTTGCGTTTAGCTGACTTGCTTGTTAATAGATGGCTCCGATAAGCTTTGTAATGCATGATTTTCCCAGTACCAGTAACCTTGAACCTTTTACGTGCCCCTCGATTTGTTTTTATTTTTATTTTCATTTTCGGTAGCTCTCCTTCGTTATATTTTTGCCCATAGTAAATCATTGCCCAAAATAAACATTGCGTTCATAAATCCGATTACGAATTTGCTCTTTCAGCCCCGCAAATTGGATCGGCCAGAGAGAAAACAAAATCCTCTCTTTTCCCCGATCTCTTGGGAGTAATTCAAAAAAATCCGCTTATGCTAATAATCAGGTTTTGGGGGCGAGGAGCATTACCATGCTGCGCCCTTCCAGGCGGGGAGCTTGTTCAATGACCATTAAATCTTTCAATTCGGCAACTATCCGATCTAACAGCTCTCTTCCCATCTCTGGATGGGCAATTTCTCTCCCCCTAAAAAGCATGGAAACTTTAACTTTATTTCCTTCACTTAGGAAACGTTTTGCATGGCGTAGTTTGAATTGCAAATCGTGTTCTTCAGTGCGGGGCCTTATTTTTACTTCTTTGACCTGGATAACGGTCTGGTGCTTTTTGGCCTCCTGAATTTTCTTGCTTTGTTGGTATTTATATTTACCATAATTCATTATGCGGCAGACTGGGGGCGTTGCTTGGGGAGCAACTTCCACCAAATCCAGTCCTTGCTCCTCGGCTAATTTCATGGCTTCTTTTAAGGGTAAAATCCCAATCTGTTTTCCATCATGGCCAACGACTCTTACCTCAGGAGCTCTTATCTGCCAATTAACATTAACATCCTTGCCTGTTTCCTTAACTATAAAATTCACCTCCCACCTGGCCTTCTTTTTTAATGAGTTCGCTGAACTCTTCTATCTTCATTGGCTTTAAGGTTTTACCACTGCGCATTCGCGGAGCTACCAATTCTTCCTTAGCCTCTTTGGCCCCTATGACCAACATGTAAGGAATTTTTTGCAGTTCTGCTTCCCGAATCTTCAAACCCAACTTTTCATTCCTAATATCTTTCTCTACCCGTATTCCTTCTTGCCTTAATCTGGCATATACTTTTTCCGCATAAGGAATCTGCGGATCCGTAACGGTAAGGATGATTACTTGCACCGGGGCGAGCCAGGTGGGAAAAGCACCAGCATAATGCTCGACGAGCACCCCGATAAAACGTTCCATGGTGCCTAAAATAGTGCGATGCACCATTACCGGTCGGTGTCTTTGACCATCCTTACCGATATAAGTAAGGTCAAATCTTTCCGGCATGGCAAAATCGCACTGAATGGTAGCGCACTGCCATTCTCGATCCAAAGCATCTTTAAGCTTCACATCAATTTTAGGCCCGTAAAATGCTCCTTCTCCTTCGTTTATTTTATAAGGTAAGGAAGATTCATCTAAAGCTTGCCGCAGGGCATGCGTGGCTCTCTCCCAATCTTCATCTGAACCAATCGTCCCCTTTTCCGGACGGGTGCTGATCTCTAATTCATAAGGGAAATTAAAGATGGCCATCATATATTGAACTAAATTTAAGATTCCTTTGATCTCATCATTAAGTTGCTCCGGGGTACATAGGATATGGGCGTCATCTTGAGTAAATCCGCGCACCCGCAACAACCCATGCAGTTCTCCTGATTTTTCATGGCGATGAACAGTGCCCATTTCAAAGTAACGTAAGGGCAAGTCCCGATAACTGCGTATCTGGGATTTGTAAATGAGCATATGAGCTAAGCAATTCATAGGTTTTAAGCCATAGATTTGCCCTTCTACTTCTGTGAAATACATCTTATCCCGGTAATGATCAAAATGGCCCGACCTTTTCCACAAATCTAATTTTAAAATCTGCGGGCCGATGACCAATTGATATCCCCGCTTGAGATGTTCTTTTTTTTCAAAGTCTTCCAGGATCATCCGCAAAATGGCCCCTTTGGGATGATAAATAACTAAACCGGCTCCAGCTTCCTCGTTAATAGAAAAAAGATCTAACTCCCTTCCTAATTTGCGGTGGTCGCGCCGGCGTGCTTCTTCTAAACGCTGCAGATATTTTTCTAAATCATCTGCAGAGGGGAAAGCGGTACCATAAATCCTCTGCAGCATTTTATTACGCTCATCGCCATGCCAGTAGGCTCCCGCCACACTGGTAAGCTTAAAAGCTCTGATTTTTCCAGTAGAAGGCAAATGAGGTCCCCGACATAGGTCTATAAAATCACCTTGCTGGTAAAGACTAACCTGGTCATCCCCAATTTCCTCAAGCAACTCTATTTTATAGGTTTCCCCTTTCTCGGCAAAAAGCTGCCGCGCTTCCTCCCGGGTCATCTCTAAGCGTCTAATGGGGATATCTTTGGCAATTAGCTCGCGCATTTTTCCTTCGATAATAGGGAAATCATCCGCAGAAAAACCTTGATCATAGTCAAAGTCATAATAGAATCCATCTTTGATAGCCGGGCCAATAGTTATCTTGGCTTGGGGAAATAAGGTTTTTACAGCGTGGGCCATAAGATGGGCAGTGCTATGTCTTAGAATTTCTAAGCCTTCAACAGAAGATATAGAAATCCACTCGAGTTTCCCTCCTTGGGTTAATGGGGCATTTAAATCTAAGAGCCGGCCATCTATTTTTACTGAGACTACAGAATCATTTTCGGAAGGAGGAAAATTATCTTTAAGTATCTCCAAGGCTGATATTCCCCGGGGATATTTTTTTATTTTACCGTTGGCAAAGATTATTTCTATTGTTTCCATTTGGTAAACACAAAAATAAGAAAAAGGCATCATGCCGCCTAAATGATGCCTTTTTCTTTTCAAAAAAATTATATCTTCAATTTACCTCAGATAAATTCGTGGTAGGCACGAGGGGATTTGAACCCCTGACTTCTACCCCGTCAAGGTAGCGCTCTCCCCCTGAGCTACGTGCCTACAAACCTATAAAATTTAATATATATTTACAACTTCTTGGAAAAATTGTCAAGCAAAATATTAATATTTTAAGATTTTCTTTATGCGGATTATGAACAAGATAGCTAAATTTCGGCCCAGGAATAACATTTTGCTCCCGCCAAATATTTTTGCCGCCTTAGTTCGAATTATTTAGGCGCTTCTTGGCCAAAAATTTCTATCCCCTTTTTTACATACTGCGAGCCAGATAAAATTGTAAATGCTCCTGTGGTCCATATTAGAACCTTTATTAAAAGCGACCCAAAAGGGACTATTTGGGAAAAAAGAACAATGACGATGGTAAGGAGTTGGAAAAAAGTAGTCAGCTTGCTGGCTAGTGTTGGTTGAATTTTAGGAAGGCGTCCTAAAATAAATAAAATCAATAACCCTCCTAATATGATTATATCTCTGCTTATAACCAGTACTGCTAACCAACCAGGGATTAGCCCCAATATGGCTAAACAGATGAAAGAAGAACCGGATAGAAGTTTATCGGCAATTGGGTCCAGGTAAGATCCAATTAGGGTGCGCTGCTGCATAAGCCGGGCTAACATTCCATCTGCGGCGTCAGTTAATGCCGCTACGCTAAAGATCAATAAAGCCCAGAAAAAAGCGCCATTAATCAACAAAATGATTAATATGGGAATAAGCAGGATGCGCGCCAAACTTAGAAAATTGGGTAAATTACACATTCTTAACCCAATTCTTTTTTCTCAATTCTCGATCACGCTTTTTATTCCAGCGCACCCACTCTTCTTTAAGATCTTCATCTATACTGAATCTGGTTGGTGGAGAAGGCTTGCCTACAGCGGGGATTACTACTTGCATCATTTGCTTTAAAACTATTTCTTCCCATTCTTCCCGGGAAACCTCATGATACGGAGGAGGGACTTCTTGGGGAGCAGCAACTTCCTGGGGGCTTTTAAAACCTTCTTTTTCTAATTTATATTCGGGTTTAACGAAGGGATTATATACCTGCACAGCGCCTTCATAGACCCTGATCAAAGTGGTCTTATCAGCCTCTATATTCATCCGCCAGATAGTATCCCGCACACCAGCAACTGCGTTGGCCGAGGCTACTTCAAAAGTCTTTTTAGAACCGAAGATCTTGCGGACATTGGCCCAGCTTTTACCCAAAACCATTTCTACTTTTATATCGCGGGAGTTAGTGGGAGTTTCGAATAAAACTTTCTTTAATTTAAAAGTGGAATTTTCGTCAAACCTCATTATCGAGCGATCTGGAAATTGAATTTCTACGCGAGATTTGGCCTGAATTTTTATTTCATCTTCAGGATATAAAAGGTTTCCCAGCTTAAGCAGTTTCCAAGAAGTTTCCTGGGCAGACAAAACTTCCGCTTTGCCTTGCACATAAGTTACTTTTGCATAATTCGCTTTCTCTTCTTTCGAAACAGGACTTTGGGCGAAAGCCCTGGCGTTAAAAAAATTAAAAGCGACACTGAGCAAAATTACAAAAAAAATCCCCCCTCTTTTCCTTATGGTCATTTTGCAATAAATTCAAATAATTTATTGTGCCTTCTTAAGGTTTACCTTTAGGGTGTGCCGGGATTGGTTACCCACAAATACATCGCGTACGTCGGCCAGATATCCGGGTCGACGAATCTCTACTTTATGAGTACCGCTTCTTAATTCGATAGGGTCTCTCTCAAAATCGGCAGCGAGGCCCATTCTTTCTCCATCAATAAAAACTTCAGCATCATTAGGGTTAGCCACAATGAAGAGAAACCCTTCATGGCCTACGCCCCGCAGGGTCTCTTTAGGATAACCACAGCCAATAATTAAACTCATCAAAAGCATTAGCAAAAAAAATTTTCTCATAGCGACCTCACTGTTTAACTTTCACTATATCGTTGACTTGGAAACCGCCACCCACTCGGACACGTGCCTTAGTAAGTTTATCGCCTACATAACCAGTGACAGTTAATTCTCCCTTGATTGGGCCTTCCTCCCGCCCTAAAAGAATTTTTGTCTGGGGATCATAGATTTCTTTGCCCAAGGTTTGCACGACCAGGGTATCGCCGATCTTAAGTCCCACATCTCGGCCAGCGTTAATATATATGTCGCTCCCGCTTATAGAAGCAATTCTCCCCGTCCATTCCACATTTTGCAAGGACTGGACCAGATTATCCATAAACTTGGTGATTGCCGAACGAAGAGCTTCTTGGCCTAAGGTTTCGTCGTAGCCCGCCCGGGTACCTAACCCCAACACTTCTTGAGCCTTACGCTCAAATTCTCCTTTTCCAGAATCAGCAAATAATAGCTGGCCTGTGGAAGCATCCACTACGCGCACATCAACTACGCATTTAGCCGTCTGTACTTTTTGACGATAAATCCCGTAATCAGCGCCTCCCGTGCTGATGCCAAATTGGGAGATGGATCCTGTAACAATAGCGTTTAAGCCCAAGATCCGCCCGGCCTGCGCGGCCGTTTCTGGGTTAATAGCGCCGGTTTGGCCTAAAGCCTGCTCGCCGAGGATTTGTTTTAATTGGGCGCGCTCCACAATAATGAATGCCCCAGTCTTAAAAAGTTCCGTAGTCAGAATATCAGACGCGGAAGTTCCCAACCGGCCTGCGCCATAACTTGTTTTATTAACAAAGTCTATAATCCCTACCCGCAATTTAGGACCTTTATGAGTTATCCGCGGCGCCGCTGGTGGGGCCTGGGGCGCAGGAGCAGTGGGCGAAACTGTAGTTTCCTTGGTTGTTGGCCCTAAAGGGGCGCCTGCACACCCAGCCATGACAAGTAGACCAGCTAAGATTAAAACCCCAATAAATCTTCTTTCCCACATATAAATTACCTCCTTCTTAAATTAAATTGTTTATCTCCCTCCAGGCGTCAGGCAACTTTTTTGTGCCGGAGCGGAGGCTAATGGCCCATTTGGTAAGGTAGCTACACAAGTCTCGGTTACTTTTTGGGCATAAGGGGTATAAGACTTTTGGAGGGCAAATTTTAAAGATTGTTCAGTGCCCCCTTTCATGTCTTTAACCCGATGATCGGCGTGCCAGAGGATTTCACCTGTGCGCGCGTCTCTTAATTCGTATTTTGCCCCCACGGTAATGGAGGCATAGGCTATTAGATAGGTTGTGCTAAATTCTGTGACAGTAGTGTAAAGAAGCGCATCTACCCCTAAAAGTTTGCCCAAATCCTGCGGTGTAAGGGAATGAATCTGTCCGGCATCCCGAATCCCCTTTTCCGCGAGCTTGCTATCGATAAAAGAGAAGGCAGGACTTTCATAGCCTTTTTCCCTTATTTTTTGGTAAACAATTGGCCGAAATATCTCTGGAGCCTGCAAATGAGGAGTTTCATTTTGCACCGGCAGTACGGCAATAGAGCGCAGATTCCTGTTCTTATAATCTTCTACTAAGAGATGCTGCGGGGTGGCGCAGCTTATCAAAAAAATAAGGGTTATAATGCCCATGGCTAGTCTTCTTCGCTTCATTATTTATCCCTTTCTTCCTCTATTTAGGCATTACTTGCAGTTCAATGGTATTCCATGTGCTTTTAATAACTTGCACATTAAAATCTCGGAACTTTTTGCGGGCCAATTCATCAGCCAAAGATTGGGCACTTCCCTTGACATCTAAATCAATCTTGGCTACTCCTCTTTCAAAACTGCGTTCATATATCCCTTCTACTCCCCGCACCTGTCCTTTCAGTAGATTCTTAAATTTTTGTAAGTCTTGGGGGCGGGAAAGGCCCCATACGGTTATTTGCACTAAAGTAGTAGCCCCTACGCGCTTTTGAAAGTTCTTTATTATATCATCCATTAACTTTTCGGAGATTTTGGCGCTGGCCTGTTTTAAAGCCTCAACTCCGGCAGTAGTTTCATCGATATGCACTGCCGCAGCATGCTCTGTACCCGAAGAAAGCACCCGCCCATCGTCAATTTGGATAGCCCGTAAAGAAATATTTGCCTGCACTGATTTCATTGGCGATCCGGCAATGGCGCCAATAGATTTGGCCAGAGCCTTGCCCACGATCACTACCTCCGCATCGGCCTGCTTGCCCAAAGTTATCGCGGCTTGATCTGTCAAGTCGGCCACCCGATAAGCAGGAGCCACGGATATATTTTTGGATTGGGCTTGATGATCAACCAGATCAAACCCTCTTTCGCGAAATTTTTCCATTATGGTATTCTCGGTTACAGTGAGATCGGTCTGTTCTACGCGATGGTACCCCCACCAATAATGATAATAATGGCGACCGATATTTTGCTCAGCCACAAGCATCATGATGCGCGGTTTGCCTACCTGACCCAGCAGAATCCCTATGGCCTGCAAATCTTTGCGCAAATCACCGATAGCTACTGTAGCTTCGATGGTTACTTCATACACATTTTTAGCCCGATTTTCGTTTAAAATGCGCCAATTTTTTATGTATCCTTCAGTACGGGTATAGATGTTCTCGTTGAGCAGCTGAAAGTTTTGAATGCGCGTTTCTGACGAAACCATGGTGCCCACAGCCTGCTCCAGAGCTTTAACTAAGGCATCTTTTATGGCTTTGTCTTTGCCCACCAAATGATCAGCACCTTCATACCATCCTTCTCCTTTGGCCGTAATTATCTGCGTTTCCTGCGCGTAAGCAGGCCCCATAAGCCAAATAAATATAGAAAAGATTAAAATAAGGCCTTTTCTGCTCATTTTTCTCAAAGAAAGCCACCTCCTTTCCCGTTTAAAACACCAATTTAATTTATAATTTATGCTTGCGACTACCTAAATTGCCCGCCATTTTTTATTTTGGCGACGTCAATAAATTTGCCCATCAAAAAATTGGCCAAAACCTTCTAATCCACAACTATTAATACTCGGCCTTGTTCTAAAAAACTTAAGTTCTTGGACATATCGCGCAGCCCTTGCGCATCGGCGTTCTTGATTACCAAGTCTGTATTTCCTGGGCCCGTAACTTTAATTGCTTTGATAATAAGGGGATGGGGGGCGACCCGGTCATTTTTAAGGGCAGCTTCGAGATTTTTGGTGTAACCAACAACTCCATTTTTCATAGCCCATTCTTTGGACACGAAAGTCGAACTATAGACCTCGCGGCCATCTTCATCGACGATTTTGGGGGCCAGAGCCGGGCGCACATTCAAACCGCGAGAATCAAATATCACGCCTGTATGCACAGGATCTCCTGTCTTAGGGACGGGCTGACTTCCCCAAGATGACTGGGTCAATAAAGTTTGGTGCAAAGCTCCGGACAAAGGAATTTCCACGGTTACCTCTACTGCTCCATCAGAAAGATAGCGCGTTTTAATAACCTTGGCTCCCCTTATTAATCCGTGGACTTGGGTGCGAATTTGATCATTCTGCGTCATGGCATTTTCAACAACGGTTTGGGAATCTATGCGTACACCTTTTATGGTTTCCAATATATTTCTCAGGGCATCTGCTTTGGCCGCTCTCTCCGCCCCTAATCTGGCGGCGGCTATATTAGGGGCATCAGGGTTGGGCGCACCGCTCCCTGAGGCCCGAATAATTTGTTCAGACCAATTGACTTCTCCATTGCCGATTTTCTGTATTAATGGCTGCTGAGCATTGGCGGATAAGGGAATTAAAAAAAAGATCAGACCGATGAAGCAAATAAAAAACTTTTTTCTGCTCATATATTCCCTCCTTGGTAAAATGAGAGCATAAAATAAATTATTTTTAATTTTAAACTACTTAGGCAAATTGTCAAGGCCAATTCCAAAGACTCCTGAAAAACCGATTTTTCTGTCACTCCCCCTTTCCTCACCTTAACTTAAGATGGAATATTGAAATAATGGAACAAATGAATGAGGAATATTGGAATGATGGAATAGTGGAATAGTGGAATAATGGAATAATGGAATGTTGGAATAATGGGATGGCGGGGAAATGTTGGAATAATGGGATGGCGGGGAAAAGAAAAAAGCAAGGGGCGAAAAGCAGGGAGCAAGGGGCAAAAAATGACTCTCCCAGAGCTCGCCGAGCACGCAGAGAAAGACACGCAGAGAAAGAAATGAATTAAATTATTAAAAAATAAATTTTTCCTCTGCGGTCTCTGTGGTGAATCATAATCCCTCCCCGCCTCCCTTTAGAAAAGGGATGAATCGCACCCCTCTTTTCTAAAGAGGGGACGGGGGAGATTATGGGACGCAGATGAACGCTGATTTTCAAGATTAAAAATAATTATTTAATTTTCTATTTTTCTCTGTACTACATACTTGCAAACTCTTTAAATTTTATTAATAAAAAGGATTACTCGCCCAGAGCTCTCCGAGCGCCCAGAGAAATAAATGAAAAAAAATATTAAAAAATATAAATTTTTGCTCTGTGTTCTCTGTGGGCTCTGCGAGAAATAAATTTTTGGTTGCGGCTTTGCCGCGCTGTGCTTTCTGTGGCTAATATTAAGAAAATAATTCTCTGCGCTCTCAACGTGCTCTGCGGTAAGGCACTCCAGCATTTATGGCTGGCCTTTTTTCAGCAAGGGATAAACCCTTGCCTTAGGGGTTCTTTAAGTCTGAATTAGTGGAGCCAAACAAAAAACTTTCCACCATATTTTCAATCTGGGGCCAATTTTCTACCGAGGCATAAAACCAATTAATTTCTGGATCAGCTTTGAACCAAGTAATCTGCCTTTTGGCATATGCCTTTGTCTCTCTTCTTATCAAACGCACCATCTCCGTCAAGTCAATCTGGCCAGTCAAATACATAATTATTTGTTTATATCCTATAGCTTGAAAAGGCTTAATCTCCGGGCTATATCCCTGGGCAAGAAGATTCTTCACTTCTTCTATCCACCCCTTCCGGAACATCTCTTCTATTCTAATTTCAATCCGGTTAAACAACTCTTCTTTGGCTAAGGAAAGTCCTATCTTCAATACCTGATAGGGTTGCTCTTGAAATCCGTGCTCGCGGTGTAAGGAAGATAAGGAGCGATTAGTTTGGTAAACTACCTCCAGAGCCCGAATTATCCGCAAATGGTCTCGCGGATGAATTTTAGATGCTGCATCTGGGTCGAGGCTTTGTAACTCCTTATGCAGAACTTGGCTTCCTTCTTGGGCTAAACGCTTCTTAAGTTTTTGGCGTAATTCTAAATTTGCTTCTGGCCCATGGAAGATTCCCTTAGTTAAGACTTTCAAATAAAGACCCGTCCCGCCGACAACAAAAATGGGAATTTTGTCTTTATTCCGTATTTTAATAATTTGATCAGCATCTTCCCGGAATCGAGCGGCGCTATAAGTTTCTTTAAGGTCTAAAATATCAATAAGATGATGCCGAACTAATGCCTGATCTTCCGGGGAAGGTTTGGCTGTACCAATGTCCAATCCCCGATATATTTGCATGGAATCAGCATTGATAATCTCGCCATGAAATTTTTGAGCCAGATGGATGCCCAAGGCAGACTTGCCAGTTGCCGTTGGACCCACTATGGTAACAATTTTAGGTTTTTCCATTTGATTCACCGCTTTGATTCACCGCAGAGCACGCCGAGAGCACAGAGAATTATAATATTAATATTAGCCACAGAGGGCACGGAATACACAGCGCGGCAAAGTCGCTACCAAAAATTTATTTCTCGCAGAGCCCACAGAGAACACAGAGCAAAAATTTATATTTTTTAATATTTTTTTTCATTTATTTCTCTGGGCGCTCGGAGAGCTCTGGGAGAGTCATCCTTTTTATTAATAAAATTTAAAGAGTTTGCAAGTATGTAGTACAGAGAAAAATAGAAAATTAAATAATTATTTTTAATCTTGAAAATCAGCGTTCATCTGCGTCCTATAATCTCCCCCGTCCCCTCTTTAGAAAAGAGGGGTGCGATTCCTCCCTTTTCTAAAGGCGGGGAGGGATTATAACTCACCACAGAGCACACCGAGAATTCAAGAATTATTTCCGCCCAAACATTTTTTCCAATTCGGACAAGGAAATGTTTATCATGGTCGGACGTCCATGAGGACAATTTGATGAAAAAGAACACTTCTGCAATTCTCCAAGGAGGGCCAGGGCCTCTTCGGGGGTTAAAGGTTGGGCAGCCTGGATGGCCCCGCGACAGGCCATAATTTTTAATAATGGGTCATAGGATATCTGGGTATTTCCATGTTTTCCCCATGAAGAAATTTCCTGGATTATTTCTGTTAGAAGCGGAATAGGATCTTTTCCAATAAGAATAGCTGGCACGCCTTTAACCCAAAAGCTTCGTTCTCCTGATAGTTGCAATTCAAACCCTAATTTTTCTAATTCGACAATGAATCCTTCTAAGATTTTCGCCTGCGCCGGGGTTACTTCTAAAATCTCCGGAAATAATAAAGGCTGGCTCTTTATTCTTCCTTGGAAAAGTTCTTCCTGAAATTTTTCTAATAAAATTCTTTCATGGGCCGCATGCTGATCCAAAAGGATAAGACCATCTCCTGAGGCGAAAACAAGGTAAGTATTGGCGATTTGGCCTAAAAAAGGAGGGGAAGATAGGCTTGGCTCTTCTGATTCTTCGTAAAGTTTTTCTTGCTGAGGAAAATAATAAGCAGACTCCTGGGGAGAAGAAAAATATTTTTCCGAGGTCTCGCGTAGTTCCTTTAGCTCTCTCCAGGCCAAAGCTTCTTTTTTTAACCAAGGAGCCTGCCCAAGCATCTCCTTTATCCCCGTAAGAATAGAACAGTGGACAGCCTGTTGGTCAGCAAATTTTACTTCCCATTTGCTGGGATGAACATTAACATCTACCAAAGCAGGTGGAACTTCCACAAATAATATTACTATGGGATATCGATCGCGGGGGATTAGATTCCGATACGCTTCCATTACCGCATGCAAAAGTAAGCGATCGCGCACCGGACGTTTATTAACGAAAAGATAAATCCCTCGGGCTTGCGGCCAATTTAAATCAGGCTGGCTAGCAAACCCATGAACTTTTATTTCCCCATTATTGGCCGAAAAGGGATAAAGTTTTTTAGCTACTTCGTTTCCTAAGGCTTCTGCTAGACGCGGATAAAGCTCTTCGCGGACCGGATAGTTATTAAGGAGGCGCCCTTCATGAAAGAATTGCAAATGGACCTCTGGATTGGCTAAGGCAATCTTAGAAATTAATTCTCCAATATGGCTTAGCTCGGTATTCGCTGATTTCAGAAATTTCCAGCGCGCCGGCATATTGAAAAAGAGGTCGCGGACTTCTACGGTTGTTCCTTTGGGAGAACCAATTTCCTCTGAATTTTTAATTTCCCCACCTTCTACCGTGATTGCTACACCTGCTAAATCTCCTTCTTTTTTGGTGATAATTTTCAGGCGCGCTACCCCAGCAATGGCAGCTAAGGCTTCTCCCCGGAATCCAAAAGTCTCAATGGCAAAAAGGTCTTCTTCTTTAGCAATTTTGCTGGTGGAATACCGCTGAAGAGCCAAGAGAGCATCATCTAAGCTCATCCCTTCCCCATCATCTATTACCCGAATTAATTTTTTCCCACCGCCCTGCACTTCGACTTTTATTTCTTTTGCCTGGGCATCTAAAGCATTCTCTAAAAGCTCTTTGACCACTGATGCTGGCCTTTCTACGACTTCTCCTGCTGCTATTTTTGAAATTAATTCTGGCGGTAGTGTTTTTATTTTTCCCATTTACAGTTTTTTGATTTAATGATCGAAGATTCTTATATTTATTTTTAACTGCAGCACTGCTGCACTTTAGCACTCTGTTCTAACTGCCTCACCGCCGCACTTCCTTGCGCTTTGCCCCTCACGCTCTGCGCTTACCGCTTTGCGCCCTACGGCTCTTCCCTTTGGCTTTTTAAATCTTCTATCTCCCTTTTTCAGCTAAATGCTTTTTACCTGCTGAACTGCAACACTGCAGCGCTATCTTACTGCAGCGCTTTTTTTATATATTCACATCGCCCCTTTCCCAGATAACACAGCAGGAACTGTTTTAAGTATAATCTTAAAATCAAGCCATAATGACCAATTATCAATATATTCCAGATCCAACTTAATCCAATCCTGAAAGTCAATCTCATTCCGGCCGCTAACCTGCCAAAGACCGGTAATTCCGGGTTTCATACTAAGTCTTCGTCTCTGCCATCCCTCATACTGCTTCACTTCTTCCGGTAAGGGGGGGCGGGGCCCGACAAAACCCATATCACCTTTAAGCACATTAAATAGTTGGGGAAGCTCATCTAAACTAAGGCGCCTCAAAAACCGGCCCACTCTGGTAACGCGCGGATCATTTTTCATTTTAAAAACTGGCCCCTTCATCAAATTAAAATTAATTAAATCTTTTTTCCTTTCTTCGGCATCTTGAACCATGGAGCGGAATTTATAAAGGGTGAACCGACGCCCATTCAAGCCGCATCGCGTCTGCCGATACAATATCGGCCCAGGAGAATCTAAGCGGATGGAAAGGGTTATTAAAAGGAAAATAGGTGCAAATAGTCCAATAAGAAGCAGACTCCCAATTATATCAAATATGCGACACATCAGAAGGAGCAATTCATTTTGGGGGGTCGTAGAGAAGGTAAGCAAAGAAAACCCATCCATTTCTTCAAGGTGCGTCTTGGAAATGGTGTGGGGGAAAATATTTAAAACTACCCTGGTAGTTATTCCTCTTTCTTCACACAAAAGCAGTAAATCAGAAAGTTTAATTAATTCTTCTTGTGTTACGGCAAAAATAACTTCATCTATGACCTTGTTATCCAAAATGGAGGGCAAATCTTGAGCGGTTCCTAAAATTGGGTATCCCTTATAATTGGATAGCTGTTCACCTTCTTTAAGAGAAAGAAATCCCAAAAAGTAAAATCCCAAATCTCTATTTTTTTCGATAGATCTCGCTAATTTCCAAGCATGCCCGTTTAAACCAAGGATAACGATATTGCGGCTATGCTCGCTTTTGCTGCCCCAGAAAATTATGAGCTGCCGGGTTAAATAGCGAAATACAACAATCAAGATTAAATCATAAATGGCAAATAAAGATATAAAGATGCGGCTAACGAACTGGTATTTAAAGGCGAAAACAAAAAAACCCAAAACTAGAGATGACAGAAAAATGGCCTTAAATATTTTCCAGGTTTCCCTTAGCCATTTCTCTCCCCGCCAGTAATTATATGAACCAACCAAATAAAAAATGAGAGACCATACCGGCAAAATTATCCAAAGTAGATTTATATACATGGAGAGAGGAAACACCCGGGCATATGCTTCTTCTGGAAAAGACCCCCTTAAGGCATAAGCCCCAAAAAAAGCTAATACTGTAGCTAAAATATCTCCTAAATAAATTCCTATGACTCTTATTTTATTTCGCTGGGCAATCATTTTGGTCTATGAAAATTAGAATATTTTTCTACGACAAATTTCTTAAATTTCTGGACAAAAATCTTCTTATCAAAATTCATGGCGTGCTTCCTTATTTTATGAGGAATAAACTCATATTTTCCATTTTCCATTGCTTTTACCGCGTCAATTAAAGCCTCTACGGAATTATTATTAAAAAATATCCCATTTAAACCTTCTTGGATCGTATCCAATGCCCCTCCACCTCTATAAGCAATTACCGGTCTTCCAGATGCATTAGCTTCCAAAGGGGCCAAGCCGAAATCCTCTTCTCCGGGGAAAATAAGTGCTTTACACGATGCATAATAATCTGCTATCTGCCTGTCTGTCAATCTGCCTAAGAACTCTATATTGGGGCCTGCCATCTTCATTAAAGTTTTTAAATACGGTCCGGTACCGATAATCTTTAGCGGTAGGCCTAAAGAGTTAAAAGCCTGCACTGCTAATTCAATCTTTTTATATGGATTCAGGCGAGAAACAATTAAGTAAAAATTTTCGAATTTTTCTTTCATATAAAACTTATTTACTTCTACCGGGGGGAAAATTATTTCTGCATCTTTCCCATAAATACTTTTAATGCGTGTTTTTACAACATTAGAAATGGCTATATAGCAATCAGGTCTGTTTCCTGTTTTGAGGTCCCAAATTTTAAGATGATATATAATAGGTCTTAATAAAATTTCATAAAAAAAAATTAATTCCTCGTTTTTTATATAATTTTGAAAATCCCATACAAAGCGCATGGGCGTATAGCAATAACATATATGAAAAGCTCCCCTTTTTTTAAGGGCGCCTTTAGCAAAAGCACTGCTGGAGCTTATAATTAGCTCATAATCACGTAGATCAAAAGACTCAATCGCGTAAGGATAAAAAGGAAGATATTTCTTAAAATGCTTTTTTAGCCCCGGAAGCTTCTGCATCCAAGAGGGTCGGATATCGGCATTCGCAAGTTCTGCGGGTAATATATTTTTGTCTATAATGGTCGTGTAAATGGGAGCTTCTGGGAAAATTTCATGGAAAACAGCAACTACCCTTTCTGCTCCGCCCATTTGATTGAGATAATCATGAACAATGGCTACCTTCATTTTAAAATATTATTTTCTCTAAGTTTCTCCTCCCTAAAAGGAAAAGATACCAAATTTCTTCTCTCGCGAGCGGGGAGAGTCTGGGCAATTTTTTTTAACACGCGCCGTATCAAAAGTGATTTTTCGATTATTAAATTCAAATACTCTTCGTGTTGATTCATGAATTAAAAGAAGGTCATTCACTGCAAATAATTAATTTGTTTCTAAATAATTTTTTATCAGATGATAGTCGGTTAATTTTGATAACCCATATGCTGATCGTTGTTAAAAAAGAGTATTTTCACTTTAAGGAGAGAGAGCATTACCCCTCATTTTGCTTAAGTTTAAAGAATACTAAAATGCTTAAAGGCTTTAAATCTGTGGTGAAAATATTTTCTTGTATTTTTTCCGGATGTTTATCTCTTATCCATTCTACCAAAAAGTCAAAGCCTCTTTTCCTACTCTTTGAACGAATATAATTTCTAACCCCAGGCCATTCCTCAACGATTCGCTTATAACCCATTAACCTTATTATTTCCTTATAAGGAGCATATTCAAAAAGGCGAACAATTGCCCATTTTTTGTCAAGGTGCCCTATTACTAATTTACCTGATAATATATCCTTAAACTTTTCTTCGTCAATATCGTAATCCCATATATATGCTAATTTAGCTGTCATTTCTTTATTTTTATCGAAATCACTTGAGACCTAAGTTTTTAAAGAATTTATTGATGAATTTTCGGATGACCGCTCCTGCGGCGATTCTCTGCTTTCTACTTCTTCCTCTTTATTTAGCCTAATTTGATCTACTTAGCATTTCTGAGATCTGCTTCTACCATTTCTTTTATCAAATCTTCAAATGAATATTTATTTTTCCATCCTAATTTTTTGCGTGCTTTAGAAGCATCAGCCACTAAATCATAAATTTCAGCCGGACGATAGTATGCTGGATCAGATATGACAAATTCGCGATAATCCAATCCAACATGGTTAAAAGCAATTTCACAAAATTCACGAACAGAATGGCTTTCTCCTGAGCCAACTACATAATCTTCCGGAGAATCCATCTGCAGCATCAACCACATCGCCGCTACATAATCTTTCGCATGCCCCCAATCTCTTTTAGCCTCTAAATTTCCCAATCTCAATTCTTTAATCAAACCTTTCTTAATGCGTGCTAAGTGAAAGGTGATTTTCCTAGTAACAAATTCGAAACCTCTTCGCGGCGATTCGTGGTTAAAAAGAATTCCGTTAACGGCAAATATTCCATAGGCTTCGCGATAGTTACGCACCAAATGATATCCAGTCAATTTCGATATCCCATAAGCAGAACGGGGACGAAATGGTGTATTTTCATTCTGGGGTGGAGGAGCATTCCCAAACATTTCGCTCGATGCTGCAAAATATAACCGGCAAGTTGGAACTAGCTGTTTGATTGCTGAAAGAACATGATGCGTGCCATTGATGTTTGTGAACAGAGTGGAGAATTCATCCTCAAAGGAATTGGTGACAAAACTCTGCGCCGCCAAATGATAACACTCATCAGGTTTAACTTTTCCGATTATATTAAAAATGCTGGCAAAACTTTCCACCGAGCCTGCATGGATTTTCAAGCGCGGCAAAATATGATTAATCCTGGACATCCTGTGTCCGGGATCTTCTATTGCCGACCGCCTTACCAAGCCATGTACTTCATATCCCTTTTCCAATAGTAATTCAGCAAGGTAGCTCCCATCTTGTCCTGTTATTCCAGTAATTAACGCTTTTTTCATACAGAGCTATTTATATTTTTGTATTTTAGCCATTTATGAAAGTTAAAGAAAAAATTAAATATACTAATTAGCAAATTCCTCCTTATCAGTATTATACACAAGATCTCAATTTTTGGAGCGAGTGTTTTAGATTCCCCTTAAAATCAGTTTAAATATTTCAAAATTCCTATTATTTTCCTCCTACTTGATAGTGAAACGAAGGGCCATTGAAAAATGAAAAAAAAACCATTGTGTAGTGCTACCCATTTTTCAAGACATTTTTATACCTCGAAAGTGTTGAGATTTTATGCTGCCAACAGCAAGGCATTCTGATTATTTTATAAAGCTTCATACTCCTCCGGTCGGTACGACTCGATTCCGATACTCATATAACCAAGCCCAGAATGAACTTAAAACTAGTTATAATCAAGTTCTCGGGATCGAGTCGTATCGACAATCAAGTGACCTACCTGGATCTGCTCTTCTCCCCAGCCTCCTTAAGAGAACTAAATTCATTAAGCTAAATAAGCTCCTTGATCATCCGCAAAACCCGCTCCGTATCCGTGTTCCCTTTAGGATTATCAGCAGAACCCACGTGAGAAGTAAATATTTGCTCTATACCCAATATGGCCATATCCCGCATAAAAGTGGTAAATGTAGACTGCGATCCATTGTCGCCAATCAGCTTTAAACCTCATCCCTTTACCTCATTAAAAAATTCTCTCTCAAAAACCACCTCTAAATCCCGCTCCCAATTTGCCGCCTTGCTCCCCATCCCCAAAAAGGATGATCTACCTCCAAAACCTTGATCATCTCCCAAAGATCCCTACCCCGAAAAGAATCATCCCTAATTCCCTTAAACCTTGCCCAAATAAATATTATCCACTCCAAGAAATACAAAAGCACACGCATCTTTCACTTTATACCTAGACTCTTTTAACGCCTCCACCTCCCCCCACCTTTTCCCGAAAAGCTCCTCCGTCTTTTTATTATATCAATCTGAATCGCCTGCTTAATAGCGAGCTTGCCGAACTATGATACCCTGCAATTTCTCAATCACCCCCTTGTAAACATTGTCATCCTAAACACCGCTAACCAAACCCTTCTTACCAAGCCTCCAAAACTTATCTCGCCATCAATAAAAAAAACTATGGCTGAATTAATCTGACTCCGCTAGCTCCATCTCCTTAATTCCATTTTCCTCCACCTCCAGAAAAGAAGTCCTTCCCCTTTATATAGCAATTGCAACCTCTACACCCCCAGCTTGACCACTCCCTATAAGTCTTAATATATTTTATTTATGTGATAAGCTATTGGCGTATTACTCAATTTATCCCACAAAAGGCAAGATTTTATTTTCATTATTCGGTGGTGCGAAATGCTTCCTAATAAGTCAAACATTTTCAGCTATTCTCAATAGCTGCTTTATTTTTAATTTCCTTATGATATAGATTTATAAAAGGATATTGCTTCCTTAGAGTTTCCTTCATAGACAATTTTCCCGTGGGACATAACAATAGCTGATGTGCAATATTTTTCAATCGCTCCCAAATCATGAGACGATAGTACAACAATCCTAGCTCCATAAAGCAAAGAATCAAGACGCTTAATAGCTTTCTCTCTAAATGATTCATCACCCGCTCCTATAACTTCATCCAAAATTAAAATGTCAGGAGTAAAATGAGTAGAAATCGCAAATGCAAGCCTAATAAACATTCCAGTTGAATAAGTTCTTACAGGCAAGTTTATAAAATTTCCCAATTCTGAAAAATCTATTATTTCGGGAACTGCCTTTTTAGCCTCTTTATATGAATATCCCATAAAAATAAGCCTAAAAATAATATTCTCTAAGCCACTAACATTTGGATCCATTCCCAGAGTAAAATCCGTCATAGCGCTTACTTTTCCTATAATTTTTACATCTCCCGAATTGGGCGGATATACTCCTGAAATAACTCTTAATAAAGATGTCTTTCCTGCTCCATTGTGACCCATTATACCCAATCTAGTTCCGCTATTAATTTGCAAATTTATATCATTTAATGCATGAACAAATTCAGTACTTCTTGATTTGTTCTTCCTTGTAATTATGCCGCCAATTTTATTATAAATTTCTATTTGAAGCGAGTGCGATTTTAGTCCCATTATAGGATAATATAGATTAACATTTTTTAAACTTATCATATCTCAATAATGATTATTCCCCTCCCTTTTAATTTGTTTCTAATTTCATTATTTACGATATTTCTAATTTTTTATTATTCTTGTTGATATTTTAGATCTTATGCCATTTTTTATTTTTTAATAGTTAGTCATCTTTACAGAATCAAAGATTATTAAAAATTCATCGATATTTTTTTCTTTAAATCCAAAATATAATTTTTTTATCAAAATATTTATAAATTATTGATGCTAATAAAATACCAATCAAAGTCCATACAGCTATTGTTATATAAGCATAACTATTAACCGAAATACCTATTAAATTATTTCTCATTATTTCTAAAAATGAGGCTAATGGATTAATTAAAAAATAAAATCTATATTTTTCAGGCACAAAAGTTAATTTCCACATTACTGGAGTAATCAAAAATAGCAATTGAAATAAAAGTCCGAAAAGTTGAATTAAGTCTCTAAAGCGAACACACAATGCTGCTATTACATAACACCAAAAGATTAGAAAAACAACCAAAAGAAAGAAAGTTAAAAAGAAATATATATTTACATCAAAATTAGCTGCTTTTGACCAAACTACAAGAATAATTATTATAGGCAAATTGTGTAAGAAAATAATTGAGCTCCGATATATATGAGAAAAAATTGACAAAAAAAATGGTGTTCTTTCATTTAAATAATATCTAGCATCAGCAATAAAAATCCCCGAACTTTCATTGAGAGTTTGAGAAATGAACAAATATATTACATGGCCAACCCCAACATATGGCAGATATTCATCTATTTCCATTTTCCATATTAATGACCATACAATTCCTGTTACTAAAATTAATCCAAAATTAGATATTGTTAGCCATGCCTGGCCAAATTTCGATCTTGCGAATCTTTCTCTCAATCTGCTAATTCCAATTAAATGAATAATTCTCCACCGCTTAAACAAGAAAAAAATATCTCTTAGCATTTTTCTATAATTTCCATAAATAATTTTTTATATTCTAAAGAAACCTTTTCCCAGCTAATCATTCCCTCTAAGCTAATTCGGGTATTCTCCTCCGCGGCTGCCAAGTTTGATACCAAAATTTCAATCCTTTTAATAGTGGAATCAATATCCCTAAAATCAGCTGTAATTTTTCGAAAACAGTCTCCAAAAACCCTACACGCCTCTTCTGTATGCCTCCCTTCATTAACTAAACAGGGTTTCCCTAGTGAGGCAGCTTCAAATTGAGGGTAGCAGCCTAATCCTCCTTCTGAATAGCTTGGATGTAATATTAAATCAGCTAATTGATATAATATAGCATGCTGTTCTTTAGATACCCTTGTTATTTCAAATAAATTCTCCAAAAAATGTGCATAATCTGACTTTAATTTTTCCGGTATAATAGTAGTAAATATAAATAAATAATTCGGGTTTTTTTTTATCAATTTTTCTATTATCTTAAATAGTGTTTCAAACCCCTTATAGACTCGATATTGACTTGAAACCAGAATTATTTTAGATGAATTATTTAATCGTTTTTCTAATCTATTCAATATTGAATGATTAATTAATTCATGGTATAAAGCATTTACAAGCTCTTCTCTTTTTGAATAAATAAATTTACTTCGTTTTTTCCAATATCTTATAAGATCTCTTTTTACTCCGATTCCATCACTATTAATATTTTTCTTGAACTTACTATAATCAGGAGATCCGTTATATATAACAGTTATTTTTTTTTCTGGAATTCCAAATATTTTACATAAATATTCTTTGTTTGAATTCGACTGAGTAATAATTTTTTCTACTTTTTTAAAAACGATAGAATATTTTTTATATAGGAATAATGAAAAATTTTCAAATTCTCTGTATTCAAAAACAAAAGGGTCCCAAAACGAATGTACCTTTTTCCCTTTTAAATATTCGGTCCAAGGAATTATTGGTATAGGAATCCATATTAAATCAGCTTTGAAAATATTTAGTCTATTATGCAAAAATAAAATTACTCTTAGGCTTGCAAGATAAAATAATATTTTTGCGGTCGAACCTAAGTCAAATTTTATCCCTATTTTTTTAAGAAAGGAACTTAATTTATCTCTAAATGTAATTTCAAATATGTCCTCCTCTTCTCCGTCTGTAAAATAAAAAATTTTATATTTATTTTTTCTTTTCTTAAAAAATGGCCAAAAGATTGATAAAGGCACTATCGAAATATTTTTTTTATGTCCTATACTTTGAAATACTTCTAAATAATGATTCTTATTGATTAAAATTGTGAATTTCAAAGAATCATCCATTGCCATTATGATATTTTCAATAGTCTGGGCTATCCCCTCTCCAACCCATTTATTAATTGGCGATAGTGGCATCCATATTAAAATATTATTAGACATTTTGTCTTTTCCATCCAATGAATTTCCGCGCGCGGTCATCTATGATATAGTCCACTATTGGTTTACCCATTATTATTTGGTCATATACAAAACCATGTTGGTCAAGCCATTTTTTAGTAATTTTATATTGCTCCCACCCTCTTGCCGTCCATAGAATTATAATATTTCCATTTTTTTTTAGCAATTTAAGCGCTTCAACCGCATAAGGCAAAGGTTTTGCAAGCGGCCTATCGAAGGTTTTCTCTTCCGTGCAAATTGTCCCATCAATATCAATTAATAAGGTCTTATTTTTGATATTTCTAAATGATTTTGTAAAAATCACGGCGTGCCCTCTTCATTTCTAATTTTACTTTTTTTCTTTTTGGAAGATCTATACCAATACTTTCTTTTAAAAATAATTCTATTATTGGAAAACCTGCAGCTATTGAAGCGGTCACTCCTCCTCCGAGTCTCGCATTTATTTCAATTAAAAATATGCCAATAGGCGCTCTTATAGTTTGTATGTTCATTGCCCCCCAAAACAGCCCTGATTTGGCTATTTTTGAGCAAATTTCTACCTCATCATCATTTGGATCTCTTACTATGCAATGATCGACTTCGCCATCACTTACAGCTAGTCTATCTCTTGAGGAGATGAAAATATTTTGGTTTTTGTCTATATATATATCGTGCGTTGTCTCTCTTCCTTCAACAAAAGCCTGAAAAATGTGACTTTCTTTCAACCTGTCGTAATATTTTTCAAAACAATCATTGTCTAATATATATATTTTTTTGCTACCAAATCCTTCAATAGGCTTCGCAATTATCTTTCCTTCCCAGTAATTCTTATTATATATTATTTTAGGATGCGCGATATTATTTTGCTCACAAAAAATAGCCGTTTTCTTCTTATTTAAAGCAATACGAGCTCCTTCCAATAATGGGGCAACAATTGTAACATCTCCATACCTATCCCCGCTAAATTTAGCCATAGAAATTACCGCATTATCCATGCACGATATTGGTATAACATCTCCTCCTTGCAATTTTTCCAAAATAAAGTTTTCAAATTCTTCTGTCCCAAATATTGGCCCTTTTATAATCTTAGCTATTGATGAAATTGGATAAAAACCCTCATCTTTCTCGATTGAAAAAAACTCTAATTCTAAAAAATCTTTTGTCAATTGAATAATTTGTTCAGCTAGAGTTACTCTTTTAGCCCCTCCCAATAATAAAATTTTATATTTATTTTTCATGCCTTTCCTCTTATTAATTGATTATTTTTTAGGGCATAAAAATTTTTCCTAAATTTAATTAAAATTTTGAAATACCTTTTCTGGATTATTGATTAAAGCTAAAAAATATTTAATTTTCTATAAAAGTCGATTTTAATAAATGAAAAAAAATTTCAACCTCTTAAGAGCCTATTTTTATAAAAATAGATTTAGCATAGAATTTATGAGTCATTTCTGCATCTAATTAAAAATATTTTTATTTATTTCTATAACCCCAAATTATTTATGATTACTATTAATTTCATCTATAAAAATTTTTTATAGAAATGTTTTTTTCATTCTATTTATGGTTATTTGAAAAATAATTAAATAATAATCTGAAAATAAAAATTTAAATTTTATAACTTCCCCTTCTTGCCAAAAAATTCATATATTTTATTGCATATAAATTTTATTGAATTATCACTTAATCCTGGCCAGCTCGGCAAATTTATACCCCTTAAACTTATATTTTCGGCTATTGGAAATGATTCATTAACTCTGTGAATTTGCATCATATGTACAGGATAAAAAACAGGTCTGGTTTCTATTCCTTTACTTTTTAGAAATGATCTCAATGCTTCTCTTTCTGACTCATTTTTTACTAAAATTGAGGTCATCCAATAAGAATGAAATGTTCCCGGAGCTTCATCGTGAACTATTATGGGAAGGCCGGAAAGAAATTTTTTATAACATGCGGCTATTTCTCTTTTTCTCGTGATAAATTTGTTAGCTCTCTCTATTTGAGCCAATCCAATAGCGGCTTGCAAATTCGTCATTCTATAATTAAAGCCAATTATATCATGCCAATATTCTTTCTCTTTTGATACCCCTTGATTCTTTAATTTTTTTATTCGTTCATGTAAACTAAATTCATTAGTTATAACCATTCCTCCTTCTCCGCAGGTTATTGTCTTATTTGCATAAAAGCTGAAAGTCCCAACATCGCCAAAGGTTCCGACATGTTTCTCTTTATACAGAGTGCCAATTGCTTCCGCACAATCCTCGATGACAAAAAGATTATGTTTCTTGGCCAGGGTCATAATAGAATCCATATCAGCTGCATGTCCATATAGATGAACTACAATAATAGCCTTCGTCCTTTCATTAATTTTTCTTTTTATGTCTTCCGGATCCATTTGCCAAGTTGAATTTAAAGAATCAACAAATACCGGTTTAGCTCCCGCATAAACTATGGGGTTCACAGAAGCTACATAAGTTAAAGTTGGTACAATAACTTCATCTCCAGTAGATATATTTAGACTTAATAGCGCCAGATGAATAGCCACTGTGCCATTGCTAACAGACGTACAAAAAGATGAATTAGTAAACTTCTTGAATTCATTTTCGAACTTTTCAATATATTGTCCTTTGGACGAAATCCAGCCACTTTTGATGCAATCTATTAAATATTTTTTTTCATTTCCCGTAATATCTGGTTTATAAACTGGAATTTCCATTTTTACATCCCCTACTCATAATAATTTAAAATTCTATAGCCACTTTCTTTTAAGTGCTTTTCCTTTTTTGCTAATTCCAAATCACTCTTGACCATTTCTTTAATTATCATTTTTAAATCATATTTGGGAACCCACCCCAATTTATTTCTAGCCTTACTCGAATCTCCTATTAAAAAATCTACTTCTGTAGGACGAAAATATCGAGGATCAACTGAAATCACTTCTTTCCCAACTTTTAATGACGAATCATACTGAATTTTACTTTTATCAATTGATGAAATATACCCCTTTTCATTAGCCCCATTTCCGATAAAGTCAATTTCAATGCCAATCTCAGAAAAAACCATCCGGACAAATTCCCGGACTTCAGTAGTCACTCCTGTTGCGATTACCCAATCTTCAGCCTTTTCTGCTTGCAAAATTAACCACATTGCTTCAACATAATCTTTTGCGTGTCCCCAATCTCTCTTAGCAGATAGGTTTCCAAGCCAAAGTTTTTCTTGTAAACCTAAGGCGATTCTAGCAGCTGCGCGAGTTATTTTTCTTGTAACAAATGTTTCTCCTCTAATTGGAGATTCATGGTTAAATAAAATCCCATTGCAAGCAAAAAGATCATAAGCTTCGCGGTAATTGACTGTTATCCAATAGGCATATAACTTCGCTACCGCATATGGACTTCTTGGATAAAATGGCGTCGACTCCTTTTGAGGAACCTCTTGAACTAGGCCAAATAATTCGCTAGTACTGGCTTGATATATCCTTGTTTTGTTTTTTAGCCCAAGAATTCTAACGGCTTCTAATATTCTAAGAGCCCCTAATCCATCAGCGTTTGCCGTGTACTCTGGTGTATGAAATGAAACAGCTACATGACTCATTGCGGCTAAATTGTATATTTCATCTGGTTCTATATTTTGAATAATGCGAATTAGATTAGTTGAATCAGTCAAATCACCATAATGCAAAATAAGATTATATCCTTCTTCATGAGGATCATGATATAAATGGTCTATACGATCTGTATTAAACAAAGAAACCCTGCGTCGAAGACCATGAACTTCATAGCCTTTTTTCAATAAAAATTCGGCTAAATAAGCTCCATCTTGCCCAGTTATCCCGGTAATAAGCGCTATTTTTTTTCTCATTAAAATAACCTCCGCCGATAATTAACAAATATTATAAAATAATTTTTGGAATTCATCAATTTTACTTTATTAACTCTCTATTTTGGGAATTTATTTTTGTCTTTTCTGCGCTTCCGCCAAAAATTTATTTTAATTCCAAAAGGTTATCGAAATTCAAAAATGTCTAAAAGCTTTATTCTGTCTCCGCCCCGCCTTTGAGGATGAGCCAAACGCTCTTAAAAAAAATTAATTAGATTCGGACAAGCGTATTTAATTATCGGGCAGAAATTTTTAAGCGTTAAAATATAATGTACTGCGACCCATTTTTCAAGACATTTTTATACCTCTGTCATTTAAAAATTAAAAGTGCACTTTTTTAAGGATTTAAAGTTTAAAAGTGCACTCTTGTTTTTGGCTTTTGAGTTATCCATAGAGGGGGTCTAGTGCGGAGAGATTTTAGCTCAGCCCCCTTGGGTTAAGTTGGGCGGCCTGAAGGGCAAAATCTTGGAGCTCTCGGAGCACTCTGTGGATAAATCTCTTTCATTTTTCTCTGTCCTATGGGGCTCAGCATAGTAGTGCAATTTTAGAACTTAAAGAGTGCGCTTTTAAATTTTAGCTAACAGAATTGATCTTTCGGGTCTCCGATCCTGCTTCCCAACTTACCCGCCTGCTCCTGGCCTTCTCCTTGAGCTACCTGATCTGTTTAGGGCTGGGAGCCACGGAGCAAGCCCAGGAAGTGAGGACTTTTGTCGAAATCCCCAGACACAAACCCCG
>Ga0315298_1002370_pt1 | contig 32107 bp, 36 predicted proteins | sample WHS_1_MG_FD_203077 | JGI IMG/M metagenome (GOLD analysis project Ga0315298, IMG submission 203077) | Extremophilic microbial mat communities from Washburn Hot Springs, YNP, Wyoming, USA - WHS_1_MG | ecosystem: Environmental > Aquatic > Thermal springs > Hot (42-90C) | place: USA: Wyoming... | reverse complement strand
ATGGTTGTTTTGCCTGTTCCGCCTTTGCCGCTTAAAACTGTTATTTGCCTCATTTGCCAACACGCCTTCTCACTTCAGCGAATAATGTTCTAAACTTTTCTTTCCACTCTGGCATTTCTAGGCTAAAGGGAACTCCTTCTGAATAAAGCTCGGCGATTCTCCTCTGATAAGGAATCTCAAGTAAAATTGGAATATTTTTTGCTTTGCAATACTCGTAAACTTTTTTGTCGCCTATTCCAGCACGGTTAACAACAACGCCTAAGGGAATCGCCATTTCCTCTAAGACCTGAATAGTTATTTTTAGGTCATGCAAACCAAATGGTGTGGGTTCTGTTACGAGGATGCAGAAGTCGCTCTCTTTAACAGTTTCAATCACTGGACATGAAGTTCCTGGTGGAGAATCAAGAATCACATTTCTGCTCTTGTCAATGCATTTTTTAACTTCTCTGATCAACGGGACAGCCATGGGTTCGCCAACTTCAAGCTCGCCATAAACAAGCTCTGAATTGCCAGCGTAACCCCGCTTTAATGTTCCAATTCTGTGCTTTCCTTCAGTAATAGCCTTCTTAGGGCAAATGAGAATGCATCCGCCGCATCCATGACAGAGTTCTGGGAAAATTAGAACTTTCTCGGAACTAGCGAAAATAGCGTTATATTGGCAGAAATTTGTGCATTTCCCACAATGGTCGCATAATTCATCATTTAAATTGGGGATTAAAATGTAAACTGGTTCATTATGGCTAATTTTGGGATGTAGGAGCAGATGAGCGTTCGGTTCTTCTACATCACAATCTACTAACTGAACATTCTCTATTGAAACTGCAAGGTTTACGGCTACCGATGTTTTTCCAGTTCCACCTTTACCGCTGGCAATCGAAACAATCATAATAATCTGCTTGATCCCATCCATTTTTCAGGTTCTTTTCTGCGATTCTATTATGTCTTTGTGGTAGTCGCTATACAGCGCTATGACTGGGTTGTGGCCTAAAAGTCTATCTTTAACTATTAAGGTTGTTACTGGCGCTTTTGAGTTCATAGTGAAAAGCATATCATGCCCAACGCATAAGCCGACAATGATGTTGATATCTGTTCCCGCGTCATTTAAAAGTTTAGCTTGAACTATTGGGTTGCAGGCAGCCTCAAATTTTAGTGGATCGCCGATTTTGTATTCTTTAGCCACATTAAGCTTTGTCTTATCAACAGCACCGCATTTACATCTAACTGACGCAACAGTAAACCCTGCCTTTTCAAGAATCGTTACTACTCTAGCCGCTTCATCGTGTAATCCAGCGCAGAAGGCTACTCCCAACTTTTTGGCGTGAACAAGCTTGCCAAACTCTATAATCTCCTTGATTCTGGGACGTACAGCCATCAATGCACCTCTAACATATTCATATGCCTCCTTTTCCGTAACGGTGGCAGGAACATAAATTCTCTTTACGCCATCTTCGCCATACTTTTCAATTGCTGACTTAACTATTTCCTCGTTTGTTTTCATAGGACAGAAGTCTGGAAGCAAATCTTTGCTAATTTCCTCCAATGACATGCGACTACAATAAACGCTCGGACATTTAGCACATTGAGGATACATAGTCACTTCATATACTCCTCCTCAAATTTCTGAATGGCCTTTCGTTTTCTTTGGATAGTCCAACTCCACCATCAACCTCAACTCTTCCTCTTTTAATTTTCTAGTCAATTATTAAGCCTCCAACCATTTGTGGCGTCTACGGCAACTCTTATCGGTGGCGAGCATGACGGCAGCCTTCTGTAAGTTCCTCAAGTCTGTCTTGCCTATACGCCTCAACAACTTCTTTAACAGTGTCCGCATTCGCTTTCAAAACGGCCACCCTAGCCTCTTGGAAAATGCTTAGTGCCCGCGGTCCCATTCCATAAGTGATTACAGCGTTAGGTTTGAATTGTAGTAGGCGGTCTGGTGGTCGTCCACTCCCACCGAAATGTTCACTTTCGTTAGAAACTGCTTGAACGTTTGAAATACTGCCATCTTCGTTTAACTCCACGACAATGAAGTATGGCGCTCTCCCAAAGTGTTCCGAAAGCCTAGCATCAAGCCCATTTCCATCTTCAGCTGGAATAACTATTCTCTCCTTCACCCTTTCACCTCCTTCTTTTCTAGATTCACGTAACAATTTTTCAAGCTTTTTTCGCCTTAACCTCTCAAGCTCTTCTTCATCTGAGTTTTCTATGGTTCCCACTGCCTTCGCCTCCAACCACGTCCTCTACCAGCACCCATTCCGAAATGTTCTCCAACGGTTGGAGCACTTATCCCTTTCAGTTCCCCTTTCTTGTATTTTTCAACGGCCTCTCTAACAGTTCCATAAGCACCAGTTATAATCTGTATCCCTGCAGCCGACAGTGCTTGAAAAGCGTTAGGCCCAACATTTCCAGTTATGAGCGCCTTCACTCCTTTACCCGCTATGATTTGGGCTGCTTGTATTCCAGCTCCACCCATAGCGCCAGAAGCCATATTTGGAACAGCCTCAAACTGCATTGTTTCTGAGTCCACGATGAGAAAGTATTGGCATCTGCCAAACCTTGGATCTACAGGCGCGTCTAAACTATTTGCTGTTGCGGATACGCAAATTTTCATTTAATCACCTTCTTTAACAATTCTTTCAGATTGCTGCTCACGCTCTAAAAAGTGTTTAATTTTCTCGACGATTTCTAAAAAGGCCTTCGATGCTGGTGAGTTTGCATGTTCAACTATGAATGGCATACCCTTATCTGCATCTTCGCAGATTTTTTGGTCTATTGGTATGCTCCCAAGAAATGGTATGGACAGTTCCTCAGCTATTTTCATTCCGCCTCCAGACCGGAAAATGTCAACTTTTGCTCCACAGTTTGGACAAACAAAACCGCTCATGTTTTCGATTATGCCTATAATAGGCATTCCAAGCTTTCTAGAAAACGTCACAGCCCTTTTAACGACTATCTGCGAAACCTCTGATGGAATAGTTACAATTATTACGCCGTCCATTTCCGGCAAAAGCTGCGCAACACTTAACGGTTCATCTCCCGTGCCAGGGGGCAAATCTATCAACAGTAAATCAAGTTCACCCCAAACAATGTCTGAGAGGAACTGGCGTATCGCCGTCATCTTTAATGGTCCACGCCAAATAACAGGTGCATTCTCATCCGGCAATAAAAAATCCATGGAGACTACCTTAATTCCTAAAGGGCCAGATGCTGGAAAAATTCCCGGCGGACCAGTTTGAAGCCTCTGCCCAGTTAACCCTAACATTTTGGGCACGCTGGGTCCATGGATATCTGCGTCCAAAATACCCACTTTATTAGCATGCCCGTGCATTGCAAAAGCTATGGCAAGATTTACGGTAACCGTGCTTTTACCTACACCGCCCTTACCGCTTATAACAGCGATTTTGTGTTTAACCTTGCTCATCCTAGCCCTAAGTCTTTCCTCCTGTTCCTGAATCTGTTTTCTCCTTTCGTCGATCTCCTCAGCCCTTTCACTCATAATGCTCACTGCTAATTTAGAAATAGTTTGATGCATAAACAATATTAAATAGTTTATGTTTAGAAAATAAACAAAGGCGACGCCAATGGACGCTGTTGACAGAAAGATAATTTCACAACTTCAGTCGGACGGTAGGGCAACCCTGGAGGAACTGGCAGAACAAGTTGGATTCACAAGTATGGGAGTTAGGAAAAGGCTTCAGAAGCTCATAAGCCAAGGTTCAATACAGGTTTCGGCTCTGTTGAACCCGTTCTCCTTTAAACTTTTCCCTGCAATAGTTTTAATGGAGATGGAAAGCGCAGAGGCAATGCAGAATCTGCTGGAACGATTCAAAGATTGCCCAAGGGTGGTTCACATCTTCAAGACTATAGGAGGTTATAACCTGATCGCTCTTGTCGTTGCTGAAGATCGAGATACCCTTGAAAGCATATCAATAGAAAAATGTTCTCTCAGAAGCAGCGCGGGCATACGCAGATCAGAGTTTTATCCGATAGGCGACATCCATTTCACACCTTTCCTTCCGATAAGGGAATACTTAACCCATAAAGGAAGGAACACTGCACCATGCCATGTAGACTGCAAACCCTGCGCGCGATACATAAACGGGAAATGTGTGGGATGCCCTGCAACAATTCACTATAAAGGAACACTTTAAAGGAGAAAGCCGTCGCATGACTGAGGACAATAACGAAAGGCTTCATCAACGCTCCAAGCTCAGAGAGGCTGAACGTGTGGAAATAATCAGCTTAATGGACAACTCGGTGGATAATCTATCAACAATTCAAAGAGAGGATGCTAAAAACGTTAGAGAATGGATGAGGAAACATTCCATTCTCCAATAGCTGAGCGCGGATTTTCAATGCGCACGCAAAAACTTGCAAGAGTAAAAACCTCTACGCTGTACTTGGCGGCTTCCACTTAGCAGGAAAAGAATATGAACCGCGCATAAACCAAACAGTAAAAGCGCTAAAAAGAATAAACCCTAAACTCGTAGCGCCTTCACATTGCACAGGATGGCGAGGAAAATGCAAAATAGCTGAGAAAATGCCGAAAACCTTTGTCTGGAACAGCGTTAGAAACCTCTACGCTCTTTAAAATGCGGCTAGGAAGAATAAGCACGTTCCCTAGAACTACAAAGCGATACCACAGTTTACAAATAGATTTACTTATGAAGTGTAAGTGCTTACGGGGGTTAAGTTTGCTATTTGACTTAAATCCAAAAGCATCTTCGAAGGAACTGTTTGGTCGGAAAGGGAGCTTGAAGAACTATTTCCGAAGGCATAAAAAACGTGAACGATGAACTCGAGCATTTTCTCGAAAGCGTAGACAAACAAGCCTATTTAGCAGCCTTTAAGGCAACAGCCACATCAGCCCGATGGAGCGAGATAAAAGGAGCAGTAGAAATAGCAAAAGCGTCCCGTTGTCGCCGGTTCAAATCCAGCCTCGGGATTTCACTTAATATTTTAAGGTTAGAATTTTGAGGATTTTATTTTATAATAGGAAGTAGATTAAGAGTGCGGTTATGAATGTCGCTAAAAATGAGGGAATTATGTATTTGTAGGCTTTTCCCAGTGAGCATTTGAAATATTCTGCTGTGAAGGTGAAACAGAGATGGGTTAGTGCTATTACGTATCCTAGATAGGCGCTCATGTAAATAAGTGAGGCAACGCTTGGTAGGAAGTGTATGGCTCCTTCTATTATTGAAACGCTTATGGATATTCCTGCCAAAGGTGAACCGATGAGGAATCCTAAAGTGCCTGGAATTATGGTTAAGAGGGCTGTAACGTTGACGTTTCCGTTTGTGACGAGGGTGTTAAACTCTTCGGAAACTCCAGCAGTTTTAATAACATTTCTTAGCAGAAAGGCTCCATAAACTGCAAGATGATTCCGTAAATTCCCCTGTTTTTTAGGGGTTTTGCGAGGACTTTGGAGTTGGCTTTTGAAATTATGATTAGAATTAGTATTCCGCCGATGGTTGCTATTAGGACGTTGAAACCTTGCTTTGATAAGTTGAAGCCCACGGAACCTAATGCAGCAACTACGATTATTGTTGCTAAAATTGGGGAAAAGGAAATGAAAAATTCCTTTAAATTTGAGATTAAATTGCTTTCTCTATGGTTTTCTGGGCTTTTTATATTAGAAACTTTCCAAAAGGCAATAAAGTATCCTGCAACCACCATAACAATGACAACTGGAATCTGACGCAAAATTATCAGAAACATGGGTACATTAGTGAGTGCCGCAGTTGTTATTAGCAACTGGCTGAGGGGGTAAACCGGGAAAATTGTGTGCCTAAACCACAAATTCACGTAGGTTTTCTTTTCAGGTGTTAGCTTCAATTTTTCTGTTTCAGCATTTACTATGGGAGCCGACATTAATGCTCCGCCAGCGACAGGGAGAAAACCAATTATTGCAGGGAGTACTGTTGAAATTATTTTTGAGTTTTTTACGATTTTGCTTAGGCTCTCACTTAGGCGCTTAATTTCTCCTGTTTCGTTGTATAGTTGGCTTAAAAAAGTGATTCCAAAAGTTGCAAGTATAACCAAAATGGCTTGCATACCTTCATCCGTTGAGTAATTGGTGGTTTCAAAAATTACTTTGGGAATGTTTTGCCAGTCAAGCGTAAGCAAAGCCAAAAGCAAGGCTGTAGCATTCAATGTAATTGCGAGATTCACACGTTTGTACAGCAAAACTCCAAGAAAGGAAAAAGTGAGGATAACCGCTGTTAAAGGGTCGATAAATCCCATTTGTTAATTCTCCACTTATTGAATGTTTAGAAAGAGCAAAATATCCGCCTCACTCTTAATTTTTTCGTTATTAAACAGATAAAATCCTCACTAATTGAGGGTTTATTATGAAACGAAAGGTTTTCATTTCAGGTCCCGTCCAATGCATGGAAGAAAAACAGTTTTATAGGCAACTTATCCGCGAAATTTGTCTTCGCTGCGGCTACGAAACCCTTGACCCTTGGGAACGCGAAAAAATTATTTACCGAGGAACCGAGCCAGGTTGGTGGAATAGGGTTCCAGCAGCAGATTTCATTAGGAGAGATTTGGAAGATATAGGAAAATGCGACATTTTAGTTGCCTATCTTCCTAAACTTTCGGCTGGAACATGTATGGAACTCTTCTATGCCAAACTCAAAGGCAAAAGAACCATATGCATATGCCAAATTGAGAATCCAAGCCCATGGATAATAATCCATTCAGACATAATCTTAAAAAGGATAGAGGAACTTGAAGAAGCCCTAAAACAAAGATTCTAAAGAAAATGTTTCTTCATCAAAGCTTAATTTAGAAAAAGAAAATAAGAACCTCAACAAAAACTCTTTAACAGCACAAGCGGTCGTAGTCTAGCCTGGTCTAGGACATCAGCCTGCCAAAGCAGCAGAACGCTGACGACCCGGGTTCAAATCCCGGCGACCGCATTACTTTTCAGAACTTATGGTCCCGAAGTCGTCGTGTGTGTTAGTAAGATGTCTAAAAGATATAAAACGTTCAATTGTTAACTATGTGGGTTCAATTGTTTTTTTATTTCTAACAGTTCTTTTTCGCTTATTTTTCTTGGGTAATTGTAGATTGGTCCGCTTGGCTTCTCGTTATAGTATGGGCGGTTACAGTTTGGGCATCCTGAAGTGAGGAAGGGTTCGCCCAATTCAATAGTTTGTAGCAGAGTTTGTTTGTTAACGCCGAAATCACTTAGACAACCTTCATCATCAAAACGCATGTTCTCATATCTAGCCATTCCATGAACTATTAGGTGTCTGGCAATTTGGATTCGCCTATAACCTTGAATTGGTGGTTGAGGAATTTTTTCTAAGGCTGTTCCATGAATGGGTGTAAAGGCGAAAAGTGCAGGCAAGACGCCCATGTCCGCGCATTTTTGGATTGTTTCAATCATCTCCTTTTCAGTTTCTCCCAAACCAACAATTAAATGTGTGCTCACCTTGTCCCTCCCAAAGATTTGAACGGCTTCTCTTAAAAGTTTGAATTGTTTATTCCAATCGTATGGTCCTCCAGCACTAAACCCCTTAATCTTGTCAAAAATTTTTTCTGAGGCCGCATCTAATGGAATGCCAATTCTTTCAGCTCCAGCATCAGCCAAGGCTTTTATGTTTATGCTGTTTTGGGGTTGGCATGAGACAGAGATGGGGGCGTCGACTTTTTGTCGAGTTGCCCTTATAAGGGATTGTAGATGAAGGAAAACTTTCGGATAATTTAAGGCTTGGAAGCAGACACGTTTTATTTTGTCGTTCTCAACAGCCCTTTTTATTCCATTCAAAACTTTTTCCGTGGCAAAAACTGGCCATGAAACCCTTGAGAGCATATCGCTTCGGGCGCTGCTTTTTCTGGCTTGGGGGCAAAAGCCGCAGTTTGCTGTGCACTTGCCTTTTCTATATGTCATGAGATAAGTGGTTGTGGGGGCAGCTTCAAGCTTTCCACTTAAGAGTCCAATTGCAAAGGCTGAGCCTACTGATACACGGATATGCTTTGGTAATTCCTTGGAATTTTTCATGGCATAGTTCATTAGTTAATTCTCTGTTAAGGCTAAAAACTATTTGGAAAAACGCCATCGCTAATAGAAATTCTTAAATGCGGTTCTATAAACCCCATAATAGGCGAAAATTATGAAAGCTTTCATATCCGTTGACATGGAAGGCATGCCCTACGTTGTTATTCCAGGACACCTCGGCTTGAAAGGAACTTTGTATTCTGAAGCGAGGAAGATTGCCACAAAAGTCACGTTAACCGTGGCTGAGGAGTTAAACAAAAATGGTTTTGAGGAAATAGTTGTTGCTGACAGTCACGGTCCCATGGTTAACCTTTTGGTTGAGGATTTGCCGGAATATGTGGAAATTGTTAGGGGGTTTCCAAGACCAGTAAGCATGGTTGCAGGTGTTGAGGGATGCGAAATTGCCTTGTTTCTTGGGTATCATGCCAAATTTGGAACTTCAAAATCCACCTTTGACCACACCTATAGTGGTGGAAGCATTAACAAGGTTAAGGTTAACGGCGTTGAAGTTAGTGAATTCCTTTTGAATGCTTATGCGGCTGGAGATTATAAAGTGCCGGTGGTTTTAGTGGCTGGGGAGGCTCAACTTTTAAAAGATGATGTTAAGAAGTATGCGCCATGGGCTGAAACCGTAGCCTTAAAACATTCTTTCAGTAGGCTTTCAGCCAGAAGCTTCAGTTTGGCGAGGATTGAAAAGGAACTGAGAGAAGCTACCAGGAAGGCGACATCTAATTTTAAACAAGGAGCTGTTAAGCCCCTTATGGCGGAAAAGCCAGTTAAGATGGAAGTAACCTTTCTGACAAGTCATTTTGCGGATGCTGCTGAACTTCTTCCATTAATCAAGAGGGTTGATGGATTGAATGTGGAGTATACAGCGAGCAATATTATTGAAGCTTACAAAATATTCGAGTTATTGGTTCTCGCAGCAAGCGGCATAACCGCCCTACTTCAAAATGTTCAGTGAAAGCACTTCAAACTATGGTGCATTGTTTTTGTTGCTAAAGATTTTGAATTCATAAACATTTTATCTAAAATTGTTTAGATGAAAATTTCAGTGTGTGTAAATGCGAAAGTCTAAACTTGAATGCTACGAGGAAATTTTAGGAACCTTAGTAAAGAAACCTTTAACCATAGACAGCATAGCCTACGAAACCAACATGGAATGCAACGTTCTTAGGCGAAGACTTGAGTTCCTAATTAAAAACGGTCTTGTTGAAGAAAGAGATTCTGGCAGAAAAACGCTCTATGCAATTACAGAGCGCGGCGTGGCGGTTTTTAAAACCCTCAATTTTCAAAAGTATCTTGAAAAAGTTGTAAACAACATTAGAATTATGGACGAAGCCGTGCACATTATTCCAGCAATTTCGGAAGGACAGCGAAAGAAAGCTGGGGAGAACGAAAACTATTAAAAGAATGGCGGATGCTTTCCTAAGAGAACGTCATGGCACAAGTTTCACCAGAAACCCTTTGGAAAATGGGCGAAAAAGAACTTGCAAGCCTATTAGATGCTAATCTATTATCTTTAAAAATGAGGAAAATTCATTTTTACGCTCCAAGTTTCATGTATTATAAAACAAGCCGCTTTTGTTCTTCGCCTACGAATTTTCCTACAATATCTGTAACTGGCAGGGGTTGTGCGCTTAAGTGTAAGCATTGTGGCGGAAAAGTTTTGGAAACCATGTATTCAGCCACCACGCCAGAAGAACTTTTTGATTTGTGTTCAAGGCTTAAAAGAGATGGAGCATTGGGCTGTCTTATTAGTGGTGGATGCTTGCCCAATGGTTCGGTTCCTCTTGAAAATTTTGTTGATGTTATTGGGAGGGTTAAGAGGGGTTTGGGCTTAACAATTTTTGTCCACACTGGCGTAATCGATTTTTCTATGGCTAAAAGGCTTAAGGAAGCGGGGGTTGACGCTGCATTAATAGATATTATTGGTTCGGACGAGACAATAAGGGAGATTTACAATTTAAAAATAACAACCAAGGATTATGAAAATTCTTTAAAAGCCCTAAGCGAGGCTCGTATAGCTTTTGTTCCTCACGTGATTGTTGGACTTCATTATGGAAGGCTAAAAGGGGAACTGCACGCTTTAGAGGTTATATCCAAACACAAGCCTTCAGCCGTCGTTATTATTGCGTTTATGCCCATTCGTGGAACTGAGATGGAGAAGGTTGAACCGCCAAAACCCATGGACATAGCAAGAGTCATCGCAACTGCAAGGCTCATTTTCCCAAAAACACCCATAGTTCTTGGATGCATGCGCCCAAAAGGTAGGCATCGCGTTGAAACCGATGTGTTAGCCGTAAAGGCTGGAGTAAATGCTATAGCATTTCCAACGGAGGAAGCAATAAAATTCATAGAATCCCAAGGATACGAAACCACTTTTTCTTCTTTTTGTTGTTCGCAAATTTACGTGGATGCTAAAGGAAATAATATTTAAAATGTTTCTTTGCCGCAAGGCGAATTGCAGTTTGCTTAGTGTTTTGGGATGAGTTGGCGGAGTCTCTGTAATGAGTGTATTTTCTCTTTGTCGCCTATTTTGGCTTCTTCTATTGCTTGCTTTAGCATTCGTATTGATTCGTCCATGGCTTCTCGGTTTACTGGATGCGGAACTCCGTCTTTTCCTCCGTAGGCGAAGGAGTATTTTACTGGGTCTTTCCAGCATGGTTTTTGGCCGTAGACGAGTTCTGCTATTAGGGCTAAGCCTCTGACTGTGGCTGGTCCGATGCCTTTGAAGCCTAAAAGTTCTTCGTAGTTGTTTGGTTGGAATTCGTAGACTTGTTGGAGGGCTTTCCAGTTTATGTTTGCTGGCATGGATAAAACATCTATTGGGTATTCTTTCCATGCTGTTTCTGTGGTTTTTGGCATCCATTCCTGAAGGGATTTTTGGTGGGCTGGTCTTACGGACATTATTAAGCGCATAATTTTTCTAGGCGGTTCTTTGGCTATGTCTACGGAGGCTTTTCTGCAGCCTTCGCTTTCCTTTGCTGTCATGTCAAGGGCGATGTCCCGTTTTACGTCGCCTACTATGGCGTTGTGGGGTTCTACGACGAAGTTTTGGATTTTTTCTGAAAGCCAATGGTAGCGTCTTGCTGTTCTGTCTTTTGGGCACATGCCCTGCTGTATAACTGCCCACTCTCCTTTTTCGTTTAAGAAGAAGGCGTGATGGTAAAGTTGGTAGCCTGCTTGGATGGCTGTGTTATCCACTTTTGCGCTCATTTTGCTTGCGTAACGCAAATTTTCTGTTTTGCTTGTGGAAAACCCGAATTTTTCGCTTACACGCTCAATTTCTAAGGGCGCTTGCCTTGAAATTCTTCCTTTTCCGCCGCAGACGGCTATGCCATGCTCTTCTGGGATTACGGCTTGTTTCAAAACGCCTGTTACAACTGTTGTTACGCCTGAAGAGTGCCAATCATAACCTAAGACACAGCCTAGAGCCTGAAACCAGAAGGGGTCTGAGAGGCGCTTTAGGAATTCGCCAGAACCATACTCGTCAACAATTATGGTTACTATTTCTTTGGCTAATTTTTGCATACGCACAACTAACCATTTTGGCGCTTTGCCATAATGAAGTGGAAGCCGTGCAATGCCAGTTCTCTGCATAGGCTATACTCTATCTATTACCTATTTTTACCTTGTTTATAAACGTCAAATTTAAGCTTCGCAGCACTGTTAAATTCGATACCCCCTCTAGAATTTTGAGTTAAAACAAACCGATACGCATTAATACTTATTATTTTCATGATGCTTTCTATAATCTTGAAGAATACGTTCTACTTCGCTTAGTGTTCTAGCTTTATCCAGCCTTTCTCGATATTTTTCATCGGAATAAACTTCAACAGGGACGTTAAAACGATGACCAAAAATGTTCCCGTAAGTTTGAGTTTCTGTCTTCTTGTATTCTGAAACATTTGTAACCGCGATTTCTCTTTTTCTGGCACTTTCAGCTAACATTTGTTTTGTTTGGTAACTCCCTAACGGAGTTCTTGGTGGAGCATTGGGACAGTTATGGTTTTCTGGAAGTCTATGCTCTAAACAAAAATAATGCCCGCAAAAGTTGCATTTAAAAGGAAGTTCCACTTCTTTTTGGCATTGTTCGCACTTCGGCATGTATCATCAAGTTTAATTACGCTTGTTCTTATAAGTAAATTTTGTGATATTGATTATTTTCCTAGGATTTCCATCTGTTTGGGCTTGGATAAATTTTTAAGAAGATGTTGCCCCAAATAATGCTAGAGGGGCTTCGTTTGGTTGAAAAAGATTTAAGAAAATTAGTTTTTGGAGAAGAAAAATCAAGACGAAAAATCCCCAAACATGTGAGAGATATGGTTTGGGCTAGATATATTGGTGCAGATAAGGCTGAAGGCAAATGTTGTGTTTGTGGAAGAACGATTCACATTACAGATTTTGAAGTTGGACATAATAAGGCTAAAGCCAAAGGCGGTTCTGATAGAATTGACAATTTGAGACCTATTTGTAGGCGTTGTAATTTGTCTATGGGAACCATGTCAATAGAAGCTTTCAAAAGAAAATACTTTTCAAAACCTACAAAACCAAAGAAAATTAGACAAAAAGGTAAAAGAAAGAAAACTGAAGACTCTATGGGACGATTAGTTAGACAACTTGAGAAAGACTTTTTCTAACTTTCAACTTTTTTGGGTTTGGGATGTTTAAATTTTATGTTGTCTTTTTTATTAGTTTTCCTTCTCTGTCTATTTCTCCTCTTCTAATTCTTGTTGTTGAGATTGGCGCATGATTTTCCGATGGAACCATGTCAATAACAACAATTTCCAAAGGCTTCAAACCCCTCCTTGCACGTTCCTGATTAATCCTATTAGCCATTGGTTCTGTTTCTCGGCTAACAACCAAAGCCTCAACACAACCCTCAGACAAAGTCACGCCGAAAGGGTCGTTTAGGGGCATAATCTCAGCCCTTTCCAAAAAACCCATTTCGCGTAGAAACTCTTTAAGCTCTTTTAATCTTTCATTGTATGGGGCTGTTACATGCGGTTTTGTTAAGCTTTCCACAAGCCTATCAGAGCATAAGCCCACCAAAACTTTTTCGCCAACCTCAAAGGCTTTCATTAATAATGCTCTATGTCCCCTATGAAACTCGTCAAAAGTGCCGCCAACAGCCACAGTTTTAAATTTCCTCTCCATCCTTCATCATCCTATCAGTCTAGCGCCTTGAACATCAACCGAAGCCACGAGAATCTTGTTTTCGGGTAAAACCTGCTTAAAAGCTTGAGCCACATTTTCAGCATTTTCCAATGTTGTCAAAGCGTGAACTGCCTCCCCAACCATGTTTTGCGCTGCACCTATGGCGCCTGCCTTTTCAGCAAGCTTCACCAATGTGCGAACCCGCTCCGTTGCAAAACCAGTTTTTTGGGCAAACTTCCAACAACAAGCCAAAAAATTTTCAAGAGAAGGCTCAGAAAGAATTTTCTCCAACGTTTTCCTTCCCCACTTATTAACAGCTAAACGTTTTTCCTGCGAAGATAAAACTTCCCTTGTTAATATTGGACCAAAAACTCCCGCAACAACCGCGTAGTCTGTTGTTATTGGTATGCGGTCTATTATGGCTATTCCAGGGGCGCCAGGCTCTAGTGTTATTATGCATCCGCCAAGCATTAAGGGTCCAACAGTGCCCAAACCAGTTTTGCACTTAACCTCTGCAACATGCGCAATTCTGCCAAGCTGATTATAAGTCAAGTTTAAACCTAAAGCCTTTGAAAGTGCCAAAGCAGCAGTTAAGGCTCCAGCCGCACTCGAACCAAAACCAGCACCAATTGGCACATCAACCTTATGTTTAATCACCACCTCATATGATGTGTCAACTTTTTTTAACAGCATTTCCGCCACAGCCTTAGTGGTTTCAGCTTCGGGCGCACTTTTTCCATTTATAAAAACGTTAATGCTATTCACGCTGTCTTCTTCTACAGAAACTTCTGTTGTTACTCCCTTTTGAACCCCGAAGCCTCCACCTCTGGCTCCAACCCTCTCCAACTCCAAAATTGGGCTCCCATCGGGTGATGTATCACATATTTCAAAGAAACTTGAAATCCCAGCTGGACTGAAAGCCTTTGAAGATTTTTTTGTCAACTATTTTTCCCTAGTTTGAGTTTTCTGTGAAGCTCTTAGTGATGGATAAGCCTTATAGCAGGCTTTTATAATTGGCGGGCCTAAAAGGAGAATAAATGGGATTTCTGTAGCGAAGGTCCATACGAATATTATGGGTATAAACGAAGAGGGTATAGGCGCTTTGAAATAACCTTGTGGAGAAAAGAATAGTTGACTGTAAGCCCAAACTACAACGGCTATTATTGCGCTTCCAATCCCCAATCCTGTGACTGAACCAACCCCGTAATTTTTCCATTCTGGCCACAACTTAGCAATCACTACGGTAATGAGCAAACTAGCAACAACCGTCAGAATAAACAAAATGATAATTTCTAAAGAAGAAAAGGTGCCAGCGAAGTAAGCAACTGATTCTGATGGTAACAGAACTGTTGGCAACAATAGACCAGCGGCAATTATTACGCTTCCCATAACTGCACTTGAGCTTATCTTTTTCCAATTAAGTGTAGAACGGGAAATGTGGCCTAAAATGAAGAATCCAGCAAAATTGGCTGTAACGCCCGCTGACAAACTGAGTAATGCGTCTCCATGGAACAGCATGTCTCTGATGAAAATGCCGATTGCAGCGCCTATGCCTCCAGTTAAGGGTCCAAATAAAACAGCAAAAACTGCAGGTATAACAGCTGCTGGCCAAAATGCAACTCCGCCAACTGTTATACCTAAATCTGTTAAGCGTCCAACCACGGCATATAAGGCTGCGCAGACTCCAATCATTGCAACATCTGAGGCTTTCATTTTCATCCTTTCACCCTTCTGAAGCTGTGTCAAAGAACCCTTTTCTAAATAAGAGTTTTCTATGGATTGTTTAAACAAGTTTAAACTTTAGCCATCAGCCAATTGTTTTACAAGTCTACAGTTATGTGTAGCTTTGTTCTACGCACAAACTATCATATTTAAACAAAAGCTGATTCTGCTCCACGGAGAGAAAAAAATGAACTTGTTAAAGAATAAGAAAGCATTAAGCACAGTGGTAACAACGCTCATCATCCTAGTGGTTTCAGTGCTTTTGGCAACGGTTGTAACCTTCTACGCCATAAACGTGACAACAACCCGAGTACAAGAGGAATCACTGTTCCTAACAAAACAACACGTATGGTACAACACAACTGGAAGCTGGGCTGAAGCAGCAATAGTCATAATCAACACAGGCGGAAAAGATGTTGTCATAGACAAAATAACAATCAGAGGACAAGAATGCCCTTGGACTAATGTTTTCTATTGGAGAACAAACACTGTAACAATTTCAAGCGATCTTTCAGTAACTCCTAACGAGTTAAATGTAAGCGAAAACACAACTTCAATAACTGTTGAAGGCTCACCGAGGACATTCTCTCAAGCAAGTGATGACATTACGTTAAAATCTGGCTACACAATGGTTGTCTATATCGCTGATCCCGATAGTATTGCTTTGAATGACGTTGGTATAACTGTTGGCATAACAATATTCACATCAAACGCTCAGTACTACAAGGAAACCAATGTTCAAGCTGCACAGTAGCAGGAGGGCAAATAAGAATGAATTTTCTAAAGAATAAAAAAGCCCTCAGCACAGTGGTAACCACTTTAATTATTCTCGTGGTTTCAGTACTGCTAGCAACGGTTGTAACATTTTATGCCATAAACGTAACAACAACCCGAGTGCAAGAGGAATCGCTATTCCTGACCAAGCAACATGTTTGGTATAGCACCACAGGCTCTTGGGCTGAAGCAGCCATAGTAATAGTGAATACTGGCGGCAAAGATGTTGTCTTAGACAAAATCACGGTTAGAGGACAAGAATGTCCATGGTCAAATGTCTACTATTGGAGGACACACACAGAAACCATTTCAGCTGATCTAAATGTCACAGCAACAGAGCTATCAGGCTCGTCATTTAATATGAGTGCAACATTTAAATACACTAACCCAACATTCACCCAAGCTTCTGATGACTTAACTTTGATTTCAGGCTATACGATGGTTGTCTACATCAAGGATCCTGACAGTATTGCATTGAATGACGTTGGTATAACTGTTGGCATAACAGTGTTCACTTCAAACGCCCAATACTACAAAGAAACCAACGTTGAGGCTGCTCAATAGCAGCATAAACCCTTCCTTTTTTCTTATTTTCCCATGTTTTTATGTTCTTATTCTGCATCGGGTTTTATGCTATGGATTTTGTATACTAATGTGTAGTTTTGTTCTACGCACACCATCTTATCTTACCATAAAATGGAAAGCTTCTGTTTAGAATGCAAGAGAGGAGACTGCGAACCATTGCGCCCTAAAAAATTAATAAGATTCCTATGGTCTAAAAGGGCATTAGCCATACCAGTAACATACCTAATCCTCTTTGCTTCCCTTATGGCAATAATTTCAGTAACATACAGCGTAGCCATAGTAAAAATCAGCGCTAGGGGCGCCTTCCTCAAGGCTTCCGTGGCTAAACAGAACATGCAAGCTTTAGACGACGCAGTCCGCTCTGTGGCTTGGAGTTTTGGCGCTTCCCAGAGTGTTTTCATGGAGGATTGCGGAGCAACCTTCAAAATAGAGCACACAGCCAAAAGCCTCATCATCAACATCACAGACGAACAAACCTTTTCCCAAATAGTGTTCAACGGTTCCATTGGAAAAGTCTTCTATGAACTTGAGCCTTCAGAAATTTATTATGACGGCGCTTTCCTAAGAGGCGATAATAGACCAGTAATAAACACGAGTTCATCAACCATATCTCAGCTTTATGTTGAATTAGGTGATGAAGCCAAAACATTAGTTCTTTGCTACCGTCCCCAGGCAACAGTTGCGGTCATAGGCTCAGTTGATGGGAAACCGTTAAACCTCATTCGCATAAACATCCTAAACATCAATTCTTCACAAACTTTGACTTTGCGGGAGAAATTTTACCTGAAAGTTGCCTCTTTAAACGTTACAGCAATCCAAAGCCAAAATGTGTTTAATTATGCCATTTCCTCTCTTGCATTAAAAGTCACATTTGACGGAAATTCGGGCACTGTTTGGCTTCCAATTTCAAGCAGCTCCGAAGGCGCCCTCGTAAACATTGAGGTAACCGTATGCAACTTAAAAATTAGCAGAGCAGAGGTGTAAATTTGCCTTCCATAACGCCAAGCTACCTCTACACCTTCATCGCTTTAATAGCCGTCAGCAGCCTCCTCCTCTTCTCCTTCATGACTTATGCCAACGCCTTACGCTTCTCATCAGAAGTGAAACAGCTAAAGAATCTAATGGATTACGTGGCTTCCGAAGCTACAGAATTAGTAACGCTCAGCTTAACCACAAACGCCACAACCAAAATTTATCTTCAAATGCCCACAACCATAGGCGATAGGCAGTATTGGCTTCAACTCCGCAACGATTCTGGAAAAGCATGGTTAGAGGGAGGCTTCGGAAACCTACCAATAGAAGGAGCAGAACTCCAAGTTCACCTTCCAAAAGGAGTCTGGGCTACTGGCTATTATGTTGGAGGTTATGGAGCTGCGCAACTGCAATGTTATTTTGAAGATGATGTTTTGAGAATTCAGCTTACAAGCTTAGGAGAAGGTGAATAAAATGAAGTTTGATTTCAAATTGCGCAAGGATAAATCGCAAAAGAGCGAAGAAATTCAGGAAATGCTGAAGGGCGAGGAAGAACTTGTTGAGTTTTTGGACGTTAAAAAGTGGAGCGTCCCAGAGGGTTATGTTGAAGTTGAATATTATCCTCTTAAACCGCCATTTTCCTACGCCGCCATAATCCAAAACGAGGAAACACTGGAATACCTTTACATTTTAGACGAACTCCCATTAAACAGGGATGAAAGAGAAGGCTACTTCAGATTAAGGAACATCCTCGAATATGAACTTCAAGCCCCAGAAGGCGAAGAAACCCTAACAGAATCCTTCAGAAGACAAATGCCAACAATCCTCGCAAACTACCAAAAACTTTTCAGGGGCATCTCTCCCGTCGGAATGCGCAAAATCCTATATTATTTGGAGAGAGACATTGTTGGTTATGGAAAGATAGACCCCCTAATGTATGATGATTACGTTGAAGACATCGGATGCAGCGGAATAAACAAGCCAATATTTCTTTGGCATAGAAAATATGAAAACATAAAGACGAATATAATTTTCAGAGACGAACAAGAACTAGACGATTTTGTAATGCGGGTAGTCCACAAGGCTGGAAAACATGTAAGCATAGCCTTCCCAATAGTGGACGTTACCCTACCAGAAAAACATAGATTAGCCGTATCCTTTGGAAAGGAAACAACCCCCTATGGCACTTCTTTCACCGTTAGAAAGTTCCGCAAAGACCCCTTCACAATAATTGACTTAATTGAAAATGAAACAATAGACGAAAGCATAGCCGCCTACCTCTGGCTTTTAATGGAGAACAAAATGTCGCTTATGATTATTGGAGCCACAGGCGCTGGAAAAACAACAGCCCTAAACGCCATCGCATGCCTAATACAACCAAATTACAAAGTAATTTCGGTGGAGGAAGTTGCCGAAATAAACCTCCCCCATGAAAATTGGACATCAACCATAGCCCGTTCAGGCTTCGGAGTTGAAAGCGAAGGCGAAATCACCCTTTATGACCTAATTAAATCCGCCGTGAGACATCGCCCAGACCTAATAATTGTAGGCGAAGTCCGCGGCGAAGAAGCCTACGTGCTATTCCAAGCTTTAGCCACTGGACATGGCGGTCTATGCACTTTACACGCTGAGGATGTTGACACAGCCATTAAAAGGCTCACTCAGCCCCCTATGAATATTCCGCCATCAATAATCCCGCTTATGAATTGTGTAATAAACGTGAAGCATGTCAGAACGCCCGTCTTCTTAGAGTCTGGAAAGCGGCTTTCAAGTAGAAAGTTCATAAGCATTTCAGAAATAAAAGATGCAAACACATTCCAAGAAGTTTTCAGCTGGAACCCTTCCACCGACACTTTCCAAGAAAAGCTTTCTGAAAGTTACCTTCTTAAGAAGATGGCTGCAAGCCTCGACATTTCCGTGGAAAGGCTTTTGGATGAACTTGAATACCGTAAAAGGGTTCTTATCCACATGATTGAACATGGCATTCGAGACTATAGAAGCGTAAACAAAGTTCTAAGCAAATACTACAACAATCCCCAACTCTTCCAAAGGGAATTCTTAGAAAAACCCAAGTGGTGAAAAAATTGCAAATGCCAATTAAGATGCCGAAAATTTTTGGGTGGATGCTAAACCTTTACAAAAAAGAAGAAACCGGCGAAATCGACAGGGAATTGCCCTTCGCCGCCCTCCTCTTCACATTGTTAAGTGCAAGCGGGGTGACAATTTATGAAAGTTGGAAAAAACTCTGCAGCATAGATTTGCTGCCAATCTTTCAAAAAGAGGCAAAAGAAATCGTTAGGCAAGTGGAGGTTTTGGGTTACGACCCCCTAACTGTCATGTATAAAAGGGCTACAAAAACCAAGTCAAAGAATTACAGAGAATTCCTTCTCGGATACGTTTCCTCAGTTAGAAGCGGAGGAAGCATAGTAAGCTATCTAAAGAGCAAGTTGCGCTCAATTTTTGAAGTTCGAAGCGCAGCGGCAATTCGCTCCATAGAAAGACTTGGCACTTTAGTAGAAGCCTATGCAGTAATGTTAATCGTAACCCTTTGCTCTTACATTCTATTCATAATTTTTGCAACCACATCAATCTTTGAACCAATGAAAATCAGCGGAACCCCAGGCATTTCCACAACAACCGTATGCATCCTCATATTCTTTGTAACCCCAATGATTTCCATGTTTTTTATGATTATTGCCCATGCGGAAAGGCGAAGCAATTTAATAGGTCCCATCAAACCCTATTATGCCACAATATTGCCCTTAATAGCCGCTTCAAGTTTCATAGCCGCCCTCTATTTTCTCCCACAGCTCCAATATCTTACAACTCCGTTCATGTTCCCCCTCGTTGTCACCGCTTGTCTTCTGGCTATTTCGATTCCACCAGCTATCGTTTACATGAGAATTGCCAAAGTAAATAATGATGCAGAAAATTTCATGCCAAGCTTTCTAAGAGATGTAACAGAAGCTCGAAAAATTGGGCTTTCGCCTGAAAAAAGCATAATTCACGCCACAAAGCGTAGTGGTTATGGAAAATTTTCAGAAACATTAAACCTCATCAGAAGCCAAATGGAATGGGGTGTCTCCCTCAGAAAAATTTTCGTTAATGTCAAGCAGAAAATTCAAACATGGCCCGTTCTTGTTAACTTCCTAATCCTTGTTGAAACAATAAAAATTGGTGGAGGTTCAGCCGCTGCCCTTGAAATTTTGACGGATTATGGCGAAAAACATAAGGATGTGGAAGCCAACAAAAAGTCGCTTTTGAAACCCTATGTTATTTTGGCTTTCGTTTGGAGCGTTCTTATAGCCCTAACAACAACAATGGTTGCCATGACGGTTTATGCCTTAACGCAAATATCTCTTCCAGGAGCAGCAGCCATGTCATTAGAGGTTATGCAAAATCAAATAAACCTCTTCTCCACGGGAATAATATTGCAGTGTTGGCTTTCAGGCTTTTTCGTTGGCAAGGTGAACGAGGGCACTTTTGCCGCTGGCTTTAAGTATTCGGCAATGCTTGTGCTTACGGCTTATGTTTCCCTTGTTCTTTCTCAGAATTTTCTGGGTGGAATGTACAGCATAGTTACCTAAAAGATTCGGAGGTCAAACCAAAATGCCCGCCATCTCTATTGACACTTTCTTTGCATGCTCTTTAATGGTTCTTTTAGTAGTTTCAGCCATGGCTGCCTCTTCCATGCTTCTATCTCCCTACATAAACGGCGTTGGCAACGAAAACATTGCCAAAAGATATGGGGAAATTGCGAAATATTTGCTTCTAAATGTTGGAGAACCACAAGATTGGGGACAAAAAAGCCAAACAATTCCCGAAGTTTTCGGCTTAGCCAAAGCTTGTTCTGATATTCCTTATGAATTGGATATAGATAAAGTGTCACGGCTTAACGGCAAAAATCAGTATGCATTAAGCTATGCCACTATATTTTCAGCCCTAAAAATGTCCGATGTTTCTTTCAGAATTGAGTTGAAGCCAATTTTTGAAGTTGCAATAAATCTCACAGGGACACATCCATCAGTTAATGAGACGACTTACCAATTTCAAATATTGACAGAAAAGCATGGGATACCAGTTCAAGCGGAATTAAAAGGCTACATTATTGCAAGAAATTATTTTGAAGCCAAAAATGCCTCCATTTCTGATGGCGAAGTCTCCCTTAACGTGACGCTTCCAAATGAAGTTGAGGGACCAGCCCTTCTTGTTATTATTGCGAGAAGTGTTTGTAATGCTAAAATTGTCTCTTTTGGCACTTTCGCCTTTGCGCATAATTCTGGCGAACCAGAGGCAACCTGCAATTTTTTGAAGCTTAGCCCGCTGAATTATGCCTTAAATGTTTCTTACTTATATCCTGAAATATTATTGTTGGACGCTTACGCCTTAACCTTCAATTATTATTCAAGCCTAACACGAACGGCGAACAGCAGCCAATCTGTTGAGTATGGCATACCCTATTTTGTTGATTCAAGTCCAATATTGATGGCTGTTACTGGCTTAAATTCTACAAGTTTCTTCATTGAATGGGTTGCTTATCCCCAGATACCCCTTGAAATAGGGGCAGACTTCACGGAATCCATGTCTCTTTCAGACGTTTTCGCTTATAGGTACATTGTAACAGTGAATTCAGCCCTTTATGAATGCATGGTTTGGCTTGGAGGTTCATGAAAATGAAGGCGCACAATAAAGGGCAAATTAGAATAGTTGAAGCCTTCTTATCTGGGCTGATAATTTTCTCGGCTTTTGCCATTTCCGCCAACCTCACAATAACACAGAACAGTGTAAAGAATGATGATTTGGCGGCTGTTGGGTTACAAGCACTTGTAATGTTGGATTCTGATGGAAGCCTCGCCAAATACATTGAGGATGAAAACTGGAATGGTTTAAGAGATGCTCTAAACCTTCTTTTGCCGACAAGCGTATGCTTTAACCTAACAATTTATGATGAAAACATGCAGCAAGTAAACACGGATACAATTTCTAATGGAGGCTTCGGCAGCCAACAAATAGCCTTTGTAGAATATGTTTGTGCAAGTCAAGGCATAACCTTTCGTGTCTATATAGTTCACTTGCTTTTGGCGGTGGTTACATGAAAAATTTTCATAGAGTGCATAATTCTGGACAACTTTTAATAGTGGCAGCCTTAGCCATCGCCATACTCATATCCTCAACAACAATATACGTTTACGAACTCAGCCGAGAAAAAACAGCAACACAAAACCAGCTAACAACAGAATTTATACTCGCCCTAAAACAAAGCTCAAGAAACACCGTCATAAGCTCGCTGGCAAACGCCTCTAAAGGTGGAGAAAAATCCGTTTTGGAAACGAACCTAAATTCTCTTTTGCAAACTTATAGAAGCCTAAGCCAGCCTGGAATATGCAACCTATCCTTCACGGTTCTAAACGACTCAAATTATGCTGACGGCATATGGCTTTCATGGGGAGAAAATGATGGATTAGGAGTTTCAAGCGCTTACGCAAACTTCTCATTAGCCATTTATGGCTTAGAAGCAAACATCACAGCAAATTACGCCATTAACGTAACAACTGCCATTACATTGGAGGGTTACTACAAAACCAACGGCTCAGAGAAGCTTGTTAATCTCTCATGTCGAGTTTTCAATGAGGGAAAGCCAGCCTTAGCCAAAAACATAATATTATACTATGAAGACCTTGGAGTTTGGTTGCCCGTTAATTCATCAAACAACCTTTCCATAACAGACTATGGCAACGGCACCTACACCATATCTTTCACGGTCATCACAATTTCTGACACTATGCCAGTCTCAGTTTCAGCTCATATCAATGACTTACGTGAGATATCCGTTCAAGCAATCGCAACATGCCGCCAAACGTGATTATGAGTTAATAAATGATTTTTATTCTCTGTGTTGAAAATTATGAATTGCGAGATTTACGGTAAAAGCTTGATTTGATTTTTAGCGCATAAGAACTTGGAATTTACGGGTTTTGACATATTTCGGAAAAGGGAATATCATATTAAATATTAAGATACACTATTAACCCTATGATAACTATGGCTTAGAGGAATACCCTTGTCAAAAAAGGCAATAACTGTGTGGCTTTTCAGCTCCCTAACTTTCATAGCCCTCATACACCTAATCGAAGCCATCTCAGCCCTAACCTTCAACAATGAAGTCCACCTCCTCCAACTATACCCAATTATTGGCGAAAAACTCCAAACCATAACTCCCCTAACATATTTCATAACAAGCGCAACGGCAACCCTCACCCTATGGGGAATCACATGCGCCACAGCCTTCACAAACCCCGTGGAAACATTCCTAAACAAAATACTATCAGACGCCAAAAAACAAAGTACAGTAGAAACCCAAATGCTAGAAGAGAAAAGCGAAATCCTCGACGTAATGAACGACACCATAGGGTCAAACAACGAAATCCTAGCCCAAGTTAGAGATATAATCTACAATGTAAGGACTGAAGTTAAGGAAATCCAGCCTTTAAAAGAGGGGATAGAGAAAATAAAAGCAGAGCTAAGTGGTTTGAGGAAGGAAGTTAAAAAGCTTGAAGAAAAAGTTTATTTTCCAAAGGTTTGTCTAAACTGTGGGAAACCAATTTTGCCAGAATTCAAGATTTGTCCATACTGCGGGGAAGATGTGAAACTTCTTCAGGAAAACTTGATTTCAGTCAAGGAATACAAGTGAGCATGTTTAACTCTTTACTTTGTTTTCCAACATCTTTCTTAATAATTCGCTGACTAGTGTGGCGTTTGCTTTGCCTCTTACTTCTCTCATGATTATGCCAAGGATTATTCCATGGGCTTTTTCCCCTCTTTCCTTAATCAAGTTTTTATTAGCTTCTATTGTGGTGTTTATGATTTTTTCCAGTTCCTCTTTTGAGAGGATTTTTAAACTAAGGCTTTGAATGGCTTCTTCTACAGTTTTATCTTCATGTTTGGAAAGCCAGCTGATGATGTCTTGCATTGTTTCTTTTGTTATTTCTCCGGAGCTTAGTTTTTTGAAAATTTCTCGTATTTGGTTTTCTGAGATTTTCTCTATTTGGATTCCTTCACGTTTTAGTGCTTTTAGGGTTTCTGTTAAAAATGCTGCGACTGTTGTTGGTGAGACTTGGCTTTCTTTTATTATGGTTTCGAATGTTTCGCTGTATTCTGAGTCGAGTATTTGTTTTGCCAGTTTTTGGTTTAGTTTGTAGTTTTCCATTAGGCGTTTGAGTTTTTGTTCTGGGAGTTCTGGTAAGTGGGCGCTTATCTTTTTTATGTGTTCTTCTGTTATTTGTGTTGGTGGGATGTCTGTTTCTGGGTACATGCGGGCTGCTCCTGGGCGTGGGCGCATGTAGCGTGTTGTTCCGTCTGGGTTTGCTGCGCGGGTTTCTTCTGGCACGCCTCTAAGGGTTTCTTTTGCTCTTTCTAAAACAGCCTTTAATGCGTCTTTGGCGTTTTCTGGGTTGTCTGCGACGAAGACTATGGCGTCTTTTTCTTGGGCTTTTGTTGCCTCTTTTAGTTTTTGGATTTCCTGGTTTGTTATTCCGTAGTTTGGGAGTTCGTCTGTGTGGAATATTCCGCCTACTCTTCCCCAGAATTTTGCGCGGTCTGCCATTTCTGTTCCGAGGCGGATGTTTGGGATGAGTTCGCGTTTTAGGAAGTCTTTGAATTTTGGAAGTTTTATGGCTAGGACTTTTTGGTTTTTGTTTAGGGCTTTTTGGATGACTTTGCATTTTGTTTGTTTGAAAACGTCTGTTACGTCGTAGTATTCTTCTTTTATTTCTTCGGTTTTTGCTCCTATGGCTTTTAGTTCTTGGCTTATTTTTATTAGGTTTAGTTGGCGTTGGACTTCGTATTCTACAACCAGCGGTAGGAGTTCTAGTTCTTGGACTCCTTTTATTTCTGTTAGGGCTCCGTTTGGGATGGATATGTTTAGGTCTTGGCGTATTGTTCCTAAGCCGCGTTTTACTTTTCCTGTGGCTCTTAGGATTTTTCCTATTGCGAGGGCGACTTCTCCTGCTTCTTTTGGTGTGTTTATGACTGGGGCTGTGGCGATTTCTATTAGGGGTATGCCTAGGCGGTCTATGCGGTAGCGTATTATGTTGCCTTCTTCTTCGCCCATTTTGCGGGCTGCGTCTTCTTCTAGGCTTATGTGTTGGATTGGAACTGTTTTGTTTGCGATTTTTATTTTTCCGTTTAGGGCTATGACGCATGTGCGTTGGAAGCCTGTGGTGTTGGAGCCGTCTATGACTGTTTTGCGCATTACGTGGATTTCTTTTACTGGTTTTGCGTTTAGCATTAGGGCTACTGTTAGGGCGGTTTCTACGGCCTCCATATTAAGCGGATGCGGTGGTTCTTCATCCATTTCTACGAGGCAGGATGTTTCGCTGTTTGCCTCATAGAGGATTTTTACTCCTTTTTGGAATTCGAAGTAGGCGGCTGGGTCTATTTGGCCGAGTTCGCTTTGGGTTGGGCGGAGTCTGCGTAAAAATGTTATTTCTGGTGGTTCTTTGAATAGTTCTGGTTTGCATTGGCAGAAAAGCTTAGCTTTTGTGTCTAGTTGTTGGTGGATTTCTAAGCCTACTTTTAAACCGATTTTTTCGTAGTCAATTTCCATTGGTTTTCGCCTCTTCTGGGGTTGTTCTTGGCGAAAATTCGCCTGCAATGTTTGTTTTTAGGAGTGTTTTTGCTTCTTCTGGGTTTTGGGTTTGGGCGAGAATCCACATGAGTTTTACTAGGGCTGTTTCTGGGAGCATGTCTTCAAGGGGGATTACGCCTAAGGCGAGTAAGTCGCGTCCTGTGTCGTAGACGTTCATGTTTATTCTTCCCCAAATGCATTGGGATGTCATGGCGACTATGACGCCGTTGTCTATGGCTTTTTTTATGGCGTTGAAGCAGTTTTTGCTTATGTGGCCTAGGCCTGTTCCTTCTAGGATTATTCCTTTGTAGCCGTTTTCTATGTGCCATTCTATTAGGGCGGGGTTCATGTTTGGGTAAAACTTTATTAGGGCTGCTTTTTCGTTGAATTTTGGTTTTAGTGTTAATGTTCTTGTTTTGTCTCTTGGCGTGTAAGTGTCTGTTAGCATGGTTATTTTTTGGTCTTGTACGCGGGCGATTGGTGTTGTGTTTATGCTTTTGAAGGCGTCTCTTCTGCTTGTGTGGCATTTCCGCACTTTTGTTCCTCTGTGGATGGCTATTGTTGTGTCTGATGGGGTTTCGTGCATGGCTATGGCTACTTCTGCGAAGGGTGCATATGCGGCTGTGTTTACTGCTGCCATTAGGTTTGTTGCGGCGTCTGAGCTTGGGCGGTCTGCTGAACGTTGGGAGCCTACGAGGATTACTGGGACTGGTAAGTTTTGCAAGGCAAAGCTTAGGGCTGCTGCTGTATAGCCCATTGTGTCAGTTCCGTGGGCTATGACTATGCCGTCCACGCCTTGGTTTATTTTTTCTGCTATGGCTTCAGCCATTTTTGTCCAATGCGAGGGCGTTATGTTTTCGCTGAATATGCTGAAGAGGATTTGCGCATCAATGCGGGCGATTGTGGCTAGTTCTGGGACTACGCTGTATAGGTCGTTTGCCGTTAATGCTGGGCGCACTGCGCCAGTGCGGTAATCCACGCGGCTTGCTATTGTTCCTCCAGTGCTAATTATCGCCACTTGTGGCAGTTTTGGGTTTTGTTCTGGAAGCGGAGGCGGTGCAAAGGCTGGTTTTGCGCCTACGCCTATTTTTTCTATTTTCGTGTTGGGCGATAGGCGTATACCAATGTTGTAGCCGCTTTTAATTTTTATGACTATGTGTTTTTCGTCGCCATATTCAGAACGTGGAATGAGAATTCCTTCGTAAACTTCGCCATCTTTTGTTATGCGTACTATATCGCCAATTTCTGCATTAGCTCTTTTAATGGCTTCTAATGCTTCACCTCTATAACCAGAAAACTTCTCTTCTTCACCCATCTTTAATTCTCCAAGCCTTAATTGAAAAAAGACGTTTTCAGTCTTTAACCTTATCGTATATATTAGTTTGATGTCATATTGAGATCAATTTAAGATAATTTAATAAGCAGTACAGAATAATGAAAGGAAATTAAATGTATGTGTACATAGATGAAAGTGGTGATTTAGGATTTTCTCTGAGGTCATCACGATATTTTGTAGTTGCCTATTTAATTTTGGACAATCCATTTGAGGTGGCAAAAATTATGAAGCGGTTGCTGAAAAAATTACACGAAAGAAAAGAATATGCCCGAGGATGCAACGAATTAAAGTATTCAAATTCAAAAGATGCTGTAAGGCGAAAAGTTCTAGAAAAAATTTGCAAAGGTAACGTGGAAATTGGCTTTGTTGTACTAGAAAAGGCAAAAGTAAAGCCTGAACTGAAAGAGAAAACTACTGTGCTTTACAACTTTGTCATAGTTGACGCTGTTATGAAAAATATTCTGCCGAGATTGACATCAACGGATAAGCTATACATAGTTGTTGATAAAACGCTTAGTCGCCTAAGTAAAGATGCATTCAACAAGTATGCAATTAACAAAGCGTCATGGCTTATGACAGTGCAATGGAGACAAACAGAGCAGATAAGATTAAGCAATATAGAGGTTCGCCATGAAAACTCTCAGAGAGAACCTTGCTTACAAGCTGTGGATTTTCTTGCAGGTGCTTGCTTTCACAAGTATGAACACAACAACGACTGCTACTATAGAATAATTGAAAGTAAAGTAGAATATTTCGATTATCTCTGGAAATAGCAAAAACGCGAACCCCGCCCTAACGCTCCCATCCCGAGTCCACGGGCATCACAGCCTCGGGCGGGACTTACTCGCAACAATAATTGAACTATTTATCGCTTAAAAACTTTGCGATATAATAATCAATCATAAATAAGTATGAGCTATAAGTTTGAAGTATCATATCACGACTTGTAATTTACATTAACATTTTTGACATGTACGGCCCATCACAATTGTATCCAAACCGTTTATAATACTGCTTCGTTCCTAATGCGCTTATAACTAAAATTTTCTCTAAACTATACTCTTCTTTTGCTATGCGTTCCGCTTCTCCCAGCAAAATTCCACCATAGCCTTTATGTTGCCATGCTTTGGCTAAATGTTTCCCAACAGGCACAAGTGGTCCATAAACATGCAGTTCCCGCACTATGGCGCATGGTTTTGCTTTTATTTCTGGTCTATGCGCTTTGTCTGAAGGAACCCGCAAACGCAAATACCCTATTAAAACATCATTTTCCACATCTTCTGCTGAAATGAAAATTTCTTCACCCTCAGAAGCCCCATATTTCATAGTTAAAACCCTTATTTTATCCGGGTCAGGCTTGACACCATCAACCGCCATCCTTTGCCCAACCTCTCTGCAGCGGATGCACCTACACCTTAAGCCTTGCTCCTTCAGTTTCTGCTGCACCAATTGCCGCAAATTGCTACGGTTAACACCAGCAACAATTAACGGCGCTGGAATATCACGCTGAACCCGCATTATCCTAACCCAACACGGAACAATCTTCTTAACCTCAATAATAAGTTCAGCAGCCTCCTCATTCGTGTAAGGCTTATAATCGCCCCGCAAAAACCACTCATAGGCTTTGGTTCCCTTCAAAACAAGGCAAGGATAAATCTTAATCATATCAGGCTTATAAGCAGAGTTCGAAAAAATTTCCTTGAAAGCTTCCAAATCCCTCTTAAAATTCGAACCAGGCAGTCCAGGCATCAAATGATAAGCAACCTTCAAACCAGCATCCTTCATTATCCGCGTAGCCTCAACCACATCCCCAACGCTATGCTTCCTGCCAACCAAACCATAAATCTCATCACTTGGATTTTGCACGCCCAACTCAACCCGAGTAACACCCAAATCAAGCATAACATCCACATGCCCCTCCTTAGCCCAATCCGGACGAGTCTCCACAGTTATGCCAACATTCCTAACTCGGCTAGTTTCAGCATTCCGCTTAGCCTCTTCCAGCGTTGACGACTCCTTCCCCGCAATAGCATCTAAACAACCCTTAACAAACCAACGCTGATAATCCAAAGGCGTAGCAGGAAAAGTCCCACCCATAATTATTAACTCAACCTTATCCACACTATGCCCAATAGCCCTCAACTGCCCAATACGATTCTTAACCTGCAAATAAGGATCAAACAAATTCTGCAAACCCCGCATAGCAGCAGGCTCAAAACCAGTATAGCTCTGAGGCACACCAAAAGGCGGACCACCAGGACAATAAGCACAAGGCTCCTTCTGCGGACAAGGATAAGGCTTAGTCATAACCGCCACAACAGTAACTCCAGAAATCGTCCGCGTCGTTTTTCTCCGCAAAACAGGCAGAAGCTTCCGCCTCTCCTCACCCCTCAAAACGCTTATTATTTCAGAATTTGAAGGAACCCTACCAAGCCCATATTTGGCTGCCACCTCCAATTTAACACGATCAACATCACCACGACTAGGCAAGGGAATACGCATCAAAGCATCAACAATCTCTCTTAAGGCACTATTAACGCTCAACCTTTACAACCACAAAAATTAACAACAAACAAAAAGATAAACTGCACTAATCAACTGGAATTTCGCCTATAAACAACTTTCCCACCAACAACAGTCATCTCAACCCTAACATCCCTAATCTTCTCAGGCGAAATCTTCAACAAATCATCAGACAAAACCACAAAATCAGCAAACTTCCCCGCTTCAATCCTTCCAAACTCATCCTCACTAAAAGAAGCATAAGCAGCATTCACCGTATACGTCCTCAAAGCCTCCTCCACAGTAAGCCTTTCTTCCCCAAAACTTTTCCTCGCCACAGCAGCCCACAAGCCCAACAAAGGATTAATAGGCTCCACAGGACAATCAGAACCAGAAGCAACTACAAGACCACTTTTCATAAGAGTCTTAAAAGGATAAACCCAACGCGCCCTTTCCACGCCAACACGCTCAACAACCCAAAAATCAGAAACCACAAAATGAGGCTGAACAGAAGCCACCAAACCCAAACGCTTCATCCGCCCAATCAATTTCGGATTAAGAACAGAACAATGCTCAATCCTATGCCTATGCTCCCTCGGAAAAACCCTCAAAGCCTTCTCAAAAGCCTTCACACTCATTTCTATGGCTTTATCCCCAATAGCATGAACCCCAACCTGCAAACCAGCCCCATGCGCCTTCAAAACAACCCCATTCAACCTCCTCTGCGTATAAAGCATCATACCACTCGTGTCAGGCTTATCAGAATACGGCTCCTTTAGAGCCGCGGTCCTCGCCCCCAAAGAACCATCAGCAAAAATCTTAACAAAACCAACCCTAACCATATCATTCCCAAAACCCGTCAAAAATCCAAGATTCACCAAATCATCCAAAACCTTCACCGGAATACCCAAATAAACCCTTAAAGGCAATTTTCCCTCAAAACACAACTTCTGTATAATGCGAATTTCATCAGCAGAATCCACAATCCAATGAACACAAGTAAGCCCAACCTCAACAGCCTTCCGACAAGCTTGGAGACAAACTTCTTCAAGCTCCCTCTCACACGGCTCTGGTATAACTTTTAAAACAAGCTCTTGAGCGTTCTCCCGCAAAATCCCATTAGGCTCCCCGCTAACCTCATCCAAATCTATTCCTCCACCATCAACCCTCGTTTCCCTCGTTATCCCAGCCAATTTCAAGGCTTCACTGTTAGCAACGCTGACATGCCCACAAACCCGCGTTAAGAAAACAGGCTTGTCTTTAACAGCTTCATCCAAATCCCAACGGGTTGGATAACGCCTCTCCGCAAACTTTTCCTGGTCCCACCTTCCCCCCAAAATCCATTTTTTATTTGGATTCTTCTCCGCATATTCCCTAAGCTTCTCCTTCGCCTCCCTTATAGAACTTACATTTCTCAAATCAATTGTCTGCAAAGACCGCCCAAAACCAGCCATATGCACATGACAATCAACAAAGCCCGGAACAACACTCTTACCCTTTACATCCACAACCTCCGTATTTCTGCCTATATATTTTCGAATTTCCCCATTAGAACCAACAGCCACAATCCTTCCATTTTGAACGGCTATAGCCTCAGCTCTGGAAGGCTTAGAACTTAAAGTTATTACATTAGCATTTAAAACCGCAAACGTAGCCTCTAACATGCCACTAAATTAAGCGTTAAACAAATATAAGTTTTAAATCCAGTTTTGCCCAGGCTTCCTCTGAAGCATCAAACGCTTCTCATAATTCCTTCTATTCCTAAACCTCGGGCTCGGCCTCTTCTTCGGAGTAGGCTGAATCTTAGGAGTCTGAGACCTAACCTTCCCAGCCTTCGAAAGCGAACCATGAGTAGGCATACGAACATCACCAATCATGCAAAAGCATACAGTAACTCTTAAACCTTTTTCCCAAATACACTCTAATTGCGGCGGGGGTCGCCGAGCCTGGCCAAAGGCGCAGGCTTCAGGAGCCTGTCCCGTAGGGGTTCGTGGGTTCGAATCCCACCCCCCGCATCTGAAATTCAAGCACATTTTGAGCTTGTTTCGGCTAAATAGACCGATTTGGGATGTTGTGTGCGGACATGTGAGGGTTAAGAATTGAACACATGTTTACCGGTAAAAGTGCTTGACCTATGCAGTTTTGGGATAGTGCTATGTTTTACTCGTTTTCGCTACGCAGACAAAAGCAAGTCTTTCATCCAAGATTACATGGTCGTCTCAGGCAAAACCACAACAATACTTATATATCCGTCCAGAACTTTTGAAGCATGAGGCGATGAGGCTCGCCTTTAATCGCCCTTGTTTCATCATCTGCAAGGGCTGATAGCTTCTATTAACATTCAATACAAACGAGTGGGTGCTAGGTTGCGTGAAGCGGGGCGGTTCGCTCTCAAAGAGAAGCGCGCGCGCAAGAAGCCTGA